>Ga0335074_10016001_pt1 | contig 10553 bp, 6 predicted proteins | sample Lox_Sample_23_FD_206715 | JGI IMG/M metagenome (GOLD analysis project Ga0335074, IMG submission 206715) | Soil microbial communities from Loxahatchee National Wildlife Refuge, Florida, United States - Lox_Sample_2.3 | ecosystem: Environmental > Terrestrial > Soil > Wetlands | place: USA: Florida...
CCATCCAGGCGACCTCGGGGTCGGTGTAGGCGACGGACGGGATCGTCCGCGCGTCGAACTGAACGCCCAGGCCGGCGATGACCTCGGCGGCGACCTTGCCCTCGTGTGAGGCCTTGTGGGCGAGCATCGGGCCGCCGACGACGTCGCCGATGGCGTATATGTGCGCGACGTTGGTGCGCAGTTGACGGTCGACCGGGATGAAGCCCGCGTCGTCGACCGAGACGCCCGCCGCGTCGGCGCCGACGGAGCGACCGTTGGGCCGCCGGCCGACCGCGACCAGGATCCCGTCGAACTTGTGGGACTGCTCGTCGGACAGCACCACCTCGAGGTGCTTCTCGGTCGCCTCGACCGACTCGACCTTGGTGCCGAGGTGGATCGCCTCGTAGCGATCGGAGATCCGCTTGTGTAGCGGCTTGACCAAATCGGGATCGGCGCCGGGAATCAGCTGGTCGAGCAGCTCGACCATCGTCACCTTGGATCCGAGCGCGTCGTACACGGTGGCCATCTCCAGGCCGATGATCCCGCAGCCGACCACGAGCAGCCGTTTGGGGACCTGCGGCACTTCGAGCGCGCCGGTCGAGTCGATGACCCGGTCGTCGTCGTCAGGAAGCCCCGGAATCGTCGCGGCTTCCGAACCCGCGGCGATGATGCAGTTGTCGAACGTGACTGTTCGCTCCCCGACCGTGACGCTATGCGGCCCGCTCAGCGCCGCGACGCCGTGGATCACCTCGACCTTGCGTTGCTTGGCCAGGCCGTCGAGCCCGCCGGTCAGTCGCCCGACGACCGATTCCTTCCACGCGCGCAGCGCGCCGAGATCGATCTTCGGCTTCGAGAACTTGATCCCGTGCTCGGCCATCTCCTCGGCTTCCGCCACCACCCGGGCGGCGTGCAGCAGCGCCTTGGACGGGATGCAGCCGACGTTCAGGCAAACCCCGCCCAGCCGGTCGTAGCGCTCGATCAGGACGGTCTTCAGCCCAAGGTCGGCGGCGCGGAACGCGGCGGTGTAGCCGCCCGGCCCTGAGCCGATCACTACGACCTGGGCGTCGTGGCCGCCGGCGCCGTCGGGAGGCGAGGGGGGCGGTGGCGCCGGCTCGTGCTCCACCTTTACGTCCGCAGTGGCGCCGTCGGCCACGCCATCGAGTGTCAGCAGCACGCTGCCCTCGGACACGCGGTCGCCGATCTTCACCGACAGCTGCTTGACCGTGCCGGCCAGCGGCGCCGGTACGTCCATCGTCGCTTTGTCGGACTCGAGCGTGACCAGCGGGTCCTCGACTGCGACCTCGTCCCCGGGCGACACGTGGATCTCGATTACGGGGACATCGGTGAAGTCTCCGATGTCCGGGACGCGCACTTCGGTCACAACAACGCCCGCCGCAGATCCGATATGACCTTGACCAGGTGCACGACGAAGCGCGCGGCGGCTGCGCCGTCGATCACGCGATGGTCATAGGACAGGGACAGCGGCAGCATCAGCCGAGGCTCGAACTCGCGCCCGTTCCAGACCGGCTTCATCGCCGAGCGGGTCGCCCCCAGGATCGCCACCTCGGGCGCGTTGATGATCGGCGTGAACGACGTGCCGCCGATCCCGCCGAGCGAGGAGATCGTGAACGACGCGCCCTGCATGTCGCCCGGCATCAGCTTGCCTTCGCGCGCCTTGCCCGACAGCTCGGTCAGCTCACGCGCGATCTCGAGCAGGCCCTTTTGATCCGCGTTCTTGATCACGGGCACGACGAGCCCGCCCGGAGTGTCGGCCGCGAACCCGATGTTGTAATAGCGCTTTAGGATCAGGTCCCCGCCGTCCAGGGACGCGTTGAAGATCGGGAATGCCTTCAGCGTCGCCACCGACGCGACGACCAGAAACGAGACCATGGTCACCTTGACCCCGTCGCGGCCTTGCTCGTCGTTCAAACGCTTACGCCATGCCTCCAGCTCGGTGATGTCGGCCTCGTCGTTGTGGGTGACGTGGGGGATCATCACCCAGTTGCGGGCGAGCACCGGGCCCGAGATCCGCTGGATCCGCGAGCGCTCCACGCGCTCGATCTCGCCGAACTTCGAAAAGTCCACCTGCGGCCACGGCGGCAGATCCAGGCCCAGACCGGTACCTCCGACCGCCGCGGGCCCCGCCGACGGAGCCGCGGCACCCGGAGCGCCGCCCTCGGCGAACGTCTGCACGTCCTCCTTGGTGATCCGGCCCTTGCGACCGCTCCCGGCCACGCGGTGCAGGTCGACCCCGAGCTCGCGGGCGATCCGCCGCACCGCCGGGCTGGCGTAGACGGGCCCTCCGCCGTTGCCCTCTGAAGCGGGCGGCGCCGCGGCGGGAGCGGGGGGTGGGGCGGCCTGCTCCTCCGCTTGGCCCGCGCTCGCCACCGAGTCGGAGGCCTTGGTCGCCGTCGCCGGACGCACGGCGTCGCTCGATGGCGTTGCCGCGGCTTCGCCGCCACCGTCGCTCGATGGCGTGAGCGTCAGAAGCTCGACCCCCTGAGAGACCTTATCCCCAACCTTCACAAGCAGCTGACCAACCGTGCCCGCGAACGGCGCCGGCACGTCCATCGTCGCCTTGTCGGACTCGAGCGTCAGCAGCGGGTCGTCGACGGCGACAGCATCTCCCGCGGAGACGAGGATCTCGATGACCGGGACGTCCTCGAAGTCGCCGATGTCGGGAACGGCGACCGTTTGCGCATCGGACGTCGCGCTCATGCGGTCGTGGGCATCGGCGCGTCGGCGTCGATCTCGTAGCGCTCGATCGCCTCGCCCACGCGCGCGAGCTCGATCTCACCCGAATCGGCGAGCTCCTTCAAAGCGGCAACCGCGACGTAGTGCCGGTCGACCTCGAAGAAGCGGCGCAGGGCCCGGCGGAAGTCGCTGCGGCCGAACCCATCGGTGCCCAGCACGCGGTAGCGGCCCGGGACCCACTGACGGATCTGGTCGGCGAACGCGCGGATGTAGTCGGTCGAGGCGACGACCGGACCGGATCGGGACCCTAGAGTCGAGCTCACGTAGGCCTGTCGCGGCTCCTCGAGCGGGTGGAGCATGTTCCAGCGCTCGACGCCGATCCCGTCGCGGCGCAGTTCGGTGAACGAGGTCACGCTCCAGACGTCGGCGGCCACGCCGAAGTCGGACTCGAGCAACTCGGCGGCGGCCAGCACCTCGTTCAGGATCGTCCCGGACCCGAGCAGCTGCACCCGCGGACCGGAGTCACGAGCACTCGAACGCAAGAGGTACATCCCGCGCAAGATCCCGTCGACGGCGCCGTCGGGCATCGCCGGGTGGTGGTAGTTCTCGTTCATCAGGGTGATGTAGTAGAAGACGTCCTCCTGGTCGACGACCATCCGGCGCAGGCCGTCCTGGATGATCACCGCCACCTCGTAGCCGAAGGCCGGGTCGTAGGCGCGGCAGTTGGGCACAACCGAGAACAGCACGTGGCTGTGGCCGTCTTCGTGTTGGAGCCCCTCGCCGTTCAGCGTCGTCCGCCCCGCGGTCCCGCCCAACATGAAGCCCCGCGTGCGTGAATCGGCCGCCGCCCACACGAGGTCTCCGACCCGCTGGTAACCGAACATCGAGTAGTAGATGTAGAACGGGATCATCGGGACGCCGTGGGCCGAGTAGGAGGTGCCCGCCGCGATGAACGAGGAGATCGAGCCCGCCTCGGTGATGCCCTCCTCGAGGATCTGGCCGTGCTTGTCCTCCTTGTAGAACATGAGCTGCTCGGAATCCTGGGGCTGGTAGAGCTGGCCCACGGGCGAGTAGATCCCGACCTGGCGGAACATCCCCTCCATTCCGAACGTGCGCGACTCGTCGGGCACGATCGGGACGATGTGCCGAGCGATCTTCTTGTCGCGCAGCAGCGCCGCGAGCACGCGCACGAACGCCATCGTGGTTGAGATCTCGCGATCGCCGGTGCTCTCGAGCTGGCCCTTGAACACCTCGAGCCCGGGGACCTCGAGCGGCTCAGCCTTGCCGCGGCGCACCGGCAGACTGCCGCCCAGCTCGGCGCGGCGCTCGCGCAGGAACTGCATCTCGGGGGAATCCTCGGGCGGCTTGTAGTACTCGGCGGCGCGCACCTGCTCGTCGGACAGGGGCAGCTCGAACCGGTCGCGGAAGGCGAGCAGCGCGTCCTCAGTCATCTTCTTGGCCTGGTGGGTGATCATCTGGCCCTCGCCGGAGACGCCCATCCCGTAGCCCTTGATCGTCTTGGCCAGGATCACCGTGGGCTGGCCGGCGTGCCCGACGGCCTCGTGATAGGCCGCGTACACCTTCTGCTGGTCCAGCCCGCCGCGATTGAGCAGCCAGATCTCCTCGTCTGACATGTGCGAGACGCGTTCGAGCAGGACGGGGTCGCGCCCGAAGAAGTGCTCGCGCACGTACGCCCCGTCGCGCGACTTGAACGTCTGGTACTCGCCGTCGACGCACTCCTCCATGACCTTGACCAGGCGGCCGTCGTGGTCCTCGGCCAGGAGCGGATCCCAGCGCGAGCCCCAGATCACCTTGATCACGTTCCAGCCCGCGCCCCGGAAGTCCGACTCGAGCTCCTGGATGATCTTGCCGTTGCCGCGCACCGGGCCGTCGAGACGCTGGAGGTTGCAGTTGACGACCCAGATCAGGTTGTCGAGGTGCTCGCGACCAGCCATCCCAATCGAGCCCATCGTCTCGGGCTCGTCCACCTCGCCGTCGCCGATGAACGCCCATACCTTGCGGCCGTCCGTCTGCTCCATCCCGCGCGCCGCCAGATACTTCATGAACCGCGCCTGATAGATCGAGGTGATCGCCCCGATCCCGAGCGACACCGTCGGGAACTGCCAGAACTCGGGCATCAACCACGGGTGCGGATACGAGCTCAGCCCGCCCGGCCTCGAGACCTCCTGGCGGAAGCCGTCGAGCTGCTCTCCGGTCAGCCGCCCCTCGAGGTAGGCGCGCGCATAGTTGCCCGGCGAGGAGTGCCCCTGGAAGTAGACGAGATCGCCCCCGTGCGCATCCGAAGGCGCGTGCCAGAAGTGGTTGTAGCCGACCTCGTACAAAGTGGCCAGCGACTGGAAGCTCGCGATGTGGCCGCCCAGCTCGGAGGAGACCTTGTTGGCGCGCACGACCATCGCCATCGCGTTCCAGCGGATGATCGAGCGCAGCCGCCGCTCGAGCGCCGGATCGCCCGGCAGCTTGGCCTCGCGCGCCGCCGGGATCGTGTTCACGTAGGGCGTGGTGATGCTGGCGATCGGGCCGCTGCCGGCGAGTTCGGCGCGCTGCACTGCGCGCGCGAGGATCTGGCGCGCGCGGTCGGGGCCGTCGTGCTCGACGACCGCGTCGACCGCCTCGAGCCACTCGCTCGTCTCGGCCGCGTCGATATCCGGGGATCCGACGGCGGCGCCGTTCGTGCTCAATGTCTGCAGGGAATCGGTCATGCGATGAGGGCGGTCTGCTGCTCCGGGCCCCGATGCTCAATATACCCCGGGCCTTTGTGGCCGGACCACACATGCAGGCGCATTTGCCCTACGGTTGGGGGGTGAGCCTGAAAGAGGTCGAGGGCGACGTCGGAGCGCCCTGGGCGCGCCCGCTCGGAGGAGTGCTCGATGAGCTCGTCGTCGAGTCCGAGATGCTCGCCGACAACCCGCTCGGCGACCCGGCGCGGCGACCGTTGTACGTGTATCGACCGCCCGGCGTCGAGCTCGACCACCCGAAGGGCCTGCCGACGGTCTACGTCATTCAGGGATACACCGGGCAGGTCGACATGTGGCTGTCGCGCCCTCCGCTCGAGCCGACGATGATCGAGCGCGTCGACGCGATGTTCTCCGCCCGCGCCTGTCCCGACGCGATCGTCGTGTTCGTCGACGCGTGGACCTCGCGGGGCGGCTCGCAGTTCATCAACTCGGCGTCGACCGGCCGCTACCTCGATTACCTCTGCGACGAGGTGGTGGCGTTCGTCGACGGGCGCTATCCCACGCTGGCGAGCCGCGATCACCGCGGCTTGGCCGGCAAGTCCTCGGGTGGCTACGGCGCGATGGTCGTGTCGATGTTGCGCCCCGACGTGTTCGGCGCGCTCGCCTCGCACGCCGGCGACGCACTCTTCGAGTGCTGTTATGAGCCCACGTTCCGTGAGGTGGCGCGCACGCTGCGCGAGAACTACCAGGGCTCCTACGAGGTGCTGTTCGAGCACCTGGCGAGTGCCGACCACTTCGATTACGGGCGCTATGGCTCGGCGTTCGAGATGTACGGGTACGCGTGCGCCTACTCGCCCGATCTATCGCAGCCCGGCCGGGCGCTGCTCCCGTTCGATCCATCCACCGGCCGGCTCGTCGACGAGATCTGGGCGTTGTGGCTCGAGCACGACCCGGTGCGGATGGCTCCCCACCACGCGGATGCGCTGCGCAGCATGCACCGCATCTACCTCGACGCCGGCAAGGAGGACGAGTACTACCTCGACCTCGGCGCCCAGGCGTTCGGCCACGAGCTGTCGCGGGTCGGGGCGGCCTACACGCTCGAGCTGTTCGACGGCAAGCACGGCGGGATCACGTACCGCTACCCGGGCGCGATCCGTGAGCTCGTCACGGCGCTGGTCCCATAAATGACCGCGACGGCCGAGGAGGACCTCGTCTTCGCCGGCCCGGCCGCGCTCGCCAAGCTCGTGCGCGAGCGCCAGGTCCAGCCTCGCGAGCTCGTCGAGTTGTGCCTGCGCCGGATCGAGTCGATCGACCCCAAACTGAACGCGTTCCGGGTGACGATGGCGGAGGAGGCGCTCGGGCAAGCCGACGGCGCGGGGGGCTCCGATGGGCCGCTCGCGGGGGTGCCGGTCGCGATCAAGGACGACATGCCCGTGGCCGGTCAGTCGGTCACGCGCGGCTCGCGCTCGTTTCGGCCCGCGGAGACCACGGACGGCGAGGTCGTCCGGAAGCTCCGCGCCGCCGGCGCGATCCCGATCGGGATCACCAACGTCCCCGAGCTGATGATCTTCCCCTGGACGGTCAGCGCCGCCAACGGCGTCACCCGCAATCCCTGGGATCCGACGCGGACGCCCGGCGGCTCCTCGGGCGGCTCGGCCGCGGCGGTCGCCTCGGGGATGGTGCCGTGCGCCACCGGCTCCGATGGCGGCGGCTCGATCCGGATTCCCGCCGCGTGCTGCGGACTGGTGGGCATGAAGCCGAGTCGCGGCCGCGTCGCCACGCATCCGCTACGCCAGGCGTGGCTCGGGTTGAGCGTGTTCGGCGCGCTCGCGCGGACCGTCGGCGACTCAGCGACGCTGCTCGACGCCATCCATGGGTCGGTTCCCGGTGACGCCGACGTTATGCCGGCGTTCACGGGGAGCTATGCCGAGGCGGCCGCCACCGCCCCGGCGCGCGTGCGAGTCGCGATCTCGCGCAAGGTCCCGCCCGGATCGATCGCGCGCCTCTCGCCCGATCAGCGCGGCGCGTGGGAGCGGACGGCGACGCTGCTCGAAACGCTCGGCCACGAGGTGCTCGAGCGCGACCCGGCCTACGGCCTCGCCGGGATCGAGTTCACCCAGATGTGGCTGCGCGGCATCTACGAGGAATCGGCGACCGTCCCTGACCCCGCGCTGCTCGAGGGATCGACCCGGCAGCTGGTCGCGGCCGGGCGGCGCGTCGTCCCGGACCGCCGGCGGGGGAAGCTCCTCGCCGGGCGGGCATCGAGGACCTCGAGAGTGCTCGAGCTGTGGCAGGAGATCGACGTGCTGCTGATGCCCGTCCTGGCCAGCACCGCGATCGACGCGGAGGGCGCCTACGGCCGCTCCGCGCTCGTCGCCTACGATCGCTCGTCGCGCTTCATGCCGTTCAACCCGCTGTTCAACCTCACCGGGCAGCCCGCGATCGCACTACCGGCTGGATTCGGAGCCGACGGACTGCCGCTGAGCGTCCAGCTCGTCGGGCGGCCCGGCGCGGAGGATCTGCTCTACTCGGTGGCCGGGCAGATCGAGGCCGCGCGCCCGTGGGCACATCACACTCCGCAGGTTTGATCCTCAGCCGTTCCCGCCATCGAACAGCTGCTTGGAGAGCTCGAGGAACTCGCCGGCGGCCGGAGCCAGCCGGCGTCCCTCCCGGCAGGCCAGCGTGATGTCGCGTGTGAGCGACGGCTCGATCAAGGTGGCCGACGTGACCTCGGCGCCCGGGCGCTCCGCGTCGGAGCGGGGGAGGATCGCGACGCCCATATGGCGGGCCACGAGTCGACGGATGCGCTCGCTCTCGTTGGACTCGAGCTGAACCTCCGGCTCGAAGCCGGCAGTGCGGCCGGCGAAGACGAGCAGCTCGCGCAGGCGAGCTCCCTCGCGGTAGCTGATGAACTGCTCGTCGGCGAGCTCGGCCATCCGCACCTCCTCGTGTCCGGCGAGGGGATGGTCGCGAGGGAGGACGACCACGAGCTCCTCCGAGACGAGCTGGTGCAGGCGGAGCCCGTGACTCTCCATCCGCTCGGTCACCGACAGAAAGGCGAGGTCGAGCACGTCGTCGCGCAGCATCTCGGCCAGCTCCTCGCTTGACTGCTCGCGGACCGTGAGCTCGACCCCGGGATGGCGCTGATGGAAGACGGCCAGGGCCAGCGACACATCCACGGGACCCATGGTGTGCATCGTCCCAACCATCACGTGCCCGGTCCGCACGCCCGTGAACGCCTGCATCTCGGCGGTGGCGGCGTCCACCTCGGCCAGGATCCGCCGCGCTCGCGCCACCAGGGCCCGTCCGGCCTCGGTCACCGTCACCCGGCGTGTGGTCCGTTCCACCAGGGCGAGGCCCACCTCCTGCTCGAGCCGGCGGATCTGCTGGGAGAGCGCCGGCTGTGCGATGTGCTCCCGCGCCGCCGCCCTCGTGAAGTGCTGCTCGTCGGCGAGCGCCACCAGGTACCGGAGCTGGCGAAGTTCCATAAGGAGAGCTTATAGATAGCTGAGAATGTCCGTCTTTGACATATCAAAGCTCCGTCGCCATGATGACGGCACACCCTCTCCTCCCCTCAAACGCGCCCCGCCGATCCGGCCAGCAGTTCCCGCCAGATCCGGGGCGCGTTTATTTAAAGCCACGGGCCTCAGGCGACCAGGCGCGCGAGCTCGCCGAGGCGGGCGACTTGCGCGACCTCGGGCTCGACGAACTGGTTGCACATAACGCGGCTCACGCCCGCCTCGCGGATCCGGGCGACCTGCTCGGCGGCCTGATCGAGCGTTCCCACGATCCAGCCGTGCGGCGGTTCGCGCAGCAGTGCTCCCGCGTCCCGACCGGTCGCGCTGGCCACTCGCCGGACGCGCTGGTCGACCTCGGCGGCATCGACGCCGAGCATCGCGCCGGTCATGACCGAGAACGGGATCGGCTCGCGGCCGGCACCTTCGAATGCCTGGTCGATCTTGGCCTTGCGCGTCCGGATCTGGTCCAGCGATGGGAACGGGGTGTTGTACTCGTCCGCGAAGCGGACGGCCAGCGCGGCACTGCGCGGACCCGCGTTGCCGCCCATGATCAGCGGTGGATGCGGGCGTTGCACGGGTTTGGGCTGGGCGTTCAGCCGCGACAGCTCGTAGTGCGCGCCCTCGAAGGAGAAATCGTCCTCTGCCCACGTGCCCATCAGGATCTGGAGCTGCTCCTCGAGCACGTCGACGCGCTCCGCTGTCGGCAGGAACGGGAAGCCGTATGCCTTGTGCTCGCCCTCGTGCCACCCCGCGCCGAGACCGAGATCGATCCGCCCACCGGACACGTGGTCGGCGGTGACGACGAGCTTGGCCAGGATCGAGGGGTGACGGAAGCTGGTCGGAGTCACGAGCGTCCCGAGCCGGAGGTTCGTGGTCAGCGCCGACAGGGCGATGATCGTGCCCCAGGCGTCGAGCGACCCTCGTTCGGGGTGCTGCCCGTCCAGGTTCTGGTAGTGGTCCGAGCGGAACAGGGTCGGGATGCCGTGTTCCTCGCAGGCCGCGGCGAGCGCACGCCACTGAGGCCAAGTGACGCCCTCCTGGCCTTCGATCATCAAGCAGAGTTCCACGCGCAGCTCCTTGATAGAAGGGGTCGCGATGGTATTCGTTCAGCGGCGTGCGATGCTGCTCGTGGCGGCCGTGGTGGTGGCGCTGGCGCTGACCCGTGTCGGCGGCGGCAAATCGGGCGGCGCTGGGCACGCCACCCCGAGCCTGCGACCGACCGACGTCACCGTGCAGGGGGGCGAGCCCGGGCGCAGCGTCCCATTCGGTTTCCTCGGGCTCTCGCTCGAATACCCCGCGGTCGAGGCCTACGCCGGCCACAATCCGGCTGCGCTGGACCCGGTGTTCCTGCAGCTCGTGCGCAACCTCACGCCGGGTCAGGCCCCGGTTCTGAGGATCGGCGGCGACAGCTCCGACCGGACGTGGTGGCCGACGCCGGGCGTGGCCCGCCCACCCGGCGTCACCTACTCCATCACCGAGCGCTGGCTCGGGGTGACCCGGGCGCTCGCCCGGGTGCTCGGCGCGCGGCTGATCGTCGGTCTGAACCTCGAAGCCGACAGTCCGCAGCTCGCCGCCGCTGAGGCCGGCGCGCTCCTGCGCGGGATCGGAACCGGTCCCGTCCGCGCGCTGGAGCTCGGAAACGAGCCCGACCTGTACGCGACCTTCC
>Ga0335074_10016002_pt1 | contig 10553 bp, 10 predicted proteins | sample Lox_Sample_23_FD_206715 | JGI IMG/M metagenome (GOLD analysis project Ga0335074, IMG submission 206715) | Soil microbial communities from Loxahatchee National Wildlife Refuge, Florida, United States - Lox_Sample_2.3 | ecosystem: Environmental > Terrestrial > Soil > Wetlands | place: USA...
CGACGGCCACCAGGACGCCACGGCCGCGGAGCGCCTGTCCAGGGCGCTCGCCGACGGCCGCATCATTGTCACTGTGAACCCGGCGAGCGCCATCCGGCTGGCCAGCGCGGCCAGGGCCAGCTATTCCGGCCTGGTGGCCATCGTCGCGGTCGCCATCGCGGACTCCGCCGTCGCCGGCACATGGCTCCGGCTCAAATCCTGCTCCGTCGCCGGATGCGGCGTGGCCTTCTATGACGACTCTGCCGCGGCCACGGCCACCCGGTGCGCGACGCACGCCGCGGGCGCCTAAGCCGCCGCCCCCGCACGGGGCCTGATGGCGGTGTAGCAGACTGCTGTCCGGAGTGGTGCGACAACGGACAAGGGAGACGCATGGAACTGGGCCTGCACATCGCGGACTTCACCTGGAACGGCGGGGCGCCTGTCCTCGGACGGACTCTGGCCAGGCACGCGAGGAACGCCGAGGCGGCGGGGATCACGCGAATCACCGTCATGGACCACTTCTGGCAGCTCCGCGGGATCGGGCCCGTCGAGCACGAGATGCTCGAGGCGTACGCGGCGCTCTCCTTCCTCGCCGCGCACACCGAGCGGGTGCGGCTGCACGCGCTCGTCACCGGCGTCATCTACCGCGAACCCGCCCTGCTGGCCAAGCAGGTCACGACCCTTGACGTGCTCTCGGAGGGGCGCGCGGGCCTCGGCATCGGCGCGGCCTGGAACGTGGAGGAGTCCGAGGGACTCGGGTTCCGCTTTCCGCCGGTCGCCGAGCGCTTCGAGCGGCTGGAGGAGACGGTCCAGATCTGCCTGCAAATGTGGTCGGGCTCCGAAGCGCCGTTCGACGGCAAGCACTACCAGCTCGGCCGGACCCTGAACTCGCCGCAGAGCCTGCAGCGGCCGCGCCCGTACCTGATGATCGGCGGCGGCGGGGAGAAGAAGACCTTGCGGCTCGTCGCCACGTACGCCGACGCCTGCAACATCTCCGCGAGCCCTGAGGCGGGCCATAAGCTGGACGTGCTCAGGCAGCACTGCGAGGACGTCGGCCGGGACTACGAACAGGTCGAGAAGACGACCATGATCATCATCGACCCGGCCACGACCAGCGATGACATCGTCCGCACCGCCTCGGGCCTGCGGGACCTCGGGTTTACCGCGGCCTACATCGCCGCGAAAGGCATCACCGAGCCGGCCATGATCATCGACCTGCTGGCCGCGGCGCTGCCCGAACTCGGCTGAGCTAGCTCCGGCGCCTCCCGGCCGTAACGAACCGGCGGGTCGCGCCGTTCCACGTTTCGGACGGCTGTGGCGGGAAAGACCGGTGTGCAATGTGCGGCGGTATGGGAGGGAAGCCCGTACAGCGGCCCAGCGTGCGAATGTTCAGCGTACGAATGTGAGGTACTGCGATGGACACTCCGGATAGCCCGCGCACCCGGCCCGCGAGCACGGACACCGCGGAGCCTCACGAACCCGGGCAGCCGTCCCCGACGTCGCTGGATCCCCGGCTGACGTGGCCTCGGCCGTACGTCGAGCAGCCGGCCGGCGGCCCGCGAAGCGGTCCCGCGAGGAGGATGCCGCGGTTCACCCCCAGGCGTACCCCCGCGGGCGGGGCTCCCGTGCCGCCTCCGCCGGCCGCCTCGCAAGGCCAGCGACCGGAGCCCGTGCGCGCCGTCATCGGCGACGAGATCCGGATCCCGTTCATCTGGTGCGAGTTCGTGACCTGCGATGCGACATACATCCATCCCGACGCGCTCGGCGAGCGGGACCTGCGCGACCGGGCGCTGGCCGCGGGGTGGCGCTACGACGCGCTCGGGCGGCGCGCCTGCCCGGACTGCGCGCAGCACGACCCGACGTTCTGGACCGCCCGCCCGCCTGTCGCCGTGGACTGGCGCCGCGCGGGCTAGCCGGGCCTGGGAGCCGCCGGGGCCGGGTCACGCGCCCCGCTACGCTGGGACTGTCCGCATCCCCCGAACGGGCCCGTGGTGACTCCAGCCCGTGGTGACCCCAGCCCGTGGTGACCCCAGAGTGTGAGGGCAGGACGCATGGCCAAGGCCGACCTTCCGTCGTGGGTGGATCCGGAGCTCGCCACCCTGACCCGGGACCGGTTCTCCGACCCGGACTGGATTTACGAGCGGAAGCTGGACGGCGAACGCTGCCTGGCCTTCTGCGGGCCGGACGAGGTGCAGCTGAGGAGCCGGAACAAGCGGGACATCACGACCACGTTCCCTGAGGTCGCCGAGGCGCTGGCGGCCCAGCGGCAGGACGCCGGGCACGGCGGCCTGGTGCTCGACGGGGAGGTCGTGGCCTTCGACGGCGACCAGACCAGGTTCGAGCGGCTGCAGCACCGGCTCGGCCTCGTCAATCCTGACCCGGAACTGGTGCGTTCCGTGCCCGTGGTCTACCACATGTTCGACGTGATGTACGCGGAAGGCGAGGACACGCGGCAGCTGCCGCTCCTCGAGCGCAAGGAAATACTGGCGCGCGTGGTCAGCTACCGTGACCCGCTGCGGTACACCGAGCACCGCGTAGGCGACGGCACGGGCTTCTACGCGCAAGCCTGCCGGGACGGCTGGGAGGGGCTGATCGCCAAGCTGGCCAGCGCGCCGTACGTGAGCGGGCGCAACAAGAACTGGCTGAAGTTCAAGTGCGAGAGCGGCCAGGAACTCGTGGTCGGCGGATTCACCGACCCGCAGCGATCCCGCGTCGGGTTCGGCGCGCTGCTGCTCGGCTACTACAACGCGGATGGCGAGCTGGTTTACGCCGGGAAGGTCGGCACGGGGTTCGACAACGAGACCCTGCGCAGCCTGCGGGCCAGGCTGGGCGAGCTGGAGCAGGACAACACGCCGTTCCAGCAAGGCCCGCCGGTGCGGGAGCGGGGTGTGCACTGGGTCAGGCCGGAGCTCGTCGCCCAGGTCGGCTTCAGCGAGTGGACCGACGCCGGCGAGCTCCGCCACCCACGATTCCAGGGGCTGCGCGACGACAAGGCGGCGCGTGAAGTGGTGCGCGAAGTGCCGTCCTAGGCCCTCACTGCGGGAGGCGGCGGCGGCGCCTGGCCATCCCCGCCCAAGGGTCGCCGCGGCGCTCCAGTTCCGCCGCGATCGTGCGCATCGTGAACTGGCCCGGGTTCAGGGAGGCGTCCTCGACCTCGGCCCAGTACAAGGGCGTCGATACGTGGGCGCCTGGGCGGCCGCGCACCGAGTACGGAGCGACGACGGTCTGCGCGTAGGCGTTGCGCATGATGTCCAGGTACAGCCGGTGGCCGCGCTGCTCCTTGCGCGGCTCCACGGTGAGCTCATCGGGGAACCGGCTGGCCAGCCGGGTAGCCACGTCGCGGGCGAAGCCGCGGACCGTATCGAAGTCGGCCTCGGGGCGCAGCGGCACGTGCACGTGCAGGCCCTTGCCGCCGGTGGTCTTGACGAAGGTGGCGAGCCCGAGGTCGCCCTCGAGGATCTCCCTCAGGTTGAGCGCGTGGCGGCGCGCCAGCTCGAACCCGGCTTCGTCCGGCGGGTCCAGGTCGAACACAAGCTGGTCGGGCCGGTCGAGCGCGGCCAGGCTGCTGAGGAACACGTGCAGTTCGATGCAGGCCTGGTTGGCCAGGTACACCAGGGTCGCGGGCTTGTCGCAGATGACATGGCGCACGACGCCGCCCTGCTTCTTCACCTCCGCGCGGGTGATCCAGTCGGGGAAGTACTGCGGGACGTTCTTCTGGACGAGGCGCTGGCCGGTGATGCCGTCCGGGTACCGGTCCATGACCAGCGGCCGGTCCTTGAGATAGCCGATGATGCGCGGCGCCATCGACTCGCAGTAGGCGACCAGGTCGCCCTTGGTGATCCCGTCGCCGGGGAAGAGAACCTTGTCCAGGTGCGACAGCTGGACGGTGATGCCCCCCACGCGTTCGCTGGGCTTCTGCGCCATGTTGGCGTCGTTACCCGTCCCGCTGCGATCCAACCGCGCTCCGCCGCGCCCGGGGATGCCGCGGTTCTGCCCGCTGCGCGTCGCCTTGCTCCCAGGGCACACGAGTCACTCGTCTAAATAAGTCAGCTGACCGATGTTTATCTATGCAAGTTGCAGCAATATTTGTCATGAAAGCGGCGGTGGCATTGCCTGGCCACGGCCGGCGGACGAAGGAACGACCTGCATGAACGCGATGCTGACCAGTACCCACCCGGCCGGGCTGCGCGCGCGACACGTCCCGCTCACCACGGGGCTGGCGGCCGTGGCCGAAGCCCGCACGCAGGTGCGCGGGATCGTCGGCGCGTGGCAGGTGCCGGTTGACGCCTACGTGGCGGCGCTGCTGACCAGCGAGCTGGTGACCAACGCGGTCAGGAACGAGGCCAACCCCACCGTCATGCTCGACGTCACGTGCTCCACCGGCCGGCTGCGCGTCGATGTCCACGACACGTCGCGCGCCATGCCCGCGCCGGCTGACGCTCCCGCCGACGCCGAGACCGGACGGGGCCTGATCATAGTAGGCGCGCTGGCCGACGAGTGGGGTTTCTACGCCACTCCTGGCGGCAAGGCGGTCTACTTCACGCTCGCGTTCCAGCCCGGAGGCAGTGCGAAGTAATACCGCTCACGGGGACGTACCACAGTTAATTCCGCATACGACAAATCCATGAGGTGAGTACTATGGCGCGGCGCGCGACCAAGCGGCCGGGGGAGTGTTCAGGCTCTTACTGGGTGAAGAGCTCTTTTAGTTTCTCGAACGGAAACTGCATCGAGGTGGCGAGCCTTTACGGGGGCGCCGTGGGCATCCGCGACAGCAAGGATGCGGGAGGGCTTGTGCTGCGATTTACTCAGCCCGAATGGCACGCCTTCCTCGGCGGCGTCCGTAACGGCGAGTTTGACGGCCCGGGCACCTGACCCGGTTGCCGCGCCGTCGCGGCGCCCAGTGACGCTTGACCGGCCAGACGCGGTGTGCGAGCATCGGCGCTAGCCGACTCAAGGGAGACGTCATGGCCTTCGTGATGCGAGGCGACTGGCAGGAAGAACCGCTCTCCATCACCGCGGCCGAATACGTCGAACCCTCCGCTGAAATGACGCTGCGACGGGGACAGCGGGTTTCCCATCTGTTCCCGCGCAGTGTCATGGAGGAATACGTTCTGCAACGGCTCACCGAGCGCACCTATTGGTTTTCCCGGCACTTTTACTGCACCTTGTTCTACGTAGGAAATCGCGGCGTCCTGTTGCTGGATCCGCCGCAGGGCGCCGCCGATTCGCTATTGAAGGCGATCGGGTCGGTGACGTCCCTGCCGGTAACCGCGATTTGTTATTCGCACTTCCACGCGGACCACATCGGCGGTGCGAGAAAACTCGTCACCTCGCTCGCGGCGAGCCCGCGCGTGATCGCCAGCGAGCACACCGCCGTCTGGATGGAGCGGTTCGGCAGCGACCTGCCCCGGCCCACCGACGTGCTGCGCTGGCCGGACGGCGGCATCGAATTCGAGGGCGTAACGCTGCGGCTGCGGGGCCTGCCCCGGCCGGGTCACGCGCCTGACCACGCGGTGTTCCTGCTGGCCGAGGAGCGCATCGGGCATTCCGCGGACTTGATCAACATCGATCAGCTGCCGTTCGGGGGCTTCGCCGGGCAGGACCCGCTCGTGCTGTTCAAGCCGAACCTGCAGTTCGCGCGCGACCTGGAGTTCGACTGGTTCTCCGGCGGCCATGGCAACATCGGCGAGAAGTCCGACTTCGGCTTTTACCTCGGCTACCTGGACGAGGTCACCGAGCTCATCAACGAGGAGATCCCGCGCCCCGAGACCGTCCCCGACCTCTACCTGACCGATTACCTCGACGGTCTCGGGGCGGAGGAGAGGGGACGGCTGCTCGCCGGGCTGAACAACCACTTCTCCCTGTACCTGTACGGCAGGCAGATCGCGGCCGGCGAGCAGCCCGACCGGGCAGCGGCCGGGCCTGGCGCGTTTTCCGCGGGTCTCGTCGGCGAGTGGGCGGCCGGCCGCCAGCGGGCCGTCGACGAGGCAGTGCCGCGGATTATGGACCGGCTCAGGCCGAAGTACGGGCGGATGTACAACTTCGAGGACGCGCAGCCGATCAACATCCGGGTGCTTGCCTTGTCGATGCAGCCGAGCCTCACCAACCGCTGACGTCACAGCTACCGGCGGTGACGCCCGAATGGGCTCATTCGTGCTCATTCGTCACAAGAGGAAATCGGTCAGCTGACCGATGTCTGTCTATGCAACTTGCAGCAGCATTTGTTATGAAACCGGCACCGAGAGCGACGTGCCTGTTCGGTCCTCCGCCCGAGCGGGTCGCCCACCCACCCCCCGGATCTCGGACCGGCCTATGAAGGACATGCGATGAACGCGATGGTGGCCTCTCCGCCTATCCAACTGAACCACTGCCGCGTCCGGCTGGCCGCATCACCAGCGGCGGCAGGCGAGGCCCGGAGCCAGGTCCGGACGGCGATCCGCGACTGGGGCATCCCCGTCGACCCGGATGCCGCGGTGCTGCTCACCAGCGAACTCGTGACGAACGCGATCACCCACGAAGCAGGCGAGACCATCACGCTAGGCATCAGGTGCCTGCGCGGCCGGCTGCGGGTAGACGTGTACGACACGTCGCGTTCCTTCCCTGTGGTGTCCGTCGCTCCCGGCGATGCCGAGACAGGACGTGGCCTCATGCTAGTCGCCACCCTGGCGGCCGAGTGGGGGTTTTACCGGACTCCGGCCGGCAAGGCCGTGTACTTCACGCTGCTGTTCCATGACGACCACACCGCCGGCTGACGGGGCGGTGCTGGGTTAGACGTGGGGACGGGGCCGTACGCCCCCTACGAGGCCTGTCCCCACACGCGCCCCCGGTGACCGCGTTTGCGGACGACGCGGTCACCGCGGGGCGCGGTTTTTCATGACGGATTGCGGCGGTGATCCGGCTTACCGGGGCGATCCGGTTTACCGCGGCGATACGGTGCGCAGCGCCGATTCCCTGGCGATGTCGGTCCGCGAGGCCACGCCGAGCTTCTTGAGGATGTGCGAGACGTGGGTCGACACGGTTCGCCGGGAGAGCATGAGCTTGGCGGCAATCTCCGGGTTCGACAGCCCCTCGGCGACCAGCCCGGCGACCTTGACCTCGGTATCGGTGAGGCTGTCCCAGCCGCTGACCGCCCGCCGGTGCCTGGAGTGCGGCCCGCGGTGGATGCCGTGCGCCCGGAACGCCGCGCGCAGCCTGGCGGCGTCGGCGGCGGCGCCGAGGGAGGTGTACTCCTCGACGGCCTGGACGAAAGCCTCCCTGGCCTGACCGCGGTCATCGGCGCGGAGGAACTCCGCGGCGGCGGCCTCGTACGCCTTCGCCGCGAGCAGCGGGCGGCTGGCCTCCTGATAGCGCTTGGCGGCGGTGAGCAAGCGGCACGCGTCATGATCGAGCAGGCCCTGGCAGTACAGCGCGTTCGCCTGCCGGTGCGGAATCCCGGAACCGGCAGCGAGCGCGTCGGCCCGCTTCGCGAGGAACTTGGCCGTCTCCAGGTCGCCAGTCCTGACGGCGAGGCGGACGGCGTCGGGGAACAGGTTCTCCAGCTCCATCTCTTCCGCGTTTCCGTCAAACGCGCCGGTCAGCTCGGCGAGCGCGGCTGGCAGCGCGCCATCGCGCTCACGGTCCAGGCTGCGAGCGAGCGCCAGCGACGAGATGAACCGGTGCCCGAGTCGCTCGGCATACGGGGCCGCGGCGGCAAGGTGGCGGCGCGCTTCGTCGACATCACCACGATGGAAGCCGATCACGGCGGCCATGCCGAGATCAGTGCAAGCCACGCCGGGCTCCTGGAGGTTCTCCGGCAGTCGCGCCACCTCGGCCAGCACGTCGTCCCAGCGGCCCGTCTCGAAAAGGAACTGCCCCAGGGCGCAGTGCGCCTGAGCCAGCCGGATCGCCGTGCCGACCTGGTCCGCGAGCTGCCGCGCCTCCCTGGCCACCGCTAGTGCCTCGTCGTACCGGTCGAGGTTGCCGAGCGTGACCGCCTTGTTGAGCTGCAGCAGCAGCCGCAGGTCGGTCAGCGCCGGGTCGGCCTGGGTGACGGTGAGCGCCCGGTCGGAGAGCGGCAGGGATTCGGCCAGCCGGCCCTGCTCGGCTGTCGCCAGCGACAGCACGTGCAACGCCCAGCCCATGGCCCAGTTGTCGCCCGCTTCGGTGGCCGCCGCGAGGGCGCTGGTCGCGACCTGCTCGCCCGTCTCGAACTCGCCAAAGTGGGTGTGTGTCCTGGCCGCGACCACGAGCAGCCTGGCGCGGTGCCGGACGGAAAGCCCGGGTGTCGCCAGCGCCCGGTCCAGCGTCGCCAGGGACTCCGCGGACTGCCCGGTCCGGATGCGGCACTGCGCGAGCGTCCAGTGCAGGTCGACGAGCTGATCGGGCTCGGCGACGAAGTCGAGCGCCTCGTTCGCTACCTGCGCTGCCCGGGCGATGTCGCCGGTGCGGTACAGGGCATCGGCGAGCCTGCTCACCAGCCAGTCGCGGTGGACGGCCCCGAACGGGGTGCTGGCGACTGCCTGGGCGAGCAGTTCCGCCGCGACACCGGGCGCCTGGCCGACCAGCTGGTCCGCGGTGCGGACCAGCCAGTCCAGCATCTGCTCGTCCAGCGGTTCCGCTGGGCCAGGGCCATCCGCGGCGCGCAGCAGCTGCCTGGCTACCCGCTCCGGCGGCACGCCCGCCGCCGCGAGGGCGCGGGCCGCGTCCCGGTGCCAGGCGGCGCGCACCGCCGCCAGCATTTCCTCGTACAGCGCCGCGCGGATAAGCGGATGCCTGAAGCCAAGGCTGCCGCCCGATTCGGCGAGCACGCCGACAACGCGCGCCTCTTCGACGGCCGGGAGCAGGTCCGGCAGGCCGCGGCCCAGCACGACTGCCAGGTCGGAGATCTCGAAGTCCACGCCGAGCAGCGCCGCGGCCCGCAGGACATCGCGTACCGGGCCGGGGACGAAACCAAGGCGATCCGCGATCACCGCGGACAGGGAACCGGGAATGGCGCTGCCCGGCTCGGCGCCGGCGAGGTCGGTCCCGCCAGCGAGCGCCGCCGTGCCCGCTGGCGTCAGGATCAGGCTCGAGCCGCGCATCAACGCGGCGACGAGCTCGATGAGGTAGAGCGGGTTGCCCGCCGCTCCCTCGGCCAGCTGAAGCAGGCTGCCGTCCGGCCTGCCGCCGGCCAGCACAGCCACCAGGGCCGCCACCGCCGGCTCGGCGAGCCCGGTCAGCTGGATCCGGCCATCGTCGCCCGCGTGGCGGCGCAGCGCGAGCAGGTCGTCCCGGTGCGGGACCGGTCGCGCTATCCCGATGAGCAGCAACGGGGCCTGGCACGCCGTCCTCGCCAGCCGCCCCCAGAGCGTGACGCTCGCCGGGTCGGCCCACTGCAAGTCATCGATGACCAGGACGACCGGCCGCACGGCGCTTTCTTCCGCGACGAGCGCGAGCAGCTGCTCGGTCAGCGTCGCGGGCACGTCCGCGCCCCGGTCGGCGGCGATCTCGCCGCGGAGCAGCCCGACGATCGTGTTGCGCCGTGCGTTGACCGACGGTTCGCGGACCTGAAGCGCGTCCAGGAATGGCAAAAGCGGCAGCGCCGTGCCGAGCTCGTCCCCGGCGCCCCAGAAGACCTGGCACCCGGCGTCGGGCGCGGCCGCCACGGCGGCGCGCACGAGCGCGGACTTGCCGATGCCCGGTTCGCCTTCGATCAGCACCGCGGCACCGCGCCCTCTGGCGGCCTCTCTTAATAGCCCATCGAGGAGGGCCAGCTCGTCGTCGCGGCCGACCAGCACGGCAGCCGCGGTCACCGGAGACATAGCACAAACTTTACTACCTGCGGCATCCCCGGAACAGGGAAACCATTTTCGGACATTAATTCGGCGAATCCCGAGCCCGCGGCCGGTAGCGGCAGGCCCGCGGACGCAGGCTGCGATGCAATTTGCACGGAAGCTTGCATGGCATCGAGTGCCGACAATTTTATCGCATCGTAAATTGAATATTTCAGCTAAAGCAGGAACGCAACATGCTGTGCCGGTTTTTCTTATTGATAGCGGCCAGCATAGCGATTTATCGTAGTGGATGAAAGAGCCGAACGCTGGCAAATAGAGAACATCACTGTCGATGCGTCTGCGGGCCGCTGACGCCAGGTGAAGGCTACTGACCTGTATATATGCCATGGAGGAATCATGAGCATAAGGCGAGCCATCATCTCCCCTCTCGTGACGCTCGGCTTTGCCGGGTCCGTTCTTGCCGGCGTGGCGGTGCCTGTAGCGACCGCGTTCACGTCCAGCACCCCCGCGGTCGCGGTGGCAGCCGCGAAACCGATGACTTACTTCCACTCGTAACGTAACCCAATCCCAAAGGCTAACGGCCTGCCGCCGACACCCCCAATTGGCGGCAGGCCGTTCTCATGGGTGCCGAGAAGTGCCTATTTCAGTTCTATAACGCTCCCTTGGCTGACGCCGTGACTCATCGCAACTCCAGCCCTGTTCTTTCACGACTGTCACCATCGTCAGCCTTCTATGCAGGCAGCACAGCGAAGCGGATTTCCGCGGCAGTCACCCGCGCCTAGGCCCGTATCAGCGGTCGCTGAATGTATCGGCGGTGCCTCA
>Ga0335074_10016003_pt1 | contig 10553 bp, 8 predicted proteins | sample Lox_Sample_23_FD_206715 | JGI IMG/M metagenome (GOLD analysis project Ga0335074, IMG submission 206715) | Soil microbial communities from Loxahatchee National Wildlife Refuge, Florida, United States - Lox_Sample_2.3 | ecosystem: Environmental > Terrestrial > Soil > Wetlands | place: USA: Florida...
ATCTTCATGGCCGTCGTCATGGTGCTCGTGCGGACCGCAGGGCTCCGGGTCCGCGCGGCCCGTCTGCCGGCGGCCGCCCCGCACCGCAGCGCCACGCCCCAGAACGTCTAGGCCGCCGCCCGCGGGGGCCGGCCGAGGCTCCGCCAAGCGCCGCCCGCCGGGGACCATCAGGTCCGCGGCGGGCGGCGCGTTTTGATTGGCCCGCCGAGCGCCAGGAGGTCGAGCGGATCATGCAGCGGCTGGGCTGGTCGGTCGCGGTCCTCGGGCCGGCGGGCGTGGCCATATTCGCGGTTTTGCGGGCGATCGGCGACCTCGACTCCGCCGCCGGCGGAAGGCTCCGCGAGCTAGCGGTTCCGGGCTCACCCGCCGTCAGGACGCACCCAGATGCCGCGTTCGTGCATAAGCTCGATCTGCTTGGCGATCACCTCCTGCCGGTACTGGTCATGGCCATACGGCGCGCGGTGGAGGTAGATGTTCTTTGGGTAGACCGGCTCCTCGTAGATGATCTGGTACTGCTCGGTCGTAAGGTCCTTCGCCCAGTTGTCCCACTGGGCGCCCGCCCGGAACCGGCGCAGCGCCTCCACGTCGATGGTTCCGGCGACCCAGGAGGACCCGCCGCTGTAATCGTGGCGGCCGACGATCTGCCCGCGATAGTCGATCACCGCGGAGCCGCCACCGAAGGTGTCGATCGGGACATCGGAATCGGAATGCAGGTAATAAGTACCAACATTGCAGGCAATTAAGTACATGTTGTTATCGAGCGCCCGGGCCCGGTTCTGGATCTCGAACAAGCCGTTGCCGACGTGCGGGTGCGGGTACGGGCCCCGGTAGACCACCTCGGCGCCATTCATGGCCAGGCCGCGCGCGTTCTCCGGGTAGGAGCCCTCGTTGGCCATCAGGAACCCGAGCCGGCCGATCTCGGTGTCGGCCACCGGGTAGAACGCGTCCAGGTTGCGCCCGTAGAGCTCGATCCACTTGTCCCAGACATTGTGCGGCGTCACCGAGTGCTCGACCGGCAGCAGCGGCACCACCTTGTGATGGCGCAGGATCACCTCACCCTCGGGCGACAGGACGAAGCCGATGTTGAAAAACCGGCCGGGAAACTCGGGGTGGCGGGCCTTGGCCTGGGCCATGATGAATGCGTTCCACTGGCGGGCCAGCCTGCCGAGATACTCCGTCTCGGGCCCGGGGACGTCGATCGCGCACTCGCGGGCGAACGTTTCGTGGTCGAGGTCGAGGACCTCATCGTTGAAACCCTGTAATGCGCCCTCGGGCACGGCAATGAGCCGGACCGGAAGGTCGAGGCTGGACAGCCAGGACGCGGCTTTGATCAGGTGCGAGAGGTGCTCGAGATTTGTCGCGATCTCGTCGCGGTGCCGGATCCCGCGCATCGTGGGGACCAGGCCCAGGGCCTGATAGGGCTCGATCATGCTTCATCCCCTCCTATCCCCTTTGTTTACCGCGCGGCCGAGTCATCTGTCTGTACCTCACGGCCGCCCGGCGGTGATGATGTTGGAATGACCACCGCTTCCTTTCCTGCCGGACTGCTTGAGCGGGCGGGGTTGCCCGCCACCGACCTGACCGATTTCGCGGACGCGGTCCCGCCCCGGGACGGGGCGTTCAAAATCGCGATCGAGGCCCTGGCCGGCTACCTGGCGCGCGGGCGGGGCCTCATCGGCCGGCTGCCGCCCAAGGGTTCACCCGACGAACGCGCGGCGCGAGAGGCCATCGCCGGGCTGATGAACGGGGCCAGGGACGACTTCCTGCGCGGGCACGCGGCCGCCCTCTACGACGCGCTGACCGACCGGCGGGCCAGGTCGCTGCGGATCGAGGCGCTCTGCGAGGCGGCCGCGGCGCTGGTCCCCGGCCTGGTGCCCTCGCCCGCCGAGATGGCGGCCGAGCGGGCCAGGCGGCTGCAGGACAAGGACGGGATCGAGTTCGCCGTGGGCCTGCTTGCGGGGCACATGCTGGCGCTGCCTGAGCCGGGGCGGCACCTGGTCGAGGCGATGCTGGCCCCAGTGCCCGAGGCGTTCACGCACCTGGAAGAGCTGCGGACGGCCGGCGTGGTCGACCTTGGGCCGGTGCGGGTCACCCGCAGCGGGCGCGCCGCGATCCTGGAGCTCTCCAACCCGCGGCACCTCAACGCCGAGGACGACGTGACGCTCGGCCCGACCGAGTGCGCTGTCGACCTGATCCTGCTCGACCCGGACATCGAGGTCGGCGTGATCCGCGGCGGCGTGGTCGATCATCCCGGATATCCGGGCACCCGGGTGTTCGGGTCGGGGATCAACCTCACCCGGCTCTACCTCGGGCTGATCGACTACATGTTCTACCTGGTCCGCGACCTGGGCTACGTGAACAAGATCTACCGCGGGATCTCGCTGGCCGGCGGCCGGACGATCGAGAAGCTCTGGGTCGCGGCGGTGGAGCGGTACGCGGTCGGGGGCGCCTGTCAGCTGCTGCACGTCGTGGACCACGTGGTCGCCACGAGCGGTTCGCGGCTGTTCCTGCCCGCCCGCAAGGAGGGGATCATCCCCGGGGCATCCAACCTGCGCCTGCCCCGTTTCGTCGGGGACCGCGCCGCGCGCCAGGCGATCCTGTCCGGCCGGGAGTGGACGGCAGGCCAGCCGGACGCCGCGCTGCTGTGCGACGAGGTGGTGCAGCCGGGCGAGATGGACCGGGCGCTGGACGCGCGGATCGACGCGCTGACGAACTCCGGCCTGGTGAACGCCGCCGCGAACCGCAGCGCGCTGCGGGCCGGCCAGGAGCCGGTCGACCTGTTCCGCGAGTACATGGCAACGTTCGCGGTCGAGCAGGCCCGCTGCCACCTGAGCCCGGCGCTCGTCCGCAACCTGGAGGTGCACTGGAATGCACGGGAGCGGAGGATTTAGCGGCTCTGGCGGGGAGGTCTGGGACCGGGCCGAAACGCTGCCGCGCGAGGACCTGGACGCGCTGGCCCTGGACCGGCTGCGGTCGACCGTGGCGCGGGTGCTCGCCGGGCAGCCGTTCGGCGCGGCCCGGCTGGCGCAGGCGGGCATCGGCTCGCCCGGTGACGTCCGCTCGCTGGACGACCTGGCCCGGTTCCCGTTCACGGGCAAGGCGGAACTTCGGGCGCACTACCCGTTCGGGCTGCTGGCGGTGCCGCGGGAGTCGCTCGTCCGGGTGCACGCGTCGAGCGGGACGCACGGCAAGCCGACCGTGGTCGGCTACACAGCGGCGGACCTGGAGAACTGGACCGAGCTCATGGCGCGGTGCATGACCATGGCCGGCGTGCGGCCCGGCATGGTGATCCACAACGCCAACGGCTACGGGCTGTTCACCGGCGGGCTCGGATTTCACCAGGGCGGCGAGCGGATCGGCGCGACCGTGGTTCCGGTCTCGGGCGGCTTCACCGCGCGGCAGGCCATGCTGCTGCGCGACCTCGGGGCGGAGGTCCTGGTCTCGACGCCGTCCTACGCGCTGGCCATCGCGCAGGCGCTGGCCGAGTCCGGGGACGGGGGCGGGCTGCGGTTGCGGCTCGGGCTGTTCGGCGGCGAGCCCTGGACGGAGGGCATGCGCGAGGAGATCGAGCGCTCGCTCGGGCTGGCAGCGGTCAACTTCTACGGCCTGTCCGAGATGTGCGGGCCCGGCGTGGCCGCGGAGTGCCCGGCACGCACCGGGCTGCACGTGCAGCAGGACCACTTCGCGATCGAGGTGATCGAGCCCTCGTCGGGCCGGCCGGTGCCGCCCGGCGGGGAGGGTGAGGTCGTGCTGACCACGCTGACCAAGGAGGCCATGCCGCTGCTGCGCTACCGGACCGGCGACATCGGCCGGCTGGCCGGCGGCCCGTGCCCCTGCGGTCGCACCACGATCCGGCTGACCGGGCTGCGCGGCCGCCGCGACGACATGCTGATCGTGCGGGGCGTCAACGTCTACCCATCGCAGGTGGAGCACGCGCTGCTCGGCGCCGGGGGCGTCGCGCCGCATTACCGGCTGATCGTCGAGCGGCCCGGTCCGCTCGACGAGCTGACCCTGGAGTGCGAGCCGGCCGGCCCGGCCGCGGATCCTGGTGCGCTGCGCGCCCGGCTCGAGCAAGTGCTGCGCGATCAGACCGGGCTGCGCATCACGGTGGCGCTGCTGCCGCCGGGCGGCGTGCCGCGCAGCGAGGGCAAGGCCGTGCGGGTGGTGGATCGGCGGCCGGCCGGATGACGATCCGCCTGGCCGCAGACGGTCGGCTACGGCCCGCTTGCTACGTGTCATTATCGGACGAGGGGCCGCGGCGGGGCGGAGGAGGCGCGTTCGGCGATGCGCGTTCTGGTGGGAACCTCGGGCTGGCAGTACCGCGACTGGCGGGGGGTGCTCTACCCGCCCGGCGTGGCGCAACGGCGCTGGCTGGAGCACTACTCCAGCCAGTACGCGACGGTGGAGAACAACGGCTCGTTCTACCGGCTCCCGAGCCCGCAGACCTTCGGCGACTGGCGTGCGCGCACACCCGGGGACTTCCTGATGGCGGTCAAGGCCAGCCGCTACCTCACTCACGTGCGGCGGCTGCAGGATCCGGTCGAGCCGGTCGGGCGGCTGCTGGGCGCCGCGGCCGGGCTGGGCGACCGGCTGGGCCCGGTACTGCTCCAGCTTCCGCCCACCCTTCAAGCCGATCCGGAGGCGCTCGACGACTGCCTGGGCGCGTTCGCCGACTGGCACGCGGACGACCAGGCAATTTCAGGGACGAGGGTGACGTCTGGGAAACGGGTGCGGGTCGCGGTCGAGTTCCGGCACGAGTCGTGGTGGACCGAGCCGGTCAGGGACCTGCTGGCGCGCCGCGGGGCCGCGGCGTGCTGGGCCGACCGGCTGGGCCGGCCGACCGGCCCGCTGTGGCGCACGGCGGACTGGGGCTACCTGCGCCTGCACGAGGGCGCGGCGCAGCCGCATCCGCGATACGGCGAGCGGGCGCTGCACAGCTGGGTGCGGCGGATCGCCGAGGCCTGGCCGGGCGGCGGCGAGGTGTTCGTCTACTTCAACAACGATCCCGGCGGCGCCGCGGTGTACGACGCGGCCACCTTCGCCTCGCTCGCCAGCGAGGCCGGGCTCGAGGCCAGCCGCACCGCTGTCCCGGGCGAGGCGGCGCCCTAGCCGCCGGGACGCTACTCGCCGGTCGAGCCGCCGGCCAGCTCGGCGACGATGTCGATGTGGCCGACGTGGCGCGCGTACTCCTGGAGCAGATGAAACAGGATCCGCTCCAGCGATGCCGGATCGGCGCCGTCCCATCGCTCCCCCGGCTGGCCGATATCGGCCAGATCGCAGGACCCCACGATCGACCTGGTCCGCTCGGCCTGGGCTTGCAGCGCCGCCACCAGATCTTCAAAGGTCTCATCGGGTGCCACGTACCAGCGGTCATCGCGCCGGTCGCCCCATGGATCGCCGACGTCCTGGCCCCTGAAACCCCATTCGAGCCAGCGCCGCTCGACGTAGGTCAGGTGCTTGAGCAGCTCGACAGGCGTCCATCCGGAGGGCAGCCGGCTGGTGCGCCGGTCGCGCTCCGGCATGCTGCGGAGCCTGTCGACCAGGCAGGAACGGAAGTAGTGGAGGTACCGGAGGAAGACCGCGGCGCGCGACGGCGCCGGATCGGTGGGCTCTGGAAACGGAAACGTCACCGGACCAGCCTGCCGCAAGGCAGCGACACGCGGTAACGCCGCCCCGCGCGTCCCCGGGCGGCCAGGGCCGAGCCGGTAGCGTCGTGCCACACGATCACGGGCCGCCGGTCGACGGGGGGGCTGGCCCGCTCTCGGGGGACTATCAATGAGCACGCCTGGGCCGCTCCAGGCTGGGGAGGCCGGCGCCGGTCGCACCGGGCGGGATCACGCGGACCTGGTGGCCGCGCCGCTTCCGGGTCAGCCGGCCCGCCGCCGCGGCCGCCATCGCGGCGGCAAGCGCGGCGGACATCGCAGTGCCAGCATCGCCCGGTCCAGCGGCGTCATGGCGGTCGGCACCCTGGCCTCACGGGTGACCGGCCTGGCGCGCACGCTGACCCAGGCGTACGCGCTCGGCGCCGTGGGCCTGGCCGACGCGTACAACGTGGCCAACTCGCTGCCCAACGCGGTGTACAACCTCATGCTCGGCGGGATCTTGAGCAGCGTGATCGTGCCGCTTCTGGTCAGCGCGGCCGGCCGGGACCGCGACCGGGGTGAGGCCTACAACCAGCGCATGTTCACGCTGCTCACCGTGGCGCTGCTGGCGATAACGGTGGCTGGCACGCTGGCCGCCGCTCCCCTGGTGTACCTGTACTCAGGGCCGGTCACCGGCCCGGAGCTGCACCTGATGGTGATCTTCGCGTACTTCTTCATTCCGCAGATCTTCTTCTACGGGATCAGCTCACTGGCGGGGGCGGTGCTGAACGCCCGGGGCAGCTTCGCGGCGCCGATGTGGACGCCGGTCGTCAACAACGTCGTGGTGATCGCGGTCCTGCTCGGGTTCGTGGCGATCGCCGGATTCGGGGTCGGGCCGGCCACGATCACCGAGGGCGAGGTGCGGCTGATCGGCCTCGGCACCACGCTCGGGGTCGCGGCCCAGACCGCCGCGCTGGTGCCCGCGCTGGGCCGGGTCGGGTTCCGCTGGCGGCCGCGGTTCGACTTCCGCCGAGCCGAGTTGTCGGAGATATGGCATATGGCCGGATGGATGTTCGGCTACATCGCCACCACGCAGGTCGGCGTCCTCGTCACGACCAGGGTGGCCAACCAGGCGAGCGTGCTCGCTACCAAGGCGCGGGTGGGTTACGGAGCGGGCTACACGCCGTTCACATACGCCTGGCAGTTGTTTCAGATGCCGTACGCGATCGTCGGCATCTCGGTGATCACTGCGCTGCTGCCCAGGATGAGCGCGCACGCGGCCGGGCGTCAGCCGGATCTGGTCAGAGCGGACTTCTCGGCAGGCCTGCGGCTGGCGTCGGTGATCGTCGTGCCGTCGTCCCTGGTGCTGGCCGTGCTCGGGCCGAGCCTGGCCGAGGTGCTGCTGGCACACGGCGCGACCAGCCTGGCCAGTGCTCGCTACATGGGCGACGTCTTCGCGGCGCTGTGCCTCGGGCTGACGCCGTACACGATGTTTCAGCTACAGCTACGGGTGTTCTACGCGCTGCACGACAGCCGGACGCCCGCGCTGATCGGGCTCATCACCATGATCGTCAACGTCGGGGCGAACTACGCGGCCCTCGCGCTGTTGCCGCCCGGGTACATCGTGGCCGGGATGGGCCTCGGCTTCGGCCTGGGAAACCTCGCCGGCGCCGCGCTGGCCTGGCGACTGCTCGGGCGCAGGCTCGACGGCCTCGGCGGGCGCACGATCGGGCCGAGCCTGCTGCGCATGCACGCGGCCGCCGTCCCGGCAGCCGCGCTCGCGCTCGCCATAACGCTGGCGGCCGGGTCCGCCCTCCCGCCGGGGAGGGCGGACGCCCTGATCACCGCCATCGCGGCCGGCTGCGCGGCCACCTGCCTCTACCTGCTGCTCGCCCGCCGGCTGCGGGTGACCGAGGTCGCCGAGTTGCTCGCCACCGGCGCCGCGCGCCTGCGCCGCTAGTGTGCCGAGGTCAGCTTGCGATCGGCCGGCTGCTTGCGGCCCGCGGCCGCCTTGCTCCCCGCAGCCGCCTTGCCCGCGGCCTTGCCCCCGGCGGCCGCCTTGGCGCCGGCCGGTGAGTGCGACCCTGCCGCCATCTCGCGCTTGATCCAGCCGTCGAGCACGTCGTCGCTCTCCCACGACGTGATCAGTGCGTACCGCGGCCGCGGGCCCGGGTGCGAGACGACGTGGTAGAGCCGCTGGGTGTCGATCACCAGCTGCATTCCCGGATGCAGCCGGATGCGCGATTCGGTGGCCGGATCGTCCTTATCCTCGCGCAGGATGAACGTCGATTGACCGGCCGCGTTGTCCAGTTCGAGCCAGGACCTGACGACCCATCCCTCGCCGCTGGGGTTGAGACGGTTGTTGTCGTCCAAATGAAGCTGGCGAAGTGCCGTCGCGTCATCGCTCGGATTGAGCTTGATAATGCGAACGCGGCCGAAGTTGCCGCCAATTCGCTCGACGTAGTCGGCCAGGCCCGGCGCCATCTTGCGGTTCTTCGTCCAGATGCCGCCCTTGTCCGGCTTGCCATGGTCCCAGAAGCCCCGGCAGTCCATCTCACCGGTCGCGGAGGTCAGCGGGGCGAAGTTCGTGTCCCCTCCGCTCTTCCAGTCCATGTATTCGAGCGACTCCCATTCGGCCGGGTCAATAGGTGACCCCTGCCGGTCGCGCAAGATGACGAAGCCTTTCTCGGCCAGAATGTCGAGCTTTCGGTGCATGCCGTTCCCCCCTGCGGACGGTTGAGTTTTTTCCCCCGGTCCGCCGGACCCATATCCTGCCGCCGGGCGCCTTACTCGCCCCGACCACCCCGCTTGGTGAGTTATGGCGAGAACTTTATGGCCGCATGACGGCGCGTCGGCGCCGTCGCCGCGCAGGCCACGGATCAGCCGCGCGCGAATACCCGTATAACGGCATATTTGGCGTGCATCGCCGCAGCTCCGGGTAGACCCGGCCTATGTGAAGCAAAGATCAAGTGGCCGATCAGCGAGCCTTCAGCGTTCTCCCAGAAATGGGAACTACCCATGGAGGCGTTGAAGGCAGGAGCGAGGATGGGTAGTACCAAGGGGGCCGTTCGATGAGGAGGATCTTCCAGGCGATGTCGGCGGACAGCGGGGACAGGCCGGACAACCGACCGACGCCACCACCACCGCCACCGCCGCCACCCCCGCCGTGGACGGGCGGTCACGGCCAGGGGGGCTATGGCCAGGGGGGCTACGGCCAGGGGGGCTACGGCCAGGGCGGACCGGGCGGACCGCCGGGATACGGCTACGGCGGGTACCAGGGACCGCCACCGGGCCCGGTGCGGCGTTCGCGCCGCGGCGCGCTGGTGATCGCCGTCGCGCTCGTGGCCGGACTCGGTACCTTCTTCGGCCTGCAGGCCACGAACGGTAGTGTCCAGGGCCCGGCGATGAGCACCTCCCAGATCGCGAACAAGGTGGATCCCGGCCTGGTCGATATCGTGTCCACGCTCGGCTTCCAGCAGGCCGCGGCGGCCGGCACCGGCCAGGTGCTCACCTCCTCGGGTGAGGTGCTGACCAACAACCACGTGATCGAGGGCGCGACCTCGATCAAGGCCACCGACATCGGCAACGGCCGTACCTACACGGCCAAGGTGGTCGGCTACGACCAGAGCAAGGACGTGGCGGTCATCCAGCTGCAGGGGGCGTCCGGGCTGCGCACCGTGACCCTGGGCGACTCATCGACCGTCGCGGTCGGGCAGGCCGTGACCGCGCTCGGCAACGCCGGCGGCAAGGGCGGGACCCCGTCCGTGGCCACCGGCAAGGTCACCGCGCTTAACGCCTCGATCACCGCGTCGGACCAGGACGCCGGTACCTCGGAGCAGCTGAGCGGCCTGATCAACCACAGCGCGCCGATCCGGCCGGGCGACTCCGGCGGACCGCTCGTCAACACCAGCGGCAAGGTGATCGGCATCAACACCGCCGCCTCGAACCAGATGCAGTTCCAGTCCAGCCAGGCGCAGACCGAGGCGTTCGCGATCCCGATCAACGAGGCGACGTCGATCGCGCACCAGATAAAGGCCGGCGACGGCTCGTCGACCGTGCACGTCGGCGCCACCGGGTTCCTCGGCGTCGAGGTGCAGTCGGCCAGCAGCGCCGCGGGCCAGGGCGTTCCGCAAGGCTCCGGCGCCGCCGTGGCCGGGACCGTGCCGGGATCGGTGGCGGGGGGCGCCGGGATTACCGGGGGCGACGTGATCACCTCGCTCGACGGCCGCGCCGTGACCTCGCCGGAGTCGCTCCAGGCGGCGATGGAGCAGCACCACCCGGGCGACCGGGTCACGATCGGCTGGACGGACCAGGCCGGCCAGTCCCACTCCGCGACGGTGACCCTGGCCTCAGGCCCGCCGGCCTAGGACAGCGTCCCTGCGATCGCGAGCACGGCGTCCCTGGTGGGGACGACGGCCGGGCTGAGCGCGTCCGGCCAGGTGGACAGCTTCGCGACCACCGTCTGCGATGGCACATGCACGAAGATGTTCTGACCGTTGATGCCGGACGCCTGATAGAACGGGACGGCGGGCTCCCTGACCCACCAGAAGTTGCGGTAGTGGGCGCCAGGGGGATAGCCCTCCGCGCCTTCCCCGGAAAGGAACGCCTCGGGCCCGTCGGCGGCCCCCCTGACCGTGTCGTCGATCCAGCCGCCGGGCAACACGGCGCGGCCGTCCGCGTCGCCGCGCTGCAGGTACAGCTGGCCGAAGCGGGCCACGTCGCGCAGGGTCGCGCAGATTCCGCCGTCGGCCATGGGGTTGCCGTGGCCGTCGACGGTGACCTCCGCGTCGAACTCGGCGCCCATCGGCTGCCACAGCTCCCGGGCGACGAGCTCGTGAAACCGCGCCCCGGCGGCGCATTCCAGCACCCAGGCGAGCACGTCGGTCAGGATCGACCGGTAGCGGAACGGGCCGCCGTGCGGGCCGTCGTTCTCGAGCGTCGCGAAGTAGGCCAGCGCGTCGGCGGGCCTGG
>Ga0335074_10016004_pt1 | contig 10552 bp, 10 predicted proteins | sample Lox_Sample_23_FD_206715 | JGI IMG/M metagenome (GOLD analysis project Ga0335074, IMG submission 206715) | Soil microbial communities from Loxahatchee National Wildlife Refuge, Florida, United States - Lox_Sample_2.3 | ecosystem: Environmental > Terrestrial > Soil > Wetlands | place: USA...
CGTTGCCGCCTCTGCCATCACTGCTCCTCCTGCCGTTCCACCGCGAGCGCCTTAGCGGACGCGTTCCTCTCGCCAGCCCGCCGCCGCCGCTCCGCGACTTAGCGAATTCCAATCAATACTGATTATTCATATCAGCATTGACTATACCTGATACGAGACCGATCCGTACCTCCGTGTCGGCGTTAGGCCGTGGATCGCCATCGCTCCTGGGGTGCGGCCTGCCCGGCCCGGGCCAGGAGCCATGCCGCCAGCAGGCGTTGTCGACCGTGCACGGATAGAACGAGGCGTGGTAGACCGCCGCGTTGAGGTGCGGCAGCTCGTAGACGATGATTACGGTGAAGTTCGCGGCGATCAGCAAGACGTTGACGATCGGGAACCGCCGTGCGGGGATGCCGTCTGACAACGGAAGCATGTCAAGACCTCCCTCGGCAAGCTCTGCCGCCGGACCGCACGCCGGCCCCGGCTCAGTGACACTGAACCAGGCCGGCGATCGGCTTGGCCCGGCTCAGGCGGCCTTCGTTTCCGGCTGTGCCGGCCTGACGGGGTGCAGGGTCTTGCCGGTGTGGCGCAGCTCGGTGCCCTGGGCGAGCATCCAGGTCCCGGCGATCAGGCTGAACAGGCCGAACAGCAGCGCCAGGGTGACCGCGCCGATGCCGGGGCGGGCGCACAGCACCACGCCGAACGCGGCCGTGGCCAGCCCGGCCAAGATGAACATGGCCCGGGTCCCGGCGGGCTCGCCCGCGGTGAAGGCGGCGGCGATCTCGACCAGGCCGGCGATGACCGCCCACACGCCCACGATCAGCACCAGGACCAGCGCGGTCGGCCCGGGCCAGGCCAGCGCGATGACCCCGGCGGCCAGGGCGAGGATGCCCCGGCCGATCAGGGACGTGCTCAGTGACTCGAACATGACAAGCCTTCCTTTCTCCGGTTCGCTGCCCGGGCGCCGGTGTGCCTCACCCGCCCGGATCAGCTCTTGACAACAGCATAATCATAACTGATGACTGATTACAGAAGTGATTCATATCTCAGTGAAGGGCAGCCGATCAGGACGGCAAACCACACCTGGCCCGGGTCGTGTCAGCCGCCGTGGCACGCTCGAGCGCCGTCCCGACTTCCCGCGCCTGCTGATCGTGTTCGCCGTGCAACCACCCACCGCGGGCGGGGGGAGATACAAGCTGTCGTCCGCCGGATACGCGAGCACACGCTGCAGCTCCTGCGGGCGCAGATCGCCGTCGCGTTCGGCTGCGATCCGCGAAGCCCGGTCACCGATCTGCTCGGGCGCTTCGCGCTCGCGGCCATCGATGGCCCGTTCGTGGCCTGCTGGCCGGAGCGGGCTGACGGCGCGGCGGGGTATCTGCTAGCCGAACACGTCCGGGCCGAATGACCTGACCTGCGGCATGGCGGCGTCGCCGAGGTGCGGCAAGCCGAAGATGTCCTCGATGGTGCGCAGCAGCGAGTAGTGGTTGTAGGGGACGGTGCTGACCGTACCCGGCTTGATCAGCGGGGAGAGCAGGACCGCGCCGATGCGGCCGCCGCCGGGCCCGGTCCTGCCGGGCAGCGGGACGTTGAGGTGGCTGGAGCTGAAGCCGGATGTCTCGCCGCAGCAGGCGGCGGCGTCGCTGCCCTCGTCGAAGGTGACCACGATCAGGCCGCCGTCCCGGTAGGCCGGTGCGGCCATGATCGCCGGCACCCACTGGGCCAGGAACGCGTCGGCCTGCGCCAGCCCGCCCGGGGCGCCGGTGACGCACGGCCCGTCGTGGCCGTCGTCGCACAGGTCCGGCACGATGAAGGAGAACGCCGGGGTGGCGCTGACCCGGGCCAGGTCGCCGGGCAGCGGCCGGAACGACAGGATGTGCGCGGCGCAGAACGCCGGGTTCGCGGTGACCGAGCGGAAGAACGCGAACCCGTCATGGCGGGCGGCGTACTGATCGCCTCGGGCGGCCTTCTGGGTGTGGTCGACGGCCCAGGTGGCCGGGTGGCCGCAGGCTGGCCCGCGCGGCGTGCTGACTGTGTTATCCCGGGCCGGGTCGTCGCCCATGTCCTGCAGGTACGCCGCCCAGCTGTGCCCGGCGGCGGACAGCTGGTTGCCCAGCGTCTGCACTTGCGCCGGGTACACGCAGCCCTCGCCGATCACCTGATGGTACGGCCCGGCCACGGCATCGCCGGCGAACGGGATCCAGACCGGGCAGTCGACCTGACTGCCCAGGGACGGGGCCTGCCCGGAGACCTCCGCGACGTAGTTGTCCGCGCTGGCGTGTCCGATCGCGTAGTAGTCCTCCAGCAGCGCCCCCATCCGCGGCAGGGTCCGGGCCAGGTAGGGATCGGCGGACGGGGTGCCGAAGCTCTGCGCGTACCCCTGGTTCTCCAGCTCGATCACCCACACGTGCCGGACCGCCTTCAGGCCGCCCGGTGCCGTCGAACCGGACCCGGCCGTTCCGGTCCCGGGGCCCGGGCGGCCAGCCGTGCTCGTGCACGCCGCGAGGACCAGCAGGAGCACCGCGGCGGTCAGCCACCGCCGCCGGCTCCTGGCGATGCCGGTCAGCCGCTGACCTGGAGTTCGTCGCGGATGTCGATGACCCCGCGGGCCATCAACGCGGCGCCGATCACCGCGTCGTGTTCGGCCCAGGTGCGGACATGGCCGGTCAGGGTGATGATGCCGTCTTTGGTGTCCGCGGTCACGTCGCTGTCGTCGGGGACCAGCGCGGCGCGGTCCAGCGCCTGCTGGACGTGCAGGTCGACGTCGACCGGGTCGAGGGCGTAGCTGATCTCGATGTCGTTGCTGACGTTGCGGACCCCGGCCAGGCCGGTTACGGCCGCCTCGGCGGCGGCGCGCTCGGTGCCGTAGGACACGGTCCCGGTCAAGGTGATGTTGCCGTCCTCGGCGGTCGCCTCCACGCTGTCCGGCACGGTGACGTTGGCCGCGAGCGCGTTGTTGGCCGCGGTGGCCAGCTTGACGTCGTCACGGTAGTTGCCTTCCGGCAGCGCTACCTCCAGGTGGTTGTGCACCCCGGTCACCCCGGCGACCCGCCGCGTGGCCGCGGCCGCCTGCAGGTACTGGGGGTAGCTCGGCACGGTGCCGGTGAGGGTCACGTCTCCGGCGATGTTCCTGACGGTGATGTCCGCGGCGTCGACCAGCGGGTCGAAGCCGAGCTCGGCCTCGACCGCCGCGCGGACGTCCTTGGTCTTGCTCACTGGGTCCTTGCTCATCTGCCTGCATCCTTTCGCTGGGCCGGCCGCCCGTTAATCGGCCGACGTTACTGTCTCGCCCGGCGGGGCCGTAAGGGACGAAAGGCCCTGACTACCCGGGGAAACAGGTAGTCCCTTTGCTTCCCGGTCGCCCTGGGCACTCGCGGTCCTTGGACTCCGCCAGGCCAGCGCTTGACAACAGCATAATCATAACTGATGATATATGACAAGAATGATCGAAAGACTCACCATCGAGAGTAAGGGAACCGGTCATGACGACACATCTGGACCCGGCCCGGGTGCCGCCGCCCCAGGAACCCAGGGAAGACCCGCACCGTTCGCTGCACAGCCAGACCGGGGCGCGGCCCGGGGAACACTCCGGGCGGTCCAAGAACCCCCTGGTCAAGGCGGCGGGGCTGGCGTGGCTGGAGTTCGAGAAGCCGGACCTGGACCGGGCCGAGCGGTTCGGCGCCGATTTCGGCCTCACCGTGGCCGACCGGACGCCGGAGACGGTGCTGCTGCGCGGCCGGCAGGCGTCCGCCGCGTGCCTGGTGATCCGCCGCGGCGCGCAGCCCCGGTTTGCCGGGGTCGCGTTCCAGGCCGCGGCCCGGGACGACCTGGACCGGCTGGCCCGCGGCATGGGAGGGACGGTCATGGCGCACTGGGGGGGCCACGCCGTCCGGCTGCGCGACCCGAGCGGGTACCCGGTGCACGTCGTCTACGGCATCCCGGAATTGCCCGCACTGCCCGAGCGCGCCCCGCTGCCGCTGAACTTCGGGAGCGAGCCGGTGCGGGTCAACGCCACCCACCGGCCGGCCCGACGGCCGGCGGAGATCCAGCGGCTGGGACACGTGGCGCTGGGCACCACCCGGTTCCGCGCGGCGCTGGACTGGTACCTGGACACGCTCGGCCTGATCGTGTCCGACTTCTTGTACCTGGACGGGCAACGCGACCGCGGGCCCGCGATGGCGTTCATCCGCTGCGACCTGGGCAGCGTCCCGGCCGACCATCACACCCTGGCCATGGCGCTGATGCCCCAGACCGGCTACCTGCACTCGGCCTACGAGGTCACCGACCTGGACGAGGTGGCCGCCAGCGGGGAGTACCTGCGCGGGCGCGGCTACCGGCACGCCTGGGGCCTGGGCCGGCACATCCAGGGCAGCCAGATCTTCGACTACTGGCGCGATCCGGACCGGCTGATGTTCGAGCACTACGCCGACGGCGACGTGTTCGACTGCTCGATGGAGCCGGGCTGGGCTCCGATGTCGGTCAGCGGCCTGGCCCAGTGGGGGCCGAAGGCGACCGCGGAGTTCACCGGCGCCAACGACCCGCGTGTCGTGGTGGCGGCGATCAAGGCCCTGCGCGACAAGGGCAACGAGGTGAACCTGCGCGCGCTGCGCGGGCTGATCAAGGCGATGAGCTCATGAGCGCCCGCCTGGCCCGGACCGCGGACGGCTGGTGGGCCGTGACGCCGGCCGGGCTGGTCCGGCTCGACCTGCCCGCTACCACAACCGCCGACCTGCTCGCCGACCGAATGAACCTCGCAGCGGCCATCGGAGCCGCCCACGCCAGGCAACAGGACGCGGTGCCCACGCAGTCGCTGGACCTGCTCAGCCCGGTAACCGCCCCGGCCCGGGTGGTCGCCCAGGCGGTGAACTACCGGTCCCACGCGACCGACTCCGGGTTTGACCCGGACCGCGTCCCGGCGGCGTTCTTCCGCAAGGCCTCGCACTCGGTCACCGGGCCGACGGGGGACATCATCCGTCCGGACGGCGTCGGGTTCCTGGACTACGAGGTCGAACTCGGCCTGGTCATCGGGGCCGACCTGCCGGTCGGCACCACGGTGACCGACGCGGACCTGGCCCGGTACGTCGCCGCGCTGGTGGTCGCCGACGACGTCAGCGCCCGGCAGATCCAGCTGGTCAAGACCCAGTTCTACGAGTCCAAGTCCTACCCGACCTTCACCCCGGTCGGGCCCTGGCTGACCCTGGTCGACGCGGCCGACCTGGCCCGGCTGGGCTCGCTGCGGCTGACTCTCTCGGTGAACGGCGAGGTCCGGCAGGACAGCACCACGGCGGAGATGATCGTCGCCCCGGCGCGGGCGCTGACCCTGCTGTCCCGGTTCCAGCCGATGGCCCCGGGCGACCTGCTGCTGACCGGCACCCCCGGCGGCACCGCGCTCAGGGCCCCGGCCAAGATCGCCGGCCTGCTCGCCGGGCTGCTGCCGCCCGCGACCCGGTGGAAGCTGTTCTTCGGTCGGCAGGCGGGCAGCCCCCGCTACCTGCGCGACGGCGACGTGATCACCGCGACGATCGCCTCGCCCGACGGGCAGCTCGACCTCGGCACCCAGCACAACACGATCATCGGGAAGCTGCCATGACCACGCGAGACATACTGCCGCAGCCGGAGTCGACCTACCAGCTGCTGCTGGACGCCGCGCGTACCTGGCCGGACGGCATCGCCACGCAGTGGCTCCCCGACCCGGCCGATCACGCCCGCTGCCTGGCCTGGACCTACAAAGAGCTGGCGGGCACGGTGACGCGGATCGCCAACGCGCTGACCGCGCTCGGGGTGCGGCGCGCGGACGCGGTCACGCTCAGCAGCGTCAACACCTCGATGCTGCACGCCGCCACGCTGGCCGCCCAGGCCGTCGGGATCGCCGCCCCGGTCAACCCCGCGCTGTCCGGCGAGCGGATAGCCGAACTGATCCGCCGGACCGGATCCCTGGTCCTGATCGCAGCCGGCCCCGAGCTCGACCCGCAACTGTGGGAGCGGCTGCTGGAGGTGGCCCGGCAGGCGGGCATGACCGCCATCCTGGCGCTACGGCCGGACGGCGCACGAGGCGAGCCGCCCGCCCTGGGCGGGACCGGTGATCCGGACAGCCGGGGCCCGGTAGTGGCGTACCTGGACGACGTGATCGCCGGGCAGCCGTCCGGCCACCTGGCCGACGCGGGCCTGCCGCAGGCAAGCGACCTCGCGGCGTTCGTGCACACCGGCGGGACCACCGGCGCCCCGAAGATCGCCGCGCACACCCACGCCAACCAGCTGGCCTGCGGCCGGGGGATCGCGCAGTGCAGCGGGCTGGCGACCGGGGACGGGGTGCTGGGCGGGCTGCCGCTGTTCCACGTCAACGCCCTGATCGTCACTGGCATCGCACCCATGTTCAGCGGCGCCCGGGTGGTATGGCCGGGCCCGGCGGGCTACCGCGACAAGGCCCTGTACGCCCGGTTCTGGCAGATCGTCGAACACTACCGGATAGCGGCGATGTCCGCCGTCCCCACCATCTATGCCACTTTGGCCCAGGTCCCGGTCGACGCCGACATCAGCTCGCTGCGGCTGCCAATCGCAGGCGCGGCCCCGCTGCCGTCCTCGGTGCGCGAGGACTTCGCCGCGCACACGGGGCGGCGCCTGCTGGAGGGTTACGGGCTCACCGAGGCGACTTGCGCCAGCACCTGGACCCGGCCCGGCGAGGAACGGCCCGGGTCGGTCGGCCGCGTCCTGCCCGGCCAGCAGGTCAAGGCGATGCGGATCGCCGAGGACGGGTCGTGGGCGGACTGCGCCCCCGGGCAGACCGGCGTGCTGGTGATCGGCGGGCCGGCCGTGTTCGCCGGCTACGTCACCGACCCCGATCTCGGCGGCCCCCGGGTGAGCCGGGAAGGCGCCGTCCGCGACGGCTGGCTGGACACCGGCGACCTCGGCCGGGTGGACGCCGGCGGCCTTGTCTATCTCACCGGCCGGGCCAAGGACCTGATTATCCGCGGCGGCCACAACATCGACCCCCGGACGATCGAGGACGCACTGCTGGCCCACCCCGCCGTCGCCGCCGCCGCGGCCGTCGGGCGCCCTGACCGGCACTCCGGCGAGGTCCCGGTGGCCTACGTCGTCCCGGCCGGACCCGGCCGCCTCGACGAGGCGGAACTGCTGGCCTGGGCAGGCACCGCCATCGGCGAGCCCGCCGCCCGGCCCAAGCGCATTTACGCAGTCGACGCGATCCCGGTCACCGGGGTGGGCAAGCAGTTCAAGCCCGCGCTGGCCGCCGACGCCGCCGTCCGCGCCGTGACCGACACCCTTACCGCAGCGGGCCTGACCGATGCCCGGGCCACCGCGGCGCACGAAGACGGACGGCTGGTCGTCACCGTTACCGGCGCCGACTCCGGCCACGTGCGCGAGGCCATGGCCGGGTTCGCCCTCACCATCCGCACCGGGCCGTCACCCGCCGCCCAGACCGCCGCGAACTGACCCGCAGAAAGAGACACGACCATGAACGACCATCATCTCGCCGCCCAGGAGCCCGTCATCGCCGTGGGCGCCGGCCCGGCCGGCTGCACCGTCTCCCTCCTGCTCGCCGGTTTCGGGATTCCCGTCACCCTGCTGGAACGCCACACCCGGCCCCACCCCCTGCCCCGCGCGGTGCACCTGGACGACGAGGTCGCCCGGACACTGGACCGGATCGGCGTCAGCGAGGGCTTCCTGGCCCGGTCCCGGCCCGGCAGCGGTCTGCGCCTGCTCGACGCCAGCCACCGCGTAATGGCCGAGTTCAGCCGCGACCACCAGGCCAGCCAGCATGGCTTCCCGCAGGCGAACATGTTCCACCAGCCCGATCTGGAAGAACTGATGCTCGCCCGGGTCGAGGCGCATCCGCTGATAACGTTCCGCCGCGGGGCCGAGGTCTACGGGCTGGACGATGACGATGCCCCCGGCCCGGCCCCGGTCCGGGTGCACGCCCGCGTCGCCGGGGAAACGCAGACGTTGACCGGCCCGGTCGTGCTGGGCTGCGACGGCGCCAACAGCACGATCAGGGAGCTGGCCGGGATCACCATGGAAGACCTCGGCTTCACCGAACGCTGGCTCGTGGTCGACATCCGCGTCAGCAGCGGCCTGGACACCTGGGATGGCGTTGAGCAGATCTGCGACCCCGCCCGCGCCGCTACCTTCATGCAGGTCACCGGGGACCGGTACCGCTGGGAGTTCCGGCTGCACGACGGCGAGGACGAAGCCGGCCTGATCAAACCGGCCGCTCTCGGCCGGCTGCTGCAGCCCTGGACCGGGCGCGACGACCTGGACGGCCTGCAGATAATCCGCAGCGCGACTTACACCTTCCGCGCCCAGATGGCATCCCGGTTCCGCAGCGGACCGATCTTCCTGCTCGGTGACGCCGCCCACCTCACCCCGCCGTTCATCGGGCAGGGCCTGGCAGGCGGGCTACGCGACGCCGACAACCTGGCCTGGAAGCTCGCCTACATGCTCACGGGCCGGGCCGGGGAAGAACTGCTCGACACCTACGACAGCGAACGCCGCCCGCACGCCACGGCCCTGGTGAAAAAGGCCGTCCGGGTCGGCTGGGCGATGACCGGCGGCCAGGACCGGGCCGCTGCTGTCCGCCGGATCGCCCTGGCCGCGGCCGTCCGCAGCGAGCGGGTGTGCCAGGCCATGGGCTCCACCGCCACGCCGCGGCTGAGGACCGGCGCCCTGCAGCACACCCCGCGGCGCCTCGGCTCCGGCATCCCCGCCGCGCTGCGGCCCGGAGGCCTGATCCCCAACCCGCTGGTGTCCGCCGGCGACGGCCCGCCGACCCGGCTGGACGCGATCCTGGCCGGCCGGGCCGCCGTGCTGACCGCACGACGACCCGACGCCGACCTGATGGAATATTGCCGCCAGCACGGCCTGGTCCTGGTGCAGGTCAGCAATGCACCCGACCGGCCTGCCGCGGACCCAGACGCCCGCTGGATCGACGTCCGCTTGGCCGGCGATGAACAGGCCGCCGGCCCGCAGGCGCTGACGGTTCTCGGATCCAACCCGGCGCTGACGGTCCTCGTCCGCCCCGACCGCGTGATCGCCGCGGCCGGGACCCGCGGCCGGCTGCCCCAGCTGCCCTGGCGCATCCCGGCCACCCCCATGCGCGGGCGTCCGGCCACGACGTCGCCGCCAGCCCAGACCGATACCGCCGGCCCGATGCCGGCCACCCGCTAGGAGATTCCCATGTTCACCATCGTCTCACTGCTGCTGGTCGCGGCCTGCCTGCTCCCGGCGGTCGGCAAGCTGACCGGCCAGCCGAAGATGCGCCAGTCCGCCGCGCACTTCGGCATCCCCTGGCCCCGCTACCGGCTCATCGGGGTCGCCGAACTCGCCGCCGCCGCTGGTATCCTGACCGGCCTGTGGTGGCACCCGCTCGGCGTGGCCGCCGCGGCCGGCATGGCCCTGCTGCTCGTCGGCGCGCTGATCACCCACCTTCGTGCCGCGGACCGCGGCAAGGAGATGACACCGGCCCTGCTCGGCCTCGCCATCACCATCGCCTACCTAGCCATCGCCCTCATCCGCTGAGCGCGGCCAGGGGCAAGGCGCGGTCAGTGTTCGGGCAGCGTGACGTGGTGAGGAGCTAGTTCTTCGAGGCTGGTTGCTCCCAAGAGCCGCATGCCAGGCATCCTCAATCTCCGGGTGGCGGTCCTGTCGGCGCGGCCAGGACCGCTCCGGTCGTGACGAAGGCCGCTGCGATCGACACGGCGACCCAGGGTCATCCGGCTGCGCAGCGAAGCAATCTATCCGCTAGAGGTCCGGTCCGCGCATGTCGGAATGAGCAAACTTGCCAATGTCAGTGTCGTCCACATGCCGGTGATTCTCACTGAGCATGCGGTGGATAGCCGCCTGGTGTTCCTGGTGCTCAGCGTGTAGGCGATGGATTAGCTCATGGGTCGGCTTCTTGCCCTTGTAGTCGGGGTGGTGGCGGTAACAGAGCATGAACTGCCCGCCGGCGGCAGGATGCGTGCCGACCCGCCAGCAGCCGGGCTCGTGGCAGTTGACTTTCTTTACCAGCTGGTAGAGCCCGGTCCCGATCGCGCCGAGGATGCCGAACTCGGCAATGTCAGAGCCGAATCCAGACCAGAATCCGTAATACGGGCCCGGCTCATTGATCGTACCCGTGTGGAGCTGGAGCCAGTGACCCACCAGGCGCGCGTGAAGAACCCAGAGCACGACGCCCGCCACCGCCGCGCAGAAGAGACCTGCCACGATGATTCGACGCCACTTCATCTGCGCTCCTCCCTCCCCTACCAACGGGCTCGATGTGATCACTGCGGTTTCTCCATCGTTGCCGCGGTCGGCGGGCCGCCCCGGACGAGCGGGCCTGCCGAAGCCGGGTCAGGGCCATGGCAGGCGCTCGGTGGGCGCCTCACCGACCGAAGCCTGGGCGCCCATGCCCACGCTAGCTCAGGCCGCATCTTCCGCAACCGAGTACAGGGTCTGCCCGGTCCGGCGCAGCTGGGCGCCCATCACGATCTGCGAGACGCCGTAGATCAGGCTGAACAGGCCGAACAGCAGCGCCAGGGTGACCGCGCCGATGCCGGGACGGGCGAACAACACCACGCCGAAC
>Ga0335074_10016005_pt1 | contig 10552 bp, 8 predicted proteins | sample Lox_Sample_23_FD_206715 | JGI IMG/M metagenome (GOLD analysis project Ga0335074, IMG submission 206715) | Soil microbial communities from Loxahatchee National Wildlife Refuge, Florida, United States - Lox_Sample_2.3 | ecosystem: Environmental > Terrestrial > Soil > Wetlands | place: USA: Florida...
GCGCAATGCTCGAGATGCTGAGAGCGCCAGTGCCGGTATTCGTGAGTGTGACTGTGGCGGGAGCGCTAGGCGTACCGACATTTTGATTCCCGAACGTCACACTCGCGGAGTTGAAGCTGGTGTTAGCGGGCTGCGTCCCAGTTCCGGTTAGCGAAACCGATTGTGGGGAACTGGCCACGGAGTCGGTGAACATCAAGGAGGCGGTACGACTCCCGACGGCCGCGGGAGAAAACGTGATCGACACAGTGCAGTTGGCTCCGGCGGCCAAGACGCTGCCGCAGGTTGTCGCGACGGCAAAATCCGAGGAGTTCGTGCCACCGAGCCAAATGCTCAGGATATTGAGGGCCGCGGCTCCGGTGTTCGAGAGAGTTACAGTTTTCGCGGCGCTGGCAATCCCGATGTTCTGGTTCCCGAAGGCAAGGCTGGTTGGGGATAGGACGGCCTTTGGGACCGCCGAGTTGTTTCCCGTTCCGGTCAAGGCCGCTTTCTGCGAAGTGCCCGCTACGTTCAGCGAGTTGCCGGTTACGGTCAGCGTTCCGCTTAAGGCGCCCGTGGTGGTGGGAACGAAGGCGATTGCGGCAATGCAATCGGCGCCGGTGGCTAGGGTAGAGGATGCCGAACAATCCGAGTAGCCGGAACTTTTTTGAGCGAAATTGGCGCTCAAGCTCACGGCGCTGAGATTCAAGGTCTGGGTACCAATGTTCGAGACGGTGACGAATTGTGCGTTACTTGCCTCGCCGACACTGACGCTCGGAAACGTCAGGGCGCTGGATGCGACGGTCACCTTGCGGACGACGTTGTTACTAGAGTCAGCGATGTATAGATTGCCGGCCGCGTCCAGAGCCAGATTCTGCGGATTGGTTAGAGCAGCAGCGGTAGCGCTGCCGCTATCGCCACTGTAGCCGCTGCTTCCCGTTCCGGCCACGGTTTGAATCATCCCTGACGCCGCGTTGACTTTGCGAATGACGTTCGCGGCGAGGTCCGAGATATAAATGTTCCCGGCCGCATCGACCCGGACGCCTGTAGGATTCGTGAGTTCTGCGGCGGTAGCCGGTCCGAGATCGCCCGCGTAACCGGCGCTGCCGTTTCCCGCGACCACGTTGATAATGCCGGCTGTATTCACCTGCCGAATGATAGAGTTGCCGCTATCGGCAATATAGACATTCCCGGCCGAATCTACCGCAACGCCGGTGGGATTATCTAAGATTGCGTTTGTGGCCGCAGCTCCATCGCCGATCCCGTCGGTTCCGCCTCCGGAACCACCGCCCGCGACGATTGTGATGACTCCGGTGGAGGCGCTTACCTCACGCACCAGCCCATGAAAGGAATCGGCTATATAAAGATTTCCAAGTGCATCCACCGCAACGTCGTTGGGTCCGGAGAGAACCGCGCCGGTGGCGGGTCCGCCATCACCATAAGAATCCGTACCGGCTTGGCCGTTTCCTCCTCCGGCAACAGTCGTGATGATGCCGGTAACGGCATTCACCTCGCGGATGCGGCCGTTGCCCTGGTCGGCGATATATAGGTTGCCCGCACCATCGAGCGCCACGCCAGTTGGATTGTTTAAGTTCGCCGATGACGCAGCTCCTCCATCGCCGGAAGAGCCGGGGGCGCTGAGCGTTCCCGCGACGATGCTGAGGGCGCCGCCTGAAACCGCGACCTTTCGGATGACCTGGTTGATGGAGTCCGCGATATAGATATTGCCGGATGTATCCACTGCTACGCCTTCGGGATTGAATAGCGTAAGTGTTCCGAAAGTTCCAGCGACAGTGGTGATGATTCCCGGCCTGAGGGCCATCTGCGGCGCCAGACCGATTCCGTACAGCAAGGTGGTTCCGAGTAGGGTTCCGGACTGATTTTTGATGATGAGTGCATCCTGGCGTAAGCCGGCGGATTTCGGCGAGAACGTGATGGAGATGGTGCAAGTGGTGGTAGAGCCTACGGTGCAGGAGGGAGTTTGCTTCGTGAACTCGGCGCCGTAAGTGAGAGAAAACGAAGGTGCAGCCGAAAGACCGGAGAAGGAGTAAGTGATGATGACAGGGGTCGACGAGCTACTTACTACCACCTGACCGAAGCTCTGCGACTGCGGAATACCTGAACACTGTGCGGGCGGAGGGAAAGTCGCCGCCAACAGAAGAGTGGAGACGGCGAAGCCTTTGCCGTACGGAAAGCGTGCCCTTTGCCCGTTTTGTGCAACTTTGAACATACTTTAAACAACCTTCGGGGCTTTTCAACAACTTCGGGGACGCTGCTCACGCGTCTATATCGCGGGCAGCCGCCGCTCTCTATTACTTTTCACATCGGCACTGCACAGCGGCACTTTAGTGCGCATTTAGGTGAGGATAGTGTGGGAAAAAATTTCAGGTTTAGCTGTGACTGGCATCGCGCGGGGGCGGCGGAGCGGTGCGGCGGCGCGGTTTCATGATGCGGTTGAGACACTTCGAGCGCAGACGACGCTTACGACTTCGGCGTCGAGGTGCTTAAGCGGCTTTTTGAGCTTGCGTCGGAGTGTTTTCGCGGGTCGTGGCGATGATGCCCTCGAGTTTTGCCTTCGAAGTGAGGACCAATTGGTGGTCCACTTTGGCCTCGGCGAGCAAAACGGCAAATTGATGAAGGTCCTGCTTGCGTTTTTCAGCGGATTCGCGGCGGGATTCGGCGGCTTCTTGGCGCTTCTGCGATTCGAACCCAATTTCCCTCTTCCTTTGCTCGGCTCTGAGCTTTAGGAGACTGTTTAGGGCCGTGTGGAAGGCACGGTCGTGGGTAGTTTGGTAGCGGAGGAAGAGCGCGAGCTGCTTTTGCTGCTGTTCCAGGGTGAGATCTTCATCCGTTGCGCAGTCTTCCTTAATACGCGCACAACGGGCACCAAACGCCCTGTGCGCTTGATCTTGTAAGTAGAGGGCTCGTTTGCGAAGCCAGTAGGATTGCGCCATTTTTTCGACAAGGATGGATTCGGTCATGGTGGCGGGCTGATGCTCGAAGCAAAGGCCGGAGAGGACGTGATCGTATTCGTCCTGGTCCTCGAAATCGAGGACGGTGAAGGATGCGCCGGTGAGGCCGTATTTGAAATTGTTTTGGCACGAGGCGGCTTTGCCGGATTCGGTCTTGGGGCCGGTGGAGTGCTGAGAATTCTGTAGATTCGCGGAAATTTGGGCTTCGGTGGCCATGAGTGCTCCTGGACTTGATTTAGTAAACCGCTCCTTGACAGTCGCGGCTCAGAAATGAAAACGCCGGAGCAGCCACGGCGGGCGTCCGGCGTTTTCGAAGATGTTAGAGGCTGATCGGCTTCTTAGTTAGAGTGTAACATGCGGGAAAAAGCGATTTGGGGTTAAGTGGTTTAGAATCATTTAGGTCCGAGTTGTGACTCTATAAGGGAGCGCCGCAAACTTAGGTTCTCAGGTCGGTTCTGAGGGCTGAGAAGTCAAGCCATAATAGTTGAGAGGTGCAATGCAATGACGATCGTTCTGAAGCCCGAGCAGGAAAGGGTCATTCAGCAGGCTATTGAGTCCGGAGTGGTGGGGTCGGTGGACGAATTCATCGATTCGGCGGTTCGGGCGTTAGCGCCTCGTGATATGGGATTCGATAAGGCAAGGGCCCGGCTTGCCGGCGGGCGGATCCGCGAACTTCGCAAGGGCGTAAAGCTTGACTTGGACGGAATGTCAATTAGGGAGTTCGCGCATATCGGGCATAAGTATTGATGGACGCATTTATACTCGACGTATCTGCTTGCATGCCATGGTGCTGCGAAGATGAAACAACTGCAGCATCGGAGGAAATGATCGAGTGGGCGATGGATGGAAGCGTCCTGCACGTCCCATCATTGTGGGCATGGGAAATGCTGAATGCCGTAAGCGTGGCGATCAAGCGGCAGCGGGTAACGACTGATCGCGGTAGAGCGTTTTTGGAGCAGCTTGGAACACTGAACTTCGCGATTGATCGTTCGCCTCAAATTGGCGATTTCCCACGACTACATTCTCTGACGTTCACTCAATTGACCGCTTACGACGTAGCCTATTTGGATTTGGCAAAGCGCCTGTCATTGCCGCTGGCGACGAGGGACAACAATTTGAGACGGGCTGCACTTGCCGAAGGCGTGCAAGTTCTTTGACACGGGTGAGGTGGGCGTGGACTCATTTCATTCTGCTGATTCTCTCGCCCGATTCGGTTGAGTCCGAGTGGGTGAAACGGGAATGGACGGACGCGTTCTGGGAGCAGACGAATAGCCGGAAGACGAAGGTCGCGGCAGTGCTGTATCGCGATTGCCGCATTCCGAGATTGCTGCGCAATAAGAAGTATTTCGACCTCCGAACGAATCAGCCGCAAGGATTTCGGGAGATTCGCACCTGGCTGCTGACCGAGTGGCCGGTGCCGCCGGAGCGCGTGAATGGTCTTCCGACGAGGCCGCCGCTGTTTGTGGGCCGCGAAGGCGAGCTGGCGGATTTGCGATAGCGATTGCAGCAGGCGGGAGCAGTGGTGCCTGTTGCCGAGATGGCGGGGCGGAGCTCGCGAAGGGCCGAGGGGCGGGGAAGGCCTATCGCGAGGCCTGATACGCGACGCCGAGTTCAGTGGCCATCGCGGCGAAACGCGGGTCGGCGGTCCACAATTGCAATTGGCCCACGAGAGCGGCGGCGAGCAGGTGAATGTCGATCCAGCCGACACCGCGGCCTTGTAGGTCGTGAGCTTGGACGAACTCGACGACTTGCCAGTGAGGAACAGTGCTCGCCGGGCGGATACGCTCATAGGCATCGAGAAGCTCTCGGCGGCCTCCCGTGTCGCCCATCAGGAGTTCTCCATAGACCAACTCGTGCGCTGTGACCTGATTAAGAGCCAGGAGCCGGTCCAAGTCGGGCCTGTAGGGGTGCTGACCAGCGAGAAAGCGAATCATACCGAGGTATCGACCAGGACCACTAGGCCGCCTTGCGTTTGCGCCGAGGCTTTTCACGGCGCCGAGGAATATCTTTCGCATTGGGCTCGCTGCCGGCGAGAGCGCGAAGTCGCTCGTAAGCGGCCTGGCGCACGAGGGCCTCAAGTCCGAGATGGACAGCTTCCGTATCAGTGGCTGCGCCGCAAGCGGCCTTTGCCTCTTTGAGGAGCTTGTCGTCGATATCGAGCGTCTTCTTCACATCTACAAATATGCCAGAAAAGTATGACTAGCTGAGCTGGTCGGATACATTTGAAGGCATGGCAGGCAGCAAGACCTACGACGTCGTCATAGTAGGGTCGGGAGCAGGCGGCGGGGTGGCGGCGCAGGTGCTCGCAAATGCGGGCGCGAAGATCTGCATGCTGGAGGCCGGTGGCTGGTTCGATTGCACGAAGCAATCGAAGATGTTCGAGTGGCCGTATCAGGCTCCGCATCGCGGGGCGGCGACGCGGGAGATGCCGCTGGGGTATTTCGATGCCACGTTGCTGGGCGGGTGGGACGTGCCTGGCGAGCCGTATACCAATGCGCCGGGATCTGAATGGATGTGGTGGCGGGCGCGCATGCTGGGCGGACGTACGAATCACTACGGGCGCATTTCGTTGCGAATGGGTCCTTATGATTTCAAGCCGTACAGCCGGGATGGGAAGGGATTCGATTGGCCGATCGGGTATGAAGACCTGGCTCCGTACTATGACAAGGTCGAGGAGCTGATTGGCGTATTTGGGTCCGAGGAAGGGATCGAGAACGCGCCGGACGGAAAGTTTCAGCCAGCGCCCGCGCCGCGCTGTCACGAGCGCATCATCAAGCTGGCGGCGGACAAGCTGAAGATTCCGTGCATCCCGTCGCGCCTGGCGATTCTGACGCGGGCTCTGAACGGCCGGCCGGCTTGCCATTATTGCGCGGAATGCGGACGGTCGTGCGGGGTGAATGCGAATTTCAATTCGCCCGGCGTGCATATCTTTCCGGCGATGAAGACCGGCAACCTGGAAGTGCGGACGGATGCTATGGCGCGCGAGGTGATGCTGGGGCCGGACGGCATGGCTTCCGGCGTCTCTTACGTGGACAAGAAGACGCGGCAGGACGTGGAAGTGCGGGCCAAGATTGTGGTGCTGGCGGCGAGCTGCTGCGAGACGGCTCGCATCCTACTTAATTCGAAGAGCAGCCTGTTTCCGGACGGGCTGGCGAACTCGTCGGGGCTGGTGGGGCGGTATGTGATGGACACGGTGGGGTCGGCGGTGAGCGGATATCTGCCGATTCTGCAGGACCTGCCGGCGCGCAACGAGGACGGTGTGGGAGGCATGCATCTCTACATGCCTTGGTGGCTGTATCAGCAGCAGAAGGCGGGTAAGCTTCCGTTCGCGCGGGGCTATCACATCGAATTGGGCGGCGGGCGGCATTTACCCGGCAATGGCGCGCTGGGCGGGTATGCGGAACGATGGCTCGGGGGCGGATATGGAGTGGAGATGAAGCGCAATTTGCGGAAGCTCTACGGCGGGGAAGTGCATTTCGCCGGCCGGGGCGAAATGATTCCGAACGAAGACAGCTATTGCGAACCGGATCCCGATGTGGTGGACCAATGGGGCATACCCGTTTTGCGGTTCCACTTTAAATGGAGCCAGGACGAGTTACTGCAGGCCAAACACATGCAGGAGACGTTCAAAGAATTGATAGTAACTATGGGTGGAATTGTGACCAGCAGCTCGGGTGCGGAGAGTAACTGGGGAATCGAGCACGGCGGGCAAGTCAAGCATGAAGTCGGCGCGACGAGGATGGGTGCGGACCGGAAAACGTCGGTATTGAATCAGTACTGCCAGGCGTGGGATGTGAAGAACCTGTTTGTTACTGACGGGGCACCATTCGTGAGCAATGCGGACAAGAATCCGACGCTGACGATTTCGGCGCTCGGGTGGCGGACGTCGGAATATATCGCGGAGCAGGTTCGAAAACTCGATTTGAAGGTATAAAGGGATGCAAAATAAACTCGCCGCCGTTGTTCTACTGTGCAGCAGCTTGGCGGCCCAGACAAAGCCGCGGGCGCGAGACTTGCACGTTCCGTTTGACGGCACGCCGGGGCCGCTCAACGCAATAACGGATGTGGCGGGGATTGAGGTGGGGCACACGACGCTGATCTCCGGGGACGGCACGCTGCAGGTGGGAGTGGGGCCGATTCGCACCGGAGTGACGGCGATTCTGCCGCGCGGGAAGAAGGATCCGGTTCCGGTATTCGCCGGATACTTCGCGCAAAACGGCAACGGCGAGATGACGGGCACGGCGTGGATCGAGGAATCCGGTTTTGCGGAGGGGCCGATTCTGCTGACGAACACGCACAGTGTGGGTTTGGTAAGAGACGCGACGATTAAATGGCAATTGCGGCGCAACGGCAAGGTGTCGGAGGCTCAGGAGTGGTCGCTGCCGATTGTGGCCGAGACGTGGGACGGATTCTTGAACGACATCAATGGCTTTCACGTGAAGGACGATGACGTGTTTCGGGCGCTCGATGGTGCTCATGCCGGGGCGGTTGGGGAGGGCGCTGTGGGCGGCGGCACTGGAATGGTCTGTTACGGATTTAAGGGCGGGATTGGCACATCGTCGCGTAAATTGGACCAGAAGGCGGGCGGGTACACCGTGGGAGCGCTGGTGCAGTGCAACTGCGGCCGTCGAGCGCAATTGTTGATTGCGGGTGTGCCGGTAGGGAAGGAAATTCCACAAAGCGTGCCCTATGCGCGGAACATGCCGCGGGTTGGGGACGATGTGGGGTCGATCATCATCCTGGTTGCGACCGATGCACCGGTATTGCCGAACCAGCTCAAACGGCTGGCACGTCGGGCGACGATGGGCCTGGCGAGAACGGGATCGACGTCGGGCAATGGCTCAGGGGATTTATTTCTGGCGTTTTCGACTGCGGAGCATATCACGAGCACGGAGGGAGTTAGTAACATCCGCATGCTCGGAAACGATTCGATGAATCCGCTGTTCGAAGCGACCGCGCAGGCGACAGAAGAAGCAATCGTCAATGCGATGGTTGCGGCGGACACCATGACCGGTATCGACGGACATACGGTAATTGGGTTACCGCACGAGCAACTTACTCAGGCATTGAAGAAATATAACCGGCTATCGCAATAAGTTGGTTAATCTGCCGCGCAATACGGTAATAGAAGCTTTCGGCAGTGTGTAAGTGGCTATTTCGCCGCCAGGCAAGATAGTGCCGACGGGCCGGTGATCGGGATCTGCATGGCTGTTCTTCTCCTGATCGCGCCAGACATACTGTTCGCTTCCAAAAGTGGTTAGAGTGACCGGCCCGGAGAAATATGCATCGCTGTTGGTCTGCGAATTGTGAAAGGCCACGCGTACGACGTGCGGTTGCGTTTCGTCGCGATTGACCAGCATCAGGGACCAGTTTCCATCGGGCCGGCGCACAGCGTAGGACGTGACCAGGTCGTTGCCTGATCCGTCTTTGATATCGACCGAGGAGCGATACATGTGATGCACGCCGGAACGGTGCTGGACCCATTCCAGATTGATCATTTGGGCGGCGAAAAACAGAGACGTATATCCGGTGATATTGTAGTCGCGGTCGGAGACGAAGTTAGACCAGGTGGCCCAGCCGGAGCAACTGGGTTCGACCGGCTGCGGCTGGATGGGCGAATGATAGAAGGCAGCGCCGGCGCCTTCAAAGAATGAACCTATGTTGTCGGCAAGCCATAGCGCCGCGAAGATGGTGCTCATGGGGCCGGCGAGTTGGGCGGCAAGATGGCTCTCGGAGACAATCAGCGGCACGTCGCGCGGGACTCCATCAGCTCGCCAGACGTCGAGAATGTGTTTCATCAGATGCGGCTCGGTGTAGAGTGTTCGCCAGGTGATGTCGCAGGGCTCAAAGGGGTAATGCTCGAAAGAGACAAAGGCGAGATCGTGAACGCGGTCGTGCGCCTTCAGGTAATCGATAAAGCGGCCCATCCAGGAAGTGCGGCCCTGGGCATCGGGCCAGACGCGGATGTCTTGGTTGACGCCTTCGAAGATGGGGCCGCCGAGCTTCACTTCCGGAGCGACCTTGTGAATCGCGGTGGCCCATTGCAAGTAGAGCGCGGCGTAATCCTCAGGAAGCATGTGCTTGCCATCGGGTTCTTCGCCCATTTCCACGCCGCGGATCGGGTAGCCGCGCTTCCTGATGTAAGCAATCTGCGCGGCGGCATCCTCGGGCGTGCCGTAGAGCAGAGTGACGGGGATGAGGGCGGGCAGATTGTTGGTGAGTCCGCTGGTGAAGAACAGATCGAAGCCGGTGTGCTGACCGCGGCCGGTAGCGTTCACGTCGGCTGCGGAGTGCCACGGGTCGATTGAGGAGGAGCAGTAGGTGGGCTGGTCGCTGGATGCATTGGGGCTGCCGTCCAGGAAAGCGCCGCCATGGTCGAAGGTGCCGGCGCGGATGTCTTCGATGGCGTATCCGACGCAGTTGCGGATGTCGGAGGGTCCGTGCAGGTCGCATGTGTTCGAAGATGCCATCATCCAGACACGCAGGAAACGTGTTGAGACGGGCTCGGGGCCGAGCTTGAGAGTGACCGCTCCACCAGGTGCATTTCGTATGTCGCCTGCGGGGAACGTCTGCCATTCGCCCTGCGGACCGCCGTCGAAATCGAGCGCGTCATTGCTTTTCCGATCCTGGCCTTTCCAATACTGCACCTGGTAGGTGGTCGCATAAGGACTGGCCCAGGAGATGCGCACGACGTCCACTCGCTTTTCGCTTCTCAAGTCCATGACGACCCATTGCGGATGCAGCGAGTCGCTTTCGCCGGTGAACCGGCTGGTGAGATAGGGATTGCTTTTCCAATAAATGAGGTTGGGACCGCGAACGGGCGTGTCGCCGCTGGTGGAGAAGCCGCGGTGAGGAAGCGCGTATTCGAGAATGTAGCGGATCGGTTCGCCGAGGGCAGTGCTGCCGGTGAAATAGCCGCTCTGGTGCTCGGGGTCGCTCCAGGTGCCGTGCGGGTTCCAATGCCAGGCGGCCATGCGGAGTTCGGAATTGTTCCGGTAGGTGATGGGTCCCCAGCCCGCGGACAGGGATTCCTGGATGATATGGGGCGTGTAGAGTAGGTCGATGCCTTTGCGGGACAGCACGTCGATGGAGCTTCCCAGTGCGGCATCAGGATCGAAAGAATTGATTTCGTGCCCGGGAGTTGCGTCGATGCGGACGGTCGCAATCGCGTCCGCGGCAAAGCCGGATCGCGCGGACCAGGGTAGAAAGACGGCGATGACGAGCACCAGTCGGGAGCAGGAGAGTCTCAACAATTAGAAATTGGGCCTCGGGTGGAGATTATAGCGTGCCCAGCGCTCCCATGCGGGCGTTCATATCGACTTTAGCTCCCGTTTCTGATAAACTCGAAGTGTCTTTGCCCGCATCCGTGAATTACCCGAGTGCCTTCCGGCCGCTATTTCTTTCCTTCCTTCAAAGTTGGTTTCGAGAGCAGTCCGACAAAGACAATTTAGGAACGAAGAGGATTATTTTGTGACCAACATTTTTGTGGGAAATCTGAGTTATCAAGCCACCCAGGCGGACCTTCAGGCAGCGTTCGAACAGTACGGCACGGTGGAACGCGTCAACCTGATCACGGACCGTGACACGGGCCAGCCGCGCGGGTT
>Ga0335074_10016006_pt1 | contig 10552 bp, 9 predicted proteins | sample Lox_Sample_23_FD_206715 | JGI IMG/M metagenome (GOLD analysis project Ga0335074, IMG submission 206715) | Soil microbial communities from Loxahatchee National Wildlife Refuge, Florida, United States - Lox_Sample_2.3 | ecosystem: Environmental > Terrestrial > Soil > Wetlands | place: USA: Florida...
AACCGCCTGATCTTCATGAGCAGCCACATCCTGAGCGAGGTGACCGACGTCTGCGAGGAGGTCGCCCTCGTCAACCGGGGGAAGCTGCTGTTCTACGACACCCTGTCGAACGTCGTGGCGCGCTTCTCGGACGGCAACTCGTCCGTCGACGTCCGGTTCGCGCGTCCGGTAGGCCCCGAGGTCGTGGGGCCGCAGATCGCGCGCCTCCCCGGGATCACCGCATGCACGCAGCTCGACCCGACCCGCGTCCGGCTGCAGTTCACCGGCGGCGTCGAGGCCCAGCAGAAGCTCCTCGAGACCCTGGTCGGCCTGCACCTCGGGGTCGTGGCGGTGTCGGAGCCGGAGAGCGCGCTGGAAGAGGTCTACCTGAGCCAGATCTCGCGGGGGGATTGAACCGATGGCGAACGGGCCGCTCAGCCAAGTCGCGCTTCAGGTCCCGCCGTCGACCGTACAGATCCCGAAGCTCGCGCGGTTCCAGCTGCACGAGTACGTGCGTTCGCGCCGGTTCATTGCGCTGGTCGCGATCATCGCCGTGATCGGGGCGATCCTGACGACGGTCATCGCCTACTACCGGGCGCAGCTGACCTCGGGCGGGCTCCTGAGCGGGGGCCTCGCGTTCTACGGGTCGTTCTGGGGCGGCGGCGTCGACCTGGTCATCGTCCTCTCGGCCGTCTTCTTCGGCGGGGACGCGATCGCGGGGGAGTTCCAGAACAAGACCGGCTACTTCCTGATGGGCCTCCCGATCCGGCGGACGACCGTCTACGTCGGGAAGTTCATCGCGGCCTACCTCGCGTCGGTGGCGATCATGCTGCTCTACCTCGCGATCCTGATCGGCAACGGCGCGTACTACCTCCACGGCGGGTTCCTCCCGTGGCAGCTGGGCATCTCGCTGCTGCTCGCCCTGACGTACCTGGCCGCGGTGATGGGCGCCACGTTCCTGTTCAGTTCGCTGTTCAAGACGAGCGCCTACGGGTTCGTGCTCACGGCGATCCTGTTCCTCTTCGGTTTCACGCTCATCGAGGACCTGATCACGGGGCTCACCAGCCTCGAGCCGTGGATGGTGATCTCCTACGCGGAGAGCACGATCGGGAACGTCTTCGCGAGCCATGTCAACTGGGGCTTCGGCGCGACCACGTCCCTCTCCTTCGGCCGGATGCGCACGTTCAACCCCGGCATCGGCGAGGGGCTCGTGATCATGCTCGGCTACTTCTTCCTCACCGCGGCCGCCGGGCTCGCCCTCTTCGAGCGCGAAGAGTTCTCCTGAACCGGCGCGGGCTCGGACGGTCCGGCGGACCGGAACGCGGCGACGAGCGCCGCGACGTGCGCGCGTTCGGGCGCCGTCAGCGGCAGACGGGGCGGGCGGACGTGGGCCGGCCCGAGGCCGACCTCGGCTTCCACCGCCTTGATCCACTGCACGAACCGCGGATCCGCGTCCAGTCGGAGGAGCGGCAGGAAGCGTCGGTAGAGCGCGTCGGCGGCCGGCCGGTCCCCGCGCAGCGCCGCCTCGAACAGCGCCCGCGACTCGTCCGGAAAGGCGTTCGCGAGGCCCGCGACCCACCCGGTCGCCCCGCCCGCGACCCCCTCCACGACCGCGTCGTCGACCCCGACCGACAGCACCAGGCTGTCGCCGAGGAGGCTCCGCAGCGCGGCGATCCGTCGGACGTCGCCCGACTCCTTGACGCCGACCAGGTTCGGATGGTCCTCCGCCAGCTCGAGGACCGCCTCGGGGAGGAGGTCGTTGCCGTAGGCGGGCGGGTTGTTGTACAGGAGGCACGGCCGGTCGGTCGCCCCGACCACGGCGCGGTAGTGCGCCCGGACCTCGTCGGGGGTCCCGCGGTAGACGTACGGTGGGAGCACCAGGAGCCCGCGCGCGCCGGCCGCCCCGAGGGCCCGGGCGAGCGCCACGGCATCGGACGTCCGAGCGGCCGCCACCGCCGCCCAGACGGAGGTACGGCTCCCGACGGCCCCGGCGACCGCGCGGACGAGCGCCACCCGTTCCTCCGCCGAGAGCGCCGCCCCCTCCCCGAGCGACCCCCCGACGATGACGCCGTCCATCCGGTGGTCGGCGAGCCAGACGGCATGCTTCTCCGCCGCGCCCCGGTCGACGTTCCCGTCATCGCCGAACGGGGTCGTCAGGGCGACCAGCAGGCCGGCGCCGGTGGCCGGTCGCGGAGCCGGCGTCATGCGCCGTCCCCCGCGGTCGGGGGCCGTCGTCCGGGCCGGTACGGCTCCATCGGAAGGGCCGGCCGCTCACCGATGATAAGGTCGACGAGCAGGCGGCCGGTGCCCATCGCCGCCGTCACGCCGAACCCCTCGTGGCCGGCGGCGACCCATCGGGAGCCCGGGCCGGGGAGCGGGCCGATCCACGGCAGGGGCCCGTCGGCGGCCGGCCGGAAGCCGACCCGCGACTCCGTCACGGTTCGGTCCGCCAGCGACGGCGCGAACGGGCGAGCGCGTTCGCGCAGCCGCTCCACGACCGTCGGGTCAACCCCGCTCCCGGCGTCGGCCGACTGCCGCGTGGAACCGAGCAGCACCGTGCCGTCCGGTTGCGGTTGCGCGTTGAACGCGAGCGCGAATGGCGTCGGCCGCTCGGTCGAGTCGTTGTAGCCGGCCTCGACCAGCACGTGGGCGACGGGGGGAGCGCCGGGCGCGAGCCGGAGCACGTGGCCCTTTCGCAGCGTGACCGGGGCGTCCGGAGCGAGCGGCGGGGTGCCACCGCCGGCGGCGACGATGACGTGGCGCGCCCGGAGCGACCGGCCGTCGTCGAGCTCGACGCCCCCGTCGGACAGACGGCGCACCCCGACGCCGACCTCCAGGCGGGCGCCCGCCGCGCCCGCAAGGTCCCAGAGGGCGTGCGCGGCGGCGACGGGATCGAGCTGGGCATCGTCGCGGACCCAGAGGCCCCCGGCGAGTCCCGCGGCGAGTACCGGCTCGAGCCGGCCGAGGTGCGCGGGGTCGAGTTCGACCGAGCGCACACCCGCGCCGTCGAGACGACGGCGTCGGTCGTCGAACGTCGCCGCCGTCGCCCGGTCGTTCGCCAGCCAGATCGTGCCGGGAACGCGCCAGCCGACGGCCGCCGGCAGCGACGGCGCGACCTCGTGCCAGAGCCGGCGCGAGTACGCCGTGAGCGCCAGCAGTTCGGGGAGGTGGTCGAGCACCACGATGTGGCCGGTGCCGGCGCCGGTCGATCCGGCCCCGATCCCGGCCCGCTCGACGGCGACGACCTCCAGTCCTGCCCGGGTCGCCCAGTACGCGCAGGCGGCGCCCACGATCCCCCCGCCGACGACCGCGACGTCCGGAACGTCCCGGCTCACGGCTCGATCCCGTCCGCGAACGGATCGTCGTCGTCGAACAGGAGGTCACCGGCACCGGTGACGAACGCCCGTCCGGCGATCGTGGGCCGCACGCCGCGGGGCGAGGGGACCACGGAACCTTCGAACACTCCGCCGAGGATTCCTTCCTGGCGCCATGCCGCGCCCGCCTCGAGCCGTCCGTCCGCGTACCGGCACGCCATCGTCGCGCTCGTCCCGGTGCCACACGGCGAGCGGTCGTACGCCCCGCCCGGGCAGAGCACGAAGTTCCGGGCGCTGTTGCGCGGGTCCGCCGGCGGCCCGGAGAGCTCGATGTGGTCGATGACCGCCCCGTCGGTCCCGGTCGTGCCGCTCCGGTCCAGCGCCCGGCGAACCGCCGTCGCGAACCGGACGAGCTCGGGGAGGCGGCCCCGCTCGACCGGCACCGGAGAGGTCCGGACGAGGTAGAACCAGTTGCCGCCCCAGGCGACGTCGCCGACCAGCTCGCCGTACTCCGGCACGCGGAGCGGGACCGCGGTCGCGGCGCGGAAGCTCTCGACGTTGCGGACCGCGACCGTCCCGCTCGGCCGCAGTTCCGTTTCGACCGGTCCCACGGGGGTGTCGATCGTCATCGGACCCGGCGCGGCCCGGCCCAGGAACGCCAGCGTGGCGACGAGTCCGATCGTCCCGTGGCCGCACATCCCGAGGTAGCCGACGTTGTTGAAGAAAATCGTGCCCGCGGCGTGGTCCGGGTCCTCCGGCTCGGTGAGGAGCGCCCCCACGAGCCCGTCGGTGCCCCGCGGCTCGAGGACGACCGACCGACGGAACCGGTCGTGCTCCGAGCGCAGACGGTCGCGCCGCTCCGCGAGCGTCCCCGGCCCGAGGGTCGGGCCTCCCGCGATCACCACGCGGGTCGGCTCGCCCTCGGTGTGCGAGTCCACGTAGCGGACCGACCGACGGGCCATCCTACCCTCCGCTCCCCGGGGCGGCCACGGGGGCGAGCGCCCCCGCGGGCATCCCCGGCGCCGCGGCGCGGCGCAGCGACAGTGAGTTCCAGACGACCGTCGTCGAGGAGAGACCCATCGCGAGCGCCCCGGCGATCGGCAGCCATCGGTAGACGCCGAATCCCAGCCAGGGGACCAGCAGGCCGCCGGCGACCGGCAGCAGGACCGCGTTGTAGCCGATCGCCCAGCGGAGGTTCTCGCCGACGCGGGCGACGGTCCGCCGGGCGAGAGCGATCGCGGCGGGCACCCCGCGGAGGTCGGACCGGACGAGCAGGACCTGGCCGGCCTCGCGCGCCACGTCCGTGCCGCTGCCGATCGCCATCCCGACGTCCGCCGCCGCGAGCGCCGCGGCGTCGTTGATCCCGTCCCCGACGAACGCCACGCGGTGGCCGGTGCGACGGGCCGCGTCGACGACGGCGACCTTCCCCGCCGGGTCCACCCCCGCATGGACGACCGCGATCCCGACCGCGTCCGCCACCGCCCGGGCCGGAGCCGGAGCGTCCCCCGTCACCATCTCCACGTCGACGCCCAGCGCGCGGAGGGAAGCGATCGCCGCCGGGGCGCCGGGCGACAGATCGGCCCGGAAGGAGATCCCGCCGACCGGTCGGCCATCCACCAGGACGACGGACCCGCTCTCCCCCGCGGCGGTCACCCGCGCCCACCACGCCGCGAGGGGCGCCAGGTCGGCCCCTTCCCCGCGCGCCGTCTCCACCGACAGGAAGGCGACCGAGCGGCCGCCCGATCGACCCCGCACCCCGCGTCCCGGGTCGACCGTGCGCTCGTCGAACGGGACCGGGGCGCACCGCTCCTCGGCGGCGCGTCGGCGGACCGACGTCGCGAGCGGGTGGTCGACCCCGGTCGACAGTCCCGCCGCGAGGCCGAGCACCTCGGGGCCCGAGGCGCCCGCGCACGGGGAGATCGTAGCGACCGACGGGGTCGCCGCGGTCAGTGTCCCGGTCTTGTCGAGCAGGACCCGGTCGACCTGCGCCGTCCGGGCGATCGCGTCGCCCCCGCGGAAGAGGATCCCGTCCTCCGCCGCGCGCCCCGTGGCGACGAGGATCGCGGCCGGCGTCGCGAGACCGAACGCGCAGGGGCAGGCGGTGATGGCGACGGTCACGAAGATCAGGATCGAGACCGAGAGCGGGGCCCGTCCGAGCGTGGCCCATCCGACCGCGGCGCCGAGGGCGAGGGCGAGGACGAGCGGCACGAACGCCGCGGCGATCCGGTCGGCCGTCCGCTGGAGGGGGACCCGGGCCATCTCGGCCTCGCCGAGGAGGGCGGCGACCTGGCCCACGAACGCGTCGCCCCCGACGCGGCGCACCTCCACCTCGACCGCCCCTTCGCGGTTCCACGCGCCGGCGAGGACCGCGTCGCCCGGCGACTTCGGGACGGGCAGCGGCTCGCCGGTCAGGATCGACTCGTCGGCGCTCGTGCGCCCGGCCCGGACGACCCCGTCGACCGGATACCGCGCTCCGGGCGCGACGCGCACCACGGTGCCCGGGGCCAGCTCGGCGACGGGGACCGTCCGGTCGCCTTCGGGCCCGACGACCGCGGCGGTCGTCGGCAGGGAGTCGGCGAGCCGCGCCAGGGCGGAGCCGGCCCGGACCCGGGTGAGATGCTCGAGGTAGCTCCCGGTCAGGATCAGCGTAACGATCATCGCCGCGGCGTCGAAGTAGTAGACCGCCGGCAGTCGGCCGGGGAGGAGCAGCGCCGCGAGGCTCTCACCGTAGGCCGCCGTCGTGCCGACGGCGATCAGGAGGTCCATGTTGCCGATCCGGCGACGCAGCGCCTCCCACGCGCCGCGGTAGAACGGACTGCCCGCGTACCCCTGGACGACCAGGGCGAGCGCGGCCGCGAGGAAGGCGTCCGTCCGCGACGGCCCCGCGTACGCGAGCACGACGACCGCGACCGAGAGCGGCCACGCGACGGCGAGGCGCCGCCGCAGCCGCCGTCGTTCGGCCTCGGGTTCGGCGAACGACGCGAGGCAGCTCGGGGCGCAGAAGTAGTAGGTACGGTTCTCGCGCGTCAGCCGGAGGGCGTCGGGCCCCTCCTCGACATACATGCCGCAGACGGGGTCGGTCGCCATCGCGCCGTCCCGCGCCGACGGCCGCCGGTCGGCTTACGCCCCGGTCGGGCGGCGCTTCGCCTCGAAGCTCTTCTGGCAGCCGACCGAGCAGAAGTAGACGGTCTCGCTGCCGTAGACCCCGCGCGCCGCCGCCTTCTCGGCGTCGATCGTCATCCCGCAGACCGGGTCCTTCGCCTTCATCGGGCCCGGCACCGTCCGCCCGCGCTTAAGCCCGCGGACGGCCGCAACGCCTAATGGGCGCGACGACTCCGCCCCGCGATGGTCGAGGAGCTGACCCCGCGCGAGGTCGCGGCCCGGCTCAAGCGCGCGCCGGACGAGCTGTTCCTGCTCGACGTCCGCGAGCCCGACGAGCGGGCGACGGCGGCGATCCTGCCGTCGGTGCACATCCCGATGCGCGAGGTGCCGGCCCGCACGAGCGAGCTGCCGAAGGAGAAGGAGATCGTCGTCTACTGCCACGGCGGGACGCGTTCGATGATGGTCGCCGGGTTCCTCGAGAGCCGCGGATTCCGCCGCGTGGCGAACCTCGCGGGCGGCATCGACGCCTGGTCGGTCACGGTCGATCCGACGGTGCCGCGGTACGACTGACCGCCCCCGACCGGTGCGGTGGCAATCGGCCCCCGATCGGGGGCCGCTCCAGCATCTCCACGGACGCCCGCCTCGTCCCGACTGCGAGGAGGAGCCCCCCCGGCCTCGGGGGATTGCCGCGGTGCCCAGCTCCAGTTCCCGCACGTTGAAACCCGGCCCACGATCGCGACGCCTAGATGGAAATCGACGCACTCCTTGCCTGACAGCAGCGATCGCGTCGGATGTCGGGTTTGCCTCCACGCATCGAGATGGTCGACTTTCTTTGCAGGGCATCGAGCGTCTTGGCGGCCAAGAGGAGGAAGGTTAGGCGTCAAGTTCGATTCGGCGGTCCTCCCTTGGTTCCGGACCTTCAGCGTGAGAGAAGATTTCCCGAGTCTCCCCCCAACCCAGCGGGTTTATGGGCACGGCGCGTACGAGAACGCCCACCCGCCGCCAGGGCCACCGACTTCGGACAGATTGTCGATGTTCCATGTGCCATTCGCCGGAAACCAGTAGTGATACACCGCCCTGACAATTGGCAGCTGGAACGCGGCGGTGAAGTTCTTCCCGCCGGTCTCGGTTTGAACCTCCAGGGTCAGTCGGTTCGAGCTGATGTTGGTTGACCACCCGCTTTCGCCACATGTCGATATGTTGGCCATGTTCGCACTCTCGAACCCATTCGAGAAGTAGATCGAGTTCGACGTACCGGGAAACAAGACTCTGGGCTCTAGCGAGTCTGAGACATTCCCCGGGTTCAGAATGGTCAGACCCTCCGAAGGATTCCCAATCGGTACCAGATCTACCTCGAAGGGGGAAGAACAGCGCGCATTGGGGCCCGCGCCCCAGCGCGTCTCGTTCGCGACGGAGTACACGCTTACATTGCTCTGAAAACCAGCCCAGTCGGCGCCTCCGTTCTCATCGAGAGTTCCCACCCCTGTGAGGTCGCCGGGGACGAATCCTGCAGGTAGGCTGACGTTAGCCCACGCCTTCCCGCCGAACGGGGAGTTGAGAAGTAGAGCAGGAAGCTGAACGACTGTCGTTGCCATCACCTGATCCTTGGGCTGGCATGTCCAATGTAGGACAGGTGCCCAGCCAGCGTACCATGTCGGAAGTAAGGCGATCAGAAGGGCCATCGCCACTGAGACGGAAAGCGCAATCGCCCTGCGCCGGCGAGGTCCAAGAAACACGCGATCGGGCCCCCCCGGAGGAATGGAGTCTGCCCGTCTTATCCCTGTCTCGCGCGTGCCTCCGACCGCAGCTTCGAGCGGTGTCAGTTACAGGTTGTGTTGTTGGGCACGCAGTAGTCGTCAAACCACACGTGAACGTTGATCGCTTCGTCGTTGGCAGCCAGACCCCCATCCACGGTGTAGTAGAACTGCGCGTCGTCTCCAGCGGGTTCTCCGGAGTCCGTCAGCATGCACCTGATCTCCTTCTGCTGACTCGCGCCGACCGTCGTTGTATAGGACAGATCGACCGCTGGCCCAACTGAGACTCCACCCCATCCCCCCGATAGCGAAATCGATACGTTTAGCCCCCGCGTAGAGGTGTACGTTCCGCCGTTTGACCAGTTCAGGTAACCTCCGGCGGGTCCGACTGTATCGACGTAGTAGCCGGAGTAGCCAGGAATCGGGTAGGTTTCTCCCGGGGGTGGAGAAGACTCAGGGTCAGTCACACTCACTGCGTTTTCTGAGGGATCAAACATGGGTCCGATAGCGTATGCCTCTCCAAACTTGGCGCCCGAGGTTTCGTTTATCACTCCAGTCGAGTACTCGTGGAAGTCGACCACAGACTCCCCGTTCGAGACATTGTTTGCGCCGGTCCCGTTTGTCCACGAAGTCCTGTCCGTGTAGCCGCTGCCCGCCCCGTAGCTACCGATCGACTGAGTAATCTGAGTCGTTATGCTTACTCCGCACGAGGCATAGGCAGTGTGAACGAATGCGATTCCAGGAATCGTGTAGATTTGCTGATTCTGAGGTAGTCCAAAGTTGAGGACTTGACCGGTTCCGGACATCGTGACGTACTGCGTCGCATTCCAGAATCCGTTCGGAGCACTGACGTTGATCGAGAGATCCGGGTTGGGGGCAGAGCCCACCCATGCCCCTCCGTAGCTGCCTTGGTATTCGTTGTCCCGACAGGTACCGTTAGTGTACACATCGTAGTAGGTGGTTCCCAGATACGTATAGGTCAGTGGGAATTCTATGGAGAAGAACCCGTTGGAATCGGTCGTGGCCGCTGGCTCTCCTGCACCGGTGTTGGGGTTCTGGGGGAACGGAACTTGAATTGGGGCGCCTTCCGGGTTAACGCAATGCGCCCACACCGTATCGATTGTAAGCCCGGCCATGGGCGGGCCGATCTGATTGAGCTCGTCAGGGTTGCTCACGAGCTGATTGACCCAGCCGAGGAAGCTGCTCGTGGGCGCGCTCGCAGTCGTGAAACTTCCGTTGTAGCTCCCCTCGCCCCAACTGTTCCACTCGTTAATCTCGAACTTGTATGTGGTACCCGGGGCCACATCGTTGAGGTTGATACTTCCCTGACTGAAACTCGGTGTCGGCTGGCTGACACCGCTAGATGTCTTCCAGCCGAAACCATAGGTAAACGGCCCGGTCCCACCGGTGGTCCAATTCACCCAAAGCTGTCTCGTGACCCCATGCTGTATCTGCTGACTCGCCGACACCCCGCTTATCGTCGGTGGGTTCCCGCCCCCGGGGCAGTGTGGGTAGCAATCGTTGGGATAGCCCGGACAGATTGCACACGCTGGTCCTGGCACAGTCGTGCTCGATTGACTTAGCGGCGCTGACAGCACGATGACGTTCGCACAGAGAATAAGGAGGCATGTCCCGATAGCGGTCGGCGCGACTCGCGTCTGTCGCATCTCCGACGCCGGTCGCGTTCCGGTCCAGCCTCCCCTTTTCACCACAATTCCCGTTTTGCCGGCTTCGCTCATCTGCCCCTGCTACGCGTCTCGCCCACTCCGGCGCGATCGGGTTGAGTTGCTTCCGAGCCCTTTTCCCGCGCCACAAATCGGCTGCCTGACCACACAGGTTGCGAACCGACCGGGGCGCCCGCGCAATGGATCCTGCTCTCCGGCAGCCTCAGCAAGCGCGATTGCTAGCGACTACTTTAGCAGTTATGTCACACTGCAGACAGTTTGATAAGTTGTTACACGTCTCGCCGCTTAGACCCGTTTCTCGCTCCTTTCACGAAGGGGACGTAGCTGCGACTGAGGCCCCTACTCCACAGCAGGCAGCAACGCGAGTGCTTACACGAGCGCCCATTGGCCGAACTTTAAGGAGAGTCCCACGCGATGCCCAAGGACTGGCCGTGTCTTCGCCCGGTACTTTCCTGTCTCTCGGGTTAGCCCTTGAAACACTCGCGAGCAGGGACCGGTGCTTTCGAGCAGCTGAAACGGTCGCTTCCCCAGTCCTGGGTTCGCACCCCGCATTGGGCCGACTTCTCCCCTCTGTGAAGGGCGCGAGGATAAGTTCGTGGATTGGGGGACGCGAAGAGGAGCTCGACCCGCACTCAGCGGAGGTTTCTACATCGACAGGGATCTCCGGGTGTGATCTCGGCGAGTTTCTCGGTGATGTGAATACCTCGGTCACTCTACA
>Ga0335074_10016007_pt1 | contig 10552 bp, 6 predicted proteins | sample Lox_Sample_23_FD_206715 | JGI IMG/M metagenome (GOLD analysis project Ga0335074, IMG submission 206715) | Soil microbial communities from Loxahatchee National Wildlife Refuge, Florida, United States - Lox_Sample_2.3 | ecosystem: Environmental > Terrestrial > Soil > Wetlands | place: USA: Florida...
GTCAGACGTAGCGGGAAGATCAGGCTTCTGAACAGGACCGAGGAGATCCCCCGGTACTTGTAGGTGAGATAGATGCGCCGGGGCAGGTTGGCGAACCGCCCGCGCCGCGTCCCATCCAGCAGCGAATCCGGCACTGTCAGCCGCGTAGCTTCCGCCGGAGTTGGCGCAGCGGCCTGATCAGCGGTCTGACGAACCTGAGCATTCTGCGCCCGTACATGAGCATCCGGTCGAGCTGGTCCGCCTCCTTCCGGGCGGCGGCGGCGGCGCGACGGGCATCCACAAGCTCGAGTTCGAGATCCGCGATTCGCAGCTTGAGCTCGGGCACCTCGGCCGAGCGGCCCTCGGCCTCCCCGAGCAGCTTCGCCAGCTGGTCTCGTTCTTCCAGGCGGGTCCGTAGCTCCTCGATACGGTCATCCTTCTCGGCCAGCTGAGCTGCCTGCGTATCCAACAGCGAGAGCCACTGGGCGAGGGAGGCGGACTCGCCCGTGGCAAGGAGCGCCGGTATGGCCGGAAGCTCCGTGCCGCTCGCCATCGCAATCGTGTAGATCTCCTCTCCGGGAGCATCCGCCGCCAATTTCCGTATGAGGAGATCCTCGCCGCTCCGCTCGTGGCCGGTTGCGTCCGAGTCCGCCAGAGCCGAGGCGACGTAATCGTGCTGGCGAACGAGCTGCACGTGGGGCAGCCTGGCGGCCAGGGCCCCTTCCAGTTCGGCGGCCGCGAACCGCGCAAGCTCGTACGGATTGCCCGGCTTGTAGGCGTCGCGGCTGGGTATCGAGATCAGCAGCAGTCCGCCCGGAGCGAGGACGCGGAGTAGCTCGTCCAACACGGTGAGCGGTTCGTCGACGTACTCGATGACTTCGAAGCAGACGACCAGCTCGAACCTGTCGTCTTCGAACTCGAGCTTGCGGAGGTCGCCGTCTACAAGCCGGACAGCTCTGGGCATTTCGGGTCTTGCCATTCCGAGCACCGCACCGGCGAGGTCCACTCCGGTCACCTCACGCGCGCCCCCCTCGGCAAGCAGCCGGCTGCCGTAGCCGGTGCCGCAGCCCGCATCCAGAACCGTACGGGAATTCGCCGCCTGTGCCGCCCACAGATAACGGGAGACCTGCTCGACTTCGATCAGCCGCTGCTGGGCGGGTTCCGTGACGTTCCGGCCAGGGACGCCGCGCGTGCTGGAGGCAAGCTCGCTGTTCACCGGCGAGAGGCTAGCGGCTGCATGTCGCCTCGGCGGGAGGCGGATACCATCGCCCGATGCCCGAGGTCGCGTTCGTGATTTCCGCTCGTCAGCCCTATCCGCTGCGCGACTTGGCCACGACGCTCGGGGCAGAGCTCGCGTTGCAGGACGTGCCTTGCACCCTGCATTTAGGAGGGTTTCCGGAGCCGCGGCCGAGCCTCGTGTACGTTCTGCTCGATCCGGAGGCGTACGTCGCCGAGGAGGGTGAGCAGGCGCTGCCGGCGGACGGAATTCTTCGGCGCACGATCTTCATCTGTACCGACCCTCCGCCCGCGGACACCGAAGGTGAGCGGGTCGCGTTGCTGCGGAAAGCTGGGTCGGTGTTCGTCCTTGGCCGGCGCTCGGTCGCCGCGATGCACCGGCTCGGCATCCCTGCCCGCCTGATCACGCCCGGATATGCGAGGTCGCTCGACCGCTTCGATCCCGCCGCCCCCCGGCCGATCGACGTCCTGTTTCTGGGCGCCCATAGCCCGCGACGCACCAAGTACCTGAGCCGGGCGGCGCCGGTGCTCTCGCGACACAACTGCGTGCTGGCACTATCCGAGGACATCCCGAGCGCGAGTGACACCGAAGCGCCTCTGGCGGACGCCCGCTGGTCGCTGCTGACCCAGGCCAAGGTTCTGATCAGCATCCAGCGCCACGAGCGGTCCCGCTTCGACTGGGGAGGAGCGCTCGACGCAATCCACGCCGGCGCGGTGGTCGTCACCGAGCCGTCGGGTGGCATGGCGCCGTTGCTCGCGGGTGAGCACGTAGTGGTGGGCAGTCCCGATTCGCTTCCTTACTTGGTCGAGGATCTGCTCGGAGACGAGCAACGTCTTGCCCGTCTGCGCTGCGCAGCGTACGAGCGGTTGAAAGCGTGGAGCCCATACGCGCTGTCGGTCGCCGTTCTCCGAGCAGCGATCGTCGAGCTCGTGGGCGAGCCGCTGCCTACGGCGGGCGCGCTCGGACGCCCGCGCCCTGCGCCGGAGGCCGACACGGAGATGCCGCAGGAAACGCCGGAGGGCACTTCAGGCACGCGCTCGTACGACGCCGTGCGGATCGAGGTGGTGCACGAGAGCCCCGCGTGGGGATCGCGCCGAGCGCCATGTGTGACCGCTGTCGCGACGCTTCAGGATCGCATTGACCAGGTTGTCGCGACGCTCGACTCGCTGGCCCAAAGCCGGCTACGCGACTTCGAGCTTGTGCTCGTCGACCACTCAGACGGCAAGCAGAACCGCCAAATCGTCGGCGACTGGATGTCAGCTCACCCCGAGATCGCCGCGCGGCTCGTAACGGCCGACGTCACCGGCGTCGGGGCGGCGAGGAACATCGGCCTGGGACTTGCCCGGGGAGCGTTCCTCCTGATCCTCGCGCCCGGCCAGGAGCTCTATCCACGATGCCTCAGTGAGCTGCGCATGACGCTCGAAGCCACGCCTCCGGACGTGGCGTTCGCGTACCCGATCCAGGAGGTGACGGGTGACCCCGCCGCGTTCGTCAACGCCGGTGGGGATTACCTCTTGAGTTACCTCGAATGGGGCTCCGCGCGGATCGGCTATATCCACACTCCGGCGCTGATTCGGACCGACTCGCTGCGCCGGCTCGGGGGCTACGCCACCGATGACCAGGCGGAGCGCATCGAGGACGAAGAACTCTGGCGTCGCATCGCCGCGCAAGGCTGGCGAGGGCGGCTGGTACCCCAGGTCCTGGCGCGCCGGGTCGAGTCCGGAACATCGCCGCGCGTTGTGACTCAGCCGTAGTCGGCGAGGACGAAGTCGCCTCGGTCCGTTCGATAGTTGGGGTTGTAGTAGCGGTCGCTCGTGTGGGACTGGCCCCACCGCTGACGCAGCCGCCAGATTCCGGGGAGGTCGTTGGTGGTGAGGTCGGGTCCGGTAGCCCGCAGGCGGGCGTCCGGGACGATCACGACGCGCATAGCCCTCTCGTTGGCGCGCAGGCAGTACTCGATCAGTGCCAGTTCGCCGAAGCGCGGGTCCAGGCCGCCGAGCTCGTGGTAGACATCGCGGCGCGTGGCCAGCACTCCGCTCACCGCGCTCAGGTTGTACACGGCGAGTGGCGCTCCGGCCGCGGGAGACCCGTACTGGACATAGAGGGGAACGCCCTCGGGTATCGCGATGCCGGCGTGCTGGATGCGTCCATCGGGTGCCAGGACGACCGGTCCCGCCGCGGCGATGCCGGGTTGGTTGCTATAGCCGATCAGGCGGGTGAGCCAGTCGTGGGTGAGCCCCACCGCGGGCGCGTCCATCACGACTAATTGCTCGGCCGTAGCTGCCCGGGCCGCGCTGGCCAGGGCGGCGGCCCGATCCTCGCCGGGACTGGTCTGGACCGTGGTGATCCGAGCTTCGATGACGTCCACCGAGGCGAGCGCGGCTCTCGCAGCGTCGAGCGAGTGCAGAGGTCCGGCGAGCACCACGCCCCAGGCTTGGTGGGCTTGGGCGAGCCACGACTTCGCGGCCTCCGCAAGGCCGCGCACGTCGCCGGCGGCCAGGACCAGCTCCACGCTGGTCGAGGACCGGACCCGATGCACGATGCGATGGATCCCGGGCACATGCGCGAATTGGACCTCGGCGTCAACCCCGCTGCGCTCGAGGTGGTCCGTGATCGCTCCCGGCTGTGCCAGGTACGCGTACGGCTTGGCATCTCCGCCAGCGGTCGACATGCCGTGGGCACGCCAGTGGTAGAGGACGCGCGGGATATGCGTAATCCGGTCGGTTCGCTCCATCAGCCGAAGCACGAAGTCGTAGTCCTGGCAGCCGTCGAACTGCGAGCGGAAACCGCCCAGATCAATCGCGAGCGCGCGCCTGTACACGCCGAGGTGACACGTGTACATCAACGCTGACATATGTTCGGGCGCCCAACCGGGCTTGGGGTGATGCTCGATGAGACCCGTCTCACCCACGACGTCCTCGTCGCTATAGATCATGTCGAGGTCGGGTTGCGCTGCGATCTCTTCCGCGACCAGTTGGAGCGCGTCCGGGTCAAGCGCATCGTCATGGTCGAGCAGCGCGATGTATTCGCCGGTGGCGAGCTCGAGCGCGGCATTGGTCGCGCTGGAAATCCCGCCGGCATTACCGCGTCGCTTGAGGTGGATGCGCGGGTCCGCAGCGGCGTGGCGCTGAAGGGCGGCGATGACCTCGGGGTCGGTCGAGCCGTCGTCGACGAGGCAGAGCTCCCAGTCCGCGAACGACTGCTCCCGGACCGAGCGGATGGCCTGCTCGAGCATCCTCACGGGCGGATCGTGGACCGGCGTTAGCACCGAGATCAGCGGCCCGTCCCGGCGGCCCCCCGGCTGCGGCCGGCTCGGCCTGTGCACTGTCGCCGGGGGCGACAGCGGCGGAGCCTGCGGATCGATGATCGCGGGTTCCCACCAGACGGCTTGGGCCACCGATGAGTCCCGCCGCCTCCCAGCCGGCCGAAGGTTGAGGCGCAGGCTCGAGCTGAAGGCCGGAACCCGACACTCGACGCGCCGGCCGCGCGGCCGAGCGAAGTCCGACGCCCGAAGCGTGCCCGACCAGAGCACGTGCTCGTGGCCGTCAGCGTCGGTGGCGGCCACCGAGGCACGGACCGCGCCGCGGCCGTCGCGCCAGTCGTGGGGCAGCAGCATCGCCCGCCCCGAGAAGAAGACGTCCCCGGAGAGTGTCAAAGGGACTGTGAAGGTCGCGCCTGTGGGCAGCAGCAGCGCCCGGCCGAGGACGCCGTCGGGATGCAGCAACCAACTCGAACCGGCGGACTCCTCGTCGAGCCTCGAGCGCAACGCGGCCAGCGGTAGCCGACCGGCGGTCGACGCGGGTCCGTTCGGAGTGCGCGTGAAACGAGTGGCCGCCTCTCGGAGCCCTGAAAGCATCATCGGGCCTCAGCTCCGAACCGGCTCGAAATCGCCACGGTCCGTGCGGTAGTTGGGGTTGTAGTAGGGGTCCTCGGTGTGGTTCCGGGCCCAGCTCTGCTGTAGCCGCCGGATGGCGGGGAGGTCGTTGGTGGTGAGATCGGGGCCGGTGGCCCGCAGGCGCGCATCGGGAACGATCACGACCCGCTGGCCGGTGTCGGTCGCGCGCAGGCAATAATCGATCATCGCTAGCTCGCCGAAGTCCGGGTCGAGCCCCCCGAGCTGCTGGTAGGCGGCGCGGGGAGTGGCGAGGACGCCGCTCACCGCGCTCACGTTGTAGACGGAGGTCCCGTATCCGAAGAGCTTGTCCATCGAGGACCGTTGCCCATGCAGCAGAGACAGGGGCACTCCGTCCGGGAGCGCGATGCCGGCTTCGCAGATGCGTCCGTCGCGGGCGAGCACAACCGGCCCGGCAGCGGCGACCTGCGGCTGATCGCTGTAGCCGAGCAGGCGCGTGAGCCAACCGTAGGTGAGGCCCGCGGCGGGCATCCGCATGAGCAGGAGGTGGTCGGCGTTTGCCAGCGCCGCGGCGGCAGCCAGCGCGGCCATGGGATTCCGGCCTGTCTCGGTGGCGATCCTCGTCACGCGCTCAGCCGGGACCCCCGCCGCCTCTAGCGCGTCGGCCGAAGCGGCCAGCGCCGGCGCGGGCGCGGCGAGGACGACCTCCCAGGTTGGATGTGGCTGTGAGACCCAGGACGTGGCCGCCTCCTCGAGCCCCCGTGAATCCTCCACGGCGAGCACGAGCGCGATGCTCTTCCTCGGGTCGATCCGATGGGCGACCCGATACAGACCGGGGGGGCCGTATCCGACCTCGGCGGGGATCCCGCAGCGCTCAAGATGGTCGGCGATCGCGTTGCGCGCGGCAACGTACGCGTAGGGCTTGGCATCCCCTCCCGCCGTGGAGCTGGCGTGGACGCGCCAGTGGTAGAGGATGCGCGGGATATGCGCGATCCGATCCGTCCGCTCGACCAGGCGCAGGATCATGTCGACGTCCTGCGAGCCGTCGAACTCGGAGCGAAAGCCACCGATCTCCGACACGAGCCTTCTCCGATACACGCCGAGATGGCATGTGTAGCCGTTGGTTCGCAGCGTGTCCGGCGACCATCCGGGCTTGAGATGGAGCCAGATCGGTTGGCCATCCATCACGATGTCCTCGTCGCTGTAGATCATGTCGAGGTCGGGTTGCGCCGCAATCTGCTCGGCGACCCGCTTCAGCGCGTCGGCGGCCAGCGTGTCGTCGTGGTCGAGTAGCGCGATGTATTCGCCCGTGGCCAGCTCGAGTGCCGCGTTGGTGGCCGTGGAGATTCCGCCCGCTGTCTGACGTCGCGTCAGGTGGATACGGGGGTCTGCGGCCGCGTGGCGCTGGAGGGCGGCGATGACCTCGGGGTTGGAGGAGCCGTCGTCGACCAGGCACAGCTCCCAGTCAGCGAACGTCTGCTCTCGTACGGACCCGATCGCTTCCTCGAGCATGTGGATCGGGGCGTCGTGAACCGGGGTCAGGACCGATACGAGCGGATGATCGCGCGCCGCTCCGCCGTTCGGTAGCGGGGCCGGCGGCGGGCCGGGCAGCGGGCGTGGTCGACGGGGCGAGGGGGCGCCGGCGTCGTCGGCGATCTGCGCCCCAAGCCAGACCGCGCGGTCGATCGAGCGCTCACTGACGGGACTGCCGCGGTCGATGCCGAGCAGCAGCGCGGTCGTAGACGCGGGCAACTCGCAGTCAACTCGCAGGCCGGCCGGATTGCTCTTGCGGGCCGCGGCGGTGGGCAGCAACCCTGACCACAGCGTGCGCTCGGCGGCGTCGGCGCCGGTCACGGCGATCCAGGCGCGGACCTTGCCGACACCGTCGCGCCAGTCGCGGGGGAGTGGTCTCACCCTGGCCGCGAAACTGACCGCACTCCCGAGGCGCAGCGGGATCCTCACGACCGAGTCAGCCGACTGCACGAGCGCGCGTCCCAAGACACCTTCGGGATCCAGTGACCAGTGCGCATGCGTCGAACCCTCATCGAGGGTGACTCTCAGTGCCGACAGCGGGATGTAGCGCCGGTCGGGAAGCACCTACGTCGCGGCAGGCTCAGCGCCCTGGGCCCAGCCCTCGCCGTCCTAGCTCCTGGCGCACACGGGCGACCGAGTGCTTTGCGGTCCGCAGCGGCAGCGTCACCCGCCAGCTCGGCGAGTTCATGACATCCGCGAGAACCTGTTCTCCGAACGAGACCCGCTGGTCGAGCACGCGGGCCTCTGTCCGGGCGGCCTCGGCCGCTCTGACCGTTTCCTCGAGCTGATTCTCCAGCTCGGCGATGCGCAACTCGCGCTCCGGGACGCCGGCTAGACGCCGCTCGGCGTCGAGCAGTCGTTCGCTGATTCCGCCGGCCTCGCCCATGTGTTCCTCAAGGCTGGCGATCCGATCCGCGCGCATCTTCAGCGCGTTGCTCTGGTTCTGGAACAGCGTGAGCCAGTCGCGCAGCTCGAGCGTGCCGGTCATCGCTCCGAGTGAGGGCAGGTCCGGCAGTTCGCCGTTGCCTGCCATCCCGATCGTGTAGGTCTCTCCGTCGGGCTCACCGGGAACGAGCTTATGGAGCTTTAGGTCGGCGAGCGGAGCGTCGGGCGATCGCACGAAGTCCTCGTCGGAGAGCAGGGCCGAGACGATGTAGTCGTGCTGTCGGGTCAGCCGAACATTGCGCAGGCGGGAGCCGAGCTCGGCCCTCAGCTCGTCGGGACGGAATTCGTGGTAGTGGTGAGGGTTGCCTTCCTGGTACACGCCTCGGTTGGGCGAGGAGACCAGGAGCAATCCCTCGGGAGCGAGAACCCGGACGAGCTCGTCGAGCACCGTGAAAGGGTCCTCGAAGTGCTCGATTGCCTCGAAACACACGACGAGGTCGAAGCGGTCATCGCTGTAGGGAAGCTCCCGCAGGTCGCCGGCGTCAAGTCTGACGTTGTCGGGCATCTGCGGACGGACTGCCGAAAGCACCGGCTCGGCGATGTCGATGCCCACCACTTCTCGAGCGCCGGCCGCGGCCATCATCCGCGCGCCGTATGCCGTCCCGCAGGCGGCGTCGAGCACGGCTCGTCCGGGCGCGAGCTGGGTGGCCCATCGGTAGCGTGCGACGTGCTCCGCCTCGATCAGGCGCCCCGCGTCCTCGTCGGGCGCGAAGCGTTCTGAGACTCCGTCCTTCCTTCCGGCAAGGTTCATCTCCATGCCGCCACAGGGTAGTCGGATGCCCAGGTGGACCAGCACCTCGCGGCTATCATCCTCGCGCTGTGCCGCAGCTGTCGTTTGTCATGTCCCCTCGGCAGGGCTGGTTCTTCCGCGAGTTCGTCGCGACGCTTCGCTACGAGCTCGATCGCCAGGACATGCCCTCCCAGGTGCCCATGGACCGGTTCCTCGACCCGGTCCCAGGGCGGGTCTACGTCCTCGTGTCGCCGCGCGAATACGTCGGCCTGGAAGGCGACCACGCGTTGCCGGACGACGAGATCCTGAAGCGGACGATCTTCCTGTCCGCCGACGGTCCTGAGGTGGTTGCAGACGACGATCACCTCGAGCTTCTGCGTCGGGCCGGAGCGGTGTTCGATATCAACCCGCGCACCGTGGCGGCTCTGCGCCGCCTCGGCGTCGCTGCTCGTCATCTGCGACCCGGTTACTCGCAGCTGCGCGACCACTTCGGCCAAGGGGTGGAGCGGCCGCTCGACGTTATGTTCTTTGGTTCTCACAGCCTCCGCAGGACCGAGCGCCTTGGCCGGTGTGCCCGCGTGCTGGCGCGCCACAACTGCCACCTCCAGGTGGCCGAAGACGCGAGCTTGAGCACGGCGGACTCGCCGTCGTTCCTGGCCGAGGCGAAGTGGCTGCTGCTCAAGCAGACCCGGGTACTTCTCAACCTGCACCGCGGCGAGGGCCCCGACCTCGAGTGGCCGAGGGTCCTCGACGCGATTCACTGCGGCGCCGTGGTGGTGAGCGAGCCGTCGATCGGCATCTCGCCGCTCGTCGCCGGTGAACATCTCTTGGTGGCTACGCCGGAGTCCCTGCCGTTCGTGCTCGAATCTGCTCTCAGCGACGAGACGCGTCTGGAGCGGATCCGAACCCAGGCGTACGAGCGCGTCCGCTCCTGGCTGCCGTTCGCGTTGCCGGTATCTGTGTTCCGCGCCGCCGTGGTGGAGCTTGTTGGCCGTCCGGCCTCGTCCGGCGCGTCGCTGGGCACCCGAGTACCCGCCTCCGTTCCGTCACCCGACGGAAACCACGGCGCAGAGCCGGTCCCGGACGGACTGGCGGAGGTGAGCCTGGAGGTAGTCGAGCTCCGGCGCGAGATCGCTCGCCTCGAGCAGATCGTGCGCGCCGGCGCGGGCGCATCATCGCCGATCACCTTGATCCACGACACCCCGGCGTGGGAGGCCCGCCGGGCGGCGGAGATAACCGTTCTTCTCGCCGTCTCGGGGCATGCCGCGACGATCCGTCCGGCGCTGGATTCACTGGCCCGAAGCTGGCCGCGCGAATTCGAGGTGGTGATCGTCGACGACGCCTCGGCCGACAATTCGCGCGAACTCGTCCTCGACTGGCTGCGCATGCACCGGGACATCTCGGCGCGCCTGCTGGCTCACCCGGTCAGCCTCGGCGTCGGAGCCGCACGCAACACGGCTCTCCAGTTCGCGCGCCGGAGCCGCTACTGCCTGATCCTCGACGGCGATAACGAGGTCTATCCACGCTGTATGGACGCGCTGGCGTGGACGCTCGAAGGCATCGAGGACGCGACGTTCGCTTATCCCATCCTCGAGGTGCGGGGGGCCACCGACGAGTTTCTCGCCGCGGGCGGGGACCACCTGCTGGACTTCTTCGGCTGGGAGCCGGATCGCCTCCGCATGTCGCAGCGGGTCGGCGCGCTAGCGATGATCCGGACCGAGCGGCTCCAGCAGCTTGGTGGCTTCACGACCGACGCGAGCCTGGCCGGATGGGAGGACTATGACCTATGGCGTCGCGTGAACGAGCGCGGCTGGCGTGGACATCTGGTTCCGCAGATACTCGGGCGCTACCGCGTGTCACCTCATGCAGTCAGTCGCGCCGACAGAGAGCGCAGCGTCGCGCCCACGGCGGAGAACCGGCTCGCGCCGCGCCCGGCCAGCGGCACCCTCGCCGCATCCTGATCCCGTTGTGACTCGGACCGCGGTATGCGGTCTCCCCGGTCTTGGCGGTAGGCGGGGTGGTAGTAGGGGTCGTGGGTGATGCTGGCGCCCCAGGTGTGTCGGAAGTGCCAGAGTCCGGGGAGGTCGTTGGTGGTTCTGTCGGGGCCGATGGTGCGTACGCGGGCGTCGGGGACGGATACGACGCGCAGGCCGGTCTGGTGTGCCCGCAGGCAGTAGTCGATCATGGCCAGCTCGTGCATCTCGGGCCGGAGGCCGCCGAGTTGCTCGAACGTGTCGTGCGGCGTGGCGATAACCCCGCTCACCGCGCTCACGTT
>Ga0335074_10016008_pt1 | contig 10552 bp, 7 predicted proteins | sample Lox_Sample_23_FD_206715 | JGI IMG/M metagenome (GOLD analysis project Ga0335074, IMG submission 206715) | Soil microbial communities from Loxahatchee National Wildlife Refuge, Florida, United States - Lox_Sample_2.3 | ecosystem: Environmental > Terrestrial > Soil > Wetlands | place: USA: Florida...
ATGGCAGGCACGCGCCGGCGGCCCGCACGCCCACGCCCGCCAGGTGACCGTCGCGGACGGCACCAAACACTACTTCGGCCCGGGGCCCGGCACAGGCGACGGCGGCGCAGCGCCGCAAATCGCGCCGCCGGCAAATTAGCGGAGGTCACTCGTGCGCAAGACTTTTGTGATTGCTGCGGCTGCTTTGCTTGGGCTGGGAGCGGCGGCCTTGCCCATTGCTGTCGCGGGGCAAGAGATGCATGCGAGCGCGAACGTGCCGCGCGCCTCAGACGGGCATCCGGATTTGACGGGCGTGTGGCAGGGCGGCAGCAATCGCATCGGCACCTGGGAAGATACAAATAGCGGCGACGGGCCGCTGGGCGAGAGCGGACCAATTACGCCATTCGCGGTGAAAGGACCGCAGCCGAAGCCTCCGTATCAAGCATGGGCGGCGGCGAAAGTTCTCGAGGAATACAACAAGCGCGGCATCGATGAGCCGATGGTGCGATGCCTGCCGCCGGGAGTGCCGCGGATGACGTTGATGGGCCTGTTTCCGATGCAGATCGTGCAGACGCCGAAGACGATCGTGATGCTGTTCGAGGCGTTTCACGTATTCCGCATCATTCCCATCGACGCAAAACATCCCGACGATCTCGAGCCGAGCTACATGGGAGATTCGGTGGGCCACTGGGAGGGCGACACGCTGGTCGTCGACGTGACCGGATTCAACGACAAGACGTGGCTTTCGGGCGTGGGAACGATTCACAGCGAGAAGCTGCACGTGGTGGAAAAATTCACGCGCGTGGATGAGAACACGATCGTCTATGAGGATACGGTAGAGGATCCCGCGGTGTTCACCGGCCCGTGGACGCGCCACGGAACCATCATGCTGCGCCCGGGAACGCGCATTCGCGAATACGAGTGCGCGGAAAACAATGTCGACGAACAACGGTACGAAGATCTTCGCAAGGATCCTTCGCTGTACGAGCGGAAGCAGAACCCCAGCCCCCAATAAGCGCGCGAAGCTCGAAGAAAGAACGGCCCTTCGGTCCAGCTCAGGCCAAACCACCGCTACGAAGGGTCAATCGAAGCTCTTGAGCGCGCTCGTCTCGTCCGAATAATCCTCGAAGATCGTGCAAAGGTTGGTGATTTCGAGCAGGCGCTGCACCTGCTTGCTGAGCTGCATCATCTTGAGGTCGCCGCCCTTGCCGCGCACCGTGGCGAACGCGCGTGCCAGCGCGCCGATGCCGGAGCTATCGAGCTGCGTGACGTCGCTGAGGTTGAGCAGGATATTCTTGCGGCCGCTGTGAAGCAAATCGAGAAACGTCTCGTGGAGAGCGCCCGCTTCGTTGTAGGTCACCATGCCGCTGATGTCGACAACCGTGATCGCACCAGCCTGTCGTACAGAAACGCTGAAACGCGTGTTCAAGGTTCCGCCTTAGGGCCTGGGCCGTACCGGGCAAAGTTCCGCTCAATCTATGAAACCACAGGACACACGGGAACGGCAACCCTGGGGATGGCCTCAAGGCGTCAGGAACGCCAGGTCAGTCCGCGGCCGGCATCGCGGATTCGAACGCCTCGATCGTGGGCAGGAGGTCGGTGGAGATCAGAGACTTGGTGATGTAGCCCCACGCGCCGACGCTGGCCGCGACGCGAGCCAGATCGATCGACTGGTGGAGGGTCAGAATAATAATGCCGAGGCGCGGAACCTTTTCGTGAAGCACCGGCGCGGCGTCGAGTCCATCGAGATGCGGCATCGAGATGTCGAGAAGGACGAGATCGGGCTTGAGGTTTACGGCCTGTTCGATGGCTTCGGCCCCGTCGCCCGCTTCACCACAAACGGTCCAACCGCGGTGGCCTTCGACCAGGATTCGGACTCCTGATCTTACAAGCGGGTTATCGTCTGCAATCAAAATTCGAAGTGACATCCATTTCCCCCAGGATACGGGCATGGGCACATATATTGTGATGGCGTGGGAGAAAGAACGGCATCGGGCACTCGCTGTATTCGCCCTTACTCTCAGGACACACGACCTGAGGCGCTTCGCACGGCATTCGCGCGAAGAGAAGGAAAAGTCTTCGCGACTCTCCCTTTCTACGTCAGGGTAAGCGGGATGAGAACAAAGCTACCGACTGTAGGCGCCCGGCTGGGGCGAGGGAGTGGACTTGGCGCACTGCTGGAGACCCTCCTGGATCGCGGTGTCGAGATCGGAATGCGGCGCGGGTGAATCGATGGCAGCTTGAAACAGTTTTGCTGCGCGCGCGGGTTCATTGAGGTTCGCCAACCGGATGCGAGCGGCTGCGACAAGGGAGGTAACACCGGCGCGCTCCTTGGGATTATTTTGAGCGAGACGCTCATATTCTGTCGCGGCGTTCTCCCAATCATGTTTGTCTTCGAGATAGCGGCATAGCGCGAGCCACACCCCGCGCGGAATTCTTTCGCCACCGAGGCCCGTGAACTGGACGTAATCGTCCCACGCGGATTCGAGTTCTCCGGCAGCGGCGTGAAGACGGCAGAGAACCTCGAGAGAGTCTTTTTGGCCCTGCGCATCCTGCCTTCGCTGCTGCGCCTTGAGCAGCATTTCCCAGCCTTCGATGGAATCCGGCTTTTCGGCAACCAACTGGCGCAGCGACGCAATCGCGCCGGCAGGATTATTTTCGGCCAGCGACTCGGTGGCGCGAACGATGCGCGGATCGGCCGTCCACGAGACCTTCGCCTCAATAGCTTGATCCAGCGAGTGATCGAGTCCGGTGTGTTTGAGAAGCAGGGCGCCCAGTGCACCGAAGGCGAAGCCACCGATGTGCGCCCAGTGCGCGACTCCTCCCTCCGCATGTGCTGCCGCAAAAATCGCGCCCCAGAAGACCTCGATCAAGAGCCACAGCGGAAGAATGATGTATGCAGGCACGTAGAACTTGATGGGCTTGATGAACAAGATCCAGGCGAGACGAATGCGCGTTTTCGGGAAACGCGCCAGGAACGCACCCATCAGACCCGCGATAGCGCCGGAAGCACCGAGCACGGGCACCAAGCTTCCCGGGAATACGATGCCGTGGATCGCGAGCGCCAGCACGCCGCAAACGAGATAGAAAATCGGATAGGCGATGCGGCCCCACACGTCTTCGAGGACAACGCCTGCAAGCCATAGGAACCACATGTTGAAAATGATGTGCAGCCAGCCTCCGTGGAGGAAGTTGGCGGTGATGTAGCTTCGCAAAGTCGGATGGAATGGATGGAAAGCGTAGTTCCAGATAATTGAACTGTCGCGGGCCTGATTCAGTTCTGACGAAAGGCGAGTCATTGCGGCCTCCGCGTCAGCCTGCGTCCACGAATCGGCCAGGAGCTGCCGATCGAAGGGATCGACGGCCTGGGTGCGGTCGGGCGAGGCCATTTGGCTGTAGATGTCAGCGTGATGAAGCTTGTAGTCGCTGACCATCTGCCCGACATCCGGCGACATTTGAGTGTCGGGATAGCGGGCGCTCAACAGCAGAATGTCGAGTTCGTCGCGACCAATCCCCTGCAGCTCCCGCTCAATGGTGCCGTTCGTACCGAGGAATACGATGAAATTGATGGCGATGATTGCAATGGTGACCCAGGGCCAGCGGCGGCCACGCAGATTCTCGTGGGCCAGCGGGATAATCATGAAACGCGCTCCGTACGGAAAGAATCAGCTGGGAAGCTGGGTTCATTCTTGTGCGGAAGGCCGCAAAGGTCCACGCGGAAGACGGCCGTTTGCACCGAACTGCCAATAATGACTTGCGCACTGCCGCGGCGCCCTGCGATGAAAGACTGTAATACCCTGCGACACCGCCTTTTACAGGCTCATGCGAGAAGAACCCGAAACCCCTTTCGCTTAGGATAAGCGGGCGGCCCTGGGCTGGGCACTTTGCGGTTCGCGCCGGAGCCAATAGCCGGCGAGCACCGGGATCAGGAACAGGATGGCGAATGGCGCGGTGACCATGCCGCCTACGACTACGCGTGCGAGCGGTTGCTGCGCCTGGACGCCAATGCCTGAGGAAAGCGCGGCAGGCAGGAGGCCGAGTCCGGCGGCGGAACAGGCCATGAGCACGGCGCGCATTTCATTGTGCGCGCCCCGCTCGATGGCTTCGCGGCAGGAAGGCAATCTGGATTCGAGGTGCTGGATGCCGGAGACCAGAACGACTCCACCAAGCGTGGAAACGCCGATCACGGACGCAAAGCCGACCGCCGCGGAAATGCTCAACGGCGTTCCCGTGATGAGCAGCGACAGGATGCCGCCGATGGCAGCAAACGGAAGCATCACGAGAACCAACAGCGCGTGCCGCAGCGAGCGGAACGCGGTATAGAGAAGCGCAAGAATCGCAACGAGAGTGATCGGGATGACGATGGCGAGGCGATGCTCTTCCTCGCGCAGGCTTTCGTATTCGCCCGCCCATTCGTAGTGATAACCCTGCGGAAGGCGAACCTTGGCCTGGATGCGCGTCTGAGCGTCCTGGATCGTGCTCGCCAAATCGCGGCCGCGCACGCTGAATTTCACGGGGATATAGCGGCGGCCATTTTCGCGATAGATCATGAAGGCGCCTTCTTTCAGAGAGACGTCCGCGACGTCGCCGAGCGGCACGCGATTGCCGTCGGGCGTGGGAAGCAGGATCTGGCGGATCGCTTCGGGCGTTGCGCGATACTGCTGCGTGTAACGGATCACAAAATCAAAGCGGCGGTCGCCTTCGAGAACTTCGGTGGCGGCCAGGCCGCCGATGGCAGCCTGCACGGCGGCGTTCACGTCGGAGGCCATAAGCCCGTAACGGCCGCTGGCGCCGCGATCGATCGAAATCAGCAGCTCGGGCTGGCCGGTTTCCGGGAAAACGCCGAGATCGGCGATGCCGGGGACCTGCGCCATGACGTCGCGAACTTCGCCCGCCTTTTCGACGAGCGTGTCGATATCATCTCCGAAAATCTTCAGGGAGTTCTCCCCCTTTACCCCCGACATCGCCTCCTCGACATTGTCCTGAATATTCTGCGAGAAGTTGAAATCGACCCCGGGATATTTGGTGAGTTGCGCATCGATCCGGGCGACGAGCTTGTCTTTCGTGAGGCCAGAGGGCCACTGGTCCGGATTCTTCAGATTCACCATGAACTCGACGTTGTTGAACGTGGTGACGTCGGTGCCATCGTCCGGACGGCCCATTTGCGAGACGACCTGCGTGACCTCGGGATACTTCAAGAGGATTTCGCGGACGTCATGCGCCATCCTGGAGCCTATTTCGAAGGAGACGTCCTGCGGAAGCGTGGCGCGAATCCAAAGGTTTCCCTCTTCAAGCTGGGGCATGAATTCCCCGCCGAGCAGGAGGGTGAGCGCCATGGCGGCGGCTAAGGCGCCTCCGGCGATGGAGAGCGTCAGGCGGCGGTGCCGGAACGTCCAGCGCAGGCCGATTCCATAACAACGAAGGAGCGTGCGGATGAGCCGCGTAGGCGAGGGGCGGATTTTCTCACGGCGAATCCACGAAGCCAGCACCGGCGCAAACAGGACGGCGAAAATCAGAGCGCCGGTGAGCGCGTACACGTAGGTTTCCGACATCGGCGCGAAAATCTTTCCCGGGACGCCCTGCATCGTGAACAACGGCGTGAGCGAAACGACGATCACGAGCACTGAAAACAAGACGGGGCGAACGGCTTCGGCGGTCGCTTCGGGGATTACGGAGGCGGACGTCACGCCGACGGGTGAATCCTCCAGGCGGCGATAGATGTGCTCGAGGACGATGACAGCTGCATCCACGAGAATGCCGAAATCAATCGCGCCGATCGAAATCAGATTCGCGGAACTGCCGGTGACCACCATCATGCTGAATGCGAAAAGCAGCGAACAAGGGATCGTGAGCGCCGCGATCAGCGAGACAGGCAAGTCACCGAGGAAAATGATCAGGATCGCGGTGACGAGCGCGAGGCCCATCAGCACGATATGCTGGACGGTCGAAGTGGTGAGATGGATGAGGTCGGTGCGATCGTAGAGCGTCTTCAGGTGCATGCCCGGCGGGAGGAGGTAATCGTTGAGCTCCGCGACACGCTGTTTCAATGCGCGCAGCGCGGGGAGGGATTGCTCGCCGCGCTGCAAGAGGACGATTCCCTCGACGGCATCATCATCGCGATCGACCCCGACCTGGCCGAGCCGCGGCTCGAAACTTTCGCGAACGTCCGCAACATCCTTCAGATAGACGGGGACGCCGTTGCGTTCGGTGACGAGCACATTCTGCATTTCGGGGATGGTCTCGAGGAGTCCCAGGCCGCGGACGTTGACGCTCTGGCTGCCCATGGTGAGATAGCTGCCGCCGGCATTCGCATTGCTCGATTGAATCGCATTGACGATCTGCGGAAGCGTGACGTTGTACTGCAGCAGCTTGCCCGGATCCACCTCGGCAAGGTATTCGCGCGTGGTGCCGCCGAAGGAGGCGACGTCGATGATGCCCGAGACCTGCTTGATTTCGCGCGTGACGAACCAATCCTGCGTGGCCTTGAGCTCGTTGAGCGAATACTTGGGCCCTTCGAGGCGGTAACGGTAAATCTCGCCGATCGGCGATTCGGGCGATAGCTGCGGTGAGACATTTGAGGGAAGCGTGGCGAGCTGCAACCGGTTGAGGACTTCCTGACGATCCCAGTAATAGTCGCTGTCGTAGGTGAAATAGAGCTTTACATCGCTCAACCCAAAAATCGAGATCGAGCGAACGTAGGTGAGACGCGGAATGCCAAAAAGGACGGTTTCGATCGGGACCGTAACCTGGCGCTCGATTTCTTCCGCCGACCAGGCCGGATTTTGCGTGATCACTTCCACGAGCGGCGGCGAGGGATCGGGATACGCCTCGATATCGAGGCGAGAGAAGAAATAGCCGCCGGCGGCAATCCAGGCGCAGAGGGCCAGCACCATCAGCGGGCGGAAACGGAGAATCGAATCGATGAAAGCGCGCATCGGGGATCAGTCCCCGCCCGCGGCGCGCAGAAGCAATGGATCTTCGGAGACGATTGTCTCGCCCGGATTGAGGCCCTTGGCGATTTCGATCGAATTGCCGAAGACGCGCCCCAGAGTGACGCCGCGGCGCTCGTAGCGGCCCGGGCTTTTGGCCACGAAGACGTAGGCGTCGTTCCCTTCCCGGATCACGGCGGAAGCCGGCGCCAGAATGGCCTGCGCCACCGACCGCGTGAGCCGGATCGTGCCGAACATTTCAGGCTTGATGCGTTCACCCGGATTCGCGAGCGTGACGCGGACGTGGAGCGTGCGCGTGGCAGGATCGACGGCATCCGATACGACGCTCACGCGGCCCGACCAGTGCTGGCCGGGATAGGCGCTGAGGGTGATGGTTGCGTCCTGGCCGGGCTTTGCCGCTGTGAGGTCGCTTTCGTAGATGTCGCCGATCGCCCAGACCGTGGCGATGTCCGCCACGGTGCAGAGCGGCTCAGGCGCATCGAGCGATTTCGAATATTCGCCGGGCGAAGCGCCCACGTCGAGAATGACGCCCGAGCGAGGCGCAACCACCGAGAGCTGGGACGTGGCGCGATCGGGATCGACGCCGAAGACGCGAATCTGTTCGCGCGCCGCGGTGAGATCGGCCTTCGAGCCAAGAGCGTCGGCTTGCGCCTGTTGATAGTCCTTTAGGGCGATGGCGCTATGGCCGTAGAGATCCCTGGCGCGATTGAGCTGCTCCTGTTTCACGGCGTTGTCGGCAAGAGCCTTGTGATAATCGGCGACCGACCGGGAGAGATCGGCGCTCTCAATCAGCGCGAGCGGCTGCCCTTTGGCAACATGGTCCCAGGGGCGAACCTGCATCTCGATGATTCGGCCTCCAATCGGCGGATAGACGTGCACGACGCGCGTGGGGTCCGCTTCGATATGGGCGGGCAGATCGAGATACTCGGGCACGGCCGTTTCTTGCACCGTCACTGTTTGGATTCCCTTTGTGTCGGGAGCGAGATATTCCGTAGCGCCCGAACTCGGGGCGCCTTGTGCGGCCACAGTCCCGCTGGATGCGGATTGGCCTCCGCGCGATGAACAGCCCGCGAGAAATACAAGAGGGATTCCCGCAGCCGCCGAAATCCACAAGATAGAAAAGCGCCGAAGGGGCCTAATCGTTCGTTGCACGACCGTCTCCTTTTCCCGATGTCGCGATGGAAATCGCCGAAGCCGGCGCAGGCAGAGATTGGCCCGCGGCGGCTGAAGCGGCATGGTTCTTCGCGCCAAAGAGGACGAACCGAGGACCTATACGGCGCGGAAGAACTTGCTCAGGCTTTAGGAGAGAGAGGGTGGAGCGCGGCCGGAAATTCGCGCGCAGTGGGATTCGCGGAGCGCGAAGGCGTGCGCGGAGACGACAGCAAAATCGTCAGGTTCAAGAGCGATGCGGAATCGGGCGAGTCGGATGGCGCCGAAGAATCCCTGCACCGGCGTGTGCGATCGCGTGGCAGGTCCCGCGGAATCGTGGGTATGGGCCGCCGCATAGAGAGACTTCGTGTCCGCGAGCGCGAATTCGGTGGGGTGCAGGTCGTCCGTGAGGGAAATTGCGGGAAACAGCAGCGCCAGAACGCAGATCAATCCGATGAAGCTTTGCCATTTGCGGCGATCCGCCGAACATGCGCGCAACTGAGGCAGCCACCGGACGCGCCACACGACGATGAGTATGGTGGCGACCGCCAGCCAGATCGCGTTGAGAAGCAGCTCCATGCAGAATCGATCTTAGAGCAAGGCGGGTGCAAGTGGCAACCGGGCGATGCCTTCTGGACCCCGGGAATCGATCCGCCGGTTCGATTGAGGAAGTACGGGCTGCGGGGTCAGGTTGAACACCGAGAAAAACAGATCTTGCAAGGGTGCGCGAGGCCAGCTGTACGCCTATTGCACTTTCGAACAGGGGGCTCCAGGCATTTCGGCGGCGTATCCTATGGGCGGTTAAACTTTGATATAGGCGGCGGTCAACGGGCATTCCCATCTCGCAGGGGGCATCAGGCATCGAGCGAGCGACCGCTTTTCCGATGGCGTGTGAAGCAGTGTGCGTTTCGCAGCGGCGAAAGCACGCGCGAAGCCCTGCATCGGGGCAAGGGGAGTCACAGTGAAGCGGTGGTTCCGGTTTTCATTGCGGTCGGAAGAAACGGATGGGCAGGTAGCGACGAAGGTCGAGGAGACGGTCGCGCCGGAAGCGGACGCCGCTTTGATTCCGGCGGCCGATTTGCCACCGGCCGGCGACGCCCTGTCGGAGCTCTTTGCCGAGACGCCGAGCGACGGCGCCGAAGCCGCGGTGGCGGGGCAACCCGTGGCGGCAGTTCCCGCAAGCGAGCCATCGCCCATTACGAAAACGCTCGACGAGCTTTTCCCGAACGCGCCGGAATTTCGTCCAGGCGCGGCGAGCGACGAAGCGAAAGCAGCCTGGGAGACGCCATTCTCCGGGTCGCAGAGCGTCTCAAGATCGCACGCTCCCGTGATTTCTTCAGCGGAGCTTCCATCGGCATCGCACATCCTCGCCGAACTCTTTCCCGCCGAGCAGATTTCGCTCAAAGGCGGCTCGGCCGAAGACATAACCGATCTGGCGACGCCGTATGAGCCGGCAAAAACCGCTGAAAATCTGCCCGCGGAAGAGCGGCCTGCGCAGGAACCGGCAATCGCAATCATCGCGGCTACCGCGGCCGCATCCGAATCGGGCAGCACCGAAGCCGGCGCGGAGACGAATCGAGCCGCCGAAAATCCGAATGCTTCCGAAGAGCCTGCCGCAAATTCGGAAAGCCCGCGGCCCGCGGTTGCGCAGAACTCCCGCGCGCCCTATCGCGATTGGGTTTTCGAGGAGAAGCTCGCGAGCCACAAGGAATGGGTAGACTCGCATGGCACGACCGGGAACAAGGGCGATTTTGCCGGAGCCGATCTCGAAGGCACTGAACTGATCGGCGTGAATTTCCGATTCGCGGATTTTCACGACGCAAACCTGAAGGCCGCGGACCTGCTGCTCGCCGATCTGCGCGACGCGTGCCTGGTGCGCACCGACTTGCAGGATGCCTGCCTGGTGGGGGCGAACCTCGAGGGCGCGAATCTGGAAGACGCGTCGCTCGAAACCGCGATGGGTCTGTTGCCGCGGCAGATCGCCGGCGCGAACCTGCGCGACGCTTCCCTGCCCGCATCGTTTCTGGAATTTCCCGCGGCGGCGGCGCTCGAAAAGGCCTCGCGAATGGCATCCCGGTATTTCGGCGCGATGATATCCGCGTGCGCCATCTGCTGGCTGGTGCTGTGGAAGACGAAGGATGTGCAGTTGGTGGCCGACTCCTCCCTGATTCCCTTTTGGCATTCGCCTGCCGCCGCCACGACCCTGCCAACCGCTGAGTCCTACCTGATTCTGCCGGTGGCGCTCTTTATCCTGTATCTCGTTTTTCAATTCCATCTGCAAAAGGTGTGGGATGCGGTGCTGGAATTGCCGGCGGTGTTTCCCGATGGCCGGGAGCTGGCCGATCAGGAATCGGGCATCGTGCTGGCGCTGCTGCGAGCGCATTTCCGCTGGATCGATCAGGACGTATCTTCCACGCGCGCCATTGAAAAGGGCGTCTCGACGATTCTCGCCTACTGGACTGTGCCGGCCACCC
>Ga0335074_10016009_pt1 | contig 10552 bp, 11 predicted proteins | sample Lox_Sample_23_FD_206715 | JGI IMG/M metagenome (GOLD analysis project Ga0335074, IMG submission 206715) | Soil microbial communities from Loxahatchee National Wildlife Refuge, Florida, United States - Lox_Sample_2.3 | ecosystem: Environmental > Terrestrial > Soil > Wetlands | place: USA...
TGGGCGTGATCCTCGGCCGCGTCGGCTGAGGACGTGGGTAGCGCTCCCATCCGTCATTGCGTTTTATTCCCGGCGACTTAAGTATGTCCTCAGCCAGCGGCAGCGGGGCTGGACCAGCTTTGCAATTCCGGGAGTACGTGCGCGCCGAGAATTTCGATCGTGCGCAGCACGCGCTGATGGGATATTCCGCCGTATTGCACCATCAACAACAACTGGTCCGCACCGATTTCGTGGTAGCGTGCCGCGACGCGGATAATCTCGGCCGGACTGCCGACCGCGATCAGGTCGGCCGCCTTCATGTATTCGAAGTAGTCGGCGGTGATGTCGGCCGGATCGACCCGCGCAGCGTTGTGCAGGTAATGATACGACTGCTCGTTCTTCACCGCGCCGCGCGCCACTTCCTGAATCAGTTCGAGTCCGCGCCGCGCGTACCATAGCACCGCCTCGCGCGCATCGCGTTCCGTCGCCACGCGATCCTCACCCGCCATACAAATCAGGTTGAGCGAAACCTGCTTATTGGCCGTCGCGCCGAGCGGCCGGGCCTCGCGCGCCGCCTCTCGATAAAGCCGCACCCGGTTGGCAACCTCGGCCGGCTCGACGCCGAGCGTGAAACCGAGCGCGCCCAGCCCGCACTCGGCCGCGAGCTTGAATGTGTCGCGACTGACGGCCGCCACCCATAGCGGCGGATGCGGCTTTTGGAGCGGCTTGGGAATCACCGATACAGGCCGCGTAACGCTCCAGAAGCGGCCGCGATAGGTGAACGGATCCTCGCGCCACATCCGCGGGATCATCTCGATCGCTTCGCGCCAGCGCGGACGAGTCTCCTCCGGCAGCATCCCGAACCCCAGCATCTCGTCCATCGTGGTCGAGCGGCCGGTGCCGAATTCGACGCGGCCATTGGACATGATATCGAGCACCGCGACCCGCTCCGCGACGCGGATCGGATGGTTGAACGGCAGCACCGCGACGCCGTGCCCGATCCGAATCCGGCTGGTGCGCTGGCTGACGCATCCGAGGAAAACTTCGGGCGCCGACGAATAGGAGAACTCGTTCAGAAAGTGATGCTCGACGGCCCACACCGAATCGAAGCCCAGCCGATCGGCGAGCTCGATCTGCGCCAGCGTGTCCCAGAACACGCGGTACTCGTGTTCGGGCGCATGCGGCTTGATCGATTCGAGTTCGTAGATGAGCCCGACTTTCATCGTGCGTCGTCTCCCGCAGGGCTCGCCGGGGTGACACTGCCAAGGAGGATACACCCGATCGGGCGCGGAGCGGGAGCCGCTGAGTTACACGCCGGCCGATGATCGGCTAATAGTCGCGCTGGATTTGAAAGCTGCCGCGCTCCGCCAGTATGCCGCTCTGGTAGCAGGCGTAGTTACCTTCGATCCGATTGGCGCCGGTGGTATTGCCGTCGAAGAGGCAGCTCGAGCCGTCTTCCATCGCGATCCGCAACGCTAGGCGCGTACCGGTTATCGAGCCATCGGCGAATTTTCCCCTGGCGCTCCGATTGCTGCATTCCATCTTGCCGATCGAGCACTTGTAGAAACCGCTGATGCCGGACGGTGCGTCAAGCATGGTGAGCGCGATATGATCGACCTCGCGGCAACGTGTATGGGCCGTCAACGGTCGGAAATGAAGGCATCCGGCTTCCAGGGTCCCCGCCCATGAGCCGGTTGGATCGAAAGGCTCGGCGGCGGAGAGCGTCGCGGGCGGTGAGGGCGGCGAGGCGGCGCATCCGCAGATCGCAATCGCGAACGAAATGATCGTAAAAACGGCCGGGAACTTGCGGGTAATCGATCAAGCCACGTCGAGACTCCGAGTTACGCGGGTCGTCTCTTATCGAGCGTCGATACTATCGCAGAAGCACGCGGCGTTCTGGTAACGCCGCGTTAACTTGCTCTCGCGGGTTCACCGGACGGCGCTGAATCGACCGCCGGCTCTCGCGAGGGCATCGATCTCCACGGTGCCACGGCCATCGAAGGCGCGGCAGGGGGCGACGAAGCAACTATTTTTTGGCTACAGCCTTGGTCTCGCGCAACTAACTGCGCAGATGTACAGGGGGGTTTTGTAACACAACCGACGTGCGGGGATGCTCTTATATGAGATCTCCCGCGCTTCCGACGAAACGTTAGTTTTCTTCGCCCGAACCGCTGCTACCGGGCTTGAGGTTGCCTTCCAGGCACCAACGATCGATAACTTCGGCATTGAAGCGCCAGTCGGTACCGATCCGGAACCCCGGGAGCTCGCCGCGTCGCAGCAGTTTGTAGATGGTCGAAGGATGAACCCGTAGATACGAGGACAGCTCCTTGACCGTCATCACGCGTGGCATACTGTAATTATTCTTATCGATTGCCATGACCACACCCCCCATAAACCTGAAAATTGTTGCTTCCGGCTATCCTTACATCCACGCTGAAGCTAACCCCTACTAACTTATGCTCAGTATTGACTAAGCATCAAAGCCAATCAAGTAGGGTGTCCAACAAGGACCAAAAGGGTCGAAAACGGTGCATTCGTGCCACTTCAACATGAGATAACTGAGAAATGCGCCGCGATGAGTTTGGCTCATCGACGAATCTTGCAAGCCATCGTCATTTTCGGGATGGGGATTTTCGTCGCGACCGGCAATGCCATCCTCCAGGGCTCGCCACAAGCCGCCGAATCGCAAGGATTCACGATTACCAGTCCGGCATTCGCGAACGATGCGAAAATTCCTTCGACTTTTACTTGCAGCGGAGATAACCAATCGCCTCCGCTGACATGGCGCGACGCGCCGGCGAGAACCCGATCGTACCTTCTCATCCTGAGGGATCCGGATGCGCCAAGTGGCGAGTTCATCCATTGGGTGGCGTTCGATATCCCGGGCAGCACTCACAAGCTCGAGCAGGGAATCAGCAGGAGCGGGCCGCCTCCGCAGGGAACCAACGGTTTCGGCAGAATTGGTTACGATGGACCGTGTCCGCCGCCCGGGCGAGTGCACCATTACAAATTCGAGCTGACGGCGCTCGATGCGACGCTCAATCTTAGGCCTGGGGCGAGTGCGAAAGAGGTCGAGAGCAAAGCCTTCGCGCATCGGCTTGCGACGACGGAATTAAGCGGAGAGTTCGCGCGCTAGGACTAACTCAGCGGGATCCGTTCTGACCCCGTGCCGAAACTCTTTTGACGTTACGACGTTTAGGAGTTATAGACTCGCGGGAGTGTCGCCCGATGGGCTGCAGATTACCCGCGGCAACGAACCAGTAATCGGGTGGAAAGCACGATGAGCGACCGGCGCGAAATTAATCCGCTCTATAACGACCACAAGCTCAAGCTCGGCACCTTCAGCAGCAACCTGAGCGGCGGATGCGCGATCACCACGATCGACGGCGTGCTGAAGGCCACCTGGCCCGAGACATTGGCCCTGGCGCGGCTGGCCGACGAGATGGAGTTCGAGGCGCTGGTGCCGGTCGGCCGCTGGAAGGGTTTCGGCGGGGTGACCAACTTCAACGCCGCGGGCTTTGAGTGCCTGTCGTGGGCGGCAGGAATCGCAGCGTCGACCAGCCGCTGCGGGATTTTTTCTACCACCCACGTGCCGACGATTCATCCGGTGATGGCGGCGAAGCAGGTCACGACGATCGACCATATCAGCGGCGGCCGTTTCGCGCTGAATATCGTGACCGGCTGGTACACCGGGGAAATCGACATGTTCGGCGAGACCCTGATGGATCACGATTTGCGCTACGACCGCGCCCTCGAGTGGCTCGAAATCCTCAAGCGCCTGTGGACCGCCGAAGAAGAGTTCGATTATCTCGGCAAATTCTACCAGGTACGCAAGGGATGGCTTGCGCCCAAGCCGCTCCAGGAGCCATACCCGGTCGTGATGTGCGCGGGCGGCTCGGGCAAGGGCCGCGACTTCGCGGCTCGCCATTGCGACGTTGCATTCGTGGCTTGCAACACCCAGGATCTTGACGAGACCCGGGCGCGGGTCGCCGACTATCGCCGCTACGCGCGCGAAGAATACGGTCGCGAGCTTATGATCTGGAGCAATGCTTACATCGTGCAGGCTGAAACCGAGCGGGAGGCGCGCGACTTCCATCACCACTACATCTACGAAAAGGGCGATTGGGTGGCTGCCACCAATTTGGTCGAGACCATGGGCGCGCTGACCGGCATCATGACGCCCGAAATCCTGCGTGCCATGAAGGCCAACTTTATCGGTGGATGGGGCGGCTATCCGCTGGTAGGCACTCGCGAGCAGATCGTCGATGGCCTCAAAATGATGTCCGGGCTCGGACTCGACGGCACGCTGCTCTCATGGCCGCGCTATGAAGCCGGAATGCGCGAGTTTAAGGAACGCACTTTGCCGCTGGTCAAACAGGCCGGCTTGCGCTAATCGGCGGGCAAAGAGCCATCGTGCCCGCATAGACCGGCGGGCAGGATGGCCGCGTCGGAACCATCGAGAAGGAGGTCCCGAGTTTTAACGGAACGAGCTTGACGGCTTGGACGGCGGACCAGAAAAGCCGCCGGCAGCCGCGTATCCACCGAAGGCTGCGCCCTCCAACACTGCTGCCGCGCCGGTCGCATAGAGTGCGATCGCACCCATTCCTGGGTTGGGCGGCAAGGCGGCCGCCTTACAGGCGACGGTCGTGCTCTGGTTGGGTTTCAGTGTCACCTGCTTGGTCGGGTCCCCGAGGCCTGTGACCTGCACCGTGCCTTGGCGCGTATAGACGTCGGTGAAATTGAAACAATTCTCGTATCCGGGCCGATGGATGCCGCTATGATAACCGGTATCGAAATCGGTCCCGCGCGCCGCGGCAATAGCGTTGGGCGTGTGCACCTCGAAATTCGGCGGCGCTCCGCCTGCGGTGACATGCACCAGCGAACGCATGATGCCGGCAAAGACGCTGACTCGGGTGGTAGCCTGGCCGTTCGTCCCCAGCGTTTGATCGTCGAGCACCAGCACGCCCGACTCGTAGAGATCCAGGCTGCTCTGATCGTTGAGCAGGATGGTTACGCGCCCGTTGGGTCCGGTGGTGAAGCGATCGCCCTTGAAAACGTCCAATCCCGTCACTACCGGAACTGCGTGGGCGGCGCGTTCCAGCCTTACGTCACCCGCGTAGGTTTGCACCTTCCCCACCGCCTGGGCGCTCGCAATCGAGGTCCAGAGGATAAAGGACAGGCCGAGCAGGATTGCGGCCGGTGCAGTACTATTAATCTTGAAGCTATTGCGCCGATACTGGTTAGTTAAACGCAAGCTTACTCTGCCCCCTACGGATAGCTTTAGAAAAAACAGCGCCTAAGTATTAGCATGGCTTCGCGGCCAGCCCAATACCGTCGTCGAATTGCGCAAGAGAAAACAATTTTGGCATGGTTTGATTTCTGTTCACCAATTTCGCAGCGTAAATGGTCAGAGGTTAACGAATCATGAACTCGAGTAACGGTTTATCGCGATCCGCCGCGGTACGTGCCCGCCTCTCGCATCCCGTCATCGACGTGGATGGCCATTGCGCCGAATTCGAACCGGTATTGTTCGATTATTTGCGGGAAATCGGGGGCCCGGGAATCGTTGAACGCTACCGGTCGTTGCCCGAAAATCCATTTTCCTACCGATGGCATCGGCTGACCCCGGCCGAACGCCGCGCGGAACGCATCCCGCGTCCCAACTGGTGGGGCCATCCGACCAGCAATACGCTCGATCGCGCCACCAGCTCGCTGCCCAGGCTGATGTATGAACGAATCGACGAGATGGGCCTTGATTTCTGCGTCCTCTACCCGAGTATCAACCTGAATTCGTCGCATATCGGCGATCCCGAGGTTCGCCGCGCCGCCTGCCGCGCCTTTAATCGCTACCAGGCCGAGGTCTTCCGCCCCTTTGGCGATCGCCTGACGCCGGTGGCGGTGATTCCGATGCATACTCCTGCGGAGGCGCTCGAAGAGCTGGACTATGCGGTCGGCACGCTCGGCATGAAGGCGATCGTCATGCCGGCGTATGTGCGCCGGCCGATTCCGGCGCTCGCCGCCAAGGCGCCCGAGGCCGCGAATCATCTGTCGTGGCTCGACACCTATTGCCTCGACAGCGACTACGATTATGATCCGGTGTGGGCCAAGTGCGTTGAGTTGCGGGTCGCACCGTCTTTCCATTCGCGCGGTACCGGATTTGGCACCCGGGTCTCGATCTCGAACTTCACCTATAACCACATCGGCCACTTTGCTTACTCGGCAGAAGGTATCTGCAAGGCGATCTTCCTGGGTGGCGTGACGCGGCGCTTTCCGGGACTTCGGTTCGCGTTCCAGGAGGGCGGTGTCGGATGGGCGCGCGCGCTGTTCGGCGATCTGGTCAGCCACTGGAAGACCCGCAACCCCGGTGCAGTCGCGACGCGCGATCCCGCGCGGCTCGATCAGGCTTTGTTTCGCGACCTCGCGCTGCGTTACGGCGGCCAGCGATATGCCGACAAATTTCCGATCCGGCCCGGCGACGTCTCGATGGTGATGTGGGGCACGCCCGAAAAGGCTGAAGACCTCGACGAGTTCGCGCGCTGCAAAATCGGGCGGACCGAGGATATCCGCGATTTGTTCGTGCCGAATTTTTTCTTCGGTTGCGAAGGCGATGACCCATTGACTGGTCTGGCCTTCCGCCGCGAACTGAACCCGTTTCACGCGCAGCTCAATGCGATCTATGGTTCCGATCTCGGACATTTCGATCTGCCTGATATGCGCGATGCGGCTCACGAGGCCTGGGAGCTGGTCGCCGACGGCGTGATCGACGAAGCGCAGTTCCGCGACTTCGTTTTCGCGAATCCGGTCCGGCTGCATGGCGGGATGAACCCGGACTTCTTCAAGGGCACCGCGGTCGAGCGCGAAGCGGCCGCGGTGCTGGCGGAGCGCGCGGCGCCGGCGGCCCGCTAGCTTCGATAGCGGTGCAGCGTCTGCCGATGAAACTGACCGCGCGATTCGTAAGCTCGGCTTTCACGCCGGCTGGGAACCCGCCCTGGGAGCGTGTCGAAATCGCCTTCGCCGGCCGCTCCAACGTCGGCAAGAGCTCGCTGCTCAATGCGCTGGCGGGGGTTCGCGGCCTGGCCCGTACCAGCCGCACGCCGGGACGCACGCGCTCCCTGAACTTCTTCGAGCTGGGCGACACGCTCGCGCTGGTCGATTTGCCGGGCTATGGCTACGCGGCGATCGCGCACACGGAGGCCGAACGAATCGCCGCGCTGCTGCGAAACTACGTGACGGAGCGCCGCAATCTGGCCGCGCTGGTGATGCTGATCGACGCGCGTCGCGGCCCCGGCGCCGAGGAGCGCGAATTGGCAGCGATCGTCACGGGTCGCGAAATCGATCTGATCGTCGTGGCGACCAAATGCGACAAGCTCCGCGCCGCCGAGCGCGCCGCCTTGCCCAGGCTGTTTGCGCCGCTCGGCCTCGAGCCGATCCTGACCTCGGCGCACAAGGACCAGGGTATCGACCAGCTCCGCCGCCGTCTCCTTCGATACGCCGCTCGCCCCGCAGCCGGCGATAACGCGCGCGGCTAACGCTGCGCAACCAAATCCGTGGCAGCTTCTGTCAGCGTAATCATTCCGACTTACAACCGATGCGCGATGGTGCGCGAGGCGATCGCGTCGGTGCTGGCGCAACGCGACGTAGACTTCGAGCTGATTGTCATTGATGACGGCTCGACGGATAACACGCAGGCTGAACTCGAACGGCAAGCCGATGACTGGCAGCCGACGAGTTTTCGGCTGCTCCGCATGCCGCACCGCGGTCCCGCGGCGGTGCGTAACCGCGGCGTCGCGATCGCCACCGGCGAGTTTGTGGCGTTCCTTGATTCCGACGATCTGTGGATGCCCGCCAAGCTCGCGCGCCAGCTTGCCTTCATGCGCGCGAATCCCGGCCTGCGGGTCGCGCAATGTAATGAACGCTGGCTGCGGGAGGGCCGCACGGTGAACCCAGGCCGGCGCCATCGCAAACGTGCCGGCGACCTTTTCGAGGATTCGCTGCGCACCTGTCTCGTCAGTCCCTCGGCCGCCATCATGCGCACCGATTTCCTGCGCGCGCTCGGCGGATTCGATGAAGCCCTGCCGGCCTGCGAGGATTACGACCTGTGGCTGCGGGTGCTGCTTGTATGCGAGATTGGCTTGATCGATGAGCCGCTGGTGATTCGCCGCAGTGGTCATCGGGGCCAGCTTTCGGCGACGGTCCCGGCGCTCGATCGATTTCGAATCATCGCGATCATGAAAATCCTGACCGACTTGCGGCTGACGGCGTCGCGGCGCGCCGCCGCTTGCGATGTCTTGATCGAGAAATGCGGAATCTACGGCGGCGGGCTCGAACGGCGCGGGCGTCCAGATGCAGCGCGGCTGTGCCGCTCGATCGCCGGCGCCGCGGCGGGAAGCTGGCGGCATTGCGCGGACGCCGCGCTGCACGAAGCGATCGGACTGATGCGCACTCTGGTCAGCGCCGATGAGGTCGCCGCGCCGGTTGCGGAACTCGTTCGATGAGCCCGGCTGAAACCGAAACCGCGATCCGCCGCTGGGCTGCCGATAAGCATCTGCCTGAGGCAGCCCTCGCGCGCTGGCTGGAACTCGACCAGGTGGCGCGGGCGGCGCTGCTTGCGCTGGCGCGGGAACTTCGGCTGCGCACCGCTCAACTGGTGATGGCGCTCGAACTGCTCGATGAAATCGCGCTGCGGGAAAATCGCGCGGTGATAGGAATCCTCGAAAGCGATCCGATACGAAATGCGATCGCCGCCGGCGGTTCGGCTCCGGCTCGCGCGAGCCGGATGCTCGAGGCGCTGCGCGCGATCCGCTATCCGCGCCTGACCCGGATTCGGAGCGAATTGGAAGCGCGTATCCGCGATCTCCGCCTCCCGCCGATGCTGCGGGTGCGGTTGCCCCGCGAGCTATCCTCTGATGAGCTTACGCTCGAGCTGCGCGCCCGCACGCGCGCCGAACTGGAGGAGGGCTTGAAAGCGCTGGAAGGGATCGGACCTGAGCTCGGCCGAATCGTCGAGCGGCTGGTGGGCGGCGACGATGAAGTTTGAGCTGGATGCGCTGTTGATCGAGGAATCGTGCCGCGAAAGCGCTCTGGCGCGGCGGATTCGTGCGCATGTCGCTGGGAGCGTCGCGGTCAGTTATATCGGCGACGCCCGCGCGGCCGCGCTCGCAGATCGATCGGCGGCGGATCCCTTCGCCGCGGGAAAGCGCCGCATGATCGTCATGCGCCAGCGCGGCGGGTTCGTAACCGCCTGCCCGGCAGCATCGTCGAAATTTGCCTGCTGTGGCTACCTGGTGATGAACTTGGCGTCGAACTGTCCGATGGATTGCAGCTACTGTTTTCTGCAGGAGTACCTCGCCGATAATCCCGGTTTCCAGGTCTACGCGAACTACGGCGATGCTTTCGACGAGCTCGACAGAATCGGCCGCGCCGCCGCCGGGCGCAACCTGCGAATCGGGACTGGCGAGCGGGCCGATTCCCTGGCCTTCGACAGCCTGACCGGAATCAGCGCCGACCTGATCGAGTTTTTCGCGCACCAGCCGAATCTGCTGCTCGAATTGAAGACCAAGACCGACGAGATCGAGAATCTGCTGCGGGTCGATCCGCGCGGCCGCACGCTGGTCTCATGGACACTCTCTCCGCCGGCCGTATTTGAGTCTTCGGAACGTGCCACCGCCTCGCCCGCGGAGCGAATCGCGGCGGCGCGCCGCGTGCTCGAGGCCGGTTATCGCGTCGCCTTCCATCTCGATCCGATAATCGCCTATCCCGATGCGGCAGCCGATTACGCCGCGCTGCTCGAAGCTCTGTTCAACACGATCGCACCGCCGCGTATCGCTTTTATGAGCCTCGGCGGCCTGCGGATGACGCCCGGCCTGCGCCGCATCGTTCGGCGGCGGTTTCCCGACGATCACCTGATGGTGGGCGAGGAGGTGCTGGCGCCCGACGGCCGCTTCCGGGCCTTCACGCCGCTTCGAGTCGGACTGTTTCGCGCGATCAACGATCGAATCCGGCGCGCCGGGGTCTCGGCGCCGGTCTATCTATGCATGGAACCCGCGAGCGTACATCAGCACGTCTTTGGAGCCCGGCCCGATTCGCCGGGAATGATCGGCGAGTGCCTCGCGCAGGAGCGGGAATAATGCGTCGGCGGCAAGGGGCGCGTGCGAGCGCCGCGGCCAATGGCCGCGTGATCTCACCGGCGCGCTCGTTGCTCGCGGATAACCACAGCCGTCCGATCGGGGTGTTTGATTCGGGGATCGGCGGCCTGACCGTCCTGCAGGCGCTGGTCGAGCTGATGCCGCACGAGGATTTCATCTACCTCGGCGATACCGCGCGGCTGCCCTACGGCACCAAGTCGAATGAAGTAATTGTCCGCTACTCGCGCGAGAACACGGAATTTTTGCTGGCCAAGGGTATCAAGCTGCTGGTGGTCGCATGCAACACCGCCAGTGCCGTCGCGTTGGAGGAGATCGCGCACGCCACGATCGTGCCGGTGATCGGGGTGATCGAGCCGGGCGCACAGGCCGCGGTCAAAGCGTCGCGCGCGGGCAAGATCGGGGTGATTGGCACCGAGGCCACCATCGCG
>Ga0335074_10016011_pt1 | contig 10551 bp, 6 predicted proteins | sample Lox_Sample_23_FD_206715 | JGI IMG/M metagenome (GOLD analysis project Ga0335074, IMG submission 206715) | Soil microbial communities from Loxahatchee National Wildlife Refuge, Florida, United States - Lox_Sample_2.3 | ecosystem: Environmental > Terrestrial > Soil > Wetlands | place: USA: Florida...
TGCGCGCAAAAGTCAGCGTGCGGCCCGCTCGCAGTAATTCGTCGGAAACGACGCCACCGAGGATGCCTCCGATGAAACCACAGAGAGCGGGAAGAGCAGCCAGGAAACCAACCTTAACGATGGGGATGTGGCGTGCACGGCTGAGGTAAACGGGAAACCAGGTAAGGAAGAACCAGGTGAGCGTGGTGATGCAGTACTGGCCGATGTAGATGCCCACGAGCATACGTTTACTGAGCAGCCAGCGCACGGCGGACCAGGTGAGGGTGTTAACGTGCCGGCGATCCGCGGCGTCGAGCGAGGCGAGGCCGCCACCCCGTTCGATGAGATCGATCTCCGTCTGGCTGATCCGCGGGTGCGATTGTACGCCGTAGATGACGCGGTACCAGAATCCACCAAGAATAAGCCCAACGGCACCCGCAAACCAGAAGCATTGCTTCCAGCCCCAGAGATGAACGATCCAGCCCATGATGGGAGCAAAGAAAACCAGGGCGAAATACTGCGCTGCGTTAAAGAGCGCAGACGCGCGGCCACGCTCGGAGGTGGGGAACCAGGCCGCGACAATTCGCCCATTACCTGGAAAAACCGGCGACTGGGCGAGCCCATCGAGCAAACGCAACGCGAAAAGCGTATAGAACGCAGCGACAGCGGGCAGATATCCACTGCATCCGGCGAGCAACGCGCACACGGACCAGCAAAAGATGCTGACTCCGTAGATGTTCTTCGAGCCGAAGCGATCGAGCAGGCCGCCAGCCGGCAATTGCGCAAGAGCATAAGCCCAGCCGAATCCCGAGAAGAGGTAGCCCAGCCGGATGGCGTTAAGACCAAGGTCGTGGCTGAGAGCGACCGCGGCAATCGAGAGCACGACGCGGTCGCCGTAGCTGAAAGTGCTCGCGATGAACAGCATCAGCACTACGAGGTAGCGGACGTGCGTGGTTTGGCCGGATTGCATTCGCCTGATCAGCCGCGTCCTGCGACGAGTGTTTTCAGTTCTGCCAGCTCGTTCGCGTCGAGGTCAGTGAGTGGCGGGCGAACCGGTCCCGCATCCCGGCCGACGCATTTCATTCCGGCTTTAACGATGGACACGGCAAAGCCTTTGCGCCTCCGCCGAATGGCGATGTAGGGCAGAACAAACTCGTTCAGCTTCGCGAAGACAGCGGCGCGATCGCGGCGTCGCACGGCGGCATAGAACTCGAGTGCAAATCCGGGAAGGAAGTTGAAAATCGCCGAGGAATAGGTGGTGACACCGATTTCGAGATACGGGAGCGCGAAAGTTTCCGCGGTGGGCAGGCCGCCGATGTATACAACGCGCTCGCCGAGACGCGTCCGTATACGGGTCATCAATTCGATGTCGCCGTATCCATCTTTGAAACCAACGAGATTAGGACAACTCTCGCAAAGCGTTTCCAGGGCGGCTTCGTCTAACACGGCGTTGTCGCGGTTGTAGAAAATCACACCGAGGCGCGTAGCGTTGCAAACGTCCCTGGTGTGAGCGATAAGGCCGGCAGCTTCTGCGCTGACCAGATACGGCGGCAGCAGCAGAATGCCGTCCGCACCGGCCTGCTCTGCCGTACGAGCGAACTGGATGGCCGTGCGGGTTCCGTATCCACAACCCGCTACGACAGGCACCTTGCCGGCGGTTTCAGATACAGCGCTGGATACCACGCGGGAGAACTCATCGAGCGCAAGCGAGAAATACTCGCCAGTACCGCCCGCGGCAAAAACGGCCGCGGGCCGATGCTCGAGCAGCCATGAGACATGCCGGCGGTACGCATGTTCGGCAAAATCGAATCGGTCGTCGAAGTGTGTTACGGGAAAAGTAAGAAGCCCTTCCCCGATCCGTTGGGCCATCTCCTGCGGTGTCATCGCTCCGATCGCCATGATGGTATGCATTCATGCCCGCAGACTGTCTGACTGGAAACCAAGGCGGGCCGCCCCCTAACTATAGAGGCTTGCGCCAGGCAAAGAGGAGGCTGGGGTCTGTGATTCTGTACCGCATCGCGGTAGCGGCGCGAGGATTTGCGCGAGGGCTCAATGGGTAGAACAATCAGAAGGAAAGCCTCGATGACTGCGCCTTTGTACATTCGCGCTCACCCCGGCGACAACGTCGCCATCGTCGTCAACGAGGGTGGGTTGTCGGCGGGCTGCCGGTTCGCATCGGGACTCGTTCTCCGGGAGGCTGTACCCGAAGCCCACAAGATTGCGTTGGTGGATCTGGCGCGGGGTGATTCGATTGTGCGCTACGGTGCGGTGATTGGAACCGCCGAGCAGTCTCTGCCCCGGGGTTCCTGGGTGCGCGACGAGCACGTGCGGATGCCCAGCCCACCCAGCCTCGATCGTTTGCCTGTCGCGACTGCGGTACCCGAGCCCGTCCTGCCGCTCGAGGGTTATTCCTTCGAAGGCTACGTGAACGAGGACGGCTCCGTTGGAACACGCAACATCCTGGGCATCACGACAACGGTGCAGTGCGTAGCAGCGACAGTGGACTATGCAGTTCGCCGTATCAGGACGGAACTGTTACCGCGCTATCCAAATGTCGACGACGTGATTTCCCTGACCCACGCATATGGGTGCGGGATCGCGATCGACGCGCCGGGAGCGGAGATTCCGATTCGGACGCTGCGCAACCTGAGCCTGAATCCGAACCTGGGCGGCCAGCCCATGCTGGTTAGCCTGGGATGCGAAAAACTGCAGCCGGCCACTTTGATGCCAGCGAGCGCTTTGCCCATTCTCGAGAAGACAACGTATGTTGTAAGGCTGCAGGACGAGAGACATCGCGGCTTCGAAGACATGATCGCGGCGATCACGCGCATGGCGGAAGAGCGGCTGGCGCGGTTGGATCAGAGACGGCGTGTGAGTCGGCCGGCGGCGGATCTCGTCGTGGGGTTGCAATGTGGCGGAAGCGACGCGTTTTCCGGCGTAACAGCCAATCCCGCGCTGGGTTATGCAGCAGACCTTCTGGTACGGGCGGGGGCGACGGTGATGTTCTCTGAAGTCACGGAGGTGCGCGATGCGATCCATCTGCTGACGGCGCGTGCCGCGAACGAAGACGTGGCGCACAGGCTGATCCGGGAGATGGCATGGTACGACGAGTACCTGCGCCGTGGCGCGACGGATCGGAGCGCCAATCCGAGTCCCGGCAACAAAACGGGCGGCATCTCCAACATTGTGGAGAAGGCTCTGGGCTCGATTGCCAAAGCAGGATCGACCGCACTGGTGGGAGCTTTCGGTCCGGGTGAGCGCGTTAACCGGAGAGGTTTGGTCTTTGCCGCGACGCCGGCAAGCGATTTTGTCTGTGGAACTCTGCAGTTAGCTGCGTCGATGAACATGCATGTCTTCACGACGGGACGTGGAACGCCCTATGGTCTCGCGATGGCGCCCGTGATCAAAGTGGCGACGCGAACCGCGCTGGCCACACGATGGTCGGACCTGATCGACGTGAATGCGGGAACCATCGCAACCGGCGAGGCGAGCATTCAGGAGGTCGGCGAGCAAATTTTTCGTATGATCCTGGAGGTCGCCAGCGGACGAAAGCAGACCCGCGCTGACCGCTGGCGTTTGCACAATGATCTGGTGCTGTTCAATCCTGCGCCGATCACCTAGCGCTGGCGACGCACAGGAATCCTGCATGCTGAACCGGCTTCTTTTCCTGAGGCAAACTGCAAACGCCGCCGGCGCTCGGCCGCTCTCTGTATCCGGGTGGATGGTAGGCTTCGCAGCGAGTGAAGAACCGGATCCTGATCGATGCGCAGATGCATGGGTTCGTGCACGACCCTGGCTTCCCCATCACGCTAGGTAGCACTTGTTCCTCGCATAGAACCGCAGGCAGCTTTCTTTCGGGAGGGGTACAACAGGTCTGGCGTTCGAACTCTGAAATCCCCTTAATTCCTCCCCGGGGCTATCATCACACGATCCCGCAGGTCGCAATGCAACCGCAACGAGGCCGAAATTTCGGAACAGGTGCGGCGGAGATGCTCCGCAATCGCCGGCACCTGATGGGGCTGGATCCGCGACGATACACAGGAAACGCTGAGCGCGGCAATAGGGTTGTGTTTCTCATCGAAGACTGGAACACCGATGCATCGAACACCCGTCTCCACTTCTTCGTCGTCAATACTATAGCCCCGGCGCCGCACGCGCTCCAGAGCCCGCATGAGCTCCTCGCGCGAACAGATCGTTTTCGCAGTTAATCGGACAAAGCTTATCTGATCGACGATGTCGTGCACTTCCGTTTGCGGCAACCACGCAAGCATAGCTTTACCCATAGCTGTACAGTAAGCAGGATTGGAGCTACCGGTCTTCGATCCCATACAGACGCGGTTGGTGGGACCGGCCTTGTCAAGATACACAACCGAGGTGCGTTGCAGAACCCCTAGGTGAACCGTTTCCCCGAGACGGCGGGAGAGGACACGCAGAGATGGCTGTATCTTGGCCCGAAGGTCCATCTGCTCGACGGCCCGATTGCCAAGGGTGTAGAGCTTGAGGCCCAGGCGGAAGCGGTCGTCGGGCGTACGCTCGAGAAGCATTCCGCGTTCGAGGACCATGAGCGCACGATGGGCCGTGCTCTTGTGCAGATTCATGCTGCGGCAGATCTCGGCGAGGCTCAGCGGCACGTTGCTTTCCCCGATGTACTCGAGAACTGCGAGAGCGCGATCAAGGCACTGCAGACGGTAGGGATCACGCGGCGTAGCGCTGGAATTGCGGCCGGAAGCGTTGAGGTTCGATGCTGGCTGCATGGGTCATTCCCTCAGTGATGCAACGAAGTGGTTGGCACCAGGCGGCAAGCCGCCGAGGTACATATAGCTCAGAGATGAAGCCTTCGCGAGAAGTGAAGCGAGCACCGGATCGGGGAAGCGCGATTCCCAGATCACTCCCCAGCTGATTTGTTCTGCAGCGGGCGGCCCCGGGCTCGGCGTATCCTGGGTAATGCCGGTCGCCTTCACGAAAAACCCGTTGTTCTTCATGCCGGCGATGCAAAGCTGCGCCAGCCGGACGAGAGCATGATTGCGCTTCGCGAACAGGTGAAAGCCGTTAGCCTCGCCGAAGGCGGCAATATAGACCAGCGGAGAAAGCGCATAAAGATGGTAATGGAGGGCACGCTGACCGCGGGCCATCTCGAGCGGCATCGAGCCGTCGGCCTGAATCTGATCAATACCGACGCGATACGCCACCAGCGCCCAGTCGAAGAGCTTGCGGTCGTTCGCGGCGATGCCCGCAGCGGCTGCTTCCACACCCGCCCAGTAGAGGTGGTTGTTGCGCGCGTGACTGGAGTCGTAGAAGTCGATTGTCTGCCGCGTTACGCCAACGACCCAGGGAACGACAAGATCGTGAAGATCTGGATCCTCCATTCCACTGTCGCGTACCTTGAGCCATGCGATCGCAATCGCACCGATCACCCAGCCCTGGACATAGTACGCCTGACGCGACGACATCGTACCGGTGAACACGCCATCGCGCGCGGCGGCTTGCATATGGCTCAGGGCGCAGGCGGCGGCTTCACGGCTGCCCGTGGAGCGCCATGCGTCAGCGGCGCTGACAATGTCCTGACCCAGCTTCTTGTAAGGCCCCGCAGATTCGCTGTAGGCCTTCCACTTCGCCGGATCGATGATGGAGGATTTCTTGTCCGAATAGAAGCCGTCGGTCGTAAGGTCGCGCGAGAGGTGCGCGATGGCCGGGCAGACGTAAGGAGCATCCGTGGCAGTTATCGGATCGTCATCCCAGGGGGAACGAAGTGAGGTAGCGCTGGCAGCGGTACCGCAAAACAGCATCAGCGCGACTCCAATGGTGGCTCGCGCCACGGTGGCACGGCTGAGCTTGCGCTTACGTCGCATAGTCCTCGCGATACGGAACGAAGAAGTCGAGCACTTCCGACTCCGCCAGAGCACTGGCCTCGTGCTCCATTCCGCCTGGAACGATGAAACTGTCTCCGGTTGCGGCCTCGAATGTTTCCCCGCCGCAAATGAACCGAATATGTCCGCGCACGACGTAAACCATTTGTTCATGGGGATGAGAGTGGCGAGCGCCACGCCAACCAGGCTGCATCTGATGGCGCACCAGCATCATGCCCGAATTCCAGGCAAGAACCTGACGTACAAGTCCGTCCTCCGGGCGACTGGAACGCACGCCGTCGGGAGTCACACGACCTTTGAATAGTTCGCTCATTGCGGAGTTCACAGCAGGACGCGATCCCTGGGAAGCGATCTCGCTCACTCCCGCCAATGGATGGAATTCTTCCCGCCCGTTAATTGGGTTGTCAACAAAACCGGGATGAATCGGCGCCACACGTACCGCATGCGGAGATGCGATGCTCATGAACCAAAGAATCGGGCGTCAATTCCTGTCAGTCCCGCGGGACGATACAAAGTCTGAGAATCTTGTTGACATGCGACCAGAATCCATCGCCTCGGAACAACGATGCTCGTCAGAATGTAAGACGCGCACCGACCTGGATGAGACGGGGACTCGCGGCGCCCGTGATCTGACCATCGATCGACGACGCCAGGTTGGCCGTAGGTGCGTTGAGGCTCACCATGTTAAACGCATTGGTTGCCTCGCCCCGCAACTGGAACACGAACCGTTCGAAATGGAAGTCACGAAAGACCCCCAGATCGATGTCGCGGTAACCTGGCGCGCGCAGATAATCTCGTGAAGTGTTGCCGTCTGCTCCCCCGGGTCCTATACCTCCAGCGACACCGGGACCATTAGGAGTGAAGGCAGCGGTGTCAAACCATGCGTAACGCGCAACCTCACGGCTGCGATGAGGATCGAGGAAAGCGTTCACGCCGGACACCAGATCAGGGCGATTGTGATTCTCACTGTCGAGGTTCTTATTGCTGCCAGTCACGATTTCCACAGGTGTCCCACTGTGCAGGCTCACAATCGGTGAGATCGTCCAGCCGTTCACGATCTGCTTCACCGCGGAATTGGGTCCCTGGTAGTAGCTGATGTTCCACAAACCCGAGACACTGGCAACGTGGCGCTGGTCGTCGTCCATCGGGCCGCGCTCTTCCCACAGATTGTCCCAGTCCTGGGCGGTGGCGAGCCCATCCGCGGACTCATTCGCGCTCTGGAAGGCATGGCTCCACACGTAGAAGCCGTTCAACATCAGGTTGTGCGTGATCGGCCGGTTTGCGGAGACCTGCAGCGAGTGGTAGGACCCGGTCTGACTTGAGGTGAGATAGATATTCTGCCCCAATACCCCCGGGTCGTACGGACGGCGGGCATTGATGCTCGTCTGTGAGGTGCTGGCACCCGCCGCATAGGGGGCATAATTGTCGTCAACCATGAGGGGAACGCGGTGCGACAATGTTCCAACGTAGGCCAGAGTTGCCGTAACGTGCTGCGCCAGTTCACGCTGGACAGATGTATTGATCTGATAGATATAGGGCCACTTATAGTTGGGTCCGATCGTTTCGATACTGGCCGCCGGAAGAAAGCGTGGATTCTGCGGATTGTAGGTATAGGGAAACGGGTCGCCAGAGGGGAAGGAGGCAGGGTTTCCATACACATTGCTCAGCGAAGTAATCGAACTAAAAGTCTGGCGGACGGCGAACGGCTGCGCGTTACCCGGCTGATTCCACTCATTACCGGCGATCGCGCCGTAGAAGACCCCCGCACCCGCGCGGACGGATGTTTTGCCATCCCCAAAGGGATCCCAAGCCAGACCGACGCGTGGAGAGAAATGATACAAAGGCGTACCCACGATGCCGCGATCGATTCCTTTGTCACCGGGAAAGAGCATTCCCAGCGGCGCCGAGGGAACGACGGTCGACTGCACACCGGGAACAAAGGTCGCGGTCAGATTGGAGGATTCAACCGGGGGAGTGTCGATGTCCCATCGCAGCCCCAGGTTCGCCGTAAGGCGCGGCGTGATCCGATAGTTGTCCTGTACAAACAGGGCCGTGTGCCAGGCGCTCATGAGTGTGTGATAAGGAGTATCCTGCTCCATTGAATTGACCTGACCGGTAACGAAATCTGCGAGGGCGTTACTGGTCGTCGTTGGAGCCGAGCTCTGGAAACTAAATACTCCAAAGTTATATAGATTACCGACGAACATACCTTTGTCGAGCGCCAGTTCTCCGCCGTAGTCAATGCTATGTTTGCCCTTTACCATGCTGACCATGTCACGGACGGAATAGAAATCCGTCGTGGTTACCGGGCCGGCCAGGGCTCCACCCACACTGAAATAGCCCGATACACTCAGTTCCGGCAATGCGGACGGCCCCTGAATCGTGAAGCTCGAGCCGAGTTGCCCAATATTGGTTGTAGGCAGGTTGACGCGTCCGCCTGCGGCCCGTACGTACGTGAGCCAGGCCTGATTAGCGGTGTTCGCACTGAAGGTGTGAACGTCGCTGACATTGGCATTAGTTTGTCCCGTGTATGACTGATTGATATCCCAGTTGAAGTTACCGTTGCCAAACGCGTTTTGCGTTGTTTTGACGTAGAAATAGGTGACTGACAGGTGGTCTTTGTCGCCGAGGACCTGATCGAACTTGCCGAGGTACTCGTTCTCGTTCGTTGGACCGGTGAAGAACCCAGTCCAGGTGTTTCCGGTGCTGTTAGGCAGTGGTATCAGCTTCTTCGTGTTCAGAATGTTGGCTGCGGTGCCATCGAGAAGGCTGGTCGGAATGCAGTTCGGCCTGGCGGTCTGGCAGTTGGGTGAACTGTTGGTGCCGTCCACCTGGGTGCCGGATTTTGTCTTGGAGTTGTAGGTGCCGGGCACATAGACCGGGAATGAGTCGGCGGTGAAGTCGCCGATTCGCTCCGCGGCAGTGGGGACGACTCCGCCACTCAGGAATTGGCCAACGATCTGACGCAAGCCACCATAGCTGAAAAAGAAGAAGGCCCTGTCGGTCCGAATAGGACCGCCGATCACACCGCCAAAATTGTTGCGATGATATGGGGCGTTCAGCGTTGAGTTCCAGGGCGTCGCATTGAAGTCCGTATTGCGGTTGAACTCAAACAGGGAACCATGAAACTGATTGGTCCCTGACTTCGTGACGGCGGTTACCACGGCCGCCGACAAGCGGCCATACTGCGCGGAGAAGTTGCTGGTCTCCACGCGGAATTCTTCAAGGGCATCTGGGTTCGGAAGCTGGTTGCCGTAATTGCGAATACCGGACATGTTGATACCGCCGTCCAGATAGAAGCTGACCTCGGGATTGCCACCATCGATGGATCCGTTCACCTGCACGTCGGCTGAGGGCAGGCCAATCACGAAGTTCGGCGTGCCATTGGGATTGGAGCTCGGGCTGAAGCTGTTGGCCTGTACGCCGGGCGTGAGTGACAGTTCGGCATAGGCATTGCGATTGACCAGAGGCAGGCCCACGATTTCAGCGGGCTCAATCGTACGACCCAATTCTGCGCTCGTTGTATTCACGATGGGCGGCGCGGCGGTCACGGTAACGACCTGGGTCTGCGCACCGACGGTCAACGCAACGTCCACGACCTGCACCTGATCGACGGTAAGCGCAATGTTGGACTGCACGAATGTTTTGAACCCGGACGCCTTGACCTGGACCGTGTAGGTACCGACGGGGAGATAGTCGATTCGGAACTCACCATAGGGATTTGTCGCCCCTGAGCGCGAGAACCCGGTTGCGTTGTTGGTAGCTTTGATGATCGCCGCGCTGACCAGCGCGCCCGAAGAATCCTTCACCGTGCCGGCGATCGAGCCGGTAATTTGCTGCGCCTGGCATGGTAAGACTGCCGACATTAAAGCCACGAACGCCACCAGGGCCGCGGCCAGGGTGCCATACTGCGTTGGTCTCCTCAAACGATACTGCGACCTCCCAATGTTCGTCATCCTGTGCTCCTTCTCTTTTGGCCTCTTGCGGACCATCCGGGACGCGCCCGTTTTGTCCTCTTGCCCTGCATTCGACGGCTGGCCCCTGCGGCACAACTGCGGTCCGACACTCACAGGCCGTTTGGCGTCATCTCGAGAGATTCCGCCAATGTTGGGATGATCAGCCAGAAAGGCTAATTCGGTGGTCATTCTCGAAATCGCGAGAAAGGAGTGTCAACGGACATCGCGACAGACGTACCGCAACATGGGACGGGTTGAACGATTCGACGCGTCGTGACCACCCGGTTCTGCGGATCGACCACGAGGGTTACCAACCCCGGATCCGCCTCCGACGTTTATGCCATCCGCTTTTTCCAACACAGCGACCAGAAGCGGACCTACCTCTGGGAATCCTCATCGGCGATTCAGCGTGACTTGTCCCCGTTCTGCTCCTCGCACTGCGCCCGTTACGAGGATGGAAGGGTTCAGGGCCGTGACATCCAGCAGCAGCTCGTTTCCTTCCGCTTTCGACACGCGGATGAACTGCGGGCTGACGATGCCGCCAATTACAAGCCGCACGTCGTCGAAGCCCTGCACCGTTCCTGAAGTCGGTGTGAAGCGGAGCGCATACTGCGCTGCGGCGGTAATGATTTTGCCCAGATCCAGCGAGAATCGGCCCGCTTGCCAATTTCCGGCCAGATTGGGCGCCCACAACTCGGGCTCAGCATTCCAGTCCGCAGGCGGCTCTGTACCGGTGTCGAAGGCAGCGA
>Ga0335074_10016013_pt1 | contig 10550 bp, 6 predicted proteins | sample Lox_Sample_23_FD_206715 | JGI IMG/M metagenome (GOLD analysis project Ga0335074, IMG submission 206715) | Soil microbial communities from Loxahatchee National Wildlife Refuge, Florida, United States - Lox_Sample_2.3 | ecosystem: Environmental > Terrestrial > Soil > Wetlands | place: USA: Florida...
GACCGGTTCTTTTGTCCATCGTCGCCGGCCTGGGGGCATGGGTTGTGGCATGGCACCCTCGCACCGCTGGCGCTCGGTGTGCAAACCGGCACGTTCTCCGGCAAATTCGACCCGGCGCTGCTGCTGCGCGCGCTGCAGGCGTCGGGTACCACGAACCTTTCCGCCGCGGCGACGCATTTTCGGCTGATGAAGACCAGCGAGGCCGCCGACCGCTACGAGATGCGGCTCGACAAGATGTCCTTCACCGGCGAGCCGATCGATGCCGATACGCTGGCCTTCGCCGAGCGCCGTTTCGGCACGACACTGTGCAGCATGTACGGCACCACCGAGGTCGGCGTGCTGCTGGTGAACTATCCGGGCGCCAGCGATTTCGTCGTCAGGCCTGGCGCTCTCGGCAAGCCAGTGCCCGGCATGCGCGTCGAGGTGCAACGGCCGGACGGCACACCCTGCGCGCCGGAAGAGATCGGTGAAATCAAGGTATGGCGCCGCGACGGCTGGTTCTCGACCAAGGATCGCGGACGCATCGATAGCGACGGCTATTTCTATCACGCCGGACGCGCGGATGATGTCATCATCTCCGCCGGCTGGACGATCGGCGCGGTGGAAGTGGAGGCGACCCTGCTCGGGCACCCGGCGGTGCAGGAAGCCGCGGTGATCGGGGTTCCCGATACCACGCGCGGCCAGGTGGTGAAGGCGTTCATCGTGACCGATCGCGCACCCAATCCCGCCCTCACCGCCGAGCTGCAGGATTTCGTGCGGGCGCGGCTGAGCCAGCACGAATACCCCCGCCTCGTCGCATTCGTCTCCGAGCTTCCCAGGACGCCGGCGGGCAAGGTCAACCGCAAGGCGCTGCGCGATCGCGAAGCCGCCACCCGTGCCTGACAGGAGTTTCATAATGCCTTCCCATTCGACGCGGTATTTTCCGGCCATCACCGACGCGGCGCTGGATGCCCTGCGCAAACGCATTGGCGCGCCGATCGAGGATAGCGTCGAACCCTGGTGCTACGAGGCGACACGCGACAACATCCGCCACTACGCACATGGCATCGGTGACGACAATCCGCTGTGGTGCGATCCGGCCTATGCCGCGAAGACGCGCTATGGCGGCATCGTCGCACTTCCGAGTTTCCTGTTTGCGACCAGCAGGATCGTGTCGGGCTATGTTGGCGGGCTGCCAGGCGTGCATGCGATGTGGGCCGGCGCGGACTGGACCTGGCACAGGCCGGTGCTGCGCAATGAGGAAATCCGCACGGAATCCTTCTTGAAGGACCTGGTTGAACACCAGACACGTTTTGCCGGCCGCGCGGTGCAGCAGATCTATCACGTCAGGTTCTTCAACCAGCACGGCGATGCGGTGGCCGAGGCGGATAGCTGGTGCTTTCGCACCAACCGCGATGAGGCGCGCGAGAAGGGCACGAAATACACGGAAACACGCGAAAAACCCCCGCTCGCCTACAGTGAGCAACAGCTTGCCGAGATCTACCGCCATTATCATGAGGAGGCAGTGCGCGGCGCAACGCCGCGTTATTGGGAAGACGTGTCAGTCGGCGATGCTCTGCCGGTGATGGTGAAGGGGCCGATGACGGTGACCGGCTTCATCGCCTATGCGCAGGGCTGGGGCGGGCTCTACATCCGCGCCAACAAGCTTGCCTGGCGGCTCGTCCACGCGCATCCGGGGCTGGGGATCAAAAACCGCTTCGGCATTCCGGATTGCCCGGAACGGGTGCATTGGGAAGAGGAATTCGCGCATATGGTCGGCGCGCCCGGCGCCTATGATTACGGGCCCGAGCGTTGCTCCTGGCTGACCCATCACATCACCAACTGGATGGGTGACGACGGGTTCCTGCGCCGTGCGCACTGCCAGATACGGCGGCACAATCCCGCGGGCGATACGTTGTTCATAAGGGGCAGCGTGACGCGGAAGTTTCAGCAAGATCGGCGGCAGCTTGTGGAGATCGCGCAGGAAGCGCGCAACCAGGATGACGAGCTGTCGGCAACCGGAAGCGCCGTCGTTGAATTGCCTTCGCGCGGCTAAGGCCGGGTCCGCGCCAGCATCTCCAGCAGCATCGCATTCACCGTCACCGGCGCTTCGTAGGCGATCCAATGTCCGCCGCCCGGAATCATCCGCACATCGGCTTTCGGACGGCGTTCGCGCACCACCGCGACGCGCTCCGGCGCACGCGGATTGGCCGGCGCATCGAGCTCGCCCCAGATCGCATTCAGCGGCGCCTCCACCCGGTCCAGCGCGCGCCATACCACGCCGCTGCGCGACAGGGTGGGCGTCTTCAGGCGCGAGCGCACCGTGTTCCAGTCCTGGATCGCCAGCGCCAGGTCGTCGATCTTCGCCGGATCGGCGATCATCAGGCGGCTGAGATTGATGCGGTGGGTATCGACACGCTCCTGCCCTTCCAGATGGCGCACCTTCAGCAATTCGACGCGGCTGCCGAGCGGGCCGACGCCGCTGCAGCCGATGATCGTCACCGAGCGGACCCGCGCGCCGCGCAGCGCACCGATGCAGCTCGCCATCACGCTGCCGAATGAGAAACCCGCCACATCGTAGGTTGTTTCGGTGCCGATCAGCGTGTCGATGCCGGCGGCAACAATCTCCGCCACCGCGAAGGCATCATCGCCATTTGGCGGAAAGCTGGACTCGCCAAGCCCGGGCAGGTCGGCCACGAGCAAGCGATAATGCTGCGAGAGTTCCGGGATGTTGCGCACCCAGTGGCGCCAGGAGCCGGCGCCGCCATGAAACAATGCCAGCACAGGGGCGGTGCCGCCCGATGCGTCCCAGATGTGCCACACCATGCTGCCATCGCCACACGGCGTTTCGCGGCGGACCGACTGCGCTTCCAGCCGGTCCAGGATCGTCTGCGGGTCTTCGGTCACCTGATCGTTCATGGCCGTTGCGTCCATACTCCTCGCCTGGAAACGCTGGTAACAGGGGAAGGCGGGGCTGTCGAATTGGGGGCGCGTGGGACCAGCACGCGCCTCGCCATCGTGGGGAGGCCGGCGCACTTGTCATTGTGAGGCGCAAACTTGTCATTGCGAGGCCCAGGGGGCCGAAGCAATCTCGGTCGAGTGTGCATCCGCATGACCCGGATTGTTTCGGCCCTGCGGGCCTCGCAATGACGGAGGATTTGCTAATGACGGAATCCCGCACGACCGAAGCCACGGAACCAGCATGACAACATCGGCACCGTTCCGCGATCTGGCCCAGGAGGTGCCGCAGCAGCAATCCCTTCGCGCGGCAATCACCGCCGCTTATCACCGGCCGGAGCCGGAATGCGTGCCATCCTTGCTCGACCTCGCAGCGCAGCCACCGGAAGCGGCCCAACGCATCGGCGAACTCGCGCGCCGCCTGGTCAGCGCATTACGTGCCAGGGGCACGCGGGGCCTGGTGGAGAATCTGCTGCAGGAATACGCCCTGTCGAGCCAGGAAGGCGTCGCACTGATGTGCCTCGCCGAGGCGCTGTTGCGTATCCCCGATACGCCGACGCGCGACGCGCTGATCCGCGACAAGATCGCGCATGCAGACTGGCAAAGTCATCTCGGCGGCAGCCATTCCCTGCTGGTGCACGCCGCCACATGGGGCCTGCTGCTGACCGGCCGCCTGACTGCGACCGCCAGCGAGACCGGGCTGGTCTCGGCCCTGACAAGGCTGATCGCGCGCGGCGGCGAGCCGCTGATCCGGCGCGGCCTGAACGTCGCCATGCGGCTGATGGGCGAGCAATTCGTCCTCGGCCAGACCATCGGCGAAGCGTTGGCCAACAGCCGCCGCCTGGAGTCGAAAGGCTTTCGCTACTCCTATGACATGCTGGGCGAGGCCGCGCTGACCGCCGCCGACGCCGAGCGCTATGTCGCCGACTACCGGAACGCCATCGACGCCATCGGCACGGCCGCTAACGGACGCGGCATTTACCAAGGCCCCGGCATCTCGGTGAAGCTGTCTGCCCTGCATCCGCGCTACACCCGCGCCCAACGGGCACGCGTCATGTCGGAACTCCTCCCGCGCCTGCTTGCGCTCGCTGCGTCGGCGCGTCGCTACGACATCGGCCTCAACATCGATGCCGAGGAGGCGGACCGGCTGGACCTGTCGCTCGACCTGCTGGAAGCGCTGTGCATTGCTCTGGAACTGCGCGGCTGGCATGGCATCGGCTTCGTCGTGCAAGCGTATCAGAAGCGCACGCCGTTCGTGGTGGATTCCCTGATCGACCTGGCGCGTCGCAGCGGCCACCGCCTGATGGTGCGGCTGGTGAAGGGCGCGTATTGGGACGGCGAAATAAAGCGCGCGCAGGTGGATGGATTGGAAGGCTTCCCGGTGTTCACCCGCAAGGTGCACACCGATGTTTGCTACCTCGCCTGCGCGCGCAAGCTGCTGGCCGCGCCCGATGCGGTGTTCCCGCAATTCGCCACGCATAACGCGCAGACACTGGCTTCGATCGCCGTGATGGCGGGTACGGAGTTCCGTCCCGGACAATACGAATTCCAATGCCTGCACGGCATGGGTGAGCAACTGTATGAGGAGGTCGTAGGCTCGCACAAGCTGAACCGCCCCTGCCGCATCTATGCGCCGGTTGGTACGCACGAGACCTTGCTGCCGTATCTCGTCCGTCGCCTGCTGGAGAACGGAGCGAACACCTCGTTCGTCAACCGGATCGCCAACCGTCAGGTGCCGGTGGAATCGCTGATCGCTGATCCCGCGGTGGAGGCGCACGCCATCGAACCGCTCGGTGCGCCGCATCCGATGATTGTCGCGCCCCGCAACTTGTTTGGTGCGGCACGGGCCAACGCCGCGGGATTCGACCTGAGCAATGAGCAACGGCTGGCATCGCTCGCCGCGGCCGCAATCGTTAGCACCGAAATGACGTGGCAGGCCGAGCCGATTCTCGCGACGGATGTCCCCGCCGGCTTGCACCGCGACGTCATCAATCCCGCCGACCATCGCGACCGCGTCGGCAGGGTGACAGATGCAACGCCAGCCGCGATCGAGGCGGCACTCGGCAGCGCCGCGACGGCCGCGCCAATCTGGGCGGCCAGCCCGCCTGTCGAACGCGCCACGGCACTGCGTCACGCCGCCGATCTATTGGAGGCGCGTCTGCCGACGCTGGTTGGCCTGATCGTCCGCGAGGCCGGCAGGACTCTGCCCGCGGCAATCGGCGAGGTGCGCGAGGCAGTCGATTTCCTCCGCTATTACGCCGGCGCAGTCGCGCCGATAGCAGATGGCGATGCGCGGCAACAAATCGACACCCCCGGCACTGTGCCCTACGGGTTCGATAACGCGACGCATCGCGCGCTCGGTCCGGTCGTCGCCATCAGCCCCTGGAACTTCCCATTGTCGATCTTCCTCGGGCAGGTCGCGGGCGCGCTCGCCGCGGGCAACGTGGTGGTGGCGAAGCCGGCCGAGGAAACCCCGCTGATTGCTGCCACCGCCGTGCGGCTGCTGCACGAGGCCGGCGTGCCGCGCGGCGCGGTGCAACTGCTGCCAGGCGATGGTGCCGTCGGCGCCGCGTTGGTTGCCGATGCGCGCGTGCGCGGCGTGGTGTTTACCGGCTCGATCGAAGCGGCGCGATCGATCCAGCGCAGCATTGCCGAGCGGCTCGATCCGCATGGCGCGCCAATCCCGCTGATCGCGGAAACCGGCGGGCAGAACGCGGTGGTGGTGGACTCATCGGCGCTGCCAGAGCAAGCGGTGGCCGACATCGTGACTTCGGGATTCGACAGCGCCGGTCAACGTTGTTCCTCGCTGCGCATCCTGTTGGTGCAGTATGAGATCGCCGATCGGCTGCTGGAGATGCTGCATGGCGCAATGCAAGAGCTGCGCGTGGGGCGGCCGGACCGGTTGGATACCGACATCGGTCCGGTGATCAGCGCCGAAGCGCGCGGCACGATCCGGCGCCACATCGAAACGATGCGCGCGCGCGGCTTCTCCGTGTTCTCAACGGAGCTTTTGCCCGACTGCGCCGACGGCACTTTCGTCGCACCTACGCTGATCGAGGTCCCCGATCCGTCGGTGCTCGCCCGCGAAGTGTTCGGGCCGGTGGTACACGTCGTGCGCTACCGCCGGCATGAACTGGACGCGATGATCGACGCGGTGAATGCGCTCGGCTACGGGCTGACCTTCGGTATCCATTCGCGCATCGACGAGACGATAGCGCAGGCAACGGCGCGTATCCGCGCCGGCAATATCTATGTGAACCGCAACATCATTGGCGCGGTGGTGGGGGTGCAGCCGTTCGGCGGCCATGGGCTGTCAGGCACCGGGCCGAAGGCGGGCGGCCCTTTGTATCTGTGCCGACTGCTGGCGGGGCGGCCGGCGGTTTGCGGTTTGCCCCGCGGTACCGCACCCGCGGCGTTCCACCAATTTCTCGCATTTGTGCAGGCCGAGATAGCGGCATGCGACACCGCCCCGTTGCAAGCGCTGGGCGAACTCACACCGCACGACCTACGCATCGAATTGGCTGGGCCGGTGGGCGAGCAAAACACGTATCGGCTGGTGCCACGCGGCGACGTGCTGTGTGTCGCGGCATCGCGCGATGGCACACTGCGGCAGATTGCCGCAGCCCTGGCGACGGGAAATCGGGCCGTCGTCCGCTGCGCCGAGGACTTCCCCGAGATGGATCGCCTGCCGACCACGTTGCGACACCACATTGTCCGCGGCGCCCCCGACGATCTTGGCGGGCTCTCGGCGGCATTGTTCGATGGCGCGCCGGAAGACCAGCTGCGGCTGCACGCCCGGCTCGCGAACAGTACGGGAGCCATCGTCGCCGTTCTTGCCATGTCGCGATCCGAAAGCCCTGAAGAACGTTTTCCGCTTGAATTCCTGCTGGCGGAGCAATCGATCAGCGTCAACACGGCCGCGGCCGGCGGCAACGCCAGCCTCATGACGATCGGTTGACGGCAAATCGACAACCGGCATCTGCCTCACCGCAACTCGAACCCCAGGTTCCGCAATGCCTCCCGCATCCGGTCGCGCCCGCGCAATGCCGCGGCATCCTTGACCCGATTGATGCATTGCTGCGTCCAGTCCACCGGAGGCATCCCCTGCTCGTGTTGGAATTGGCGCATCCTCGAATCATAGCTTGCGATGGCCTCGCGTTTCGCTTCGGCATCATATGTCTCGCGATGCAGCACCACGCCCTGCGGCAGGCGCGGCTTGATATCGGAGGCGCGCGCCGGGTCCGGCCAGCCGACCGCCATGCCAAACACCGCAAACACATGCGACGGCAGTTTCAACGCCGCCGCCACTTGCTCCGGCAGGTTGCGCATCGCGCCGATATAAACGCCGCCGAGCCCCAACGATTCCGCAGCGATCAGTGCGCTCTGTGCCGCCAGTGCGGCATCCACCACGCCGACGATGAATTCCTCCAGATAATGCGTGCCTTCAACCGCCTGCTGACGGTTCGCAGCGATGCCGCCAATGCGTGCCAGATCCGCCAGCCATACCAACAGCAGCGGGGCGTCACGGATGAACTGCTGCTCGCCCGCAAGCGTGGCGAGATGCGATTTATGCGTGGGGTCCTGCACCGCCACCACGCTCCAAAGCTGCAGGTTCGACGAAGTGGACGCCGACTGTGCCGCCGCGATCAGCAGTTCCAGCGCACCATCAGGCAATGAGTCAAGCAGAAAGCCACGCACGGAACGGTGGTTGAGGATGGTCTCCAGCACCGTGTTCCACTGGGCCGGCGGTGGCAGAGCGTTGTCGCGGTTGCGGCGGGCGAGCAAAGCATGCGCGGCGTCATGCGGCGCGCTGGGCGTCGTGGCGAGGGACACGGTCAGCTCCGGATTGGCAATAAGATGCGAATGATCGCTGCCGCCGAACGACAGGGCAAGGCCGGTGCGCAGCGTCGCCGATGGCTGCTACGTGCCGCGAAACACCGGCCGGCGCTTCTCCATGAAGGCACGACGGCCCTCGATGAAATCGGCACTGGCGAAACAGGCACGCACCAGACGATCGCTCGCAGCCAAATCGCCTTCGGCACCCTTCAGCAGTTCACCGACCGTGCGCTTCAGGGCATGAATGGTCAGTGGCGCGTTGTCGGCAATGGTGTTGCAATAGCCGCGCACGTAGTCTTCCAGTTCGGCCGGCGCCAGCACGCGGTTCACCAGGCCCATTGCCAGCGCCTCGGCCGCGGAGAAGTGGCGGCCGGTGAAGAAGATCTCCTTGGTGAAGGACGGCCCCACCAGGTCGATCAGCTTCTGCACGCCCTTGTGGCCATAGCCGACGCCGAGCCGCGCCGCCGGGATGCCGAATTTGGCGGTGTCGGCCGCGATGCGAAGATCGCAACACACCGCGATGCCAAGACCGCCGCCGATGCACCAGCCATGGATCATCGCTATCGTCGGCTTCGCGCTGTCGTGCAGGCGATGCGATGCCTCGTTCACCGCATGCTCGTAGCGCAGGTTGGTTTCCGGCGAGGAGCGCGCTTGCTCGAACTGGGAAATGTCGGCGCCGGAGACGAACGCAGTTTCGCCGGTGCCGCGCAGCACGATCACCCGCACCGCCGGATTGGTTTCGAACTGGTCGAGGATGGCGGGAATTGTCTCCCACATGTCCAACGACACCGCGTTGCGGCGGGATGGATTGTTGAAGACGATCCAGCCGATCGCCCCATCGATATGCGCCAGCATCTTGTCGGTGGGCAGTGCAATGGCAGAGACGGTGTCCATGCGGCGCGATCCTTTTGCGCGGGGTGATGCGTTATTTGCAGCGCCAGGGGCGGGGCGGCAATGGATGGATAGCGGCAATGGGCGTCATCCTCGGGCTTGCAGGCTCGACTGTCGCGCGAAACGCGGCAGGGGCTTCAACAGCAGCCATAATACGATCAGGGCGTTGCCCACATTCCACGCCACGCCGTTGGCGAACGCCGCGCGGTAGGAGCCCGTCAGGTCGAAGATCTCGCCCGACATCCATCCTCCCAGGGCCATGCCGAACAAGGTGGCCATCATCACGATGCCGACGCGGGCGCCGGCCTGTCGCGCGGGGAAGTACTCGCGCACGATGATCGCGTAGCAGGGCACGATGCCGCCCTGGAACAAGCCGAACAAGGCGGAGATGATGTAGAGGGAGGTGAGGCCGTTCAGGAGCAAATAGAGCACCAGTGCACTCATCTGCGCGAGCGAACCGAGCAACAGCGTGGGCAATCCGCCGATGCGATCGACGATGAAGCCGGAGCCGATGCGGCTGACGACCCCGAAGGCGAGCATCAGCGACAGCATCCGCGCCCCGGCGGCGACGCCGTAGCCCATGTCGCCGCAGTAGGCCACCATCTGCACCTGCGGCATCGACATGGCGACGCAGCAGCACACGCCGGCCAGTGCCAGGGCGGTCTGCAGCCCGGTGGGACTCAGGCCCAGCGGCCGTGACGGCGCGATGACGGGACGCCGGCCTTCCCCCAATGCCGCGGCGGCTGGCGTGTGCACCGGCGGCCTGCGGCGCAGCAGCAGAGCCAGCGGCGCCATGGTCACGCAGCAGAACGCGGCGATGCCGAGATGCGTCGGCCGCCAACCGACGGTGCCGATGAAATGCGTCACCACCGGCGGCCAGACCGCGCCGGCGACATAGTTGCCGGAGGCACAGATTGTCACCGCCAATCCGCGCCGCCGGTCGAACCAATGCGATATGTCCGCCAGCAGCGGCACGAACGTCGCGGAGCATCCGAACAAGCCGATCAGCACGCCGTAGACGAGAGCGAACTGCCAGAGCTGTGAAGCGAAGCCGGCCGCGAGATAGCCGAGCGACAGCGACGCCGTGCCGCACAGCACCGGCAGCATCACGCCCAGCCGATCGGTCAGGCGTCCCAACAACACGCCGCCGATCGCGAAGCCGATCATGCTGAGCGAGTAAGGCAGCGACGCGTCGCCACGTGCGATGCCGAACTGGATCTGCGCCGCGGGCAGCGTGGCCACCATCGACCACATGCCGACGCCGCCGATGCTGGACAGCAACAGGGCGACGCCGAGGCGGAACCAGGAGTACGGGGCGTCGATCAGCGTGTCGCGTGCGGAAATCAGGGTGCCTCGTTCGAGAAGACGATCGTGCCTGACGCGGCGAACATGCCGCCGACACCGTGGCACACCGAGATTTTCGCCCCTTCCACTTGCGCTGGCGCGATGCCGCGCATCTGCCGCACGCTCTCTTGCAACGCGTACATGCCATACATGCCGGAGTGCATGTATGACAACCCGCCGCCATTGGTGTTCAATGGCAGCTTGCCCCCCGGCGCGGTGTTGCGCTCGGCGATGAAGGCGGCGGCCTCGCCGCGCGGCACGAAGCCCAGGTCTTCCAAACCATAGATCGGCAGGTGTGCGAACGCGTCGTAGATCATAAGGTGGTCGACATCGGCGTGCGTGATGCCGGCCTCGCGAAACGCCGTGGGTCCAGCGACGCGGAAGGCGCGGGAGCTGGTGAAATCCTCCATCTGGCTCACCATTGGGGTTTCCACGCTTTCGCCGGTGCCCTGGATGTAGACCGGTCGGGCAAAACTCTCCGCGCGGTCGGAGGAGGTCAGGATCAGCGCGCCGCCGCCATCGGTCACCAGGCAGCACATCAG
>Ga0335074_10016014_pt1 | contig 10549 bp, 12 predicted proteins | sample Lox_Sample_23_FD_206715 | JGI IMG/M metagenome (GOLD analysis project Ga0335074, IMG submission 206715) | Soil microbial communities from Loxahatchee National Wildlife Refuge, Florida, United States - Lox_Sample_2.3 | ecosystem: Environmental > Terrestrial > Soil > Wetlands | place: USA...
GAGCCGCTTCCTGCTGCAGGTCCGCGCGCTGGTCCCGGCCTGGGGGACGCCGGCCGAGCACCGGGCCCGGGTGCTGCGGGAGCTGGGCCCCGCGGAAGGCAGACCGTGAGCCTGACCAAGGAGCAGGAGGACCTGCGGGACGCGGTGCGGGGACTGCTGGCCTCGGGCGGGGAATCGCCATGGCGGCGGCTGGGCCGGGAGGTGGGGGTGGCCGGGCTGGCCATTCCCGAGCGGTACGGCGGGGCGGGGGCCGGGGCGGCCGAGGTCGGGGTGGTGATGGCGGAACTGGGCCGGGAGCTGACCCCCTCCCCCATGCTCGGCTCGGCGGTGCTGGCCGGGCAGGCGCTGCTGGCCACCGGGGACGAGGCGGCCTGCGGGCGGCTGCTGCCCGGCATCGCCGCCGGGTCGGCGACCGCCGCGCTGGCCTGGACCACGCGGGCAGGGCGCTGGGACAGCGGCGAGGTTGGGTGCGTGGCCCGGGAGGTGCCCGGGGGCGGGTGGGAGCTGGACGGGGAGGCGCACTACGTGCTGGACGGGGACGTGGCCGACGTGCTGCTGGCCGCGGCGCGCGGGCCGGCCGGGGTGGGGCTGTTCGAGGTGGATCCGGGTCAGGACGGCGTGGTCCGGACGGCGGCGGCGGCCATGGACGCGACCCGGCGCCTGGCCGTGGTGCGGCTGGGGCGGGCCCGCGGCCGGCGGATCGGGGGCGACGCGGGCCAGGCGCTGGACTACGCGCGGGACCTGGCCTGCCTGGCGCTGGCCGCCGAGCAGGCGGGCGCGGCCCGGGGGGCGCTGGACCTCACCGTGGACTACGCGCTGACCAGGGTGCAGTTCGGCCGGGTCATCGGGAGCTTCCAGGCCGTGGCGCACCGGCTGGCCGACCTGCACGTGCTGGTGGAGTCGGCGGCGTCGCTGTCCCGGGCCCTGGCCGAGGCGGACACGCCCGGGCTGGGGATGCGGGCCGCGGCGGCCAAGGTCTACTGCTCCGAGGCGCTGATGCGGACCGCGGCCGAGATGATCCAGCTGCACGGGGCCATCGGGATCACCTGGGAGCACCGGGCACACCGGTACCTCAAGCGGGCGCACGGCGGGCTGCACCTGTTCGGGCGCCCGGCGCGGCACACCGCGGTGATCGCGGAGGCGCTGGTCGGGGGCTAGAGCCACGGCCCGTTCGTCCCCATGTTTTTAATAGGGCGCACGGACAGAAGGGTGGTCGCGGCCGTGTCATGATCGATTGGTGGAGTACGAGATCGTGGCCGAGGCCTACCGTGACCTGGACCAGGCGACCGGCCGGCTGGCGATGATCGAGCGGCTGGCCGCGCTGCTGGCCCAGACGCCCGCGCGGCTGCTGCCGGTGGTGTGCTACCTGTGCCAGAGCCTGATCGCGCCGGAGTTCGCCGGGGTGGACCTCGGGCTGGCCGAGAAGCTGGCCATCCGGGCCGTCGCGGCGGCCACCGGCGTTGACCAGGGCGAGGTCGCGGCCCGGGTGCGGGAGGTCGGGGACCTGGGGCTGGCGGGCGAGGAGCTGCTGGCCACCGGGTCTCCCGCGGGCGCGGGCGGCCGCTTGACGGTCGTCACGGTGGTGAACACGCTGCGCCAGATCGCCCACGCGGAAGGGCCGGGCTCGCAGGGCGTCAAGCTGGAGCTGCTGGCCCTGCTGCTGGGCCGGGCCACCCCGCTGGAGGCCCGGTACCTGCTGCGCCTGGTCACCGGGAACCTGCGGCTGGGCATCGGCACGCCCACCATCCTGGACGCGCTGGCCCAGGTCTACGCCGGGGGGCGGGCCGACCGGCCGGTACTGGAACGGGCCTACAACATCTGCTGCGACCTGGGCCTGGTCGCCTCGGAGCTGGCGAGCGGCGGGCTGGCCGCGGTCGAGCAGATCCAGGTCCGGCCGGGCAACCCGGTGCGGGTCATGCTGGCCCAGCGGCTGGCCGGCGCCGGCGAGATCCTGGCCAAGCTGGGCGGCGAGTGCGCGGCCGAGTACAAGTACGACGGCATGCGGCTGCAGGCGCACCGGACCGCGGACGGCGCAATCGAGCTGTGGACCCGGCGGCTGGAGGAGGTCAGCGCCCAGTTCCCCGACGTGGTCGAGATCCTGGCCGCCGGGCTGCATCCGGCGCAGGCCATCATCGAGGGCGAGGTCGTCGCGTTCGACCCGGCCACCGACGAACTGCGGCCGTTCGCCGAGGTCATGTTCAGGCGGCGCAAGTACGGCATCGCCGAGGCGGTGCGGGACGTGCCGGTGGGACTGTTCTGCTTCGAGCTGCTGTACGCCGACGGTGCGGACCTGACCCGGCTGCCGTACCCGCAGCGGCGGGCCGCCCTGGCCGAGGCGATCACCCCGTCGGCTCAGCTGCGGCTGACCACCGCGTTCCGCGTTTCTGAGCCGGCCGGGCTGGACGCGGCGTTCGAGCAGGCCATCACCGACGGCTGCGAGGGGCTGATCTGCAAGTCGGTGAGCCCGGCCTCGGTGTACCAGGCCGGCAGCCGGGGCTGGCTGTGGATCAAGCTCAAGCGGGACTACCGCACGGAACTGTCCGACACCGTCGACCTGGTCGTGGTCGGCGCGTACGCCGGGCGCGGCCGCCGGGCCGGCGTCTACGGCGCGGTGCTGCTGGCCGCCTACGACCCGGACGCGGACGTGTTCCGCACCGTGACCAAGTGCGGCGCCGGGTTCTCCGACGCCGACCTGGCCGCGCTGCCCGGCCGGCTGGCGCCTTTCGTGAGCTCGGAGCGGCCGGCCCGGGTGGATGCCGGGCAGCAGCCCGACGTGTGGTTCGAGCCGGGGCTGGTGCTGGAGATCCTCAGCGCCGAGCTGACCCTGTCGCCGCACTACCCGGCCGCCTGGGGGCTGATCAAACAGGACGCCGGGCTGGCCATGCGGTTCCCGCGGTTCACCGGGCGATGGCGCGACGACAAGGGCCCGGAGGACGCGACGACGATCAGTGAGCTGGTCGACCTGTACCGGACCGCGCGGCGGGCGCCCGCCTTGTTATGGGCTCCATCCTGGTCGGCACCGCGTCGTGGACGGACAAGACGCTGATCGCCTCCGGGTGGTACCCGCCCGAGGCCGACACGCCGGAGAAGCGGCTGCGGTACTACGCCCGGCAGTTTCCGCTGGTCGAGGTCGACGCTACCTATTACGCGCTGCCCGCCGAGGTTACCGCGGCGTCCTGGGCCTCACGGACCCCGGCCGGGTTCACGTTCAACGTCAAGGCGTTCAGCCTGTTCACCCAGCATCCGACGCCGGTCAAGGCGCTGCCGGCTGACCTGCGCGAATCCGCGGCTGCTTCCGGTAAGACCCGGGTGTACCTCAAGGACGTCGATGCCGCCGTGGCCGACGCGGCCTGGGAACGGTTTCTGGCCGCGCTGGAGCCGCTGCGCCAGGCGGGCAAGCTGGGCGCGATCTTGCTGCAGTTCCCGCCGTGGTTCCCCATCGGGCGTTCGCGGAAGGATTACATCGTGGCCTGCGCGCAGCGGGTGGCGCCGCGGCGGGTGTGCGTGGAGTTCCGCAACCGGACCTGGATGTCGGCGGAGAACCAGGAGGAGACCCTGGGGTTCCTGCGTTCTCACGGGCTGGCCTACGTGTGCGTGGACATGCCGCAGGGTTACCCGAGCTCGATTCCGCCGGTGCTGGCCGTCACCAGCGACGAGCTGGCCGTGGTCCGGATGCACGGGCACTCGTCGAAGTGGGACAGCAAGGACATCTACGAGCGGTTCGGCTACCAGTACAGCGAGGCGGAGATCTCCGAGTGGGCACCCAGGGTCCGGGACCTGGCCGCCGGGGCTTCGGTCACCCAGGTGCTTTTCAACAACTGCTACCGCAACTATGCGCAGGTCAACGCGCAGGAGCTGGTGGAGAGCCTCGGTCTTAGCTGACGATTACGGGTCGCAGTCCCGGCTGGTTCATGTCTTTGCGTTCCCGTGAGCCGGCCCGCGGGTGGGTTCGCGCCCGTGGTTGGCCGGGCGTCTGCCCGGGCGGTGAACCAGGAGGCGGGTGCGATCGTTTTCATAGGCAAGTGAATCGCCCGGGCGCCGGAACCTTCGTGATCGACCAGAAGGAGACCCAGGCGTGAGGGGAATACTGCAGACCAGGCGGCTGCCGGGGCGGACCGGGCGGCTGCCGGGGCGGTGGCTGGTGGCCCTGCTCATCACCGGTGCCTTGCTCATCACCGGGGCGCTGCTGGTGCCGGGCGTGAGCCATGTGACCGCGGGCCATCTGTGGTGGCGTCCGGAGGCGGGCGGCGTGTGCATCGGGACCGTGATCGAGTGGGTGCAGTACAACACCACCGCGACCAAGACCTGGCGGGTGATCGTCTACTCCGCGCAGCACCCAGACGGCCAGGTGGTGGCCCAGCGGACGTTCAGCCTGGGCCAGGGCTGGTACTGGTGGAGCCTCGGGGTGCACCAGGTCTTCCCGGGCCTGTCGGCGGTGTGCGTCACCGCCGACGACTCATTCGGGGTGGCGTGCGTGCACGTCGGCTGACCCGCTAGGGCTGAACCGCTAGGGGCGGCGGCGGTCGGCGGCGCTGGCCACGTTCGCGATGATCACGGCGAAGGGCGGGATCACCAGGGCGACGATCGAGACGATGATCGCGGCGGTCACCGAGTACCGGTCCAGGACCGCCCAGGACAGGACGAACAGGCCGATGCAGATCGACATCAGCACCAGGTACAGGCGCTTGTCCCGGCGGGATGGCTGTGGTCCCGCCGGTCCCTCCTGATCCTGTCCGTCACTGTCCATCAGCGTCGCGATGCCCGCGCGGCGGCTTCTCAAACGCCGGGTGTTCTCAAGCGCCGGGCGGCCAGGGCAGGCGGTAGGCGCGGTAGGTGGAGATGCCGGCCGGGAGTTCGGCGTTGAACAGCAGCTTCCCGGACGGGCTGAACTCGGAGATGTAGGGCAGCGAGCCCCAGCCGACGAACAGGTCGCCGTTGCGCGTGGTCTGCGCGTTGCCCATGACGCCGGCGATCAGGCCCTCGGGCTGCTTGTCGGACTTGATCAGGGTCGCCACGCGGGTCTGCAGGTCCAGCCGGATCGTGACCACCCGGCTGTAGCCGAGCAGCGTGCCGCCGGACTCGTCGTCGAACACCGTGTACTCGCCGCCGCCGATGGCCTCGGGGTCGTGCTGCCAGGCGAAGATCTTGCCCGCGTGGTCCAGGACCTGGCCGGGAGCGGCCTCAAGGGCGAACGAGCTCTGCTTGCCGCCCAGCTCCCAGATGATCTGCCCGGTGTGGATGTTCACCTTGTAGGTGGTCCAGGTGTTGCGGGCGTCGATCAGCAGGTTGCCGTCGGTGTCCAGGTGGACGGCGTTGATGTGGAACCAGTCCCACGGCATGTTCGCCGCGGCGGGCCGGGGCATCTCGCTGTCGCGGTAGGGAACGTGGTCGGCGCTGTTCCACTGGAACAGGACCTGACCGGTCTTGATGTCGATCTCCTGCACGATGCCGTCGATGACCAGCTGGTCGGACGGGCCGCCGATCGAGCTGAGGTTGGCGGTCGTGGTGGTGTCGGCCAGGATCAGCGCGGTGTTCTGGGGCGTGATGAGGAACTCATGGAAGTTGGTCATGTACCCGTCGGCGGCCCGGACCGTGGCTATCGGCTGGTAGCGGTCGTTGTAGATCTCGTCGATCCCGCCTGCGGGGCCTCCGCTCTGGAACCAGGTCAGGACCGGCTGGCCCAGGTAGGTCTGGGTGCGGAAATCGGTCGCCTCCGCACCGGCCGGCAGCGGGTGGAACCAGACCACCTGGCCGGTGCTGGTGATGATCTCCGGGCCGTTCTGGTAGCCGGTGCCTTCGGGCGCGAGAAAGATGTCCCCGTTGTCGTTGTCCGCGCCGTGGGTCAAGATCGTGACCGGCGGCGCGCCGGTGCCGTTACCGGGCTGGTTGGCGGGCCCGGAGGCGCACGAGGTCAGCGCGGCGCAGGCCGCGGCCGCGGCTCCGGCCAGGACGGCGATCAGCTTCGGGCGGCCCGGCGGCCTGCCCGTGACCTGCGGCGCGAACCCCACTTCAGCCTCCGCCTGCTCCGGGCTTGCGCTCGCCGACGATCTGCTGGGGATACCACATCGCCAGGTGCTCCGGCTCGGTGACGGCCCGCCACACCTTCTCGCGCGGGTGCGCCAGCCTGCGGGTGAACGTGAGCGTCCACCGGTCACCGTGGCGGGCCAGGGTGCCGAGGCCCGTTTGGTCCATGTGCGATCCTCCTCATCCATCCATGTCGTCGAGGTGGGCTTCCAGCACGTCGAGCCGGTCGCTCCAGGCGGCCCGGTAGGGGGCCAGCCACTCGTCGATCTCCCGGAGCGGCTCGGTCCGCAGCCGGTACCGGCGCCGCTGGCCGTCGGCCCGCACCTCGACCAGGCCCGCCTGGCGCAGTACGCGCAAGTGCTTGGAGACCCCCGGCTGGCTGAGGCCGAGGGCGGACACCAGGTCGCCGACCGTCTGCTCGCCTCCGCGGAGCAAATCGAGGATGCGCCGCCGGTGCGGCTCGACCAGAACCTCGAACACGCAGAGAAATATAACTGCCTAGAAATATAACTGTCAAGGTATGTAGAGACCGGGGCGGGGACCCGCGCTACCATGTGCCTGCATCGTGCTGCCGGGGAGGTACCGGTGATCACGGGACCAGAAGGCGGAGCAGCGGCGGGCCACGGCCGCCTGCGGGCCTCGCACGCCGATCGCGAGCACGTGATCGACGCGCTCAAGACCGCCTTCGCGGACGGGCGGCTGGACAAGGACGAGCTGGACGACCGGGTGGGGCAGGCGCTCGCGGCGCGGACCTACGCCGAACTCGCCACCGTCACCGCCGACATCCCCGCCGACCCGGCCCAGGCCCCGCGGCCACGCCGGGCCGCCTGGCCGGCGGTCAAGCCGCCGGTGAAGCCGCCGGTGAACAAGGAGGCGGTCAAGTGGGGCCTGGTCGCCGTGGGAGCGATGATCCCGCCCGCCATGTTTGTCACGGCGCTTTTCGGCGAGCTCACCCCCCTCGCCCTCCTGGCCTTCCCGCTGCTGTTCCTCGAGATGATCGTCGCGATCATCTTCGTGAGCATCACCCTGGCCCGCCAGCGTAAAGACCGCTCACACACGTCCCGCGGTCAGCTACCGCCACGGCCAGGACAGCCCGGCCGGACAGCGGAATCCGGACCGGGCCGCAGCGTCGGCCGAGAGCCGTCTGCTCACCCAGCCCGCACCGAGCAGACCCGCGGCGGCCTGCCGGTCCGCAGGTCCCGGCAACACCGGCCGCACTATAACGGGCAGAGTGTCCTGGTATTGCGCGGTGCCAGGCTCGTACCGGACCCGGCTTGGAGCGCCACTACCTCGCCCTGAACATCCCCAGCTGGATCGTCGTTCCGGGAGATTCAGATCCTCGCCGCCCCCTCCGACAGGGAACGATCCACGGCTGGAGTGCTGAGCCGCAATTATTATTGACGTATCGTGATTGGAAGAATTCATAGAGTGTCGGGCGATACGGGCAGCTGATGGCGGTAGACGGGCCGTACGACGACGGGACGAGCGACCGTCGGCCCGAGCGGCATCTTCGATCCTGCGCGCCGGACGCTGATCCTGCCGGGGTGCGGACAGGACTGGCCGAAACGCGGAGTCGGGCGGAGTACTACGAGGTGCTCCGTGCGGCCGGCGACGGATCCGGCCAGGCAGACCAGGACCATCGCCACGCAGATACCGGAACGGACCGCCGTCCAGAGGCCGGAACGGATCACCCTGCGGGTACCGAGGCGGAGCGTTCCGGCTGGGATGCCGTAGACGCCGAGGACCGTCCGGCTTTGGATGCGCTCTGCGTCACTCCTGAGCGTTTGACGCACATACTCGACGGCGACGCGACCGGCGGCGGACACCGGCATGATCCGGCAGGCCCGGCAAGACCGAGTTCCCGGCTAGCTGGGACGACGAGAAGATCATCGGCACCCTTCTGGACGTGGCGCGCCGACCCGATCAGACGCCCGGCCACCAGGAGTGGAATGGCCGCTGGGTAGCCCGCGGTACGCGAGATGATGTGGAGGTCGTGGTGGTCATGACGCATGACGGGCGTATCTGGAGCGGCTGGCCGCTCCCCGGCGGCGTCGGGGTCGTCAAGAATCCGGAGGGGGCCTGATGGACGAGGCTGAGATCGCACGGCGGGCGTCGAGCCTGCCGCAAAAGTTCGCCGGCCGCATTCCGCCCCGCACGCTGAAGATCATTGAGCTGATGGATGGCGGGGGCGAGTACGGGGAGCTGACTATCGAGCTGGCGGCGGCGCTGGCGGCGCAGCACGCGCCGGTTACCGCGGCGGAGCGGGACGAACTGCTCGCGCTGCTGGAGGCCATGGACATGCCGACCGATCCCATCGCGGAGCTCAACGTCCGGGGCTGAGAGGATGGGGCGGTGGACATCACCCAGCTGATCCTGGACGACCATCACGAGCAGCGCCGGCTGTTCGCGATCCTGGAGCAGGTCAGCCGGACGGACGCCGAGGTACTGTCCGCGGTGTGGGGACGGCTGGCGGCGTTCCTCGAACTGCACGCGGCGGCCGAGGAGGAGATCTTCTACCCGGCGCTGCTGCAGGTGGGACTGGCCGCGCGGCGGGCGTCCGGGGTCGAGAGCGAGACGCTCGACGCGATCCACGATCACAACGACATCAGGGACGCGGTCGCGGAGGTGGCGCGGCACCAGGTCGGTACCGATGCGTGGTTCGACGCGGTGGCGGCGGCGAACCTGGCGAACAGCGACCACATGGCCGAGGAGGAACGCGAGGGCCTGACCGACTTCCGGCGGCTGGCCAGCCTGCAGCGGCGGCACGATCTGGCCGTGGCGTTCGCGGCCTTTGAGGCGCGGCACTTCGCCGGCGTCACCCCGCGGGACCGGGACCCGGCCGAGTATGTCCGGGAGGCCGAGGAGGGCCTGCGCCCGGGAGCGGGCGGGTCGCTGCGCATCGGCGGCCTCAAGCAGGGCTGATCCGCCGCTCAGCCGTGGTCGCAGGTGCGGCGCAGGCAGTCCGGGGTCAGGTCGGCCAGGGTGGGATAGCCGTCGACGGCCATGATCAGGTCGGCCTCGGCCAAGATGCTGCGCAGGACGTGGACGAGGCCGTCGGTGCCGCCGATGGCCAGGCCGTAGGCGTACGGGCGGCCGATGCCGACCGCGGTGGCGCCCAGGGCCAGGGCCTTGATCACGTCGGCGCCGGAGCGGACGCCGGAGTCGAACAGGACCGGCAGGCCGCCGGCCGCCTCGACCACCCCGGGTAGGCAGTCCAGGGCCGGCAGGCCGCCGTCGGCCTGGCGTCCGCCGTGGTTGGAGCAGTAGATGCCGTCCACCCCGCCGTCCCTGGCCCGGCGGACGTCATCGGGATGGCAGATGCCCTTGACCAGCAGGGGCAGCGTGGTCAGCGAGCGCAGCCAGGGCAGGTCGTCCCAGGTGAGCGGGTTCCCGAACACCCCGGCCCAGCGTCCGATGGTGGCCGTGAGGTCCGTCCCCGGGTCCTGGCCCAGCAGGGTGCGGAAGACCGGGTCACTGGTGTAGTTGGCCAGGCAGTGCCCGCGCAGCTGCGGGAAGTTGCTGGTGGTCAGGTCGCGCGGGCGCCAGCCGGTCACCCAGGTGTCGAGGGTGACCACGATGCCCTTGAAGCCCGCGGCCTCGGCCCGGGACACCAGGCTGGCGGCCAGGTCCCGGTCGGTGGGCGTGTAGAGCTGGAAGAAGCCGGGGGTGTCACCGAACCGGGCGGCCACGTCTTCCAGGGGATCGACGGACAAGGTCGAGGCGATCATGGGCACGCCGGTGCGGGCCGCCGCGTCCGCCGTGGCCAGGTCACCGTGACCGTCCTGGGCGCATAGGCCGAGCACGCCGATGGGCGCCATGAACAGCGGCGAGGGCAGGGTCATCCCGAACAGGCTGACCGACAGGTCCCGCCGGGCGGCGCCGACGAACATCCGCGGCATCAGGCCCCAGCGGCGGAACGCGCTGACGTTGGCCCGCTGAGTGTGCTCGCTCCCCGCGCCGCCGGCCACGTAGGACAGCACCGACGGCGGCAGCGCCTGCGCGGCCCGGGCCTCCAGCTCGGCGAAGGCCATCGGGAACTTGGGCACCACCCCCTGCAGCCCGCCCAGGTAGATCTCGAGCTGGTAGTCACCGAACGCGGCGCTGGTCATCGAGTTCCTCCACGTGTGGCAGGCGGTGCGACTGGGGGTTACCAGGCCGTCCCGGGGGCGGGGATGACCGGGGGAACGATGGCCTCGATCAGGTGCGGGCCCGGTTCGGCGTAGGCCCGGCGCAGCTCCCGGTCGAGGTCCTCGGCGGTGGTGACGCGGACGGCGGGGACGCCGAGCCCGGTGCTGATCGCGGTGAAGTCCGGGGTCGGGCCGGACAGGTCGAGCATCCGGGCGGCCCGCTCCCCCGCCTGCCCGGCGGCGGTCCGGGCCAGCTCCATCCGCAAGATGGCGTAGGCGGCGTTGTTGATCAGCACGGTCGTCACGTTGAGCTGTTCCCGGGCCTGGGTCCACAGCGCCTGGATGGTGTACAGCGCGCTGCCGTCGGCTTCCAGGCACAGCACCGGCCGGTCCGGGTC
>Ga0335074_10016015_pt1 | contig 10549 bp, 12 predicted proteins | sample Lox_Sample_23_FD_206715 | JGI IMG/M metagenome (GOLD analysis project Ga0335074, IMG submission 206715) | Soil microbial communities from Loxahatchee National Wildlife Refuge, Florida, United States - Lox_Sample_2.3 | ecosystem: Environmental > Terrestrial > Soil > Wetlands | place: USA...
CCTTGCGTGCTGCCCTTGGTGCCGCCCTATCTCGTCTACCTCACCGGCGCTTCGCTCGAGCGCTTCGCCGACGCGGAGACGAAACCGCGCGTTGGTCGTGCGACGCTCGCGGCCGCGCTCCTCTTCGTGCTTGGTTTTTCCACCGTGTTCGTCCTGCTCGGCGCCGGCGCCAGCGCCATCGGTGCGGTGCTGCGCGCCTATTCGGGCCAGCTCGCGATCGTTGCCGGCATCGTCATCATCATCATGGGCCTGCACTTCTTGGGCCTCACGCCGATCGCATGGTTGATGCGCGAGAAGCGCCTGCAAGTCGCAAAGCCGATCGGTTTGTGGGGCGCCTATCTGATGGGGCTTGCCTTTGCGCTCGGCTGGACGCCGTGCATCGGGCCGATCCTGGCTGCGATCTTGGCGGTCGCAGCTTCGGAGGCGACGGTCGCCAAGGGTGCCGGTTTGCTTGCCGTCTATTCGCTCGGGCTCGGGATTCCATTCATTGCAGCGGCATTGGCGATCGAGCCGTTCGCGGCGTTCCTGGCCCGCTTTCGCGCCCATCTCGGCTTGGTCGAAAAGGCAATGGGCGGCTTGCTTGTCCTCACCGGCATCGCCTTTCTCACCGGTACGGTTACGCAAGCAAGCTTCTGGCTGTTGGATATGTTTCCGATGCTGGGGAAAATCGGATAGCGCCCGTTTTCCAGTGCACGCTTCAGCTCGGTCCCACGCCGGTGATTTGATCGTAATTGCCGTTCTTGTCCCACCGATAGACGGCCCAGCCGCCGCCGGTGATGTCGCCCTTCTTGTCGAAGGAGATGGGACCAAGCACCGTGTTCCAGGTGCCGGCATGCATGGCGGCGGCGACTTTTTGCGGATCGGTCGTGCCGGCCTTGGTGGCAGCCTGCGCCCACACTTGGAACGCGGCATAGGTATAGAGCACGTAGCCCTCCGGATCGATGCCTTTGGCCTTGAACGTCTTCACGATGGCGGCGGCGGTCGGGCGTTTGCGCGGGTCCGGTGGAAAGGTGAACAGCACGCCTGCGCCGGCGGGGCCGGTGATGGACGCAAATTCCCGGGAGGCGAGCGCGTCGCCCGCCATCAACGTGGTCTGCAAGCCTTGGTCGCGCATTTGCCGCACGATCAGGCCGGCTTCCTGGTGATAGCCGCCGTCATAGACGATATCGATATTGTTGAGCTTGAGCTTGGAAACCAGCGCAGTGAAGTCCTTATCGCCTTGATTGTACGCCTCATCGAGCTTCTCGGTGACGCCGGCGGCGTTGAGCGCGCGCTTGGTCTGGTCGGCGAGGCCCTGACCGTAGGTCGTCTTGTCGTCGATGATGGCGATGTTTTTGTCCTTGAAATGCTGCACCAGATAAGCGGCGGCGAAGCTGCCTTGCTGGTCGTCGCGGCCGCAGGTGCGAAACGTGTTCCACATGCCGCGCTCGGTGAACAGCGGATTGGTCGAAGCCGGCGTGATCTGCAGAACGCCGGCGTCGAGGTAGGCATCCGAGGCTGGGATCGACGATGACGAGCAATAATGACCGACCACCACGGCGACGCCCATGCCGGACAGTTTTTCGGCGACCGAGCGCGCCTGCTTGGGATCGCAGGCGTCGTCGCCGATTTCGAGGTGCAACTTCTTGCCGAGCACGCCGCCCGTGGCATTGATGTCGGCGACGGCCTGCTTGGCGCCATCCGACATCTGCCGACCGAATGTCGCTTGGCCGCCGGTCATTGGGCCCGCGGCGCCGACCACGATGTCTTGCGCCATGGCTGTACCGCCGAAGCCGACCGCAACAAGCGCGAGCGCGCCAAGCAGCACTTTGCTCATGTCCAATCCTCAATTCTACCGGCGACAGTTTTGTTGGTGACGAAACGATATCACCGCTATGGCCGGTTTTCTCGCTCAATTTCGCGCCAGCCGAACGGGCCGGCGCGGGTGTAGAGCCACGGATATTGCCGCACCATCTGGCGCGCGCGCGTCGCTCGCCAGGCTAACATGCCGACGACGATGAAGATCGCCGTGTCGAGGCTGTAAGACGCCGGCGAAAGAAATTCGCCTTGGAACAGAGCGAAGTGAATAAAGCGCGCGGCGGCGCCGAGACAAAGCGCCGCGACCACAACCTGCCACGGCGGCCGCCAGGCGCGGGCGATGGCGCGGCCGGACAGCCAAGCGGCGCCGCCGCCGAGGATGCCGGTGACGAGGACGACGGGCAGGACGCTTTCGCCTGCATAGAGGCTCGCCATGTCGCCCTCAGCCCGCGCCGCCTTCGAGATAGGCGGCGCGGATTTCCGGCCGCTTGAGCAAGTCTCGCCCGGGCCCGTGCAGGGTGATTTCGCCGTTGACCATGACGTAGCCTCGGTGCGCGAGCTTGAGCGCGTGATAGGCGTTCTGCTCGACCAGGAATACGGTCAGCCTGTCGCGCTCGTTGAGCGCGCGAATGGCGGCGAAAATCTGCTGCACCAGGAGCGGCGCCAGGCCAAGCGACGGCTCGTCAAGCAGGATCAGCCGCGGCCGGCTCATCAGCGCGCGGCCGATGGCCAGCATCTGCTGTTCGCCGCCCGACAACGTGCCGCCGCGTTGGTTGCTGCGCTCGCGCAGCCGCGGAAACAAGGCGAAGACGCGCTCGATGTCGGCGTCAAAGTCTGCGGCGGCGGTCACCGTGGCGCCGATCTGCAGATTCTCCATCACCGTCATGCGCGAAAAGATGCGCCGGCCTTCGGGCGATTGCGCGATGCGAAGCTTGGCGACTTCGTGGGTCGGCAGCGCGGTAATGTCGCGGCCAGCGAAATATATGCGGCCCTCGCGGGCGCGAGGATCGCCGAACACGGTCATCATGAGTGTGGACTTGCCGGCGCCGTTGGCGCCGATGAGCGCGACGATCTCGCCTTCGTTGACCTCGACGTCGACGCCTTTGAGTGCGGCGACGTTGCCGTAATAGGCTTTCACCCCGCGCAGCGACAACAGCGGCTCGCTCATGGCGCGGCTCCAAACAAATGACGTCCTGCCCGCGAACGGGGGAGGGCAGGCCGGGCGGCGCGAGCCGCTCGCTCGGCGTGGCGGTGAAAACACTGCGCCAGCCTGCACCCGGCGGCGTCGCAGCCGACCTTGCTTTTGCAGAAGGAGGAGGGGAAAAAGGCTGCGGTCACAGCCCCACCTCCGCTTCGGCTTGTGCGACCTGTTCGTCGGCGAGGCCGAGATAAGCGGCGATCACCTTCGGGTCGTTGCGCACATCACGCGGTGCGCCTTCGGCGATCTTGACCCCGTAATCGAGCACGACCAGATGATCGGAAATCTCCATCACCACGCCCATGTCGTGCTCGATCAACAGGATCGAGATGCCGTGCTCGTCACGGATGGCGCGCAGCAACGTGTTGAGTTCGGCGCTCTCGCGATTGTTGAGGCCGGCGGCGGGCTCGTCGAGGCAGAGCAGCACCGGATCGGTGCACATGGCGCGGGCGATTTCGAGCCGGCGCTGCGCGCCATAAGGCAGCGCGCCGGCTGGATCGTCGGCGCGGTCGGCGAGCGCAACGCGATCGAGCCAGAAGCGCGCCTTGTCGATGGCGCGTGCCTGCGCGCGCTTGTAGGCGGGCGAGCCGAACAAAGCGAGCAAGGTGTAGCCCGACGCGATCATGAGGGTGTTGTGCTGGGCGACCAGGAGATTTTCCAGGGCCGTCATGGCGGCGAACAACCGCACGTTCTGAAACGTGCGCGCGACGCGTGCTTCGCGGGCGATGCGGAATTCCGGCAGCCGTTCGAGCAAGAAGCTGCGGCCGTCGTCCGCGTGATCGAGCAACAGGCGGCCGACCGTCGGCTTGTAAAAGCCGGTGATGCAATTGAATAACGTGGTCTTGCCGGCGCCGTTGGGGCCGATCAACGCCGTGATTTCCTGCGCGCGCGCGGCGAACGAGAGATCGCTCACGGCGAGAAGGCCGCCAAAGCGCATGGTCAGGTGCTCGACGGTGAGGATCGCTGCCGCGGTCACGCCGGCGTCTCCGTGCGCGCGCTGCCTGCGACGGCGGCGGCAACGCCCTCGTGCTCGCTGAGCAACACCGAAGGGGTGCGCGTCGCCACCAGGCCGCGCGGCCGATAGATCACGATCGCGACCATGGCGACGCCGAACACCAGCATGCGGTATTGATCGAACTCGCGGAACAATTCGAAACCGCCGAGCATGACGGTGGCGGCGACGGCGACGCCGAGCTGCGAGCCCATGCCGCCGAGCACGACGATCGCCAGCACCAAAGCCGACTCTGTGAAGGTGAACGATTCCGGGCTGATGAAACCCTGCCGCGTGGCGAAGAAGGCGCCGGCGAAGCCGCCGAACATGGCGCCCATGGCGAAAGCGGTGAGCTTCGTCGTCGTGGTGTTGACGCCGAGCGCGCGGCAAGCGATTTCATCCTCGCGCAACGCCTCCCAGGCGCGGCCGATCGGCAGCCGACGCAGCCGCAGCGTGACCCAATTGGTCAGCAGCGCCAGCCCGAGGATAAGGTAATAGAGAAAGACCAAGCGGTGCGTCGGCGAATAGTGCAGCCCGAACGTCGCGGCAAAGCCGTGCGCCGAGGAATTGAACGGCAAGCCGAAAAATGAAGGCCGGGGAATTCCGGGGATGCCGTTCGGTCCGCCGGTCAGATTTTGCCAGTTGAGCAGAACGAGGCGGATGATCTCGCCAAAGCCCAGCGTGACGATGGCGAGATAATCGCCGCGCAGCCGCAGCACCGGAAAGCCGAGCAGCAATCCGGCGAAGGCGGCAAGGATGCCGGCGAGCGGCAGGCAAACCCAGAACGGCAAGCCGAAATATTGCGCGATCAGCGCGTAGGAATAGGCGCCGACCGCGTAAAAGGCGACGTAACCGAGATCGAGCAGGCCGGCGAGGCCGACCACGATATTGAGCCCGAAGCCGAGCATCGTGTAGGTCACGATGAGGATGCCGAGATCGAGCAAATAACGGTTGCCGTAGAAAATAACCGGGACGACGAAGGCAAAAGCCAGAAACGCAGCCGCGGCATAGGGGACGACGCCCGCTGCCGCGGCTTTGACGGAAGCCGGAACGAAGCCCGCGACGGCAGCGTTGGCTTTGCGCCACAGCAGCGTCCACAGCAAGCGGGCGACGAACACCGCGGCGACGATTTCGGCGAGTGCGCGAAAGCGCGTGGTGAGGATCAGCGCGCCGGTCGGTCCCTGATCGGTGCGAATGCCGATCAGCAACGCAAACAGGCCGAACGCCACGACCGCAGCGAGTGCGGCTTCCTTCACCGCAGCCGGGAGGTCAAGCGATTGATCGGGCTCGCTCTCGCGCGGCACGCCCTCGCTTCCCTCACACTTTCTCGACTTCAGGCCGGCCCAAAATGCCAGTCGGCATGAATATGAGCACGATGATGAGAACGGCGAAGGCGGCCACGTCTTTGTATTCGATCGAGAAATAGGCCGACCACATCGTCTCGATCAACCCGATCAAGATGCCGCCGATCATCGCGCCCGGCAGCGAACCGATGCCGCCGAGCACGGCGGCGGTGAACGCTTTGACGCCGGCGAGAAAGCCGATGAAGAAATCGATGACGCCGTAATACAGAAGGAACAACAGTCCGGCCACCGCCGCCAGCGCCGCGCCGATGACGAAGGTGAGCGAGATGGTGCGGTCGACGTCGATGCCGACCAATGCCGCCATTTTCAGATCCTGCTCGCAGGCACGCATGTTGCGGCCGAGCCGCGTGCGCGCAACCAGCAAGGAGAAGCCGATCATCAACGCCAGCGTGGTGGCGACGACGATGATCTGAATGTTGGACAGCCGCACGGCGAAATCGTTGCCCTCGAACAACGTGTAGCCGCCGTGCACCAGCGGCGGCAGCGGCTTGACGCGGGCGCCCTGCGCCACCTGGACGTAGTTTTGCAGCACGATCGACATGCCGATCGCGGAAATGAGCGGCGCCAGGCGGGACGAGTGGCGCAGCGGCCGGTAGGCGATGCGCTCGACGGTCCAGCCGTAGAGCGCGGTAACCGCCATGGCAACCAGGAGGACAATGAGCAGGGCGAGCGGTACGGCGCTGACCCCGATGGCGACCAGGACGAGGAAAACGATCAGCGCCAGGAAGGCGCCCACCATGAAGATGTCGCCGTGGGCGAAATTGATCATGCCGATGATGCCGTAGACCATCGTGTAGCCGATGGCGATCAGGCCGTAGATCGAACCGAGGGTGATGCCGTTGATGAGCTGCTGGACGAAGTATTCCATTGCGTCCGCCGCCTTTCGATTCCCGGCAAATTCTTAACAGGGGCGCGGATAGGCGACAACGCGCGTACCGCCGCTGCCGTGGAAACCAGCCTGCGGCGGGGCGAGTTGGACACGCCGGCCGCTGTCGGCGGCCACTGAGAGCCGGCCCTTCTTGCGTATTTTTCCTGTAATTACAATTTGTTGGCCGAAATAAAGGCAACGGAACCGGGGAACGGCACCGTCGGCGGCGCGTTACCCATCGGGCAGGGGTTGCCGACAAACCTTGGAGGTCCCGATGGCGAATGAACAGCAAAACCCGCAGCACAACCAGCAACAGCAAAACGATCCCCAACAGGGCGGCCAGCAGAAGCCGGGCCAGCAACAGCAAGGCGGCCAGAACAGGCCCGGCCAACAGGGCGGCCAGCAAAAGCCCGGCCAGGGTGGTCAGCAAGGCGGTTTCGACCGCTAGAGCCCATGCGTTCTGATCGAATCAGAACGCAGCCCTTGCATTTCGATTGCGCATGATCTTTTCGGGCCTTTCTTTACTCACCGAAGCGAGTGTGGCGAAGGACCGGAATAGGCTTTTTTGTTTTCTGGATCATGCGGTACTGGATCATGCGGTAAGCGGCGGGCGGCTGCTTTGCTGTGCAAAGCGGCGATCGAGCGGTCCTCCGCCGCTTCTTCTTCGGCGCGATTGGCCTATGCTGGCGGCATGGCCAACGCGCTGCCTCTGTTCCACCTCTACGGCGATCCCCCGGACGATCAGGCGTTCGACTTCGTTCACGTCGAAACCATCGCCTCGCGCTCCTCGATCCACGATTGGACCATTCGTGCGCATCGGCATCGCAATCTGTTTCAGATCCTGCTGATCGAACGCGGTGGCGGCGACATGACGTTCGAGGCGGCGCACCTGCCGTTCGCCGCGCCCGCCGCGATCCTGGTGCCGGCGGCGATCGCCCACGGCTTCCGTTTCGAAGCGAACGTCACCGCGGGTTGGGTGCTGACGTTCACCGAGGACGCGGCCGTCGCGCTGATCGATCGCGCCAGCGAAGCGTTGTCGCGGTTGCGCGATCTCGCCGCCCATCCGATCGTGCCGATCAATGACGAGGCTGAACTGGCGCGGCTTTCGGCGCTATGCGCGGAGCTGTCCGAGGAAGCGAGCCTGGCGCGCGAAGGCTATCGCGTGGCGATGCGCGGACTGCTGGCGCTGATCGCCGTCGGCGTGGCGCGGCTGGCGGCGAGCCGCGCGCGCACCGGCAGTGTCACCCTGCAGCCGGCCGACGCCACCGTTGCGCAATTGCGCGCGCTGGTCGAGGAGTTCTTCCGCCGCGAGCATCGGCTCGGCTTCTACGCCGAAAAGCTCGACATGACGGTCGACCGGCTCAACGATCACGTCAAGCGCGCAACCGGCGTCACCGCCGGACATCTTATCCGCCAACGCGTGCTCACCGAGGCCAAACGGCAGCTCGTTTTCACCGCGGCGCCGATCCAGGACATCGCCGCGGAACTAGCGTTTGCCGATCCTTCGCACTTTGCCCGCTTTTTCCGCAAGCATACCGGCACGACGCCGCACGAGTTTCGCGATCATGGCGCGTGACGGTTATTTGTTCAGTTCAGCAAAAATCCCAGCACTGCCTCGGTATAAGCCTGCGGCTGCTCGACGTTGGCGATGTGCCCCGCCTCGATGGTGAGCAGTTGCGCTCCGGCGATGTGGTCGGCAATGAATTCGTTGAGCGGCGGCGGCGTCGCCACGTCGAGCCGGCCGGCGATGACCAAGGTCGGCGCGGTGATCCGAGGAAGCAGCGCCCGGTGGTCCATATCGCGGATCGCCGCGCAGCAGCCGAGATAGCCTTCCAGGCTCGTTTTCGCGAACATCTCGGTCATGCGGGCGATGGTCGCCGTCGCGTTGGCGCGGAAATCTTGGCTGAACCATCGCTCCATGGTCGCGGTCGCGACGCGGGCAATGCCGTTGGCGCGCGCAAATTTCATGCGCTCGTCCCAGATGGTCTTGTCCGGGTAGTAACAGGCGGTGTTGGAAAGGATCAGTTTGTCGATGCGGCTTGGCGCATGCGCGCCGAGCCATTGGCCGACCATGCCGCCCATCGACAGTCCGCACCAATTGGTCCGCGCGATGCCGAGTCCGTCGAGGATCGCGAGCACGTCGCGGCCGAGCCGCTCCATCGTGTATGGGCCTTGCGGCGCGTCGGATCGGCCGTGGCCGCGACGGTCGCAGCGAATGAGCCGGAAATGCCGCGTGAACGGCGCCACCTGCTGATCCCACATGTGCAAGTCGGTGCCGAGCGAGTTCGACAGCATCAGAACGGGTGCCTGCTCCGGCCCCGCGACCTCGACATGAATGGTGCAGCCGTCCGCCTTGATGTCGGGCATCGGTGCGCTCCTTCGTGCCGCGGCCTCCCGGTCATTTAACCGCCACGGCGGCGCCGCGCCAATTTCCGCATGCATTCGGGACGGTCTTCCCATGCGCCGCATGAGGCGCTAAGCGATAGAGGGCCGCAGTGAAAGCACAAGCGCGGCCGGCCGAGGGGTGACGCGAATGGCCATGACGATGAGCGGCGAGTACCAGCTTGCGGTGCCGCGCGAAACGGTGTGGGAAAAACTCAACGACGCGGCAACGCTGAAAGCCTGCATTCCCGGCTGCGAGCAGCTCGACAAGGTGTCGGATACGGAATTCCAGGCGGTTGCGACCACCAAGATCGGCCCGGTGAAGGCCAAGTTCAAAGGCAAGGTTACGCTATCCGATCTCGATCCGCCGAACGGATACAAGATTTCCGGGCAGGGCGACGGTGGCGTTGCCGGCTTCGCCCAGGGCGGCGCAACGGTCAAGCTCGCGCCGAAAGACGGCGGCACCTTGCTCAGTTATACGGTCGAGGCGCAGATCGGCGGCAAGCTGGCGCAACTCGGCCAGCGCCTGATCAACGGGGCGGCGAAGAAACTTGCCGACGACTTCTTTCAGAAATTCGCGACCGCTGTCAGCCCGCCGAGCTCATAGGCTTATGGAACAGCCCGCGCGCCAAGCGCGCGGGCCATGCTTGGCGGTCAATCACGGACAGCGGTGGAGGTTTCCATCGTAGCCGCGAAATTGGCCGGTCGCCGGATTGTAGCTGCGGAAATGGGTCTGACACCATCCGACCGCGCCGGGCGCATAGTCGTAGTATCGGCCGGGCATGAAGTTGAACCCCACACTCGGAGTGGCCAAAGTCCGGGCTATGTTCGGGTCGATCGGAGGACCGGACATCGGGTCTTGATATATTTGCGGGCCCGCAGGCGCTTGCTGCTGGGCAAGAGCAGGAACGGAGAGAAACGCCGTGCCCAGTGCCAGAACGGCAAGTAGAGCGGTCTTGTGGCTCATATCGTACTCCTGTGGCTTTTAATTTGATTGCGTACGGCCGTTGCGCGCCGCCGCCGCAAACTAAATTTTGCAAAGCAGCATTTGGTTCCTGCAGCGCAGTATTTCCTGCAGCGCAGTATTGCGTAACCGACGCGGCCGGTTAGCGTGGCGCCGACAACGCGACGAGGGTTCCGCAAGCGCACACTTGACCGCCGGCCGCGGCGCGGTTCACAGTAAGGAGGGTTCCAAGGCAGGAAATCCGGCAAAAATGCCGCGTTTTCGCCCTTAACGGCAGTCAACGGCCGTAAGCCGTCCTGCAAAAAGACTATGTATAGAATTGCGAGGAGGCGCTTATGGCGACCGTTTCCCTCACCGTGAACGGCAAACCCGTCACCGCTGATGTCGATCCGCGCACGCTGTTGGTGCAGCTGTTGCGCGAAAATCTGCGGCTCACCGGCACCCATGTCGGCTGCGACACCTCGCAATGCGGCGCCTGCGTCGTGCTGGTCAACGGCAAGGCGGTGAAATCCTGCACCGTGCTCGCCGTGCAGCTCGAAGGCGCCGACGTGCTCTCAATCGAAGGCTTGGCGCCTGCGGACGGTCCGCTGCATCCGATGCAAGAGGCCTTCCGTGAGAACCACGGGCTGCAATGCGGCTATTGCACGCCGGGGATGATCATGACCGCGGTCGATATGGTGCGCCGCAAAGGTTACGAGCTCGACGACCACACCATTCGTGAGGAGCTGGAGGGCAACATTTGCCGCTGCACCGGATATCACAACATCGTCAAGGCGATCGCCGCCGGCGCCCGCGCGATGGCGGGCGACGGTGTGGCGGCCAAAGCCGCCAAGTAGCCGCCCAAAAGGGAGGTCCAATAAAAAAACCGTCGGAGGAAACCACCATGAACGCGACCGGGATCGGCGCCGCGGTGCGCCGCAAGGAAGATCACCGCTTCATCACCGGCAAGGGCCATTACACCGACGATATCAATCGGCCCGGCCAA
>Ga0335074_10016016_pt1 | contig 10549 bp, 8 predicted proteins | sample Lox_Sample_23_FD_206715 | JGI IMG/M metagenome (GOLD analysis project Ga0335074, IMG submission 206715) | Soil microbial communities from Loxahatchee National Wildlife Refuge, Florida, United States - Lox_Sample_2.3 | ecosystem: Environmental > Terrestrial > Soil > Wetlands | place: USA: Florida...
GGCCGTACCTCGTTCCCCGACGGAGATTTCCGCGCCGGCCTCCGGCCCTTCGCCAACCGGGACCCTGCCGCAGGCCGCGACCCCCGCACCGTCCGTGCCCCGGTCGCCGGCCAAGGCGCGCACACCAACGGTGGCCGTGCCCGGCCCTCCGATCACCCCAGTCGGCCCGACGCCGTCGGCACCCGCCGAGGCGATCGTGCCGTCCACGACGTCGGTGCCGATAGACGCGTTCGCGCCGGCCGAGGTCATCGTGCCCGACGAGGGGTCTACGCCGCCCGCGCAGCCCGAGACCACTCCGCAGGCCGAGACGGACGAGGCCGAGGATGCCGGGACCAGCCCGGACGAACTGGCGGACGCGGGCCAGCCGACCGAGATCACTCCGATCGTGGCGGCCATGTCCTCGACCGCCGCCCTCGCCGACGCCGTGCCCGACGGCACCGTTGACTCGCCGGGAAGCGTCACGGACTGGCGGGAACCCGAACTCCGCGCCGCCGGCCTAGTGGAGCCCGACCTTCCGCAGCCCGACGTCCAGGAACCGGAACTGCCGGACCTAGCGCCCGCTGACCTGCCCGCGGCGGACCTGCAGGCCGTGATCGCGGCCGAACCCGGGGGTGCGCCCGAACCAGCGGTGGAAGCGGCGGCCGTCCCGGTCATCGAGCCGGACATGCCGGGCTCGCGGGACAGTACCGGGGCTGCGCCCGAGATCGCCGTCTTTGTCACCGGTCCCGACCGAGAGGCGGTTAAGACCGGGAAGCGCCAGGAAAGCGACTGGCGCCGTCGCCTTCCCGCGATCGCCGCGGTCAGTGCGCTCGCCGGGGCGGCGGCGGTCGTGGTCCCGCTGATGCTGAAGAGCAGTCCGGCAGGCTCAGATCATGCGGCGAAATCCCAGGGACCGTCGACGTCCGCGAGCGCGACGCCGTCAAGTTCGCGGCAAACGCTGGCTCCTCAGCGGTACACCCCGGTGCTGCTCCACGACCTGGTCGTCACCGGTCACCCGGTCGACTCGCTGGCCTTCAATCCGGCGGGCACGATGCTCGCCATGGCGGCCCCTAACCGCCTCTGCACCTGGGACCTGTCCACCGCGCGGTGCGCCGGCGTCTTCACTCCCATGTTCGCGGTCGCGTTCAGTCCGGACGGCATGACCCTGGCCGGCGTCCAAGACGAGGGAAACAGTTCGAACCTCCCGTGCGGGAACCCCGACGGTGTGGTCCGCCTGTGGAACGTCGCCACCGGGCGCGAGGACGCCAGCTTCTGCGATACGAGTGGCACCACGGCGATCAGCGGCGGCGCGCTGTCCGTCGCGTTCAATCCTGACGGCAACATGCTCGCCGTCGGGGACGGCGACGGTGACACCTACCTGTGGAACGTCCGCACCAGGAAACCGGTCACCTTCGTCACCCGACCCGGTGAGATAGCAGCGAACGAGGTAGCGTTCAGTCCGGACGGCACCATCCTCGCCGTCGGCGACATGAATGGCAGCACTTACCTCTGGCGAGTGAACGCGAGCACCGGAACTGTCGCGTTCATCACCGTTGTCACGGGTATCCGAAACACTGATAACAACACGGCTGGCGTGACGGGACTGGCATTCTCCCACGACGGCGGCACGCTAGCGGTCGGGGAAACCGCCGCGACCACCCACCGGACCTACCTGTGGAACGCATCCACCTGGAAACTGGCCGCCGCTCCCCTTTCCGATCCCGGGGGCTCTAACGTGACCGCGGTGGCGTTCGCGCCCGACGGCAGCACGCTAGCGGTCGCCGACGGCAACGGGACCGTCTACCTGTGGAACAGCGGCAGCGGCACGCTGCTTACCCGCCTGTCCGATCCTGACGGCGCGCCAGTGGTCGCCGTGGCATTCAGCTCCTACCGAGCCGCGCTGGCGACGAGCGACCAAGCCGGCGACGTCTATTACTGGTCGAAAAGCTTAGCTTCGATAACGGTATGGCGGTCACGAATATAAACTTTTCCAAGCAGATTTCATCCACTGTCCCGCACAATACTTTAGGCGGTGAGCACTGGTTACAGGGTTGCGATGGCAGAATTCTACGTCTAATCTGAGCGCGCGGTGATTCTTCGCATCGATGAATTTTTAAGCATCCATCCCGATAGGCCTGGGAAGCGAGCGGGCAGTGCGACGCCGCCTCCGGGAAGGATTGATAGTGAAACTCCGGATGCCACGATGGCGAACTGCCTTGCTGCTCGCCTTTCTTGCCCTGCCCCTCGCGGTTACCGCCGCACCAGCGGCCAACGCGAGCACGAGCGTCGGATACGTCCGGCTCGCTAATCTGGCCGAGAATTCTTCTCCGTATGACCTGTACCTGTATCAAACGGGCAGCGCCAAGCCCGCCACACCCACGATGGCCGATGCCGTCTACGGAGTGGTGAGCTCCGAACTGTCAGAGGCCCCCGGCAGCTACACCCTTGCCGTGCTGCCCGCCGGATCGCCCGCGTCGAGCGCGGCGTCGTATTCAAGCAAGTTCTCCGTGTCGGCGGGCGCGCTCGTCACGGTCGGGCCCATCGACGTGTCGGGCCAGGGTAGCGCGCGGAAGGTGTTCAGCCTCCCCGAGCCGCTGACCACCAAGACAGGCCAGTCCACCGTGACTGCGATCAACACCTCGATCGGGAACGGCGCGGTCACGTTCCACTGCAGTTGCGCCGCGGGGGCGCCGGGGAACATCCTGACCAGCGCGCAGACCGATGCCTCGTACACCGCCAACATCCCGCCCGGCAACTGGACCATGACGGCGACCGGGAGCGGCGGGGTGACGTCGAGCGTGTACGTCCCGCTCGCGGCGAACACCAACCGCACGGAGATCGTCCTCGGCTCCGCGAGCGGGCTTCAGATCCTTAACCTCCTGGACGCCGTCGGCGACACGGCCGCCCTCGGCAGCGCGGGCACGGGCTTGGGCGGCACGGCGTCGCACGGGCCGGACTCGCCGCTCCCGTGGCTGGCGCTCATCGGCGCCGGGGTGCTGCTCGTCGCGGTCGGCGGCCTGACGGTGTCCCGCGCCAAGCTGGGCCGTCTGGCCAGCCGGAGGTAACGGGTGCGGATGAGCAGGCCGGCCGCGGTCACCGTCGCGGCCGGCCTGCTCGCGATCGCGGCGGGCACCTCCGGATTGCTGCTGACCAGGCACTCCACTCCGGCTTTGCGGCCGCCACCGCTCGGAGTGGCGACGGTGCCCGCGCCCACCGGTCCCATCGTCTCCCCGTCGCAGCCGATTGCGCGGCCCGAGCCGGGCCACTCACAGTCAGCCGACCCGCAGAGCGCGACGCCAGCCCCCGTCGCCAGGCCGGTCTCGCTGACCATTCCGCTGATCGGGGTGCGCACTCCGCTGGTCACGCTGGGCCTGGCCGCGAACGGCACGCTCCAGGTGCCCTCTTCGGCAGCCGTGGCGGGCTGGTATACCGGCAGCGCGCGGCCGGGATCGGTCGGCCCGTCCGTCATCGTCGGCCACGTTGACTCGCTGTCCGGCCCCGGCGTGTTCTTCCGGCTGTCCGAGCTGCAGCCAGGCGACCGCGTCTACGTCACGCGGGCCGACGGGACCATGGTGGAGTTCCGCGTGACGGCGGTGCAGACCTTCCTGAAGGTGTCCTTCCCCACCCAGGCCGTGTACGGGGGCACGCCGTACCCCGAGTTGCGCCTCATCACCTGCGGCGGGACGTTCGACTACGCGACCGGCCACTACCTCAGCAACACCATCGTCTACGCCACCGAGTCTGACTGAGCCCGGTCGGCTGTCAGGAGGGCACGCCCGACAGGAACGACTCGATCACGGGCACGTAAGCCGCCTCGTCCTGGAACAGGAACGCGTGCCCGGCGTCCGGGTAGAACATCAGCCGCGCGCCGTGAATCAGCCCGGCCAGCGTCTTGCTGTTGACCGACGGGTCGAGCCGGTCCTCGGCGCCGTCGGCGATCAGCGTGGGCACGGTGATCGCCGACGGATGCTGCCCGGCCGGGTCCGTTCCCGCCCACCAGGCGTCTATCGCGTGCCGCTGCTGGGTGACAACCGAGGCGGGCACCGACTCGCCGGGCGGGTAACTCGAGGTAGCGGTCAGGTACGCCAGCCCTGCGTCCTGCTGGTTAGCCGGGAAGAGAGCACCGAGCACGGTCTGCGTGTCGGTCGACGAGAGCGCGTTGATGGCGCTCTGCTGCGGCCGGATCGTGGCGCCGTTGCCGGGATAGCTCGCGGACAGCACGAGCGCGCGAACCTGAGCCGGGTGCAGCACCGCGAGCGCCTGCGCGATCATCGAGCCCATCGACCAGCCGAGGACGTAGGGCCGGCCGAGCCCGAGCGCGGTGATCAGGGCGCTCGTCTGGTTCGCCATGTCGTCGATGGACAGCGTGCCCGCAAACCCGGCGGTCTGGCCGATCCCCGCGTTGTCGAACACCACGACGCGGTACCGCTGGGCGAGCGCGTCCACCAACATCGGGTCCCAGGTGGACATCGTCCCGCTGAACCCCATAATCAGCACGAGGGGCGGTCCGCTGCCGATCTCCCGGTACCCGACGTTCCCCATCGACGTGGACGTGACCTGCACCGGCTCGGAGGTGACGGACACCGAGTCGGGCACGGCGGCGGTCGTCCCCGACGCGGCCTTCGCCGCCGCCGCGTCGGCGAACGCGGCCACCGTCGAGGCGGCCGGGGCGCCGACCGCCGAGTACTCGATGTACCCCTGGTAGTCCCCGGCGGAGAAGCTGACGAGCACGGTGCTGATCGGTATCCCGCTCGCCCTGAACGCCCACAGGTAAGCGGAGGACGCCTTCCCCACCTGGGGAAACGCGAGAGGCTTGATGGTCACCGGCGTCTTCACCCCGGAGAGGGCGAGAGTCGTCGAGTGGCACGCGGCCATCGCCTGGTCAAGCCGCGCCCAGCGCGCGGCCGCCTGCGGTCCGGTGGCGAGGACTTCCCCGAGTGACGGGACCCCCGAGCCCTGCACAAACGTCGCCGTCGCGGACGTCAGCCCGCTCATGGTCGCGGACAGCCCGGCGAGACATGACACGGTCGGCTGCGCGCTCGCCGCTTTCAGCGCTATGGAAGACCACCCAGCGGGCAGGTCAGACACCGAAAGCAGGCGTTCTTTCACCAGGCTGCCGGCGCTGGGCGGCGGTGACCCGCCGCACCCGGCGACGAAGAGCCCGGCACTCGCCACCACGGCCACTCCCACCGACATCCAAGCGCGCCGCATCCGGCACCTCCGGCGAATCCGTGAGTCTGCCTCGACCGAGCATCCCTCCGATGATGGCGTCAGGGAAGCTGCGCAGCTATGAATTCGGCCAGCGCCGAACGGCCCGCGACTGGTAACCAGTCTCGCGGGAAGCTCATCTCCTGGTTGCCTCGGCGACAAGCAGGCGGTCGCCGGCCGCGATGACGGGGTCGTCGACGAGGCCGAGCGTGAACTCCCCGTTCCGTACCAGGCCGAGGACCAGCCCGGCCCGCTCGTTCCGGATCGCGCTCAGTGCCTTGCCGACGGCGGACGGGCCCGCCTCGATCTCGGCGAGCGCGTCCCTGTTCCCGACGAGTTGGGAGATCATCTCCCCCGCGTGCGGGGTCTCCAGCGCCGCGGCGAGCGTCCGGGAGACGAGCTGGCTGGCGGAGACCGACTGCTGGACGCCGAGATCGAGCAGCGCTTCTCGCACCGAGGGCGAGTCGACGAGTGCGGTGATCGTCAGCGACGGTGCCTGCTTGCGCAGTAGCACCGCGCTGACTAGCACATCGCCGTCGCTCGAGCCGGTGATCAGTGCCTGCTCGGCGCCGGCCGGCCTGGCCCGGGCGACCGCCGTCTCGTCTGTCGGGTTCCCGCGGATCACGTGCACACCGGAACGCACCGTGGCCGGGTCAACGTCCGCCACCAGCACGACCGGTATCCCCGCCCCGGCCAGTTCGTCGAGGATCGCGGGCACGGTCGGCGACATGCCCACGATGAGGCGGTAGGTCCCTGTCGGGAACTGTGAGTGCATCGCGAGTATCCTCCGGACTCCGGCGGCCGCCGCCGCCCCCGAGACGATCGCGAACGCGGCCGCGAGCATCGGGATCGTGGTGAGCATGACGAGCGAGGCGATCAGCTTGCCGATCGGGTTGTGCGGCGTGACGTCGCCGTACCCGACGGTGGTCGCCGTGGTGACGGCCCAGTACAGGCCGGTGGTGTAGGGCAGGTCTTCGGCTAGCGCGAACAGCCCGGAGCCGAGCAGCACGACGGCTATTACCGAGCCGAGCAGGATCAGCACGTGCCGCCGGTGGGGGACGCCGAAGACACGGATCAGGAGGGTGATCACGGCCATCACCCTACTGGTGGCCACTAACGGCGCGCGGTGTCGTTGTGCGCCCGCAAACTCGCCGGGGCCGGCCGCCCTGGCACCCGGGTAAGGTTTTGCGCAGAATCAGCCGCGAGCCACCAGTTCCCCCGCCCACTGCCTAGGAGCCCCTCTCATGACAGCCCGGCAGCAGATCGCCCGCCTGCTTCCGCTGGTGCTGCTGATCGTGCTGGTGATCGCCGGGCTGCGCGGGACGGTCTCCGCGCCCCGCTGGACCGGTCCGCTGCGCACTGACGGCGTGGTGATCGGGATAGCCCTCGAGGTCATCTTCGGCGCGGCCCTGGTTGCCATCTGGTCCAGGGACGCCGCGGCCAGGCGGGCGGCCGAGCGGCAGCCGTACACCGGTGAGGTCAAGGAGATCGAGCCGGCCGGTGCGCTGCGCTTCACCCTCAAATACGTGCTCGTCATGAGCATGATCGCGATCGCCGTCGTGCTGATCTCCGAGCTGCACCTGCACTTCCTCACCAAGCCGCTCCGGCTGCGCACCCTCCCGGCCAGCAAGAACAAGCCGCCGGTGACGGCAACCAGCGGCCACGGCTCGTCCTTCAGCCTCCCGCTCGGTCCGATCCTGTACGCGCTGCTCATCGCCGTCCTGGTCGCGGCGGTGGTGGTCAGCATCTGGTGGGGAACGCGGCTGCGCCGTCCGGCCGCGCCGCTGGTGATCGAGGACGTAGACACCGAAGAGCTCGAGGCGGCGGTCGCCGCCGGCCGGGCCGCGTTGCAGCAGGTCGACGACGCGCGGGCCGCGATCATCGCCTGCTACATGGCGATGGAGCGCAGCCTCGCCGAGCGGGGGACCGCGCGCGAGGCGGCCGACACCCCGGACGAACTGCTCGCCAGGGCGGTTGCCGCTGGCACCGTGCGCGGGGCGGCGGCGGGCAGGCTGACCGCGCTGTTCTACGAAGCCCGGTTTTCCAGCCATCCGATGACCGAGGTAGACGATGCGCGGGCAGCGCTCGATGAGATCTCCGCCGAGCTCGCGGCGCTAGCTGCCGAGCGGGCCGCCCGGCAGGCCGCGCAGTCCGTCAGCGCTGACGCCAGCAGGCCAGGCGGAGGCTGGGTATGAACGAACGCTGGCGCCAGGCCACGCCCGAGCTGATCATCACCGCGATCGTTGTCACGGCGGCCGCCCTGGCAGCCGCCGCCGTGTCCGGCTGGCCCGGCGTGGTGGCGATCACCGCCGGGGCAGCGGTGATCGCCCTGCTCATGCTCCGCGGCCTGATCCCGCGGTCCGAGGCCCAGGCGTTCCGCCGGGCGAGGGGCAAGCAACAGGCCAGGACGATCTCCGGGTACCCGCAGCGCCGGTTCGTCGTCTCCTCAAGCCTCGTCAGCCGCGCGATGTATGAGTCGGACCTGCGCCCCGTGCTCGAGCACATCCTGGCCGCCAAGCTCGCGGAGAACCACGGGATCAACGTCTACACCGAGCCAGCGAGCGCGCGCCGCGCGTTCTGCCGGACCCGCGCCGATGAGCTCGCATGGCCCTGGATCGACCCCGCCCAGACCCTCGACAGCGACGACCGCGCCAGGGAGCGGCACGGCGTACCGCGCCGCGTCCTGGCCCGGCTGATCGACCGATTGGAGCAGCTGTGACCCCGGAAGAGACCGCGCGTACCGCGAAGGTCATCCTTGACGAGCTCGACAAGGCGGTCGTCGGCCGCCGTCGCATCCTGGAGTACGTCCTGGTCGGCATCCTGGCCGGCGGCCACGTCCTGCTCGAAGACCTGCCCGGCCTCGGCAAGACGCTCATCGCGCGCTCGTTCGCCCAGGTGCTCGGCTTGGACTTCGCCCGCATCCAGTTCACTCCCGACCTGCTGCCGAGCGACGTGGTCGGCGCACCGCTGTACGACCAGCGCAACGCGGAGATGGTCTTCCGGCCCGGCCCGGTCTTCACCCAGCTGCTGCTCGCCGACGAGATCAACCGCACGCCGCCGAAGACCCAGGCCGCCCTCCTCGAGGCCATGGGCGAGGGACAGGTCAGCGTGGACGGTGAGTCCCGCAAGCTCCCGCAGCCGTTCATCGTCCTCGCGACCGACAACCCGATCGAATACGAGGGCACCTACGAACTGCCGGAGGCCCAGCTGGATCGCTTCCTGATGCGGCTCCGCCTTGGCTACCTGACCGGACCGGACGAGACCGACATGCTCCGCCGCCGGGTCGACCGCGCGACGGAATACGTCAGCCTGCAGCCGGTCACCGACGCGGTCGGCCTGCTCGCCATGCGCGAGTCGCTGGAGAAGGTCGAGATCAGCGACGACCTGCTCGACTACGTGATCGCGATCGTGACCGCCACCCGCAAGGATCCGCAGATCCAGGTCGGCGCCTCGCCGCGCGGCGGCCTCGCCCTGGTCCAGCTCGCCCGCGGCCAGGCCTTGCTGCAGCAGCGCGACTACGTGGTGCCCGACGACATCAAGCAGGTCACCGTCCCGGCACTGGCGCACCGGATCACGCTCCGTCCGGAGCTGTGGGTTCGCCAGGTCTCCGCCGACGACGTGATCGCGCGGCTGCTGGCCGGGGTCCCGACCCCGCGCACTGACCCCAGGGCCGCCCGGGCTGACCCCACGGCTGCCCGCGCGACCGCCGGCTGATGGCCCTGGCCTTGCCCGCGGCCGGCGACCAGGCCAGCCTCGGCGCGTCATCTCAGGTCCGGGCGGACGAGGTGGCGGTCAGCTGGCGGCCGTCGCGGCATGCCCGCCGGCTGCTCACGCTGGCCGCCGCGGGACTGCTGCTCGCCGTGATCACCCGGAACCCGGCGCTGGCTGGCGTGGCGGGCCCGCCACTGCTGCTGCTCGGGGCTGGCCGGGTCCGGCCCGGCCGGGCCGGGCCGGCCTCCGGCCTGATCGGCGTCCGCATCGGGCTCACCGCGACCAGGATGTACGAGGGGGAGCCAGCCGCCCTGGACGTGGCGGTGGCCGACGATGCTCACGACGTGCGCTGGTCGTTTGAGCCGGGGAAGGGCATCGAGCCGGGCAGCGCGACCGCGGTCAACGGCCAGGCGGCTCGCTTCACGTTCGCGGTGCCCCGCTGGGGCAAGCGTGGTCTGGGCACGGTTACCGTGACCCTCCATGACCGCTGGCGCCTAGTCGAGGGCCGGGTCAACCTCACGCTGCCGTCCGTCGACTGCTACCCGTCGCCCGCCGTGCAGCGCACCGAGGTGGTGCTGAGCAAGCTGCCGAACCGCCTCGGCGAGCATCGTGCACGGGTGGCGGGCGAGGGTACCGAGTTCATGGGCGTTCGCGAGTTCGTCCCGGGTGACCGGCAGCGCGCGATCAACTGGCCGGCCTCCACCAGGCGCGGCCGTCTTCAGGTGAACACGTTCGCCGCTGAGCGCTCACAGGACGTGGTGCTGCTGGTGGACTCGACATCGGACGTCGGCGAGCCCGGTGAGTCCGCGCTCGACCTCGGGCTGCGTGGCGCGGCCGGTGCCGCCCGGGCGTACCTGACCGCGCGCGACCGGGTCGGCGTGATCACCTACCAGTGGGGCGGCACCCACTGGCTCGCTCCTTCCCTCGGCCGCCGCCAGCTCTACCGGATCATCGACGTGCTGCTGCAGTCCGACACCGGGTGGGCGCGGGGTGCCACGTTCAGTCGCCTGCCGCGCGCCGCGCTGCCGCCCGGTGCCCTCGTCGTCGCGTTCTCCCCGCTGCTCACCGGACGGTTCGTCGAGGCGCTGCGGGACATGCGCGAGCGCGGATTCTCGCTGATCGTGGTGGACGTGCTGAACACCGCCCCGCCGCCCCGCCGGACGTTCGCCGACCACGCGGCCCGCCGGATCTGGCAGCTGGAGCAGGAGGCGATCCGGTTCTCGCTCCGCGAGCTCGGCGTCCCCCTCGTCCGGTGGGACGGCAAGACACCGCTCGACCTGCCGCTCGCGCCCTACACCCGCCGACCCCTGGTGGTCCGCCGATGACCTCGATCACCCCGGCCAGCCGCAACGGTGACGCCGCCGCACCCGGCGCACCCGCCGCACCCGGCGCGGCGCAGCCCGCCGCCGGACCGCGCCTGACCGCCACGCCCAGGGCGGGCGTCCTGGCGGCCGTCGGCCCGCGGCTGGCCGCCGTGCTGCTCGGTGCCGCCTGCGTCGCGTGGGCGGCGACCCCGCTCCGGCACTCGGGCCTGGCTCAGACCGCCCTGGTCGTCTCGATCGTCGCGGTGACCGCGGGCGCCCTGCGGCTGGCGGTCGCCGACATCCCGCAGCCGGAAGACGACTTCATGCTTCCCGGCTACCTGCGCCTC
>Ga0335074_10016017_pt1 | contig 10548 bp, 9 predicted proteins | sample Lox_Sample_23_FD_206715 | JGI IMG/M metagenome (GOLD analysis project Ga0335074, IMG submission 206715) | Soil microbial communities from Loxahatchee National Wildlife Refuge, Florida, United States - Lox_Sample_2.3 | ecosystem: Environmental > Terrestrial > Soil > Wetlands | place: USA: Florida...
TACTGGTCGGCATGATGCGCCCGGTGCCGCAGCGGGATGACCTGCTGGCGCTGCGGCGAGCGGTGGGCGACGCCACCCGGCTGCAGCTCGCCCCGCTCACCGAGGCGGCGGTCGCCGAGCTGGTGGCCGATCTGGTCGGTGGCCAGCCCGGCGACAAGCTGCTGCGGCTGGCCGGTGGCGCGGCGGGCAACCCGCTTTACGTGACTGAGCTGGTCGCCGCGCTGACCCGGGGCAGCGGCGTCACCATCACCGGCGCAGGCACCGCCGAGCTGACCAGCGGCTCCGCGCCCGGCTCTCTGTCGGCGGCCATAGCGGACCGACTGGGCTTTGTTTCCGGCCCGGCGCGCGACGTGCTGCGGGCGGCGGCCCTGCTCGGCGTCGATTTCGCCGTGCCGGACCTGGCGACCGTGCTGGGGCGGGGTGTGGCCGACCTGCTCCCGGCCATCGACGAGGCCCGCACCGCCGGGGTGCTGGCCGAGTCCGGTAGCGGTCTGGGGTTCCGGCACCCGCTGATCCGTGCGGCGCTGTATGACGAGATACCGTCGCCGTTGCGCGCCGCCTGGCACCGCGATGCCGGGCGCGCCCTGGCCGGGGCCGGCGCGCCAGCCGACCGGGTGGCCCGGCAGTTGCTGCGGGCCATCGGCGGACCAGGCGGCGGGGCCGAGCCGATGGACGAGTGGATGCTGAGCTGGCTGGCTCACACCGCCGAGCCGCTGATCGGTCAGGCGCCCCAGGTGGCCGCGGAACTCCTGCGCCACGCCGTCGCGAGCTCCCCGGCTGGCCCGGCCCGGCACGACCGTCTGGTGGGACGGCTCGCGGACGCTCTGTACCGGGTCGGCGATGCGGACGAGGCCGAGCGGGTGGCCAGCCGGGCCCTGGCCGAGGCCGTCGAGCCTGATGCCCTCATCGACCTGCACTGGACGCTGGCGCAGTGCCGCATGCGGGTGGGCCGGTTCGCGGAGTCCCTGGCCACGCTGGACCAGGCCCTGGCTTCCCCCGGGATCTCGGCCCGGCACCGCGCCCGGCTGCTGGTGCTCGCGGCCCGGACGCACAACAACCTCGGCGAGGTCGAGAAGGCGGGCCAGGTGGCCGCCACCGCGCTCGCCGTGGCCTCGGAGGCGGGCGACAAATGGGCGATGGGCTGGGCGCTGCACGTGCTGACCTATGTGGCCTCGGCGCATGAGCCGATGGCCGACGCGCTGCCGCTGTTCGACCGGGCGCTGACCGTGACCCAGGGCGATCCGGCCCTGACCGATTTGCGGCTGCTGCTGCAGATCAACCAGGCCGTCACACTGAGCGACCTCGACCGGTACGAGGAGGCCTTTGCCGCGGTTCGGCAGGCACGACACCTCGCGGGCCAGGTTGGCACGGTGATCCGGCTGGTCCAGGCGCACTGTGCGTTGGGCCAGCTGTTTTTCGAGACGGGGCGGTGGGCCGATGCCCTGGCCGAGGTCCAGATCCTGGATGAAGACCAGAAGGAGCCCATGGCCGCCTGCTGTGATCTCGGCATCGCCGCGGTGATCTGCTTTCATCGGGGCGAGATCGCCGAGGCGCGGCGCCATCTGGCCGCTACCGTCCGGCATGCCCAGCGGATCGGAAACCGGGTCATCGGCCCGCTGGCCGTCGCCCGCAGCCTGGACTACGAGCAGGCCGGCGCGTTCCCGGAAGCGCTGGCCGAGCTGACCGCCGGGTTCGCCGACAACACCGAGGAACTTGATGAGATCGAGGACCTGCTGGCCGACGCGGTCCGCCTGGCCATGATGACGGGCGACCTGGCCACCGCGGGGACCGTCACGGCTCAGGCCACGGCCGTGGCCGCCGGATCGGACATCCCGCACCGGCAGGCGAACGCCCTCTATTGCCGTGGCCTGCTGGACCGCGATGCTCCTCGGCTGCTGGCGGCTGCGGAGCGCTACGGCGACGCCAGCCGGCCGCTACTTCGCGCCAAGGCGCTGGAGGCGGCGGCCGAAGGCTTCATCTACTCGGGCGACCGGGGCCAGGCCCGCGCCGCGTTCACCGGTGCCCTGGAGGTCTACACCTCGCTCGGCGCCGCCAGGGATACCGCCCGGCTGCAGGCCAGGTTCCGCGAACACGGCATCCGCCGCGGCCCGCGCGCGAAACACCGGCAGGCACACAGCGGCTGGGACAGCCTCACACCCACCGAGACGAAGATCGCCGCGTTCGTGCAGGAGGGACTCTCTAACCCGGAGATCGCGGCCCGCCTGCTGCTGTCCCGGCGGACCGTGGGGACTCACGTCTCCCACATTCTGAAGAAGCTCGGCGTTCATTCGCGGATCGACATCGCCCGCGAGGCCGCCTTGCGCACCATCGCGTCGAGGTGATCGCGCCGCGGGAGTGCGGGTAGGCGAGCCCTCGGCCAATCCTCACGCCCACCGAGACCAAGATCGCCGCGCTGCGCCACCTCCCGAGTCACAGCCGCACCCCGCGCCACCTCCCGAGTCACAGCCGCACCCTGCGTCTCTGCAGCCCTCTCCGGCGGCTGATCGGCCCGTAAACAGCGATGTGGTGGGCCCCACGCTGTTCCTCTAGCAACAGCTAGGTGCCCACCACAACGCTGGTGCGCTGGCGCTTGCATGCGCGTTCCCGCGGTTCACGTCGAGGTGATCACGCCGCGGGAATGAACGCACGGGCGGGTCCGGTGAATCCCGGTTGGGCGGTCACGATTCACCGGACCCACGTGCGATAGCCGTCCGGGCTGCGGCCGTTACTCTCGTCGAGATCGGCCGGGGGCATGAGGGTGAAATAAACCACTTTGCCCACACCCGTACGGTTGAAACCCCAATCAGTTGACAGGCTGGCGACGAGCATCAGGCCCCGTCCGGCCTCTGCATCGGCCGACGCTTCGGTCAGCACCGGCACGCGGCCCGACGTGTCCTGGACAGCAACACGCAACTGGTCGCAGACGCAGGTGATGGTGAGGGTGATGGTCGCTCCTGCCTGGTGCTGTATCGCGTTGGTCACTAATTCGCTGGCCAGCAGGACCGCGACCTCCGGGTCGACCGGGACATCCCAGTCGTCGATGGCCGCCCGGACCTGGCAGCGGGCTGCGGACGCCGCGGCCGGTCCTGCGGCCAGCGCGATGCGGCGCGGGCGCTGCACGGTCGGCCGGAGCCGGGCCATGGTGTCCATCTGTTACCTCGCCAGACCCGTTTGGTCTGGCCGCGCAGAGCGAGGGGGTCACCCTACGCGGCCAGCCCGGGCGGGGATCCTACTGTTGACGCTGGATAGCGCCTGTTGCACGACAAATACTGCTGCAAGTTGCAATGAGAGACATCGGTCAGCTGACGGATTTTGAAGCAGTAATTCAGCACCCGGCCAGAGGCGAGGATGGCCGCGGCGACCGCACCCGACGTAACGTTCTGGATATGCCGCCCAGCGAACCGGTGCCACCCGCGCCCTCCGCGCCGTCCGCGCCGCCCAGCGAACCGGTGCCACCCGCGCCGTCCGCGTCCTCCGCGTCCTCCGCGCCGTCCGCGCCCGTCGCGCCGTCCCCGCCCGCCCCGGGTGACCGGCGCTGGCTGGTCCTGGTCGTGGTGGCCATTGCCCAGCTGATGGTGGTTCTGGATTCCACGATCGTGAACATCGCGCTGCCGTCGGCCCAGCACTCGCTGGGGTTCGCCAACGGCGACCGGCAGTGGGTGGTGACGGCCTATGCCCTGGCGTTCGGCAGCCTGCTGCTGGTCGGCGGCCGGATCGGCGACATGTTCAGCCGCAAGTGGGTGTTCATCACCGGCCTGATCGGGTTCGCGCTGGCGTCGGCTCTCGGCGGCGCCGCTGTGTCGTTCCTGACGCTGGTGGCGGCCCGGGCGCTGCAGGGTGCGTTCGGCGCCGTCCTGGCCCCGTCCGCGCTGGGCACCCTGGTCAGCACGTTCACCGATCCTCGGGAGCGGGGCCGGGCCTTTGGCGTATTCGGCTCGGTCGCGGCCGGCGGCGGCGCGGTCGGCCTGATCCTGGGCGGGGTGCTGACCCAGTACCTCTCCTGGCGCTGGTGCCTGTACGTCAACCTGGTGTTCGCCGTCATCGCCGTGGCCGGCGCCCTGGCCTTCATCCGCGGCAGCCGCCCGGCGACGCGTCCGCTGATGGACTGGCCCGGGGCGGTACTGGCCGGTGCCGGACTGTTCCTGATCGTCTTCGGCTTCTCGCACGCCGAGTCGGGCGGCTGGACGGCCGCGCTGACCATCGGCTCCCTGGTCGCGGGGGTGGTGCTGGTGGCCGGATTCGTGATCGCCGAGCAGCGGGTCGGCCACCCGCTGCTGCCGCTGCGGGTCATCCTGGACCGCACCCGCGGCGGTGCCTACGTCGCCGTCGGGATATCGGGAATCGCGATCTTCGGGACCTTCCTGTTCCTGACCTACTACCTGCAGGTGGTCCACGGCGACAGCCCGCTGACCACCGGGCTGCTATTCCTGCCGATGGTTGGCTGCATCCTGATCAGCTCCAACCTGTCCAGCATCGTGCTCCTGCCCCGGCTCGGGCCGCGGGTCCTGATCGCGGTGGGCATGCTGCTGGGCGCGGCCGGCATGGCGTACCTGTCCCAGCTCACCGCGACCTCCGGCTACGCCAGCAGCGTTCTGCCCGCGTTGCTGGTCATGGGGCTGGGCTTCGGCATGATCTTCTCGCCGGCCATCAACACCGCCACGGCCGGCGTCGCGCGCGAGGACTCCGGCGTGGCCTCGGCGCTGGTCAACACGATGCAGCAGGTCGGTGGCTCGATCGGGACGTCCGCGCTCAGCACGATCGCGCTGACCGCGACGGCCAGTTTCCTCATCGCTCACCACGCCGGCCCGCTGGCCCCGGCCATCGCGGCCACCCACGGTTACACCGTCGCCTTCGTCGTGTCGGCCTCGCTGCTCGGCCTCGGCTTCATCCTCACCGTCACCCTGCTGCCCTCCCGCCGCCAGCTTGAGGAACTCAGGGCCGCGGCCGCCACCCCGGCCACCCCCGCCCCCATCCCCGAGCCGCATCCGGAGCCGAAGGCGATTCCGGTGGCCCTGTGCTGCTGCTCACCGGTGATCACCCAGCCCTCCAGGTCAACGGCCACGCTGGCCCGTTAACCGCGGGTCAGCCGCTGCAGCGCTGATCGCGGGTGCCGGCCGCCTGCAGGTGCAGCAGCGCCCGGTACATCGCGGTGGGGGTGGGCGGCGGTGGCAGCGGCTCGGTGTTGTGCGCGCTGAAGGCCTGGATCATGTAGGCGGCGAAGCGCCGCCACGTGCCGGGGGCGGCGTCGGCCGTTCCGGCGATCACGCCCGCGCTGGCCATCAGCAGCATCGCGAGGTCCTCGCCGACGAAGTCGCGGCGGAGCTGGCCGGCCGCCTGGGCGCGGGAGATCAGGTCGAGGAAACCCTGGTACGCGACCTTGCGTTCGGCCTCGAACTGCTTGGCCGCCGGGAACGTCATCGTCAGCACGTGGGCGAATCCCCGGTCTTCGGCCTGCATCGCGCACACCCGCTCGATGTACCCGCAGAACCCGGCCCAGGGGTCGGGGTTGGCTAGAGCCTGGCCGGCCGCCTCGGCGTAGGCCGCCATCTTGGCCTCGAACGCGCCGGCGATGAGGTCGGCGCGGGTGGGGAACCGGCGGTAGAGAGTGGCCACGCCCACGCCGGCGTGCCGGGCGATGTCCTCGATCGGGACGTCGAGGCCCCGCGCCGCGAACATTTCCCGCGCGGATGCGATGAGGCGCTGGCGGTTGCGCTCCGCGTCGGCTCGCAACGCGGGACGAGTCGCAGCCGTGCGCCCCGCTCCCCGTGTCACGGCGCCAGGCTACCAGTATCCGGAAGAGATCGTCCAGATACAGCCCTCCCCGGGGGCGTGGGGCGGCTAGCTCCCGGTGAGCCCATCCCCGGGGGCCGGGGCGGCTGGCTCCTGGTGAACCGCTCCGCGGAGGGCCCGGGCGGCTGGCTCCTGGTGAGCCCCTCCGCGGAGGGGCCGGGGTGGCTAGCTCCTGGTGAACACGGCGTGGATGGTGATCGTGCTGTGCATCGAGGCCATGCCCAGCTGATTCCAGGTCAGCCCGAACTGTGACCGCTCGACCGGCACGGCCGCGTCCAGCACCACCTCGCCGCCCTCGGCCAGGGCGACGGTCGCGGGGAACGAGAGGGGGCGGCTGACGTCACGGACGGTGAGGGTCCCCGAGACCGTCACGCCCTGACCGGAGGGCACCATCGCGGCGACGCTGAACGTGATCGCGGGGTACTCCGCGGCCAGGAAGAAGTCGGCCGAGCGCAGGTGGGTGTCGCGCTTAGCGTTCTTGGTGTCTACCGTCCCGGCTGCCACCGCGACGCGGCCCGTGACCTCACCCGCCGCCGAGACGGTCCCGTCGCCCTCGAGGTCGTGGAAGACGCCCTTGACCGGGGCGAGCCCCCACATGCTCTTGCTCCGCAGCGTGGCCGTGGACCGGGCCGGGTCCAGCGTCCAGTGGCCGGCCAGCGAGCCGTCCGTCAGCCGTGCGCGCAGCGCGGCCTGGGTCTGCTGGGTTGGTGTGGTCATGACCGGGTCCTCCGCTCAATAGTTTTAGCAGCAAAATAGTTTGGGTGTGCCAACCATATAGACTGCTGGCGACGAGGTCAAAGGTGGTGTGGTGGCCGAGGAAGCGAGCGCCAGCGGGCATTCGGCGATATGCCTGCGCCTGATGCGCGTGTTCCCGCGGGTGGTGCGCGGGATGCGGCGCTACCAGGATCAGACGACGCCGCAGACGCACGCGCCGCTCGGCCCGCGGCACGTGGCCGCGCTCGAGCAGTTGCGTGACGGCCCGGTGAGCGTCGGAACGCTCGCCGCCCGCCTCGGCCTGACTCTGTCCACGGTCAGCGGTGTCCTCGCGGAACTGGATCAGGCGGGCTTCGTCGAGCGGTCCGCCGACCAGGCCGACCGGCGGCGCACGATCGCCGCGATCGCGCCGGGTGCCCGGCCGGCGGTGGAGCAGTGGCTGGACGGCGCGGCCGCCCCGCTGGCCCGGGTGCTGGACAAGCTGGCTGCCGACGAGCGCGCCGCGTTCCTGAAGGCCATGGACCTGCTCGAAGCCGAGTTCCGCGCCGAGCAAGCCGACTGTGAAAAACCAGCAGAGTGTGATTAACCGGCCTCACGCCCGCCCTGGCCGTGGCCGCCGGATCACGTGGACGGCGACCGCGCCGAAGACGAGCACGAGAATGCCGTAGATGCCGAGTGGCGCGGCCGCTGGCGCGCCGAAGGCGCTGGCGGCGATCCCGGCCGCCACCGCGAAATCGCGCATCGCGGTGGGCAGCAAGACGGCCGTGCGCCGGGCGGGCCTGACCCCGAGCCCGAGCAGCCATCCCAGCCCGGCCGCGCAGGCCAGATACAGCACCAGGGCGGCCACCATCCGGGCGTCGCTGACCTGCAGATGCAGCTCGCTGGCCACTTCCCAGAGCAGAACCAGCAGGCTGACCAGGCCGAGAAGCCGCAGCGGAGCCTGCTCGCGCCCGCCCAGCGGATCCAAGGTCCGCGTCGCCGAGCCGGCCAGCAGGGGGAGGGCCACGACCAGAGCCAGCGTGCCCAGCAGCCCGAGCTGCGAGGTGGTCGCGTGCGCGCCCAGCAGGCCGAGGATCGGCCCGGCCAGCAGGACGGTGACCACCGTGGAACCGACGAGCAGCCCGGCGGCCAGCGCGGCTTCGCCCCCGGCCAGGCCGGTCAGGGCGACCGAGGCGACCTCGGTGGGGGCGACCCCGGCGGCGAGCACGCCGCCGCGCAGCACCAGCCCGCTGACCAGCCGGCTGGCCAGCCAGGCGAACACGGGCAGGGCCACCGTGGTGACGGCCAGCACGAACGCCAGCCGCCGGGAGGCCGTCCTGACCGCGGCGAGGTCGGTGAACGTTATTGATGCCCCGGTGCAGAACACCAGGACGGCCAGCGCGGCCAGGATGCCGTTCGCGGCGTCGAGACGGCGCCCCGGGCCGGGAAACGCGATGCCCACGGCGGCGACGACGATGACCAGCGGCAACAGAAACCGTTCTGCCGCGTCAGCGACTCTGGTCACGTGCGGCACCCGGTGACGTAGGTGGCCGGGCCGTAGACTGGCGTGATACCGAGCGACGAGCTTGGAGGCGTGACATGGCTCATCGGCGTCGAGGCCAGTCCGACCCCGTTACCGCCGAACCCCGGCCATGACCAGCCCGCGCAGGGTGCTGGTCGGCCGGCGCGAATCGTTCAATGCCGCGCACCAGTTGCGTGACCCCAGCCTGTCGGAGGACGAGAACCGGCGCCTGTTCGGGAAATGCGTGAATCTGCATGGGCATAACTATGTCCTGGATGTCGTCGTGGCTGGGCAGGTCGATGAGGCCAGTGGTTACGTCCTTGACCTGAAGCACCTGTCGAGCGTGGTGTGCCGGCAGATCGTCCAGGACGTCGATCACCGCAATCTGAATACCGATGTGCCGTGGCTGGAAGGGCGCATCCCGACCGCGGAAAACCTCGCCCTGGCCTTCTGGGGCAGGCTCGAGCCCGAATTGCCTGAAGGGCTGCTGCGGTCGGTGCGTGTGTCGGAGACCGACAAGAACTGGGCCGAAGTCGGTGATCACGTCTGAATTGTGCCGCCGGTACACGGCGCGGGACCTGGCCGTGCTCACCCGGGATGAGGCCAGCCGTTTCGTCCCCGAGGGCGGCGGCGATCCGCAAGCCGATGCCGCCCTGGCCTGGGAGCTGCTGTACCGGCTGGAACCCGAACTCTATGACCGGCTGGCCACCGCGGAGCGCCTCCACCCCGGCATTCTCGGCTGGCTGCCCGCCGCGGCGGACCGGATCGTCGAGGTGGGCGCGGGCACCGGGCGGCTGACGCTTGAGCTGCTCGGCCGGGGCCTGGAGGTCGTGGCGATCGAGCCGGTAGCGCCTTTCCGCCATATTCTTGAACGGAAGATTGCCGCGGCCGGCCAGCCCGCCCGCGCCCGGGTGGTGCACGGGTTCTTCGACGACCTGCCGGTCGCCACCGGCTGGGCCGACCTGGTCGTGGCGTGCTCGGTCTTCACGCCCGCGACCAGCCACGGCGGCGAGGCTGGCCTGGCCGAGATGGAGCGAGTTTGCCGCCCGGGGGGCTGCGTCGCCATTGTCTGGCCGAACAACATCGACTGGCTCGCCGCGCACCACTACCAGTACGCGAGCTTCGCCGGGGAGATGACCGTCGACTTCGCCAGCCACCGCGAGGCCGTTGACATGGCCAAGATCTTTTATGCGCATGCCCTGCCCGAGATCCGCCGCCTGGGCTGCCGCCGGATCCCCTATACGGTGCTCGGGATCAACCCGCCCCGGGACGTAGCGTTCAAGGTCATGGCCGGATGAAGGTCGCGATCGTCGCGCCGCTGGTGTCAGCCATCCGCGAGCCGCAGGGCGGCGGATCGCAGGCGTTCGTGTCCGACCTGGCCCGCGGCCTGGCCGGGCGGGGTCACGAGGTCCACGTCTTCGCCGCCACCGGGTCGCGGATACCCGGCGTCACGGTGATCGATACCGGGGTCGACCCCGGCTCCCTCGCGGCCACGCTCTACCGGGCCCAGGGCCCGGCGCCCGGCGGCACGGCGGCGGCCGCGGGCGCCTTTGCCGGGGTCTACGCCAGGGTCAGGGAAAGCCGGTACGACGTGGTCCACAACCATGCGTTCGACGCACCGGCCATCGCGCTGGCCAGCGGGCTGACCGCGCCGGTCGTGCACACGCTCCACCTGCCGCCGGACGCGGCCATCGTGGCCGCGCTCCGGGATGCACACCGGGCGGGACGGCGCGGCCGGCGGCCGGCCGTAGCGGCCGTTTCGGCGTTCCAGGCGGACGCCTGGAGCCGGGCCGTCACCATCGACGCGATCCTGCCGCCTTACGTGCCGACCCGGGCCATCCCGTGGTCGGCGGACGCCGGGCCGGGCGCCGTCTTCGCCGGCCGGCTGAGCCCGGAGAAGGGGGCGGCCGAGGCCATCGACATCGCGCGGGCGGCCGGGATCGCGATCGACGTGTACGGCGACGCTTACGACGAGCAGTACGCCCGCGAGCAGATCGGCCCGCGCCGCGAGGCGCCCGGTGTGGCGGTTCACGGGGGAGTGGCCCGCGCGGCGCTGTGGGCGGCGATGGCCCGCGCGGCCGTGGTGCTGTGCCCGGCGCGATGGGACGAGCCCTTCGGCATGGCCGCGGCCGAGGCGCAGGCGTGCGGGACCCCGGTGGTCGCGTTCAGGCGCGGCGGGCTCGGTGAGATGATCGCCGATGGCGTGACCGGCTTCCTGGTCGCGCCGGACGACGTCCGGGGCGCCGCCGAAGCCGTCCGCAGAGCGGCCGACGTCTCGCGCCCGGCCTGCCGCGCTCACGCTGTAGACCACCTCGACCTGGAACGGAGCCTGGACGCTCATGAGCAGCTCTACGGACTCCTCGCCGGCCACGGTGCCGGGACCGCAGCCCCCGGCTGACCCCGGGCACTGGCTGGACGGCCGGGTGGCGGTGGTCACCGGCGCCAGCCGGGGCATCGGGGCCGCCACCGCCGAGGCCATCGCCGCGGCCGGCGCTCACGTCGTCCTGGCCGCGCGCGACCGCGAGGCCCTGGCCGGCGTGGCC
>Ga0335074_10016018_pt1 | contig 10548 bp, 11 predicted proteins | sample Lox_Sample_23_FD_206715 | JGI IMG/M metagenome (GOLD analysis project Ga0335074, IMG submission 206715) | Soil microbial communities from Loxahatchee National Wildlife Refuge, Florida, United States - Lox_Sample_2.3 | ecosystem: Environmental > Terrestrial > Soil > Wetlands | place: USA...
AGGTAGGAGATCTCGCCGAGGCAGTCGCAGCCGAGTTCCAGGGAGGTGGTCATGAACCCGAGCCCCCACTCGCCGATGTCGAACGCCGTCCGCCGGTAGTGATCGGTCGTGGCGTCCCGGTACGGAACGATCATCTCGGCGAACGACATCCGGTGCGCGATCGGCCGTAGCCGCCCGCTATCGACGAACCCGATCGTGTACAGGACCAGGCCCTCCCGAGGGTTGAAGCCGAGCCGGAGTTCCCAGTTCTGCCAGCGCAGCAGCCGGCCATGCAGAGTGAACGACACCCCGTCCGGCTGGGTCACCTGGAGCGGTTTCAGCTCGCGCTGCTGCATCGGGAACAAGCCGGGCCGGTATTCGCCCGTCACATCCGGGAGGGCGGGGGTACTCGCTGGGGGGGCCTCGGCGGAAAGACTGTCCTCTAGCTCCAGCAAGTCCATCCGGTTCAAGTCAACGACAGGATGCAAGCCGGTCACGTGATGCGCGTACGGGTTGCCGTCGGCGCTGCCCCGCACCCAGACGTCAGACCAGCCGATCCGCCGTCCCTGGTAGCGCTCCGGCACCAGAGCCGCGCCGTAGGCCCAGACGTCGGTGAGCACCAGGCTGATGTCGGTGATGCCTCGCCTGGCCAGCCCGCTGATCAGTGCCGGATGCCGGCGCAGCATCTCATCGCACTCGTGCCACTCGTCAATGGTCATGTTCGGCTGCACGCCGGGCAGGTGCTGCCAATGCGAGACCTCGCCGGCTGGCAGCGTCACGACCGCGCGAAAGGCCCGCCCGTCCGCGGTATTCCAGCAGACCACCTGAGCCTTCCTGACGATGCCATCCGGGCCGCGCTTGAGCTCGTCCTTGGCAGGCTCGGAGAGTTCGATCGAGCCGAATCGCCAGTGGCTGTCAACACCCCTTGCGGCCAGTAACGCAGCAGCAACCTGGCTGATCTCGTCCGCCGACAGCGGGTCGAGCGGATGCCGGTCATGACCCGCCGCAAGTTCGCTACCCACTCCGCGCCCATCCCTGCCGGGCTGCTCGCCAGTAGTTGCCACCGCGCCTCCTGTCGTCAGTGCCATTGTCATGCAACGGCAAGTGCGTGACCTGCACAGCGCTGTGCCGGTCGGGCAGTAGCCACCGTTTCATGGGAAACGTCCGCCACCGGGTCTCGGGGACGATCACGACTCGCGCAGCCGGGTCAGGTGATCGCGGACGACGTCTTGCAGCTGGGCGTAGAACTCCACAATCAGTTGCAGCTCGTCGTCGGTGTACCGATCGGCCAGTCGCTGAAAGGCACCCAGCATCGGGCCGAACACCGGCCCGATCGTGCCGAGCGCGTGCTGCGCGTTCAGGTGAATAACCACGCGGCGCCGGTCCTGTGCGTCTCGTTCGCGGCGTACGAAGCCGGCCTGCTCGAGCCGGTCCAGGACACCGGTAATCGACGCCGTCGTCAGCCCGGTCGCCTTCGCCAGCTCGCCGGCCGTCAGCTTTCCGCTGAAGCTGAGGATGTTGAGGCAGTTGAGGTCGGTCGCGTTAATGCCGATGCGGTCCGCGGCCACCTGCGTCATCAGCACCATGAGCGATCCGGTCTGCCTGATGGCGGCTGCGAACGCTTTGGCAAGCTCAGCCCGCTCCGGAGTCCAGGTGCTCGACTCGAACACCGTGGCCCACGGCACTTCCCAGTGCTCCCCGCTCTCGGACATTCCTAAGCTCCCTGATTATTAAGCTGCCTAGACAATAGCTAACCAAGACGCTAACGTAGCTACGTAAGTTACCGCGTCCTTCCACCAGCGGAGAACTCCATGTCACCAGATCCTCAGATCCTGGCACCGCGCGGCTTCGCAGGCGACCCGCCCGACCCGCGGCGGTGGCTCACGCTGGCCGTGCTGCTGCTGGCCGCCTTCATGAACCTGCTCGACATCTCGATCGTCAACATCGCCATCCCGTCCATCCAGCGAAACCTGCACGCTAGCTATGCCGACGTCCAGTGGGCTCTGGCCGGCTACACGCTCGCCTACGCGCTCGTGCTCATCACCGGTGGCCGGCTGGGCGACACTTTCGGCCGCAAGCGGCTCTTCCTGATCGGTGTCGCCGGTTTCACCGTGATGTCCGCGCTGTGCGGAGCAGCGCAGACCCCCGGCATGCTGATCGCCTGCCGGGTCGCTCAGGGGGCGATGGGCGCCATCATGATCCCGCAGGTCCTGTCGGTGATCCAGGTGATCTTCCCGGCAGCCGAGCGGATCAAGGCGCTTGCCGCGTTCGGAGTTACCGCCGGCCTCGGCACTGTGAGCGGGCCGCTGCTCGGCGGCTTGCTAACGCAGCACAACTTGTTCGGCCTCGACTGGCGGCCGATCTTCCTGATCAACGTCCCGGTCGGCATCATCGCCGTCAGCGCGTCAGCGGTGCTTGTCCGCGAGTCCAGGGCGCCGCGCCCGCCGCGGCTCGACCCTGGCGGCGTGGCGCTGATTTCGGCGGCGCTGCTCCTGCTGCTGTACCCGCTCGTCCAGGGCCGCCAGCTGGGCTGGCCTGCGTGGACATTCGTGTCGATGGCGGCGGCGGTTCCGATGTTCGCGGTCTTTGTCGCCTATGAGCGGGCCAAGTACCGGCGCGACGGCTCGCCGCTGGTCCAGCTGAGCCTGTTCGGCAAGCGCTCGTTCGCGGTCGGCATGGCGATCGCGGTGACTTTCTTCCTCGGCGTCACCTCGTTCGCGCTGATCCTGACGCTATTCCTGCAGGTCGGCCTCGGCTTCGAGCCGCTGCACGCTGGCCTGACCTTCCTGCCGTTCTCCGGCGGCGTGCTGGTCGCGTCCGGAGTGGCGGCCCGCCTCGCGCCGAAGTTCGGGCGCGGCGTGACGATGGCCGGGGCGCTGGTCATGGCGGCAGGCATGGGCAGCCTGATCGCGATCGTGCACCACTATGGCGGCGCCGTCACGACCTGGGACATGGTGCCGGCGCTGGTGGCGGCCGGCCTCGGCATGGGCGCCGTACTCGCGCCGCTGGCTGACATCCTGCTGGACGGCGTCCAGCCGCAGGACGCGGGTTCAGCGTCCGGCCTCTTCAATACCAGCCTGCAGGTTGGCGCCTCGATTGGTGTCGCGGTGATCGGGGTCATCTTCTTCGGCCTGCTCGGCAGCCAGTCGGCGCCTGCGGCCGCCTCGGTGGCGCCGCAACTGCGCTCGGGCCTGGCGGCCGCGAGCGTGCCCGCGCCGGTAGCCGCCTCCATCGAGGGTCAGTTCGGCGCTTGCCTGCACGCCCGGCTGGTAGCTAGCGACCCGACGGTGACACCCGCTGCCTGCCGGCTTCGCGGTGACCAGTCGCCGTCGGCGGGGGTGCGCACGGTACTTGCAGGTGCCGGAGCGGTCGCTGTTCGGCACGACTTCGCTGCGGCACTGCAGCGGACGTTGTGGTTCCAGGTGGCAGTCTTCGTCGCGAGCTTCCTGCTAATGACAGTGCTGCCGCGCGGAGCGGGCCGGCGCACGGCCGGTCACGATCCGGCAGCCGCGCTAACGGAGCAGCCGGCCGCCGCTGCTGTCATAGCCGGCTGACAACACCGGGCGGATGAGGTAACGAAGGAGGCCGGGAGCTCGCCATGCGACTCGCGCCACCAGGAGCCAGCGGCAGGATCGCCCAGCATGTGCTGGCGTGGGCACTGGAGTCTGGTGATCAGGTAACGGCGCTGGCGCGCAACCCGCAGTCACTTGCAGCGGCAGCGGGCCTCACGGTGATGACTGGCGACGCGACCGAAGCCGCGAGCGTCGCCAGGCTGGTCACGGGCGCGGACGCCGTGCTGTCCGCGCTCGGGCCGCGCGGCGCCAAGAGCCCGGCGCTGATGGCACGGGCCGGTGAGAACATCGTCGCCGGGATGACAGTCGCGGGCGTCAGGCGGCTGGTTTGCGTATCCGCGTCAGGCGCGTTCATCCAGAGCAATCCTGACAGCGGCCCGCTGATCAAGATGATCTTGCCTCGTGTCCTGGCGAAGCCGTTCGCGGACGTGCGCGAGATGGAAGCAGCCATCGTCGCTAGTGGCCTCGACTGGACGTTTGGTGCGTGCGACCAGGCTCGTGAACAGTGGCGCGACAGGGCATTACCGGGTCCGGCCGGACTATCCCCCGAAGGGTGGCTGCAAGGTCTCCAGGTCAGAGGTGGCGCAATTCATGGCCACTGTGCTGACCGAGAGCAGCTGGATTCACGGCCGTCCCGCACTCGCGTACTGACAGGCAGACTTCGCTCAGGGGTGCCGCCTCACCCGGTGCCGTCGGCAAGCATCTCATTGCCGACGGCCTCGACGCGGCGTGACCAGAAGTCGGGGCCAGCCCAGGCGAACTGCGTGAGACGGCGGCGGATCTCGCGGCGCAGCCGCCGTCGGGCGCGGCCGGATACGACCGCTTCCTCCAGCGCGGCAAGCCGTCGTTCCATCACCGTTTCGTATGGTTGCTGGATCCACTGCTGCCGGATCAGCTCTACGGCGAGCCGGTCGGCAGTCCACGCCTCGCCCGGCTGACGGGCGGGCGGGGTAGGGGGAATGATTGCTGACATGGTCCCTTCTTGCTGTGACCAAGGGGATCTAGGGACGGTCGGGCGTTGGCGCGCGTGGCCGTCCCGCCTGCTAGCGATGACCTTCATGGCCAACACAACAAATCTAATACGCTACGTACCGTATCGAGTAACCACACGCTGTGATCTCTCTCACGGGGAGTCAGGCACTATCGCTCGTGCTTTTCACCTTGGTAGCCAGCTCGGCCGCGGCCAGGTTCACCGCTTCGGTCAGCCAGTCGGCCCCGCCCGCTCGCTCGATCAGCACCAGTTCTTCCGCGAAGTGAATGCCGAGCCTGCCGCGCCGGACGACACGCCGGCCTATGATCGTCCCGCCTCTGAAACGGGGAACACCTCGGCTTATGCGGAACTCAAGCACCAGCTCGGACGGGCGCATGACCCCGCCCTTGTACCGGAGCGGACCGACATCTCGCCAAGTGACCCCTGGCGTGTCGGCCTGTGTCATATGCACCTCGTAGATCCGCAGAATCCGCATAGCTCTCAGCTCCCGGATCAGGCCAGGTTGCTCAAGCGGCCGTAGTCGCTAGAGCGGATGTCGCGGCCGGCGACGACCGGGCCGCAACCGTCTGGCCAGTCCGGGACGATTGCCGGGTGCAGCGCGAGCTTGCGGCGAAGCCGCATTCGACCCTCCTCGTAGGTTGGTGGGGCATCCCCCGATTACAAGGGTACGGATGGGGCAGACAAGGTTAGGTAAGTCAGACCTAGGCCGTGTTGGGTCGGCTAGCATTTGGGCGGACTGGGTCGTTACGGTGGCGCAGCCATGGAGGAAGAGCCGAAGTTCCCGTATCGTCGGATAGCCGACGAGCTCCGCGAGCAGATTGAGTCGGGCGAGCTGGCTGGCCAGCTGCCGACGAGAGCACGACTGGCGGAGACTTACGGCGTCTCCGATATGACGGTTGGCGCCGCACTCAAGGTACTTAAGGATGAGGGCCTTATCTACGGCGTAGCGGGGCTCGGAACGTTCGTCCGCTCGGGCTCGTGAGTGCTTACCTACGCAGGTCGGCCCCGGCCTGCTGTGCCGCAATGAGGTAGCGACGGCAGGCCTGCGCACAGACCTCAGCTGGCGCGCGATGTAACGATTGCCGCCGCATTGCGTTCAGGGCTACCGGCCAGCTTGGCTGGCGATCAGATTGCGGTACCAGCCGAACGACGATTTGGGCGTGCGGCGCTGCGACTCGAAGTCGACGTGCACCAGGCCGAACCGCTGGTGGTAGCCCTCAGCCCACTCGAAGTTATCCATCAGCGTCCATACCAGATAGCCGCGGACGTCGACGCCGGCCGCCATCGCGTCCGCAACGGCGCGAATGTGACCGTCGAGGTAGCGGATCCGGGGCTGGTCATCAATCTCCCCGAGATCGTCGGGCTCGTCGGCGACCGAGCAGCCGTTCTCGGTGATGTAGACCGGCGGCAGCTTGGCGCCGTAGCGGCCCGCCAGCGTCGTCAGCATCTCGGTGAGGCCGGCCGGGACGACCGGCCAGCCGAACGCCGTGACCGGATAGCCGGTGATCGGCTCGAACTGGAATGGCAGCGAGGGCTGAAGCGGTGCGGACTCTGGCGGCGCGTCGCTCACGGGGGCCGAGATCTTGGTCGGGTTGTAGTAGTTGACGCCGAGCGCGTCGACTGGTGCGGAAATGATCGCAAGGTCGCCGTCGTGAATGCAGTCGGGGCCGTCCGGACCGACGCCGAACGCTGACAGCTTTGCCGGGTAGCTGCTGAGCAGGATCGGGTCGGTGAACGTCCGGTTATGCAGCGCGTCGTAGGCGGCAGCGGCCTCCAGGTCCGCGGGGTCAGCTGATGCCGCCCATACTGGCGAGTAGTTGTTGGTGATCGCGACCTCGCCGACGCCTGCCGCCCGCAGCGCTGCGGTGGCCAGGCCATGCCCGAGAAGCTGATGATGCGCGGTGGCAAGGGCATCCAGCATCAGTGCCTTGCCCGGAGCGTGACCGCCGAGGGCGTACCCGAAGGCGGTTACCACGAACGGCTCGTTCAGCGTGATCCAGGTCGGGATGCGGTCGGCTAGCCGCTCGGCGGCGATAACGGCGTAGTCAGCGAACCGGTACGCGGTGTCGCGTGCCATCCAGCCGCCGTCGTCCTCCAGTGGCTGCGGCAGGTCCCAGTGGTAGAGCGTCGGCATCGGGTTGATGCCCTCGGCTAGTAGCGCGTCGGTCAGCCGGTCGTAGAAGTCAAGACCTGGCAGATTGACGGCACCAGAGCCGGCCGGCTGGATTCGCGGCCACGCGAGGGAGAACCGGTACGTCCCGATGCCCAGCCTGGCCATCAGTGCGATGTCCTCTGGCCAACGGTGGTAATGGTCGGCCGCGATCTCGCCGGTCTGCCCGTCGCGGATTACGCCGGGCTGCCGGCAGAACGTGTCCCAGACCGAGTCACCGCGGCCGTCCTCGGCGACTGCGCCTTCTATCTGGAAGGCGGCAGTTGCGACTCCCCAGGTAAAGCCGGGCGGGAATGGCGGAATTGAAGGATCGCTCACGGTGCGATCGTAGCTCCGCGTCCGCGTCATCCAGGTAGGCAGCCGACGCCAGGCTTGCGCTCCCTCGTCCACGGCATGTCCGGGCCATGGGCGGCCAGGACGGTACTACGCGACCGGTACGTTGACGAGTACCTTGGGAACGTGAAGAAGATTGTTGAGCTGCTAATCTGCTTCCTCCACCCGATCGCAGTGGTGCTGATCTGGATTGACTTGCTCACCCGCCGCGATATTGGCGCGGGGGCAAAGCTCGCCTGGGCGATCTTTGTGATCGTCCCGCTGGTGCCATTCCTGTATGTGCTGACCGGCGGAGATCTCTGGTAACGCTCCGAGCGTTAAGTCACCGGCGAGACTAACCTCTTCCTGGCGTGACACTCGTGGTCGGCGGCGGGTTCGTCGCGCGGAATGCGACGATTTAATGCTATGTCGTAATTTCGGAACGTGATGCCACCATAACGCAGCGTCTTTTCACGGTTCCGCTACAGGCATATCAGGGCAATTAGGTCATCAAAGCGTACCGCGGCCGTGAAATGTGGAGAGAGCCAGTCGGCGTTTGCGCTATTCATCCGCAAATGGGGCTTCTGAGTTCACCCGGCGCATTGGCGAGAACCAGCTCGCCCGCAAGCAGCCCCGCCCAGCCGCTCGCGCGCTCGAGACGCTCAGCGCCGAGCGCCTGATCGTGAGCGGCCGCGGAAGCGCTACTACCTCGCCGGGCGCCCGGAAGTAATCCGCGGATCGTTCCTTCGCGTCTAACAACTGTCTAGTTCGGAATGTAAAGGAAGCATCACGAAAGAAAGGCTCCTGAATGATCAGGAAGCATAATGCCGTCCTCGTGACCGGCGTCGCGGCAGCACTGTGCATGGGCGCGGGAGTGTCCCTCGCCGCCACGGGCAACTTGACCCCGCACACCGCCAAGACCACCACGATCCGCGGTTGCGAGAACAACAAGACCCATGTCCTGTCAGTCCTTAGCGGCAAGAGGTGCGGCAGGGGCGAGACGTACCTGCTGTGGAACGTGACCGGGCCGAAGGGTGCGACCGGGGCGACCGGGGCTAAGGGTGCGACCGGCCCGGCAGGCGCAACCGGCCCGGCAGGCGCAACCGGCCCGGCAGGCGCAACCGGCCCGGCAGGCGCAACCGGCCCGCAGGGTCCTGCCGGGGCCGCTGGACCCCAAGGCCCAGCCGGCCCAGGCGCGAAGTTCTGGACTGAAGCCGACAACGGAGCCGAGTGGACTCTCTCACCGTCCGCCAATCTGGGCGACACCAGCGCAAGCGGCGCCAGCTACGCTGACGCGGGCGTGGTTGTCGATCTCGGCACGCTGGGGAGCCTGACCACTTCGGACCTGGCCTACAGCGGCGGCGCCGGGCTGGGCGAGAACCTGTGGATTGGCAACGGCCCCGAGGCGTCCACGCCCGGGGTGAACTTGTTCTCAAGCGAGCCGAACGGCGCAGACTTCTGCTACCTGTCCAACAACGGCGACGGCACGTTCAGCGCGCTTGACCAGAACTGCGACAACGCAGGGCTAAGCGGAGGCAGCATTACCCTGTCGCAGATCCAGGCAGCTTTCCCCGGGTCGTTTGAGGCCTACGCATGGGTGGGTGTCGTGACCGACAGCAACGCTGCCGTGAGCCCGGCCGCCATCAAGACCGTTGACGGAGTTACCGTCGGCGAGACGGTGGGGATCGGCGACAACTCGGACGTGCTCACTCCGTACATCACCAGCAGCTGATCCGTCAGCTGGCCGCAGCGCCCGGCCCTTCCTCGTCGACGGTGGCGGGGGAGGGCCGTGCTGACTTCGCGGCCGTTGCCGGCCGGAGCGATCGGTAGGTGCTAGCGGTCACCTAGTTGTTTCCGGCCATTGCTATCGCTTCGTCGACCTCACCCTGGCGGCCGGCGAGCTCGGCCGCGTACTTCTCCCGGTCGATCTTCTCCGCGAGTTCCTCGTCTGCCCGCATCAGTGCGTCAAGGTCGGAGTCGGCGGCGTCAATGACACCGAGGTCGACGTAGGCGTGCTGAACCTTGGGTCCCCATAGCCCGATGTCCTTGACGCACGGCACGATCCGGGAGAACAGCAGATTGCGGAATGCCTGCTGCACCGGCGACTGGTCGGTGAACGCGACGCACTCATCGACGTCGAAGCCCATCCGCTCCCACACCTCGCGCCCGGTGAACCTGTTGCGCATCAGGTAGCAGCCTTCGACGATGAACTCCTCCCGGTCCGCCAGCTCTGCCGTGGTCAGTTCCTTGTAATAGTCGCGCAGCGCGAGCCTGCCGAACGCCACGTGCCGCGCCTCGTCCTGCATGACATATGCCAGCAGCTGGGTCACCAGCGCGTTGTTGGACAGGTCCCGATGGACGCCGAACGCGGCCAGCGCAAGCCCCTCGATCAGCACCTGCATGCCGAGGTAGGGCATGTCCCAGCGGGAGTCTGACAGAGCGTCCGACAGCAGCTGGGCCAAGTCCGGATTGACCGGGTAGTAGAGCCCGATCTTCTCTCGCATGAACCGTGAGTACAGCTCGACGTGCCGCGCCTCGTCCATCGCCTGGGTGGCCGCGTAGAACTTGGAGTCCATGTCCGGCACTGACTCCACGATCCGGGCCGCAACGGTCAGCGCGCCCTGTTCACCGTGCAGGAACTGGCTGAACAGCCACGCCGACAGATGGTGATCAAGCTCGTCTCGCTCCTTCTGGTTGAGCTTGTTCCACTGCGGCGAGCCGTAGATCGGGTTGAGCTCGTCGGTCTGCTCCATGACGTTGCACGGATTGACCGGGATCGACCAGTCGATTCGCTTCGTCGCGTCCCACTGCTTGTCCTTGCCGCGCTGGTAGAGGTCGAGCAGCCGGCTTCGGCCCTCGTCGTACTCCCAGCTGAACCGGGCCGATCCGGCGGCCGGGATGTCCCAGGTGCCCGGCTCGACCGGGGTGGTGTAGTGCTCGTACGTGCTCACGGCGCCTCCCGGAGTTAACGGCAGTAACTCCGACATTACTCGCCAGTACGGTTTTGCTCTAGTGCCAGCTGCGACGAACGTGGTAGGCAGCGAGCATGGACTTCGACATCCCCGCGGACCTCACTTCGTACCTCGCCGAGTTGGACAATTTCATCGAGGCGGAGATCCGGCCGCTGGAGCGCCAGGACGACAACGTCCGGTTTTTCGACCACCGTCGCGAGGACGCGCGGACGGACTGGGACCGCGGCGGACTGCCGAACCGGGAGTGGGAAGCGTTGCTGGCCGAGGCCAAGCGGCGCGCCGACGCCGCCGGTCACTACCGGTATGCGTTTCCCGGGAAGTACGGCGGCCGTGATGGCACGAATCTCGGGATGGCCGTCATCCGCGAGCACCTCGCCGCCAAGGGCCTTGGGTTGCACTGTGACCTGCAGAACGAGCACATGATTGTCGGCAACAACGTCGGCCTCATGCTGATGCTCGAATACGGCAGCCTGCAGCAGCAGGCCGAATGGGTGGACAAGCTAGCCGCCGCGCGTGCAGGCTTCGCCTTCGGCATTACCGAGCCGGCGCACG
>Ga0335074_10016019_pt1 | contig 10548 bp, 8 predicted proteins | sample Lox_Sample_23_FD_206715 | JGI IMG/M metagenome (GOLD analysis project Ga0335074, IMG submission 206715) | Soil microbial communities from Loxahatchee National Wildlife Refuge, Florida, United States - Lox_Sample_2.3 | ecosystem: Environmental > Terrestrial > Soil > Wetlands | place: USA: Florida...
ACGAGGAGCAGCGCACCAATCCGGCCTGGCACATCCATGCTGGCCGGATGCCGAACCATGGCGGTAGTCCCGTATCGTTCACCATGCTGCTGCAGCTTGCCACGGTGGTGAACGCCGAAACCCCGGAGATGCTGTGGGGCTTCATCCGCCGCTACGCCCCGGACGCCTCGCCCGAGACGAACCCGTTCCTCGACAGCCTGGTGCGCCACGCGATCGCCTATTACCACGATTTCGTCTTGACTTCAAAACACTATCGGCAGCCCACCACGACCGAACGTGCGGCGCTCGCCGACCTTGCCGATACGCTGCGCGGCATGGATCCGACCGCGGATGCAGAGGCGATTCAGAACGCGGTCTATGAGATCGGCAAGCGCCATCCGTTCCCGGCGCTGCGCGACTGGTTCGGCTGTCTCTATCAGGTGCTGCTCGGCCAGCCCGAGGGTCCGCGCTTCGGCGGCTTCGCGGCGTTGTACGGGCTGCCCGAGACCATCGCGCTGATCGAGGCGGCGCTCACCCGGCCCGCCCACGCGGCATGAGGGGCGAAACGGCCAGGGGGCTCCTCCCCCTCGGCCTTCCCCGCTTCGTGCGCCACCTTCCGGCGCTGCTGGGCGCGGCCCTGTTGTTCGGCGCCCTCTATGCCGTGCAGAGGGAATTCCGGCATCTGCGGCTGGAGGACATCGGCCGGGCAGTGAACGACATACCGCCACGGGCGCTCGCGCTAGGCTTCCTGTTCACCGTCCTGTCGTACGGCGTGCTGACCATCTACGACCGGCTGGCGACAATCTATGTCGGGCACAGAGTGCCTTATCCGCGCGTGGCGTTCGCCTCGTTCTGCGCCTACGCGCTGTCGCACAACCTGGGCTTCGGCGCGGTGTCCGGCGGCGCGGTCCGCTACCGGCTGTATGGCCATTGGGGGCTGACGCCGCTGCAGATCGCCAAGATGGTCGCGTTCTGCAGTCTGACTTTCGGACTTGGCGGCTTGGTGATCGGCGGAGCCACCCTGCTGATCGAGCCACAGGCGATCCCGTTCTTCGGCGAGCATCTGCCGCGCGCGGCATTGCGGAGCGCGGGCGCGGTGCTGTGGGGGGTGGTCGTCGGCTATGTGATCGTCGCGCATCTGCGCGGGGGAGTGCAGTTGTTCGGCCGCGGTGCCGAACTGCCGCGCGGGCGCATGGCGCTGGCCCAGGTCGCGCTCGCCACCTCGGATGTCGCAATCAGTGCCTCCGTCTTCTGGATGTTGCTGCCACGCGCGCCGGGGCTGAGCTGGCCGGTCTTCCTCGGCGTCTATGTCGCATCCTACGCGACGGGCGTGGTGGCCAGCGTGCCGGGCGGGCTTGGCGTGTTCGACAGCGCCGTGCTGTTCGGGCTGGCGCCGTTCCTGGCCGCACCCCGAATCGTCGCCGCGATCGTGGTGTTCCGGCTGTATTATTACGTTATCCCACTGTTCCTGGCCGGCTCCCTGTTTTCTGCCAACGAGGTGCTGCTGCACGGCGGAGCTGCGCTGGGCCGGCTCGCGCGGGTGACGGGGCTCTCGGCGGTGGGACGCTGGACCGAGCCGGAGTTCGCGGTCGCCGCCTCCACCGGCGCGGTCGCGCTCTCCGGTGTCTTGCTGCTCGGCCTCGGGCTGTTGTCGGCGCGCCCGCCTGATCTTTCCTGGGCCGATCCGGAGGTAGCCGAGGTGGCCAGCCATGCCGGGCAGTTCATCCCCTCGCTGATCGGCGCCGGGCTCATGGTGCTGGGCATCGGGCTGATGCACCGCGTCGCCCTGGCGTGGTGGCTGACCGTTCTGCTGCTGCTTGGCGGCGCCGCGTTCATCGTGGCGGAGGGCGAGCGCGGCTGGGTCGCCGGCGTGCTGGTGCTGTCGGCGGTGTTGCTGGCGCCGTTCCGCAGCCGTTTCTACCGCCACGCCCGGCTGCTGAGCGGGCCACTGGAACCCTCGACCGCGGTGTCGCTGCTGGCCCTGACAGTCTGCGTGTTAGCGCTGGCCGGCTTCCGCCGGCGCGTGCATGGGGTGCCGAACAATGCCTGGTGGGAGGTGGTGCTGTCCGGCTCCTTCCCGTGGGGACTGCGCGCGAGCGTGGCGCTGACGGTGGCCCTGGCACTGGTCGCGGTGTGGTTCCTGGTGCGCCCCGGTCGCATCGCCTGGCGGCCGTGGGATGCCGAGGCGAAGGCGCGGCTCGCAAGACTTGGTGCCGCACCGCGGACCGGGGCCGAGGGGGTGGTGTGGGGCGAGGCGGAGCAGGCAGCCATTCCGTTTCGCCGCGTCGGGCGGGTCTTGTTGGCGCTGGGCGATCCGGCCGGTGCCGAAGCCGACCGGGTGTCAGCGATCTGGCGGCTGCACGACCTGGCCCGTCAGGAGGGGAAGGACCCGGCGGTCTGGCGGGCCGGCTCGGGGCTGCTAAAGGTGTATGGCGATCTTGGGCTAGCGGCGCTGCCGCTCGGGCGGGATGGTCTGCCCTTGCCCGAGGCGCCGGACGTCACGCCTCCGGCATCGGAGTACCTGGTTTGCGTGGCCGAGCGGGACCTAAAGACACTGCTACCCTTGCTGCCGAGACTGGCGGCTGACGGCGTGCCGGAGTCGGTATCGTAGGACGGAATTTATTCCGCCTACATCTGCACCACTTCGCTCAGTTCGAAGCTGGCCCCCGTCGGGTTCTCGCCGATCCGCACCGTGTTCTGCTCCGGAAAACTATACGGCGGCACCGGCAGGTTGTACGGCGCCGGGACATTCCTCCAGACCCGTCCCGCCAGGTCGTATTTCGAGCCATGGCAAGGGCAAAAATAACCGCCGGGCCAGTTGGCCACCGGGTCCGTCGCGCTCGGCGTCGGCTCGTACAGCGGCAGGCAGCCGAGATGGGTGCAGATGCCCACCAGCACCGCGAGCTCCGGCCTGACCGAGCGGTGCCAGTTCTTCGCATAGGGCGGCTGCTGGTTGACGCTTGAGTCCGGATCGGACAACCGCGAGAGCACGTTCTGCGACTGCAGCGATTTCAGCGCTTCCGGTGTGCGGTGCACGATCAGGATCGGATCGCCGCGCCAGCGCACGATCACCTGCTGCCCCGGCTCGATCTTCGAGAGATCGATATCCATCGGAGCGCCGGCGGCGATCACGTCGGCCGACGGGTTCATCGAATCGACCATCGCCCACGCGACCGCGACCGCCCCGATCCCGGCAAAAGAGAAGGTCACCAGGTTCAGGAAATCGCGCCGCGTCTCGCCGGGGGCGCCATCATGCGGACCGTGGCCCGGCAGCGTGGTGGTGGAGCTGGATGCCATAGGCGGCGAATCTCCTGTCGCACAAATCCTGCCCGCGACGCCTGGAAGGCGGCCGGCTTGCGGCAGCAAATTCGGCCATGTTCTGCTGCGAATCAACCCACCCGATCGGAGGAAAGGCATGATCACGCCGGCCTATGTGCGCACCATGGCCGCCTACAACGCCGAGATGAACCGGCGGCTCTACGCCTCGGCGGCCCGCATCCCGGATGCCGAGCGCCGCGCCGATCGCGGCGCATTCTGGGGCTCGATCCACGGCACCCTCGTGCACCTGCTCTGGGGCGATCAGGTCTGGATGGCCCGCTTCGACGGCTGGCCCCGCCCGCCGGTGCGGATCAAGGAGAGCGCAGGGATGATCGACGATTTCGACACCCTGGCGGCCGAGCGGGTGAAGGCCGATACAGGGATTGAGGAATGGGCCGGACGGGTGACCGACCCCTGGCTTGCCGGCGACCTGGTGTGGTTCAGCGGTGCCGCCAATCGCGAGATGAAGGCGCAGCGCCGCTTTCTGGTGACCCATCTGTTCAATCACCAGACCCACCACCGCGGCCAGGCACACGCCATGATCACCGCATGCGGCCAGCCGACGGGCGATACTGACCTGATGCTGATACTCGACGGCCCACGCTAGGCATCGGTTAGGACTCGGCTGCTAGCCAACGTGGCGTGAGGGCATGGTGGTCCGGAGACGTGGCGGCTCTGCTCGCCGCGGATACTGAAGCGGTCGTCCAGCGTCTGGCGCTGCGGTTGGTGGAGACGCACCACCTCAACCGCGAGAGCCAGGTGCGCGCCTGGCGGGCGCAGATCGCGCTGCTGCGCGGCGCCTTGTCCGGTTTCCCGGGAAGCTGGCACGTCCTGCTGGAGTATCCGTTGCTGCGGCTTGGCCGTCGTATCGATGCAGTGATTCTGACCGACCGGGTCATCCTGGTCCTTGAGTTCAAGGTCGGTGCGACCGGGTTCGGCGCCGCCGATCGCGCGCAGGTCGATGACTACGCGCTGGACTTGTTCGATTTCCACGCGGCGAGTCGCGACCATCCCGTGGTACCGCTTCTCGTGGCGACCGAAGCGCGCCCTACATCGCCCGCCTGGCCGCTGCTGTGGCACGGGGTAACGCAAGTATTGGACGTCGATGCTGGCTCGCTCGCGAACACGATACGGCAGATCATCGAGCGCGCTCCGCCTCTGGTGGCGCTCGACGCCGCCGCTTGGGAAGCCGCGCCGTATCACCCTGTGCCCACCATCGTCGAGGCGGCACAAATGCTGTACGGCCGCCACGGCGTCGCCGAGATCGCCGCCGCGCGCGCCGAGATTGCGAATCTGACCCGCACCACCGAGGCGTTGCTGTCGGCTATCGATTCCGCGCAGCGCATGCATCAGCATCTCGTACTGTTCGTCACCGGCATTCCGGGCGCCGGCAAGACACTGTGCGGCCTCAACGTCGTGTTCGGTACCGATAGCGGCGCCGCGTTCCTCACCGGCAATCTGCCGCTTGTGCATGTGATGCGCGAGGCACTGGCACGCGACGCCCAGGGCCAGGGTCGCAGCCTGCGGCAGGCGCGTCAGGAGACCGAAAGCGCGCTGCAGCCACTGATCGGTTTCCTTCGTGACAATCTACCTCGGTCGGCCCCGCCGCACGAGCACGTGATCGTCTTCGATGAGGCGCAGCGTGCCTGGGACGCCGAGTTCGGCCGTCGCAAATTCGGTCACGCCGAGAGCGAGGCGGCCCTGTTCCTCGACATCATGCACCGGCACAACGACTGGGCGGTGATCGTGGCCCTCGTCGGCGGTGGTCAGGAGATCAACACCGGCGAGGCAGGACTTGCCGAATGGGGGCGGGCTCTGTTGGCACGTCCCAGTTGGCGAGTCCGTGCCGCGCCCACCGCGCTGACCAACAGCGATGCTCGGCAGCTTCTTTTCGCAATCGCTCCCGCCGCGCTAGAGATCGATCCGGCGCTGCATTTGGATGTGCCGGTCCGATCGATCCATTCCGGCGCAGTCGCGCCGTGGGTCGATGCGGTACTCGCCGGCGATGCCGATCGGGCCGCCGGCATCGCCGCCGGGGGCATACCGGTGCGGATAACGCGTTCGTTGGCTGCGCTACGCGCGGCGCTGCGCCGGCGTGCGCGCGGAACGCGACGCAGCGGGCTGGTGTGCAGCGCCGGGGCAAAACGGCTGATCGCCGACGGTCTGTGGCCCGAGTTCCCGCATCTCGACCGCGATGCCGTCGCCAATTGGTTCCTGCGCCGTTGGCCCGATGTGCGCGCCTCGGATGCTCTGGAAGTACCGGCGACGCAGTTTGCGATCCAGGGGCTTGAGCTCGATTATGTCGGCCTCGCCTGGGGCAATGATCTTGTTCGCCGCGACGGACGCTGGACCGCGCGCGCCTTCATCGGAAGCGGGTGGCAGGACCGGCGGCGTGACGCGGGCGTGGCCTACGTGATCAACACCTATCGTGTTCTACTGACGCGCGCCCGCTATGAAACCATTATCTGGGTGCCGCGCGGCGACCAATCGGATGCGACGCGTCCGCCGTGGGAGTTCGATCAGATCGCCAGGTTTTTGGAAGACTCCGGCGCAGGGCAACTCGAGTCCGAAGCCGATGAGACCACAGCTCTCGCGAGGGAAGCCTTGTTGTTATGATTTCTGCGTGTCGGCTCGGAGCGGCTATCAGCTATCAGCGTTAAACGGCTTACCAGGGTGACTTAGTACACCGCAACCTCGGGGATTGGAACCAAGAGCTGAGCGCCCCATTCGCGCGTGTAAGCGAGGTGGGCCGTGATCTCATCCTTCAGATTCCAGGGCAGGATGAGGATATAGTCGGGCCTGGTCTCCGCGATGCGTTCCGGGGGGAAGATCGGGATGTGAGTACCAGGTAGAAATTTCCCGTGCTTGTACGGATTGCGATCGACCGTGTAGTCCAGGAAGTCCGTCCGGATGCCGCAGTAATTGAGTAGCGTGTTTCCTTTGCCTGGCGCCCCATAGCCCACCACAGACTTACCCCGACTCTTCGCCTCGATAAGGAAGCTGAGCAGCTTGCGTTTCGTTGCGCGGACCCGTTCGGCAAAATCGGCGTAGGTTCCCAGCTTGTGAAGGCCGTATTCTCTCTCTCGGGCAATGCAGGCTTCGACAGCCGGCAATGTCGGGTGGCTGTCGTCGCTCGCGTGGCAGGCGAAGATCCGCAATGAACCACCATGAGTCTGAAGCTCGTGGACGTCAAACAGGCGCATTCCATGAGCGGCGAAGATCCGCTCGGCCGTCATTGCTGAGAAGTACGAGAAATGCTCTTGATAGATCTGATCGAACTGGTTTCCTTCCATCGTTCGGAGCAAGTGGGGAAATTCGATCGTGCAGATCCCGCGAGGCTTCAGGATGATCCGAATGCCGGATACGAAGGAGTTAAGGTCCGTGATTTGAGCAAGGACGTTGTTGCCCACAACGAGGTCGCCCTGGAGCCCGGCATCGGCCACTTCTTGCGCGGTCCCGGTGCCGAAGAACCTTACGAGTGTCCGAACGCCGCGTTTTTCGGCAGCAGCAGCAACATTAGCGGCAGGATCGATACCCAGGACAGGAATTCCCTGCTGCACAAAATACTGCAGCAGGTAGCCGTCATTGCTGCCGAGTTCGATGACACGGCTGTCCGGGCCAAGCCCCAGACGCTCGGTCATTGTGGCCGCGTAACGCCGCGCATGATCGAGCCAGGAATCGGAATATCCCGAGAAGTAAGCGTATTCCGAGAAGATGTGCTCGGGAGCCACATGGTCCTGAACCTGCACGAGCAAGCAGTCGCGGCAGATATAGGCCACGAGAGGGTAGAAAGGCTCCATCGCATCGAGATGATCGGCGGCAAGAAAACTTTCGCAAAGGGGCGACATGCCAAGATTGACAAACTCAGAAAGCGGTCCACCGCAAAAGCGGCATGTGGCGACATTGATCGTCACGTCGGGAGGTTCCTCTTTAATACAGTGCCAACCGCCAGGCCCAGCGCTGGCTACAGACAGTGGTACGAGATTGGTTTTCGTCCGTCCCGCCAACCTCGCCTCGCTCACGCTCACTGCGGTCCAAGTGGTTCCACAGGGTACCTCGGAGACACCCGGAAGCGTTATTAAAATGCGGTAACATTAGTCTGGGGAGGCTTGTGAAACGAATGCCGGGCAGGCAGGGTGGGCGTGGCCACAGGGGTTCCGTCCGGGTGTCTGGCTCCGCTACAACCCTCGCGTGTATCGGGAATTTCATTCAGGATTTGGGAGCGGTTTGCAGCCCGTTATGACTACCTACAAGTGCGCGCCGGGGGCTAGTTTCGGCTCATAATGTCGGACGTGTGAAAAATTAATTTAATGGATGATGGCGATCATGGGCGATAATGTTATTTAAGGCTGGTTTCTAGACCCTGGACCCGACCTACAGAGACTGCATGATTTCAAATTTTGGAACGGCTATGGAGCTCGCCGGCGGGACGTCCTGCGGCAAAGGGATCGTGCCGACGTGACAGGTCAAGAGCTCACCGGAGAGCGCCTTTTGGCGGGCGACCAAGGTTTGACCGGCGCGCGGGCAGACGGCGAGGCCATGATGGTGCTGATCGAGGAGCTGTTCCCGATCTGCCGTAGCATCACGGGCAACGGGCTGCGCCGCACGTTGAATATCATTCGCCGCTATGTGCCGCTCCAGCTTCACGAGATCCCCTCCGGAACCAGCGTTCTGGACTGGACCGTGCCTGTGGAGTGGAACATCCGCGACGCCTACATCGAGCGGAGCGACGGTACTCGGATTGTCGATTTCAGGAAGAACAATTTGCACGTGGTCCAGTACAGTCAGCCCATTGACGCGGTCATTCCACTCTCTGAACTCAGGCCGCATCTGCACACATTTCCCGAGCACCCTGACTGGATACCGTATCGGACATCCTATTATGCGGAGAATTGGGGGTTCTGTCTCGCCGACAACGATCTTTCGAGCATGCCGGACGAGCCCTATCACGTGGTTATCGATTCAGACCTCGCCCCTGGCCACCTGAGCTATGGTGAGCTGCTGATCCCCGGCCAGACCGACCAAACCGTGCTGCTCTCCTGCCACGCCTGCCATCCGTCGCTTGCCAACGACAATCTCGCCGGCATCGCGGTCGCGACGATGCTGGCCCGACATGTGCAGTCGGCTCCGCGTCGTTACAGCTATCGGTTCCTCTTCATTCCGGGAACGATCGGCGCGCTCACCTGGCTCGCCCGCAACGAGAGCGCGGTCGGGTGCATCAGCCACGGCCTTGTCCTCTCGTGCCTCGGCGACAGCGGCGCCATGACCTACAAGCAGAGTCGCAAAGGAGACGCCGAGATCGACCGGATCGTCGCGCATGTGCTTCGTCATGACGGGCCTTCGCACCAGATCCGCCCGTTCATACCCTATGGCTACGACGAACGGCAGTACTGCTCGCCCGGATTCAACCTTCCGGTTGGCCGTCTGACGCGGACGCCAAACGGCGAGTACCCCGAATACCACAGCTCCGCCGATGACCTTTCGCTCGTTCGACCCGAAAGCCTCGCGCACTCGCTCTCCGTGCTGAAGCGGATCGTTGACGTGATCGAGGGCAACATGACGTACAGAAGCCGGAACCAGAAGGGCGAGCCGCAGCTTGGCCGACGCGGCCTGTACGGTACGATCGGCGGCCAACGCGTTGCGCCCGCGGATCAGATGGCGATCCTCTGGGTTCTGAATCTGGCCGATGGCGCTCATTCATTGCTCGACATGGCGGAACGTTCGGAGCAAAATTTCGCAGTGATCCATAACGCTGCCAACGCGCTGATCGACGCCAGCCTCCTCGAGCCGGTTTCCTATGGAACTGAATGACGCGGTCGCGGTAGCGACCGCCACGTCTGGCGGGATCGGGCGCGCGGTTTCCGAAGCCCTTCTCAAGGCCGGAGCGGACGTGTTCATACCTGGCTGGGGGAGAGGCCGCTATATTTTGCCTCATCGGGATCTTTTCCAGCGGAATGGTAACTTACGTCTGGTGTGCACTGGCTAGCGCCCCGCCGGTGATGCCCGCATGATATGAAAGATGGAAAAACATGAGAAAAGCCCTCGTAACCGGAGCACGCGGTTTCATTGGCTCGGCTCTATGTAGGAGATTGACCGCATCTGGCGTTGAGGTGCATGCGGTTTCGCGCAACCCTCCCGAAAATCCAGAGCACTGGTGGCATGCCGTCGCTGGAGACACAAGCCTTGCTTCGGGATCCCCCATGATCCAGTGGTGGAAGGCCGACTTGGTCGAGCTCGAAGCTACCCGAAGGCTGATTGGAACCATTCAGCCCGACGCTATATTCCACTTGGCGAGCTTTGTCACAGGTTCGCGGAAACTGGATATAGTTCTCCCGGTTCTTCAAAATAACTTCGTAACTTCTTTTAATATACTATTAGCAGCAGCCGAGAAGAGCGCTGGCCGGATCGTACTGGCCGGTTCCTTGGAGGAGCCGGATGAAATGGACCCGGTGCCGTGCTCGCCCTATGCCGCCGCAAAGTGGGCGGCATCTGGTTATGCCCGGATGTTTGGAGCACTGTACCAAATCCCTGTTGTCATCGCAAAGATCTTCATGGTCTATGGCCCCGGTCAATCGGACCGTACTAAGCTGATACCCTACGTGATTACATCACTTCTTCGCCGGGATGTACCTGGTCTGAGCAGTGGCGTACGCTTGGTCGATTGGATCTTTGTCGAAGATGTCGTGGATGGACTTATCGGATGCGCCCAGGCAACTGGAATTGATGGTCGTACGGTTGAATTCGGATCAGGGGAGCTGCATTCGATCCGAGAGGTCGTACAGCAACTGGTGGACCTACTACCATGCACAGTGTACCCAAAGTTCGGGGCCTTGCCAGATCGGCCGCTTGAGCGAGTCAAGAAGGCCGATATCGCCGAGTCGCACAGACTCACAGGTTGGCAGCCATCTACGTCGCTAATAGTGGGGCTTACCCGCACGGTTGAATGGTATAAAAGCGAGGCTCAGCTTGCTCTGTAGTGGCCAGTAGCTACGTGCCCCGGAGCGCACCCGGAGGCACCGAGCGGGTGGCGATGGAGATCGTTCCACGTGGAAGGCTCGATGTGCTGGTTCTCAGCTCGGGGACCTATGCACGTTCGGCCGAAAGGGGCGTCTTCGTCGATCAGATCGCGGAGAACCTCCTTGGTCCGTACGCGCTTGTGCAGCGTCTTCTGCCGCTGTTGAGCCGCGGTAGCTAGTCCAGACCCCAGTGTCGTGAGAGGGCTTGGTAGTTCCCGTCTTGCCGCAGCTCGGC
>Ga0335074_10016020_pt1 | contig 10548 bp, 12 predicted proteins | sample Lox_Sample_23_FD_206715 | JGI IMG/M metagenome (GOLD analysis project Ga0335074, IMG submission 206715) | Soil microbial communities from Loxahatchee National Wildlife Refuge, Florida, United States - Lox_Sample_2.3 | ecosystem: Environmental > Terrestrial > Soil > Wetlands | place: USA...
TACGATGAATGTGCGAAAGCCACTGCCGCGCAAATACGCCAGTAGCTCCAGCATCGGTTTGAACACCAGATCGGTATAGGGCCGCTTGAAGCGAGGATTCCGCGCGGTCGCGATCCATTTCAGCACCGTGTCGCGGAATTGCTCGACCGTCATTCCCGAATGCGTCTCCGCCACGACCAGCAGAAGGTCCTTTTCATCCAGCGTGGCCAGAGCGTGCGAATCGCCGGACAGCACCGTCTTGAACGGTTCCTTGGTCTTCCATTCAGGATGCTGCTTTGCCATGGCACGAACCTGGTCCAGCGCAAACGCGACCTGGAAGTAGACCGGCTGTTCGCTCCACAGCGTGCCGTCATTGTCGAATGTCGCGATCCGTTGCTCTGGCGGCACGAAGTCCATGCCGCCGCTCTCGGTGACACTCCTGACGAAATCCACGATCGACTGCCTCGCCGCCCCGTCATTCCATGACGGCAGAGGGTCATCGGCTGCCAGAGCCGGCCTGCTCGCGGCATTGGTGGCAACGCCCGTGAGGCCACCCATGAAGGTCCGCCGCCCGAGCGGCCAGGAAGCACCGATCATCGTATGCCTCATCGCTATTTCTGGGTCAGGTCACCAGGGTTCCAACGCCGCGTCCAACGCAGCTTTCCCCCCGTCCCTGGAGCGGCAGCAGCACACCCTTCCCAGGCGCCATGGCAGCCATTTGGGTTCTGCGCCAGTTTACCCGGCTCGCCTTGCAGAGGAAACGGCCGCCCCTCGGTTCGATTTTCACCCAAACTGGATGCAGGTCCTCAGCCCGTAGCGGGCGCGCGGCGCGAGCGAGCCATCCTCGGGTCGATGGCGTACACGCCAAGGCGGGCCGGATCGCGCCGGGCGGCGCGCAGAAAGCGACCACGCGGCTCGATTGCGAAGCCGCGCTCGGTGGCTTCGGTGGGCCAGCGCCCGATCCGCGCCAGCCAGCCGGAGTCCAGGTCGATGGGCCGATGCCGCGACTCAACGGCGGGCTCCGCAGAGTTTGGTGGAGGAAGCGGCGGGTTGGGCTGACGGCCATTGGGAGGCTGGTCGACGACGGGGCATCGGTGCCGCGGACCGCAACGCGTTCGATCCCGGTGAGCGCTCCGGTGTGGGGGTGCATGTCGAGGACGCAGATGTCCTTGCTTTCCGCGTTCGAGACGTAGACGCGCGCGGCGGCGATTGATTCCTTCCTGGCCGATGTCGCCCCGAGCAGTGTCATTTCAACATCGCATTGTACGGGCTCCGCCTTGGCTCGTTGGGGCGCCCTCGCCTGGTGTGGCGGATCGCGAACAGTTCATAGGACGACGCCAACTCTGTCATGCTCCCCTCCTGCTCGCTTCAGCCACTCCGGCTCGACCGAAGCGGCTGTGGCGAGCTTGCTTGCCCCTGTTGCCCAACAGCAACAGTGGCCACGGAATTGGCGCAGGGCACTCGTCTTGTTCCGTCGATGACGCTATGGTTGGCCAATCGCAAGAGCATGGGGCAGGTCGCGCCCCGGCCTATCCGCCTAAAACTGCGCCACCGGCGCGGGAAGACAACGAGGAGAGAACGAATGAGGTTTCGGAGCGCGCTCCTGGCTGCCACCGTGCTGGCGGTTCCCTTCGCGGCGCAGGCGCAGCCGGTCACCGGCCTCTATATTGGTGCCGGCGCCGGGGTTAACTGGAAAAATGATCCAGCCATCAAGAACCTGCAGGAAACGAACACGCTCACCGGCGGTGTCGCCATTTCAAATTCGAATCTCCAGACCGGGCCCGGGCCTGTCGCGCTGGGCGCCATCGGGTGGGGCTTCGGAAACGGCCTCCGTGTCGAGCTCGAAGGCGACTACCGGAACAACAATTTCAACGGACTGAGCCACAGTGGGGTGTTTGCCGGGGTCCCGGCTGCCGCTGGCGGGCGTGAACAGTTGTTCGGACCGATGGTCAACGTGGCCTACGACTTCTATGGCCTGACCCCCTGGGTCGTGCCCTATATCGGCGTCGGTGTCGGCGCTCAGTGGGCAGGCCTGCAAAACTTCCACATTTACGGGAACACCCCGAGCGCTGCCGGCGAGATTACATCTAACGGCAATAAGGAGGTCAGCTTCGCCTATCAGGCGATCCTCGGTGTCGGTCTTCCAATTCCTGCCCTCCCCGGCCTTGCTCTGACCGCCGAGTACCGTTTCCTGGGCACCACCGGCAACCGCAGCTATAATGTGGCCGGCAGCATCACGACGCCGACCGAAACGGTCGTGGGCACGGGCAAGATCCAGCTCGGGAACGAATACAACAACGCGTTCCTGGTCGGCTTCCGCTACAATTTCGGCGTGGCGCCGCCGCCGCCGCCGCCGGCTCCGATCGCGGCCCCGGCCCCGGCGCCCGCGCGGTCGTATCTGGTGTTCTTCGATTGGGACAAGGCGACCCTGACCGACCGCGCCCGCCAGATCATCAGGGAAGCGGCCGAGAACTCCACGCACGTGCAATACACGCAGATCGTGGTGAACGGCTACACCGACACCTCGGGCACGCCGAAATACAACATGGGCCTGTCGATCCGCCGGGCGCAGGCGGTCGCCGCCGAGTTGGTGCGCAACGGCGTGCCGCGCAACGTGATCTCGATCCACGGCTTCGGCGAGACGCATCTGCTGGTGCCTACCGGCCCCGGCGTGCGCGAGCCGCAGAACCGGCGCGTCGAGATCATCATTCAGTAACGGCGCCGCGGACCGCTGCTTGGGATCGGGGCGCCGAAAGGCGCCCCGTTTCTTATGCATCTGATTGCGTCTGCGCACCGAGGAGTTCGAAGGATGCGTTACCGTAGCGCCCTGCTCGTCGCAACTGTTCTGGCAGTTCCGCTTGCCGCGCGGGCGCAGCCGATCGAAGGTGTCTATGTTGGCGCCGGCGCCGGCTACGACCTGCCGCAGAACAACGAGGTGACCCCGCTCACCGACGGTTTCGGCGGGTCGCGTCTGCGGCTCGAGAAGAATGGCGGGATCAACGGGCTCGGCAGCATCGGCTACGGCTTCGGCAACGGGCTGCGGCTCGAGGTCGAGGGCGATTTCTTCCACAACAACCTCAACGAACTCGCCCGCACCCCGTTCCCGACCGCCGCCAGCGGGCATGTCAACCGCTATGGCGTGATGGCCAACGCGTTGTTCGATCTCGATATCGGGTCCCCCTACGTCTTTCCCTATCTCGGTATCGGCGCCGGCGAAATGTGGACCCACATCAACGGCAGCTTCGTCGAGCCGGGAGGGCCGTTCTCGTTCGCCACCGACCAGACCCAGGGCCGGTTCGCCTGGCAGGGTATCGCCGGACTTTCGTTCCCGATCCCGCATATGCCGGGATTGTCGGTCACCCTGGACTATCGCTTCACCGATATCACCGCGGGGGCGAAATTCTCGGGCCCTGAAACCACTGTTTCGGGCCCCACGACCGGGCAAATCAAGCTTGGGGCGCAGTACGATCACAGCTTCGTGCTTGGCGTGCGGTACGCGTTCTACGCGCAGCCGCCTCCGTCTCCCGCCCCCGCGCCGGTAGCCGCCCCGGCACCGGCGCCCGCGCGGTCGTATCTGGTGTTCTTCGATTGGGACAAGGCGACGCTGACCGACCGCGCGCGCCAGATCATCAGGGAAGCGGCGGAAAACTCCACCCGCGTCCAGTACACGCGGATCGAGGTGAACGGCTACACCGACACCTCGGGCACGCCGCAATACAACATGGGCCTGTCGATCCGCCGCGCAAACGCGGTTGCCGCCGAACTGGTGCGCGACGGGGTGCCGCGCAATGTCATCTCGATTCATGGCTTTGGCGAGACGCATCTGCTGGTGCCCACCGGCCCCAGTGTGCGCGAGCCGCAGAACCGCCGCGTCGAGATTATTATTCAGTAACGAAAGAATATTCCCCTCCCCTTGCGGGAGGGGTTAGGGGAGGGGGCAGCGCCGGGCCCGATCGCCGCGTGTGCCCGACGATCGCCTACCGCACGAACGTTGCTTCCGCCGAGCCGAGGCCCTCGAAGCGGGCCGTGCAGGTGTCGCCCGGCTTCAGAAACCGCATGCCGGTGTAACTGCCGCAGGTGACGAACTGGCCGGCGCGGATGCCGGTGCTGCTCCGCAGCATATTCGCCAGCGCCACCGCGGTTCCCAACGGGTCGCCGGTCGGGTGACCGCCGCGCTGATCGAGCTGCACCTCGCCGTTCGCCAATAACGAAACATGGATCCGCGCCAGGTCGAGTTGCTGCCAGTCCGTGATCGGCTCGGCATGCACGAAGCCGCCGTTGCTGACGCAATCCGCAAGCTTCTCCAGAGTGCTGCGCGCGGCCTGGTCCGAGAACCGGCTGGTGATCAACTCGATCGCCGCGCAGGCATCGACCGCTGCTGCAACCTCGCCGCGCTCATAAGGAGCCGCTCGTGCCGGCAGGTCATGGCGGAAGCGGAAAGCGACCTCGGCTTCGACGCCGCAATCCGGCACCTCTGCTACCGGGACACGGGCCGGCGATGGCCGGATAGTGCGGAGGTATATCAGCCCGCGCCAAGGTTCATCACCAGGCGGCGCCGCCGCCTTGAAGGCGCCGACCGACTCGCCGAGTTGCGCTGCCACCGCATCCTGGATGGCGTGCGCCTCGCCAACCGTGCTCGGGCGGCAGCGCGCCGGCAATTCGGCTAGCCGCTCGCCGCTGTGGCGCGCGGCGACGAGCAGGCGGGTGGCTTCGGCGATCTGTTGCGGATCCATGCAAACGTCCCTCCGGTGGGGATAGGGAGAGTGTACGCGCTTGCGGCCGGTGTCACATCACCCGGACGAGCCGATGCTGCTTGCGTCCGGCCGAGAGCTTGATCGCTCCATCGCGCAGATCGGCCACCGAGAGAAGACGGCCCTCATCGTTGATCGCCTCGTCGTTCACTCGCGCGCCGCCGCCGCGAATGAGCCGGCGCGCCTCGCCGTTGCTTGCGGCAAGCCCCGCCAGAACGAACAGGCGGAAGGCAGGTACGCCCGACACCAGCTCGGCGTACGGGACATCGATGCCCGGAAGTGCTGAAGCGTTGACCCCCATTGGCATGTTGAAGGTAGCGTGAACCTCGAAGATGCCCCGTGCTGTCTCGGCCGCGCCCGCGGCGGCCGCCGCTCCATGCGCGAGTCGCGTCGCCTCGGTGGCGAGCACCTTCTTCGCCTCGTTGATCTCCGCGCCGCCGAGCCGTTCCAGCCGCTCAATCTCATCGAGTGGCAGATCGGTGAACAGGCGCAAGAAGCGGCCGGTGTCTGCGTCGTCCGTGTTGCGCCAGAACTGCCAGTAGTCATACGGCGACACTCGGTCGGCGCGCAGCCAGACGGCACCCTGGGCGGTCTTGCCCATCTTCGCACCGGAAGCGGTGGCGATAAGGGGCGTGGTGAGTCCAAAAACGGTCCGCCCGTCGGTCCGCCGCGTCAGCTCCATGCCGGCAACGATGTTGCCCCATTGGTCGGAACCGCCCATCTGCAGGACCACGTTGTGGCGGCGCGCCAGCTCCCGGAAGTCGTAGCTCTGCAGGATCATGTAGTTGAATTCGAGGAACGTCAGCGGCTGCTCGCGATCGAGGCGCAGCCGGATCGAATCGAAGGTCAGCATGCGGTTGATGGAAAAATGCGTTCCCACGTCGCGCAGCAACGGGATGTAGCCGAGCGGGTCCAGCCAATCGGCGTTGTTGGCCATCACGGCATCGGACGGGTCCCCGTCTTGTCCATTGGGGCCGAAGCGCAGGAACGGTTCGAAGCAGAGGCGGATGCCGGCCATGTTGGCGGCGATCTGCTCGTCGGTCAGAAGTTGGCGGGATTCGTCCTTGCCCGAGGGATCGCCGATTCGCGTTGTGCCGCCCCCCATCAGCACGACAGGCCTGTGGCCGTGCTTCTGCAACAGCCGCAGCGACATGATGCCCACCAGATTGCCCACGTGCAGGCTGTCGGCGGTGCAGTCGAAGCCGATATAGGCGGCGATCCGCCCGGAACACATCGCTGCGTCCAGGGCTTCGAGGTCGGTGCACTGGAGGACGAAGCCACGCTCTACGGCTTCACGCAGGAAATCGCTTCTCGGCATGCCGGGCAGTCCGTATTTGGCAAGTTCCGGCTAACATGAGCGGGCCGTCAGGCAAAATCGAGGCAGCATGCTGCGCACGATCGGGTTGATGAGCGGGACGTCGCTGGATGGCGTCGACACCGCCTGGGTGGAAACCGACGGCGCGGCGATCGCATCGCTCGGGCCGACGCTGACCATTCCGTATGAAGACGATCTGCGCACCGCGCTGCGCGCCCTGCTCGACCGTGCGCCGCGGCTGGACCCGGAGGACTCGGCACTGGCGGAGCCTATCCGCCGGCTGACTGAGACGCACGCCCGGGCGGCCCTGGCACTGGGCGGGGCACCCGACCTGATCGGGTTCCACGGGCAGACGATCCTGCACGACCCGGCTCGCCGGCGAACCTGGCAGATCGGTAATGCGGCGCTGCTGGCGCGCCTGACCGGTGTCGCGGTGGCGTATGATTTCCGCTCCGCTGACGTGGCGTCAGGCGGGCAGGGCGCGCCGCTGGCTCCGTTGTTTCATGCTGCGCTGGCTGGCGACGTGGAAAAGCCGCTCGTGGTGCTGAACATCGGGGGGGTTGCAAACGTGACCTGGATCGGCCCCGGCGATCAACTGGCCGCATTCGATACCGGACCGGGGAACGGCCCGCTCGACGACTGGGTGTCGCGGCACGGCGGCGGCCCGTTCGATCGTGATGGCGCATTGGCCCACGCCGGTAGGGCCGACGCGGCGGTGCTGGGCCGGCTGCTGGCACACGCGTATTTCGCCCGGCCGGCGCCCAAGTCGCTGGACCGGCTGGATTTCGCTCGCGCCCTGGCGGAGAGCCGGATCGAGGCACTGTCGCCCGCCGACGGCGCCGCGACGCTGGTCGCATTCACTGCCGCTGCGGTTGCTGCGGCGCCACTTCCGGCGCCGCCGCGGCGCTGGCTGGTCGCCGGCGGCGGGCGGCGCAATCCGGCGATCATGGACGCACTGCGGAAGGCGTTGCCCGCGCCGGTCGAGCCGGTGGAAGCGGTAGGCTGGGATGGGGACGCGCTGGAGGCGCAATGCTTCGGCTTCCTCGCGGCGCGTGTTGCGGCCGGCCTGCCGCTCAGCTTGCCGGAGACGACGGGCGTGCCGCGGCCGATGCCGGGAGGGGCGATCGTGCGGCCGGCTTGATTGTAAGGCGACTTTACCTTACATTCGCTTGGTCAGGCACGGGAGTCTACGCTGTGAGCACGCTGACTGTGACGGCCAAGGGACAAGTGACACTGCGGAAGGACATACTGCAGCATCTCGGCGTCCGCGCGGGTGAAAAAATCGTTGTGGAGAAGCTTCCGGACGGTCGGCTCGAAATAAAGGCTGCCCAGCCCGTTGGCCGGATTTCGGATGTCTTCGGATTCCTCAAACGTGAGAATGGCCCGTCCTTGTCGATCGAGGAGATGAACCGGATCGCGGCCGAGGCGTGGGCCGGCAAACGGTGAAGATCACAGCCGATACCAATGTTCTGATTCGAGCTATCACCGACGACGAGCCACGGCAAAGCAGGATCGCCCGGGCCGAACTGGCCAGCGCGGACCTCGTTGCATTAGCCTTGCCGGCGCTTTGCGAACTCGTCTGGGTGTTGTCGCGGGGTTACTGCATTCCCTCCGCCGAGATCGCCGAAACCATCCGACGTCTGATCAACAGCGCGAATGTCGTCGTGAACCGGCCGGCCGTGGAGGCCGGTTTGGCTGTGCTGGACGCCGGCGGCGATTTTGCCGACGGCGTGATCGCCTATGAGGGAAACTGGCTCGGCGCCGATGCCTTCATCTCCTTCGATCGGCAGGCTGTAAAGCTGCTCGCGGCGCAAGGCGCGGCCGCGCGCCTGCTGCAATGAGCTTGACCATGCGGCTCCTCGGCGATTCGGTGCGGCACGCAGGCGCCCCTGCCGGGTGGCTGGCGAGGCTCGGAAAAGGATCGCGACGGCCAATGTTGCTGCGCCAAACCGAGCAAGTATTTTCAACCGCGGATGGACGCAGATGGATCTGGCACAGCCTTCGGCCGCGACCAAACACGGCAGCCAGCGACAGCACGTGCGGGTCGCGGTGATCCGGTCTCGGCGCCAGCCGCATCAGCGAAACCCAAGGCGGCATATAACGGTTTCAGCAGGGAGGAAGGCCGGAGGACACCATGAACACAAACGTGTCCTCGCAGAAATGCCATGAACTTCCCCGTGTTCTCCGCGCATCCTCAGCGCTGAAAGCTTTGCTTGCTGTGTGCGGGCACAGACCCCGCGTGTTCGCTTTGCAGGAGTCCGTCGGGTACTGGAGCTTGGACGGAGCGCTCCGCACACGGGAGCTGACGAAGCCCGTGCACTGACTGATCCCGGCGATGGTGCCTACGGCACACGCAAAAAATACGTGGATGGCCCCCTTGCGGCGACTGTGTGCCAAAGTCGGGTTCGACTGGGCGGCTGGTATCACTTAGTCGGGCGCGGCCCTCCGCTTGCGGCGGAGCGTCGCGAGCGAGCGGTCGATCGCATCGAGATGCGCCTGCATCGCTCGAGCGGCCCCATCGGGATCGCGCGCGGCAATGGCAGCCAGAATCGCCTGATGCTCGACCCGTGCGCCGGCCCGTCGGCGCGCCACAACGGAAACGGTGAGGGATTCATCCTCCAGGCCGCCGCGCAGATCCCCGATCATCTTCGCCAGCAGCGGATTGGCGGTGGCAAGGGCGATGCCGATATGAAATTCGGCGTCGAGCTTGTTTCGCCTGTCTGCATGCTCCTCCACCGCCAGCCGTTCCAGCACCTGGCTGAGCCGCAGGACATCGGCGGCAGTCCGCCGCTCGGCGGCAAGCCGGCTCGACGGTATCTCGAGACACCGTCTGACTTCGTTGAGATGCTCGGCTCGATAGCCGCCGAGCAGAAGCCGGACCGCGACACGATCCGCCGCCACGAATGTGCCGCGCCCGTTGCGGGACGATGTGAGGCCAAGCGCTTGCAGGCCCACGAGTGCTTCGCGCACGACCGGTCGGCTCACGCCGAAGGATTGCGCAAGCTCGATTTCGGGGGGAAGCTGATCGTTGATCCGGAAGCGGCCCGAACGGATAAGCGCCACGATCTGCGCCCGCACATCCTCGACCACGCTCCGGCGGGAGATTCGAACAAGAATGTCGTCGTGTGCTGCCGAGGAAGGTCTGACGCCGGTCACGTATCCGCCCTGAACGGTAAATCGATCGACCAAAGATAGGTCGTTGCCCGGCGGCACTGCAATATCGGCCTTTGGATAGCAGAGGTCGTCGCCGAGTTTCCGGCTTGCGAGGCGGGGCCGGCTCGATTTAGGCTGTCAGACAGCCGAACAGCTCGGTGACTGGCCGCGCCGCGCCCGAGCTGCGAAGGAAGCAAAGGAGGAGACGATGCCAGCGATACGCACGGTGCTAGGCGACATTACGGCCGACACGGCCGGCGTCACGCTCACCCACGAACATCTGCGTTACGCTTATGCCGGCTGCGAATCCGACCACCATAATGTGTGGGATTTCGACGCGACGGCACATCAGGTCGCGGAGGTCGTAGCAAAGGGCGATCGGGAATACGGCATCCACACGATCGTTGATCTCACGCCCGCTGAAATCGGCCGCCATCCCGAGCTCTTCGCCGAAGTCGCCCGGCAGAGCGGCGCCAATGTCGTGGCAACGACCGGCTTCTTCCCGGAAAGTTCGGGGATGGGCATCCCCTTCCACTGGCGGCGCCAGTCCATCGAGTACGTCGCCGAGATGTTGGTGCGCGACCTGACCGAGGGGATGGTGTATGACGGCAAGCTGACACCGTACAGGGCAGGGATCCTGAAGGCATCGACAGGCGGCCTTGGCGCGGCGCAGCCGACGCCGGTTGGCCCCGACGGAAGACGTATCGGCGAGCACGAGCGGCGCGTGATCAAGGCAGTTGCGATCGCCCAGCGAAAGGTCGGGTGCGCGATCAACACCCACACCCAGCCGATGGATTACGCCGTCACGAACCCCGGCATCGAGCTTCTGGACGAGCTTGAGCGAGGCGGCGCTGACCCCACGCGCGTCATCATCGGCCATGCCTTCGTGCATCCGCAGCTCGCCCAGCTCCGGGCGATCTGCGAGCGTGGCGCCTGTCTTCAGATCGACCACATCGGCATTCCCTGGCAGAACGAGAGCGCCGGTCAGCTTGATGAGTTGATTGCGAATGCCGTCTGCGCCCTCGCTGATCTGGGGTATCTCGATCGCCTGGTGTTCTCTTACGATCGCTTCTTCAGCCACGCACGCGGACCAGTCACGGACGACGAGCCGGAGCAGCTTAATGAGCTCGTGCCGATCGGCTATATTTTCGACAATTTCGCGGTGCGGCTGGCGGAGAAAGGCTTCGGCAAGAATGAGCTGAACAAGGTGCTAGTCGAGAATCCTGCGCGCCTTCTGGCGTTCTAGTCGTCTTGGTGCATGAACGAATGTGGAGGAAATTCGGAATGCGGGGCCTCGCACGCAAAAGGCGTCGGTTCACCTCTTGGAACGTCCTCCTGGGTTTCCTGTTG
>Ga0335074_10016021_pt1 | contig 10548 bp, 11 predicted proteins | sample Lox_Sample_23_FD_206715 | JGI IMG/M metagenome (GOLD analysis project Ga0335074, IMG submission 206715) | Soil microbial communities from Loxahatchee National Wildlife Refuge, Florida, United States - Lox_Sample_2.3 | ecosystem: Environmental > Terrestrial > Soil > Wetlands | place: USA...
TGCCTGACTGAGCTCACCTATAAAGGAAACATTGGAACCCCTTTGACTTAGGTTGAGACCATCCGGCTCCTTCAATATCACAATCTGGGGATGCGGGATGTCCAAAGGTCTGTTGTTCTGACTCTGGAGCCAGGATGCCAAGATCTTCGCTGTCATAAGTGTCCCTCCTAGGTCGTTCGCAAATAGGCAAATCGTGGTGCTGAAATTATATAGAAGCTTTGAATAGACGAGATTTGAAACCGCATATGGGTCAGTTCCGGAACATTTAGACCAAACTAGGGGGCGCTGCTTCATGTATGGCGGTATTGGGCCCTCTAAAGCTTCATCGAGGCATGGATTATTGTGTAACTCGCAATCTGCAATCAATAATGGACATGAATTGCTGGTATAGCGAGTGACTGATCGAAGATGGATTTTGCCATGTTCACAGGTTTCGACTGGTAACAGTCCCCATTTTCTCATTGCGGCGGTCTTCCCCTTTCCTCCAATGAACATGATCATCTCCGGCTCTTTGGGCCCGGTAAGGTCCTGATAAGGAAAGTGGTACTCTTGGAGTAGCAGGCCATCTTGGCTCTGACAAATGTCAATCCATATTGAGTTCGACTTAGACATGTTGATAATTAATTAAACGAACAACAAAACCAAAGCTTGTAGTATACAATGGCCTGAACCTCTATGAGTGGTAACAGCATATCTTATTTGCAGATTTTTGCAATATGTATCCTACATTCACCAAATAAAGGTCTAAATGGTGTAATGAACTATTGGGCCTCTACTGGTAGTGGAAAACAGTTCTTGAATACCGCATTCGGGAGGCTCTGAGAACAGAGGGATCTACTAGTAGAAACCTCCATGGCGCTAATTATAAGAGCAGGACTCTACTAGTAGAAACCTCCACGTGCTAATTACGTGAGAAATACTCTACTAGTAGAAATCTCTATGGCGCTAATTATATGAGCAGGACTCTACTAGTAGAAACCTCCACGTGCTAATTACGTGAGAAATACTCTACTGGTAGAAATCTCCATGGCGCTAATTATATGAGCAGGACTAGTAGAAATCTCCACGTGCTAATTATAAGGGCAGGGCTCTACTAGTAGAAATCTCCATGTCGCTAATTATATAAGCAAGGCTCTACTGGTAGAAATCTCCATGGCGCTAATTATATGAGTAGGACTCTACTAGTAGAGATCTCCATGGCGCCAATTACGAGAGCAGGACTCTACTAGTAGAAATCACCACGTGCTAATTATATGAACAGGGCTCTACTAGTAGAAACCTTCATGGCGCTAATTATATGAGCAGGACTCTACTAGTAGAAAGGTCTATGGCGCCAATTACGAGAGCAGGACTCTACTAGTAGAAATCACCACGTGCTAATTATATGAACAGGGCTCTACTAGTAGAAATCTCCACGTGCCAATTACAAGAGCAGGATTCTACTGGTAGAAGCCGGGGTGCAAATGCAAAGCCAATCAAAAGTTGTTATGTTCGACAATTGTCGAACATAGAGCCGGGGTGCAAACCTAGAGCCAATTAAAGGTTGCTATGTTCGACAATTGTCGAACATAGAGCCGGGGTGCAAACCTAGAGCCAATCAAAGGTTGCTATGTTCGACAATTGTCGAACATAGTGCTAGGGTACGAAGATAAAGCCAATCAAAACTTGGAGATAGAAGCCTCACGTAGAAATTCGAGGTTGCTTATGGCGATTATCCGCTTCTTGCTTTCCTCATTTTTCTCCTCCTTTGGATTGAGGAATTTGGCTCTTCATCTATTTGCTCCGGTAACTGACACTCAGTATGGAGCCTGAATTGATTGGAATCGTTAGGGCCGACATATCGTCTATGTCCTTCGAAGAATATGGGATGTCCTTCGAAGAACATGGGAGACCGACAGGATACGATCAAAGTATCGCTCAACACCTGACGAAAGTTTTTGATGGGGGCAGATGCGACAGGGACAATCCTCACCACTTCCTATTAGGGTTTATTAGCCCAAGGCAACGAGATTTATTACTTCAAGACCCCCAAGTTCGTGAAGATCTTCGAAATTCTCTTGCGAGTAGTCATTACCCAAGACTTCAGTTTCACGAGAAGGTATATTGCCTTCAAGGCCTTCATCGCGTGACAGCTGCAGGAACCCTCTTCGGCACCAATCCCAAAGAAAGCTGGTGGACAGTCAAACTATATTGCCCTAAATCAGATGGTAGGTCATCATTCTGTTTCCACAGAAGCTATTGTTGATACAAACAGAGGAGCGTTCATGGTTCGCTCGAAAGCAAAGAGAACACTTCCACCATCAGACGCATTATTCTTCTGGAGACATATATCATAAAGTAAGACACTACATGGGGAGAGAGGAATCTGATGCTGTGGAGGAATGGAAGATCCGCCTGTCGGACTGCGGGCAAGTTTGCCTTTCACAGTTTCTCAAACGTCCAAATTTTGTCAAAGCGTTTGACAACCTCCGACGATTTCCTGGTTTGTGGGAAGGCTTTGAACTAGGTAATGTTCAGAAGCACTTCGCATTGCACTGTGACACGTGGTTGCTCTTTTGTCTCCAAAAACATACTTTTGACACCTGGGACAAGATCACTCTCGGAAATTCTACCATTCAGCAGGCAGTTAATATACAGACCGTTAAGGAATTGCAGTCGAGGGCTCCCTCTTCAAGTAGCATTGACCGAGATTTAATTGCCTCCGGAATGGATAACGAAATCCTGTTTCCAGCAATCGTCGACGAAAACTTGAGACGGTCAGTCAAAGAGGTATTACTCGGGCTTGACGTGATGATACCAACAATCAAGACATTTCATATGAATGTCAGCTATTTCCAGATCGGGGCGAAAATCTTGAGGACCCAGTTATTTGACACCCAGTCGAAAACAGACTTGTTTGAAACGATGCGTGATCACTGGTCCCCGCCAGAGAGATGTCTTGTCGAGGTTCGAGAAGGGATCCTTGAACATATCGATGTTCCCAAGCAAGAACAGTTTATTTTAGCATGTATCACACTATGGCTTTTTGTCCTGCGACACTTCCCTAGTTCGAGCAATTGCGCGCCACGACTGGACAAAAGACGAAGAAATCCCTCCGATGATGCCAGTGCAAGCACTGATCCAGCTCGTGAAATTCAGCTCCAAAGGCTTGCCCACTCAGTTGGATTCACCTCTGAGAAGATTCTTCACGGTTTGAAACAACAAGTAACAACTAGACCACGCGATTGGAAATCTAGCTCGAGATTGAACTGTGACGGGGAAGATATAAATCGTCGGTGTGGTAGACCATTCTCGAGTTCTTTCACACATATCGAAAGGAATCTATTCCTCCCAAACCTGTCCAATATCGATGAGAAGGAAGCCTTGAACCCATCAGTTCTTTTTGTCCAGCAGGATATCATCAAATCATTTCTTGGCCCAAGAGTTAACAGTGTAGTGATGACGTATGGACTTGGCCAGGCTGACACGACATTGCGTTTTGAGCCTGGGCCTATGGAGCGTGCTGTTCAGCCGCAGCCACAAAAGAGACTGCAAACGCGAAAAGGATCACAGCCGCGAAAAGAGCCTCAACCTCAAAAGCCCCCCGAGCAGAAAGACGCACCTGGAAAACCTCCTGAAACTCTACCACTTAAAAGTGATACTCCAGAAAACACGAAACCACCAAGAACACCTCACGTTAGGAAACCGTTCACTCTTTCTAATAAAGCATTGATACCGATGCGAGACCATGATTCTCTTTCGCGAAGCCCCTTTACGTTTCATGTTATAGAGCGTCATACTATGGGGCAACACCCTGTAAATTACATTCACGACTTATACGACATTGAGAGATATCTACTAGGACGACAAGGCTGGGTGATGGCAACCCCACATAGAGGAGTCTTGAAGACTATAAGACATGAGGATATTGGTGATTATATGGTAAACAACCCAGGTGGGGAATATTTCATGGTTTCGGCTGATTACATTCAAGAGTTTATCCAAAATCAATATAAAACCCGAAAAGTGATAGAAGCTTGCGAAAGCAAAGTAGAAAGTAGGAAAAGAACGAGGATCTAGTGACATAGATAGACCACAAAATTCCATAAAATATCTAGCTATTATTAGAGAATTCCTCCAAAGAGCTCATCAAAAGCACATTATCGTCCTGCTCTAGCTTTTGAAAGCCATAGACATCCCCTTTCTCAGTGAGAGTCAATCGCCTAGTCTCTGCACGAGTCTTAGGTCTACTCGGAGGGTGAACGGAAGGCCTGACAGCGGCAGAAGCAGGGACTAGAAAGGAGGAAGCAATCATATTCGACGATACAGGAGGTGAGAAACGAGTAGCGTGAAGGACGTTCCCAACTGCATATGGATTCAACGCCGGTGGGGACTCTTGCAGTCTTGCTGATGTGGTGACTTGGGAGCCGGACTCTGCGACTCGCATGGCCTCCGCGTGGGTCATGAAATTACTTGGAAGATATAGATTTGCAGGCTGCATACCAATTAGCCTACGCTTCCAGCGAGGAAAGACACCGACTTATTTACCACGTGGATGTCTGGTGACCAGTTCTCATGAGACTTGTAAATGTGCTTGCCATCGCTATCTTCAACATAGACCAGATATCTATGTCCATACATCTCATAAATGTCGTTAGCCTTCTTCATCACACCCTGCCGTCAACCCCTAATTTGTCGCAGAGAGTTTGCTGCTCTTCGCGGCATAGTAATATCTCCGGTTTGGTTTAACTGGTATCTGTATTTTCAACTTGGTTTGAGCTTATCACTTACCTTGCGCTATAATTACAGCTTTTAGGATGGTGAATGGTGAAGACTTTATACAAGAAGACGCAGAATTACCTATGCTATATTTAGTGCCGTATCAGGTAGTTGATTAGCACATTTCTATTGCAGATATAAAACGTTTCAGTCCCCCATAGTATGTTTAGAGATGAGAAGGGTTGCGCGCGCTTAGAGATGTAGCAGAGCGGTGCGCGCGTGAAGTAAGGCGTCTAATCCCCACTTAAAATTAGTTGAGAATAGCATATCGTTTCACAACAGTAGCAGGAATTAATATCTTCCATCTTCTATAATTAGAATTACGCAATCAGCATTCTTACATAAGAGGCTTGTAGTGCAGACTGATAACGCGTTCAGACATAGTCGCCTTTCTCAGTTATCAAAATATGACGATAGACATAATTCAGTGGTATGCGATTGCAATGGCCGCATTTACCTTGCTTCTGCTCTTCTTGCTATAGCTCTCCTTACGACTTCACTGCTATCCACAGCCTGAAGCTCAGACTCAACCTAGAGGTCAATATCATTCTCGGCGTTCTCATTATTACCAGCAAAGTCATTTGGTAAAGCTTCGCAGATTCTATAACCGATTTTACATTTGGATCTTAAGGCATCTCATCTATGCGTTATATGTGCAGCAGCAGTACTGGACTAGCATTACGTGGATTCAAGCTCTTCTCATGTTTATTTACGTGATTGGAAATGGGGTCTGTATGGGACTAGAAGTGCAAGATCTTTCTTAGCTGATAATACGATCTAGAAGTATTGCATCAGTTAATATTATATTTCTCTTCTTAGGAGGTCGGAGAAACTTTGTAGCTAGTCGAATAGGACTTCCTCTTCATGTTTATTACCTAGCACACCATTTAGTGGGGAGGATGGTCGTTCTGCAAGGCATCCTGCACGCTGTTTTGGCAATCATCGTTGACCAGCCATTGAAATTTGATACGCGGACGATTTCTGGTATCACAGTGAGTGCTCTGTTACGAATCTAGGTAAGTTGATCTGTGTCTTAGTCTTATTAGGTCGGATCGCTTCTTATTCTAACATTACTAATGTCTATGCATTTCGCTCGCCAATCCATCTTCGAGGTATTTCTTGCCACTCACCCATAGCTTGCTGTAGCTTCCATTTCTACATTAGTCTGGCATGTTCTGCCTGGCTCCCTATGGATGGTTATTTCTTTAATTTCCGCATTTGCCTTCTAGGGCTGCACCTTGCTTCTACGCCTCTTATATACACATCTTAATAAGACGAGGCATATCTGGGCAAGGCTGGACAGATTTCCTAATTCTCAGGATCTCAAACTCCGCATCCGTCCAAGATACCTACCTGAGATCAAACCCGGCCAGTATTTCTATATTCAGTTTTGTAACCTCGGATTTCCTCAAAGTGGCCAGTCCCACCCGTTTATGGTTACTTGGCTGGATGAGCCTATTAATGAGCTGCACTTTCTCATACAGCCTCAGAACGGGCTGACCGGACAGCTAAGAAATTACCTGAAACCCCTCGTCACCATTTCTAGACCGTATGGGCAAGACTTACATCTTGAACGCTATGAGAATGTCCTTTTATATGCGGAAGGAATCGGCATATCAGGCTTGCTCCCTTATGTACAGCATCTGTCAGAGAGGAAAAATTTGAAAGGCGCTGTGACGAAGAGGGTCAACCTTTATTGGTTCCTAGAAGATAAGCATCAGATAGAATGGGTGAAGGACTATTTTGACACCTTAGCGAAATTCAAGGTACGTTAAAGCAAGCTATACAGAGTGTGAAGGTGACCGATATTACTAGAACATCTTAGCAATTCAGGTATATTTCCCAGAGAAATTCACAAAACCTAAGTGGCAAGACGAACACTTTTAATGTTTCCACTAAGAGCCAAGTATTTCCTCCTATATAGAGGATGAAGCATCTAGGGATGGTCGGAAATTTGTTGCTGGTATGTGCCTTGGGAGTATATCCTTGAGCGTATACTTATATATCTCTACAGCTTGTGGGAAACCAGACTTTACACTAGAAGTCCGTCGGGTAGTTATAAAGGCAATGTCAGAGAAGGTTATAGAATTTGTAGAGGTTGAATACCGACCCCAGCAGCTAACATTACATTCAAGGCTTCAGACAATATACATAGAGGACCTAGAGAGCACTGATAAGGAAACTATCTCGAGGAGACGACTGCAGAAGCCATACATATCTTCACCTCTCTCTGCAGTTGTTCATACTTTGGTTTAGTGAATTTGGAATAGCTTTTATTGGACTAGTAATTAATAATATATCTCTTTTCCTCTAGAAAACTAGATCTTGGTTGACTTTCCTTCCTCAGCGACTAGTAATTTATCATTTGAGGCAGACTAATAGGGAATATAGAATTCCATAATAGAAAAAAGGGTCAAAATGAAAACTTCTATAAGGATAACCATAGCTGTACGAGTAATAGTAGAGACTATAGAGCCGTTTGAAATTAATAGTTGTTTGTCAAACCCGTTGATGAGGGTGTAGACTAGACGCACGATTATGAATGGGATTGAGAGCGCTGCATGGCTTGTCAGTGACCTTTTATTTGCGCATGTAGCCACCTTATTACACTGAGTCTCAATGAAAGGTTTGCCACCATAGTAAATAACTGTGTCTTGTGCGACAATGCCGTAGTCCGAAGGATCAACCTTAACCACTTCAAACTCAACATGCATTATGTCCTCGTTAACTGTGAACCAATCACCTTGCTTGACAGGTCGGTATGCTTCGTAAAAGTAGGGGACTAAAAATCTGTTAAATACAGATCCAGTAAACCCCTTAAGGGTATTAGCGATAGGTAGTACATCGACACGCCTGGCCTAAATGGATGTTAAGTTGGATTACTAAGAAATTGCGGGACTCCTTACATATCCGATATCTGGGTATGGACGAATATTAATGAAGTCGCCCAGCTTGATATTGAGGTTTCGTCTAACCACCCAGTTTATCTGAGCACTTCTGTCGTCCACATCCTTGCGAGGAGTAGCAATCAAAACCGTTTCTTTCCTCCACTTTCGCCCTACTAGCACAATGTTACCGTATGACAATTGTAAATTGTCCATATTGCTTTGAGAGAGGGCAATCGTAGAATTATCTATTTTGCTAGCCTCAGTGGCAATAAAAGAATAACGCTCCCTCCCTTTCATCTCTTTGATGAATGTGAACTAGTAATTTTGGACGAAAGCCACCCCTACTAGGCCAACTTCCACAGCTAGAATAATAGAAAAGATTCCGAGTCCGAATTGTAGTTCCACCTTGTCAAGTCCCAAATCCGCAATAGCAAAGCCAATGATCACGATAATTACCGCTAAGAGCGAGAGGAGTTGAATAAGACTACAGATCCAGGCGTGAGATTTCGTAATTCTTATTTTATATATTAGCTTTTAGAATAATGTATCGATATACACCAACTTACAATAGTCCTAGTACTCCCACAAATGCTAATAGAATAAGAAACAAGCCTACAGAATCCATGATTCCAATAGCGTCTTTAGCGTTACCATTACTAATTTGATACGCAGAGCCAATAACATGGAGTAAGGCTAAAAGAGTAATACTGGACCATTTTATAGAACTGCTGAAGCTATGCCTTATTATAGGAATAGGGCTTAACAGAAGAACAAAAGTGAATATAACAAGTTCAATAATAGCTAAGTTGCTTGTTTCAGAATCTATAACTTTCAGATATTAGAGGTTAAGATTTGCAAAATTTCGGCTGTTAACGACGAAGGAAATCCATGCAACAATATCAAAATATGACTGCGGCTTTCCGAAAACGGTTTTAGAATGGTGGATTGAGAAAATGATATTGAGGAGACGTGCAAATTAGAGCGTATATATACACAATGGTGCTTAAGAGTGTGACTTGCTCAATATTCTTTTCAGTAAAAACTTCTTTAGTAATTCGTGATCTGGTATCACCATAGAGCTTCTACAGAAGATATAATATGGCAAGCCAACTAGAAAACATTCCAAGGTGGAAGCGAGTGGAAGATCCAGAAAGGACTTCAAGGCGGAAGCAAAGGGAAGATCCAGAATTTGGAGAAATGCCCGCACCAACTCGACCAAAGAAACCAAATATAGTGGAACCGCAGCAAGTAGAGCTATAGTCGCCGGCACATCTATCACTACAGCAACAGCCGTTAGAAGATCAGCGGTCTACATATAAGCAGTCCTTAGATCCGCAAGCGCTCTCTTAGGAGGAGATAGCAATTCGTCAATTAGCGCGTCAGCTCTCTAGAACTCAACAGACTGTATCTCAACTATTAGTATCTCAGCCCGCCTTCCAGCATTTAGATCGAGGAATATCATATCCATCGCAGCTTGTAAATCAGCCAGAAACTGATACAAATCAGCCACTTATAGAACTAGAAGAATCAACGGCATATGGGCAGCCTTCTTAACAGTCACAGACTTACCAACCAGCTTCGGTCGGCGATGAGATTCCCTCGCAGCGGACAAGTACACAGCACGCCCAAAAGCCACAAACTTACCAACCAGCTTCCGTTAGTGACAAGGTTTCGTCCTAGCAGACAAGCATACTGCCCGCCTAACAGTCACGGGCTTACCAACCACGTTTGGCCAGCTTTGAGGCTTCGTCCCAGCAGACAAGTATACCGCCCGCCTAACAGTCACAAACTTACCAACCAGCTTCGGCCAGTAACGAGGTTTCGTCCTAGCAGACAAGCATACCGCCCGCCCAACAGTCACAAACTTACCAGCCAGCTTCGGTCAGCGATGAGGTTTCCTCGCAGCAGACAAGCATACCACCCGCCTAAAAGTCACAAACTTACCAACCAGCTTCGGCCAGTGACGAGGTTTCGTCCCAGCAGACAAGCATACCGCCCACCTAACAGTCACAGACTCACAAACTGCGTTCGGTAAGCTTTGAGGATGTCTCGCAGCGGACAAGCACACAGCCACAGACTTCGGTAAGCTATGAGGTTCCCTCACAGCAGACAAGCACACGGCCCGCCAAATTTTCGGCAAGTACACGGCCCGCCCAGACTTACCGACAGCGTTCGGTCAGCGATGGGGTTTCCTCGCAGCAGACAAGTACACAGCCCGCCTAACAGACAAGGACTGATAAATCACTATCTTTTCAAGATAGGATAGCACAGAGATAGGCAGTTAATGCGTTACAATTAAGTAATATATAGGAACCTTTTCCGGATATTCTAGAGCCGACTTTGAAGCACTTGTGCTCTGCTTCAAGACCAGTGAAATAGTACCTCGATCTCCGCAGTAAGCCTTTTTATAAAATATTAGAGGCCTTAGAGGAAATATTGAATCAAACAATTAAAAACCTAGAGCATTTTGCAAATATCATTGGAGATCTAAGAAAGCACGCCGGAATTACGGACCCACTAGAAGAGTTATTAAACTAGGAAGGCGTCGACGGCTTTCTCCCAGTTTATAATCGGGCGAAACATTTAAGGTCACTCGATAGCCAGTTTGCACGACGAGATTACAGACAGTTACGAACACTAGCTACAACGCTTTGCAGCATGACAAACCTTCCTATCTCTTTGGTCGATGTTTTAACTTATACAGATCACACACTTAGCGAAGATGCTAGGAACCTTCTAATGTCAGGCGGACTAGGAAGTATAAATGTGCTACAGCAACAGCTTGGTAACAAGTAAGTTATTAAGGTCGTTTCTCGTCTTACAATAGCTAACCTCAATAATACTAGCCCCTATGTCTATAATGCTGCAGCAGCATTCCCACTAGGATGGACGGAGCTACCTG
>Ga0335074_10016022_pt1 | contig 10547 bp, 13 predicted proteins | sample Lox_Sample_23_FD_206715 | JGI IMG/M metagenome (GOLD analysis project Ga0335074, IMG submission 206715) | Soil microbial communities from Loxahatchee National Wildlife Refuge, Florida, United States - Lox_Sample_2.3 | ecosystem: Environmental > Terrestrial > Soil > Wetlands | place: USA...
TAAAAATCGTAAATTTTCCTGCATGACCGGCTCCCTTCCGCTTGTGGCTCTGAACTGCGTGTCCTGATAAACACACAGCCTAACCCACGATCAGCGCACCGGCGCCGGTCACTCCATACTGACTGTGGGCGTCAGTTGAGAATGGCTGGGCGGATTGCTTCCGGGAAGCCGACTTTCGAGTACCTATCAAAGGTTAATGAGCCCATTCGCGAGGTCCCACCAGTCAAAGGCCCGTCCGGTGCTGATAGGTCGCTGGATTGAGCCTCGAGTTATTCCGCGCGAAGGGCCTGCGATGGGTTGATCCGGGTGGCGCGGCGTGCTGGAAACCAGGCAGCGGCGAGAGTCATGACCGCAAGGGCCCCAATCGCGATGGCGATCGATATGGGATCGAGCGGGCTCAACTCGTAAAGCAGGCTCTTCAGGATGCGGGTAGAGGTCAGCGCGACCGGCAGCCCGATCGCCAGGCCCAGGACCAGCAGAATCAGGGATTCCCGCAGAACTGTCCAGAGCAGCGTTGACAAGGGAGCTCCGAGAGCAAGACGGATTCCCAGCTCGCTCGTCCGCCGCGCAACCGAATAGGAAAGCAACCCATAAACGCCAATGCAGGCCAGAAGTACAGCCAGGACTGCGAAGAAGGTGGAGAGCTGAGCGATCAGCGATTGCCTCGCAAGCGTGCGGTCCACCTGTTCTTCGAGGCTGCTGACATCATCGACAAGAATGTTGGGGTTAATTGCGGCGATGGCATGCCGGACCGGGGAGATGATCTCCTGCGGGCTGGCGTTGGGAGCGGCTGGTCGCCAGCCTCTCTGCCGTCTTCGGCGCTGTAGCCACGCTGCTTGCCGTCATTGGGCTCTATGGCGTCATGGCCTACGCAGTCCTCAGGAGGACACGCGAAATCGGCATCCGCATTGCGCTCGGGGCACGGCAGCGCCGCTGGATGACGCGGTTGCAGATGGCGAAAGAATTACCTGGCGTTCAAGCTGGGATGCTTACGAATCATGCATCTAGGCCCCTGATTGGCTTCCCGCGCGTGATGCTGCTGAACGCAATGGCTCAACGTGCCACTTTCACGATTTGTGAGGGCTCGTTCGCGATAAGAGTTTTGTAACAATCTCGGAACAAGCCCCGCTGAAGTAGGTGGGGAAGTCGCGTTCTCAAGACCGCTGCAGCCAGGGAGGAGACCTACTCAAGCAAATCAGGATGCTTCCCTTAGGCCAACGAAAGCCAAGCCCTCTCAGATAGCCAGCGTTGAACCGAGCCAGTTCTTCTCACTAAGGAGCTGATAGGCGAGCTTGATTTGTCGTTCGCTGAATTGCTTCTTATTCTCACCCCACTCGTACGTGAAACGAATGACATCGCTCACATTCTTCGGCGATTCGTGCTTGGTCACCCAATGGACAGTGGAGAGAAGTTCCAGTCCGAATGGCGATTCGAAACCGTCCACCAACGCAGCGACACGTCCGATTCGTCGGCTGGTTGGAGAATCGAGATCCAGTTCACGCCTCGCGTCGGCCACAGCTCCAGGAACGAGTTGAAGTTCTTTCTTGGGCGAATCGCCGCCGTCGGCATACCCAGCGATGTAGTATCCCTCCACTGCCTTTAGAACATGTCGCAGGTTCTCGGCATAAGGGCCGTACGGCGCTTTGACAAATTTGAGCCGGAGCGGTTCGCCTGCCTCCTGGAGGAAATACATCAGTTTATGGACTTCGAGAAGTGTGATTGTCGGATCGAGAAGGCCAGCCAGGTAGCGTTCAATCAGGGCAACGAGCGCAGCTCGTCCCGCGGTCATCGTTGGTATTTTGGGCATGGCTTTGGTGATGCGTTCTTCGGTGCTTAGCCCGGGCTCATAGACGACGATGCGCACAGCGTCCAGGCCTTGAAGAGTCTGTTCAATCTTCGCCCGGACCTCGTTCCAGTCCAATCCGCCGAGCCCGCTCCCCAACGGCGGGATTGCAATGGAGCGTATCTGGCGCGATTCGATCTCGTGCCGCAGTGCGATCAGGCCCGATTCGATGTCCTCGATCCGGCTCTTGCCCCGCCAGTGTCGCTTGGTCGGAAAATTGATGATGAATTTCGGGCCGTTCATCAGATCGGTTGAATAGACGAACATCCGCCCCGGTCGCAGTTCGTTGCGGTCGCAGGCGGCCTCGTATGCTTTGAAGTTCTTGGGAAAATGATTCTTGAACTGGAGCGCAATTCCACGTCCCATAATGCCGACGCAATTGACGGTGTTCACGAGCGCTTCGGTCTTCGCGTCCAGGATGTCGCCGGTTGTGAATTCCATCATGGCGTTCCTCTCAAGTCGCCTAATAGTACCAATCAGTCTTGATTTCGATTACCGGTTGCCTCGCGGCCAGCGCAATTGCCTGCCCCACCCTCTGTGCGGTTCCATTCGAAAGCACGCCGATTCTTCTCACTAATTCCCAGGGAACCTCTCGCTCGACGAGGAATTCGGCTTGTTTACCTTCCTTCACGTCTTTCCAGCTCCGCGCATTTATCGCGTCCCAGTCGATATCTCTAAGATCACGAAGGTCGTTGCGGTCTTCAAAATAATATGATCCCGCGTTCGACAATGTGAATGCCCACCGGAGGCCATTCCTGTCTGCCCAATGGACGACTTCGGGCAGATCGAACTCCAAATGTACAATCGGACCCTGTCCGCCGGTGTAGGTCAGCTCGGGATGGTTTGCCTGGTAGATCAAGTAGAGCATCACAGACCGAGGACAGAAATAGAATGGGACACAATCCCCAACGTTAAGATCCCGATGGCAACTGAGTGGCAGGTGCAACCGCCGCTCCTTGATGCCGCTCATCCCAATCACGGTTCCTGCGTTGTCGCGATTAGCCATAACAGCATCGCAAATGAGCCTCCCGTCCTCGACAATCGAGGGCAGTTTATCCACATGCACCATGTGGTAGAGCTTCGGGTTTACGGGCGGCATGGTCATTCGTAAGCTTGCATGGTTGAGCCATCGACATTTTCCGGGCTTCCAGCTCAGTCTCCTTCTTTCGTGGTCGAACGACGAAGTATTCCGGGAACCAAATACGCCGATAGGGCTGTCTTAAACGGGCGAAATGAATCCGAGATTGAGGAGACGCAGCTCCATGGCGCGTCGGCTTACCTTATATCGGACCGCCAGGGTCTGTATGGCGGGATCAGGATCGCTCTCGTCAAGTTCCACGCGCAACAAATCCCTTCTCAGGAAGTTCTCAGGCATCAAGAGCGCCGCGGCAAATCCATTGGCTTCAATCTCGCTGCGCTCGGTCGCTTCAGAAGATACCGAGTTCCGGTAGTCAATGCGGAAATCCTCGTCAAAGTGCCGCTCGGTCCGTTTATGCAAAATGAAATGGCCGATCTCATGGGCGATCGTGAATCGCTGCCGATTCTCATGCTGCGCGGAATTCACGGCGATCACGGCAGCCTTGCCGTCTCGAATCAAAGCTCCTGAAACGTCATCGGTCGTAGGCGCATAACGGACGTCAAGACCTGCGGCGCGTGCGATTGCATCAACAGGGACCGGGGCGCGGCGAACGTCATTCTCTTCGAGCAGCCTTGCTGCCTGTTGTTCGATGGTGGGCATCGTTATCTCCTTGGGGATCAAGGGTCACGTTCATTGTCTGAAGCCATTCAGACCGGCTCACATTGAGGCCTTTGGCGCGTTCGGGCCGTTCGAAGACGGCTGCCGACGGAAGAAGTTCCTTGACATCCGTGCCAAGTAATCTGGCGATCACGTACAACGAGTACAGTTGTAGGGGTTGACGGCCCTTTTCGATGTTGGTGATCGAAGTGCGCGAAAGACCCAGTTCCTCAGCTAGCATCTCCTGCGAAATGCGTTTCTTGCGCCTCAGTTCGGAGAGCATCCGGCCGAAAGCCCGGTAAAACGCCTTTTCGCTATCGCTAATCACAGCTAGAGCGAATTGTGACACCCGCTCGCTCAGCATGTCAATCTGACAAACACGTTTGCCTCTCTGACGAGTAATCAAGTTGGTTCAACATGTTTGCTATAATGACATATCGATTTGCAGCGTTGACATGCGGCAGGACTGGTCCCATACTTGAATTCGTGGTGGGAATCGACGGCTTGCCACAAAGTCTTGGAGGTATAGAGGAATGTCCGACGATCTGCGGGAACGTGAACGCGAGGTGGAACGGGAAATCGCCCAGGATGAGCGCCGTTTGCAAGAGGACGAATCGCGCCTCGAAGGAGATATTAAGAAACTTGAAGCGCTCGAACAAGAACACCATCCCTATAAGCTTATCGTCAACAAAGAAGAGAAGGAATGGCCGGAACGCTACATCACCGGGCGCCAGATTCTTCAACTTGCCGGCAGTCCGGCGGACTGGGTTGTGAACCAGCTGGTTCCCGGTCTAGGCGAAGATCCGGAGATTGGGCCGGATCAGTCCGTTGACCTTAGCTTGGAGGCAGAGCCGAAAGGCATCAAGAAATTCCAAACGCGCAAGCCGAAGACCAATCCAGGCGCCGCGGAGTAGTTGGCCATGAGCTTTCTTCCTGAGGAAGACCAGGAGTTCCTTGGCGAAATCGGCATCAGGTACGAGGAACTGGCCGAGAAGATGCCGGGCGGCAAGGAGCGACGTGGTTTGCTCTTCCCCGGCTTCTCCTTTTCGGGGAATCTATTGAGAATGAACGGCAGCGGGTTAATCGCAGCGAACGCCTGCGATCTTCTCGTTGTCATTCCGGACGGCTACCCAACGACCAAGCTTGACAGTTTCTACACCATACCAAAACTCAAACGCGCAAATGGGCAGGACCCCCAAAATGCCAATGTCGACTCTGCACTCTTCGGGAAATCTTGGCAATTTTGGTCGCGCCACTTGGATGATAAAGACTGGCGTATTGGTATCGATGGTTTGCGGACGTTTTTCAGCTACATCCGTGGGGAGCTCCGGAACGCCTGATGGTGCGCTATACCTTCACAATGCTCGCGGAGCACCACCAGCAACTGCGCCGGTCGCTCCTTCGTGATGAGAATGAGTACGGCGCTCTTCTCCTCTGCGGTCGCTCGCGGCAGATAGATCCGTGGACGGGAGCGGTCGAGGAGCGGGCCCTGGTGCGCGAGGTAGTCGATCTTCCGGCCGAGGCATTCCTTGAGAGGACACCCACGTCTCTTAGCTGGTCGACTACGCCATTGTTCAATCTGGCCAAAAAAGCAATGGCCAAAGATTTTGCCATCTGCATCGCCCATTCTCATCCCGGCAACAGTCTCTTTTTCTCTGCATGGGACGATGTTGCCGATACAGAGTCTTTCGAGATCGTCTTCGGGAGGATGGACACCGAACGGCCTCATTTTGCGCTGGTCATGGATCGAAGTGGTGAATTTCTTGTTCGCAGCTACGATTCGAGCCTAACACCGCACAATGCAGAGTTGGTCCGTGTGATCGGTGACCGGTTTCAGATTCGCTATCCGGGCCGGGATCGCACGGCGAACCCGCTAGAGTTTGATCGTCAATCGCGGGCATTCGGCGCGCGTTCGACAGAGGATCTGGCTCATTTGCGGGTAGGGATCGTGGGTTGCGGCGGCACCGGCTCTGCGGTCGCGAGCTTGCTCGCTCGAAGCGGAGTGTCCCATTTCCTGCTCATTGATCCGGATCGTGTCGACATCACAAACCTAAATCGATTGCATTTTGCGACGCGATCCGATGCCATCGCGCGCCGCCACAAGGTGGACGTCGTCGGTGACGCGATCGCACAGATTGGCCTTGCTCGATCTGTGGTGCGGCTAAAGGCGCACGTCGATTCGCCCGATTGCCGCGACGCTCTTCGCGCGTGCGATCTCGTCTTCGGTTGCACGGACGATCATCTGGGACGGAATTATCTCAATCGCCTGGCCTACTTCTATATGATTCCCGTCATCGATTTGGGCGTGCTGATAGAACCGAATGAACGGGGAGGCTATGACAGCTTCGATGGCCGTGTTACGGTGGTGCAGCCCGGTTACACCTGCCAAGTCTGTCGGCAGCTCATCAGTCCGCAAAAGATGCTTGAAGAGGGAATGGAGCGAAATGATCCTGTTCGATACGATCAGTACCGGCGCGCCGGATATGTAGTAGGCGGGGCCGATCCGAGTCCAGCTGTGGTCACCTTCACTACGGAGATTGCGGCGGTTGCAGTAAATGAACTCTTGCATCGGCTCACTGGCTTCAGAGGTGCACAAGGGCACTGTGCCGAGAGGCTAAGGCGATTTGACCGGATCAAGGATTCCGATATGGTCCCCGGGGGCAAGCGCAATCCGGATTGTCCACTTTGCGCTCTGAGGAAGTACGACGGTCGTGGAGACATGACGCCGTTCTTGAATCAAAGCTAGTGCGTCTTCTTCCTCTTTTCCTCATCGAACTCGTCTTCCGACTGCCTTTCTTGTCGAGGCCTGCATTTCTGGTTGACGTGGTATCGGAATGCCCCGCGCGTGAGGAATTGCGCGCAGGCATGGTGTTGGTCGAAATGCGGGACGGCTATTTGAAATGGGCCCATCTCGAATGCCCAAAATGCGGGGACCACATTCAGCTGCCGCTTGCAGGGAAAGACCAGTGGACCATCAAGGTCGACTTTTTAAGCCGCCCAACATTGGCTCCCTCCATCTGGGAACGCACAACCTGTGGCGCCCATTTCTTTCTCACACGAGGACGTCTGGACTGGTGCTGATAAGCCATCTGGCTAAAAGGTGATAACACTAGAAAGGTGTCGGATCAACGTCGACAAAGCTGCCGGGCATCTTAGGATGCGTGATGAATTTCCATTTGTCACGTCCTGGTGCACGGATTCGATTTGCCGATTGCGCTGCATCTACGGGCTAGAGCGTTGCGGGGCAGGAACAGGGGCCTGCTGAGGCGGGTGGCGGAAGACGCTGCATGAGGGGCGACTGCAGACAGGGAGGAACCTTCCCCCCCGAGGAAGTGTGCACATCCGCAGTCGGGAATGTGAAGATAAAGACGTGACCAATCCAGCTTGGAATTCGATTGCGGACACTGCTCCGACGCTTGAATGTCTCAAGAAGCTCTCGTTCGAACGACAGATTCTGGTGCTATTAGCTCGACTTCACGTTATGTATCCGCAAATGGCGAGCACCGGCGGATTGATCTGGGAGAACCTCCGGATGCCGGCCTATGCATTGGCATTGGGCTTTGAGGATCCGCGCGAAGCCGCACGCGTGACGGACTACATGATGGGCCGACCATGGACCGAACTGATTCACAGGGGATATCTGGTCCAGAACGGGTCCAATTCTTACCGCATCTCCGAGGAAGGCGAAGTAGCCCTTGCGAGTCTGAATGGTCCTCTTCTCAGTCGAGGCGCGCTCGAAGCGATCACACTCCTGCATCCCGATCTGGTGGAGGCAGAACGTGATTTTCGCGAAGGACGTTTTACGGACGCGGTACGCGACGCATTCCGAATCTTCGAGAATCGGCTCAACACAATGCGGGACGCCTCTTCCGATCCCAGTGTGCACGGAAAGAGCGGAGCCAAGTTGGCTCACGCCCTTGTCAAATCGGCCGCGTACAAGTTCCCGCACCCCGGTCTGTCCCCGAATGATACCACGCGGCAGGAGGCTTATCGGGAAGCGTTGCGCAATCTGTATGCGGGAGCGCTCGGTCTCATTCGGAACGCATACGATCATGAAGCGTACAACCTGCCGCAACTTGATGAGTGTTCCGCTTTGGAACTGTTGTATTTTGCGAGCTACCTCCTCAGACTGCTCGATTTGTCTTGACTGCAGAGAGGAACCACCTCCTAGAGATAGTCCACCCTCGTCCCGCAGATGCTTCGCTTCAATGGATTACGCTGATGGAACATACTCATAATCTGCGTCTCGGTTATCACCTCGTTGCCTTCCTGGATGTGCTTGGCCAGCGCGAACGATTCAAGCAACTTCAATTGCCGAAGACGCCCCAGCAGCACGCCGAAGTCGCCGAAGTTGTGAGACAGACCGCAGGCTTCGTAATGGAGCTGCGAAAAATCTTTGCTGACCAATTTGCGACGTTTGAATCTGCGCTAACAGCCCTGAAGAAGCATACATCCGAACCGATATGCCCCAAGTTCGTCGGCTTTTCCGATTCGTTCGTCACATCTGTTCCTCTTCACTCTGAGACCAATGCACTGGCTTCAATAAGCACAGTCTTCTCGGCACTCACGGCGTCAGCTGTCGTCATGTTGACTTCTTTGGCCGACAAGCATCCCGTGCGAGGAGGAATCGATGTGGGACTCGCAACCGAAATAGCTCCCGGAGAGATCTACGGCACGGCTTTGGAGAAGGCCTACGTGCTCGAATCCAAGGAAGCAGGATATCCACGTATATTGATCGGCGATGAGCATTGGAACTATCTGAACGTTGCGCGCGCAGATTTTTCTGCCCAGGCGACACCGGAGTCGAAAACCGTCACTGCGATCATTGACAGAATTATGTTGTTGACTGCGGTGGATGCGGACGGCAAGCGAATTCTGGACTACCTGGGGCCAGTTCTGAGCGAACTTCCAGGCTCAGAAAGCAAATTCATGAACGGCATGGTTAAACCACTTTACAAATTCGTCATCGCTGAGCAAGAACGGATCAATCATCTCGGCGATCCCAAGCTCGCTGCGCGCTATGGTAATTTTCGCAACTACGTCGAATCCCGCCTGCATCTCTGGGGCGTCGAGGTAGCCGAACAAAACCTATGAGCCCCGAAGAAAAAGGTGATTACGACGAGTTCTTGGAAGGTGTCTTCCTTTTCTCAAAGTGAAACCGGAGGAGATTATCGAGCACATTAAAGTGCACGGCGAAGAAGCCTTTCCGCAGCTTCGGCATTTCGGAGGGTTCGGTTCCCTTACCTGATAACGAGCGGCCCACTCCCGGTCTGCGCCGGTCACCCCTATTTCGAAAAGGCCGCACATTTATGACACACCTGGCCGCTTCTTAGGATTGGCCATTACTGCTGGATTCGGTCACAGAGACTCACGAGGGTTCAGCGCCCGGCTTTTTTCCTTGAAGACTTTACTCGCCAGTCGGTCCCTGGTCGGGTTCACGCAGCCTCCATTGGAACAACCTCCCCAAATGGCGCTCTCCGCATCTCAGTTGAAGCCCAGATCACCGGATACGGCGGCACTTCGCTAGGGAATGTTCCGCACAGATCGGTGAGGAACACCAGCGTCTGCGGCATGATACATTGCTCCTCAAGCCAGTCGAAGCACGGCCGAAAATCCGTACCTCCGCCACCCGCCGGAGACAGCGAGACCGGCTGTCCTGCCCGATACGTCTCCACCTTCTGAACGGCCGCATCGAAGTAGAGCACATACACCAGCCGCGGTCGTTGTCCGGCCAGGATTGACCGGACCTCCGCTTCAAATAGACCTAGTTGACGGGAGCCGACTGATCCGGAGCAGTCGATGGCGATGGCGATCTCTCCCACTCCTTCCGAGGTGACTCCCGGCAGATAGAGCCCGGACCAAACATGACGCCGGTTAGGACGCGTCCAGGTGTAGTCGGATGGGATCGTATCGGACCAGGCCCGGCGTAGCAGCTCGCGCCAGTCCACTTTCGCAACATGCGATGCCTCCAGCGCCCGAACAGCCCCTACCGGGAGCTTGCCGGCGACTTTGGCGACGGTCTTTGCCTGCTCGACGGCGATCTGCCACTCGCGTGTCTGCTCCGCAACTGAAGGGCCCGATTCTGCTTCCGGTTCGCGCGCGTCCAGGACCTGGCCCACACCACCCGGAGTTGAGGGCGCCTGAGGCTCGTTTCCGGCCTCATCGTTCTGAAGAGAGCCATTCTCCGGCGCAGCCGATCCATTTCCTGCCCGGCTCTCGGATTGGCCGGAGGAACCGTCCTGCTTTTCGTCGTCCTCGATCAGGTTGTAGATCCGCTCCGCGCTCATCCCGCGAAATCGGTTGTCGATGAGCACGTCCTTTGGCAGCGTCAGACCAGCATCGAGCAGAATAGGGTTGATTGCGTAGTCGCAGGCCATGTTCCAACGCACCGGATTCCGGTCGCCGCGGCGGGTATGGTGTTGCAGGGCCGGGTGCATGACCTCGTGCGCCAGGACACCGGCCAGCTCCGCCGCATTCAGCGTGTCCACGAATTCCGGGTTGTAGAAGAGCGATACTCCATCGGTGGCCATGGTCGCAACGGACTGCGACGCCTTACCGCCGAGCCTGAAGAGAAGAGTGCCGAAAAAGGGGTGGTCGAGAAGAAGCGTTGTCCGCGCCTTCTGAATTCGGACCTCGCTTGGGATCTGGTGGTTCATCACGCCTGAGCCTCCATGTACGCGGCCATATGCGCAAAGATGTCATCGGCGCTCGCAGGAATCGCTGCGGAATTACCCTCCGCAAGTTGTCCGCGTTCACGTAGAACGGCATCCATCTCCGTGACAATCTGCGCGGCATCGCTCGCCGTCGCTGCGCGCAGGATCTCGTTCTTCTTGAGGTCCCGGGCGGTGAATCCGCAGAGGCGGTTCCGGATCTCTTCGGCGAAGCGGTTGAGTTCCTCGTCCTGAATCACGTTGAGACGCGGAAGCAACTCGACGAGTTCGCCGATGTTGGTGACCAGCGACGCATGGA
>Ga0335074_10016025_pt1 | contig 10545 bp, 8 predicted proteins | sample Lox_Sample_23_FD_206715 | JGI IMG/M metagenome (GOLD analysis project Ga0335074, IMG submission 206715) | Soil microbial communities from Loxahatchee National Wildlife Refuge, Florida, United States - Lox_Sample_2.3 | ecosystem: Environmental > Terrestrial > Soil > Wetlands | place: USA: Florida...
GCCGCTTCAGCTCTACGTAGGTGTCGAGGAGGGAGTCGGCGAACGCGGGCTTCAGGAACGCCCGGTCGGACTGGAGGCAGTCGAGCGCCTCCCCGAGCGAGCCCGGGAGCTCGCGGATCTCGAGCTCGCGCCGCTTCGCGGGGGTGAGGTGGTAGATGTTCTGGTCGACCGGCGCCGGCGGCTCGATCTTGCGCTTGATGCCGTCCAGGCCGGCGAGCGCGAGCGCTGCCTCCGTGAGGTAGATGTTCGCCGCGGAGTCGGGCGTGCGGTACTCGATCCGCTTCGCCGCGGGGCGGCCCTTGTGGTAGAACGGGATCCGGACGTTCGCGGAGCGGTTCGCCTTGCTCCAGGCGATGAAGACGGGGGCCTCGTACCCGGGGACGAGGCGCCGGTAGGAGTTCGTGATCGGGTTCGTGATCGCGCAGAGCGCCCGCGCGTGGGCGAGCAGTCCGCCGATGTAGTACCGGCACGTCTGGCTGACCTCGGCGTACGCGTCGCCGGCGTCGAAGAACGTGTTCTGCCCCTTCTTCCAGAGCGACTGGTTCGTGTGCATCCCGATGCCGTTGTCGCCGTAGATCGGCTTCGGCATCAGGCAGGCGATCTTGCCGTGGCGATGCGCGACGTTCTTGATCACGTAGCGGAGGTCCTGGATGTGGTCCCCCATCGGGACCAGGGCGTCGAACCGCAGGTTGATCTCCGACTGGCTCGCGGTCGCCACCTCGTGGTGGTGGGCGTCCATCGTGAGATGGAAGTCGTCGGCGAGGATGTTGCAGATCTCGGCACGGAGCCCGACCAGCGAGTCGACCGGCGGCGTCCGGTGGTACCCCTCCTTGAAGCGGACCGTCGGCTGGGTCGGTCCGTCGCCCTGCCACGGCGACTCGCCCTGGTGGATCAGGTAGCCCGCGCCGGCCCAGGCGTCCCGGACGCCGGCGTACGACGGGAGGAGCTCGACCCGGTCGAAGACGAAGAACTCGACCTCGGGCCCCCAGTAGGAGACGTCGAACCCGGCGCCGGCGAGCACCTGCTCGGTCTTGCGCGCGACCCCACGCGGGTCGTGCTCGTACGGCTCCTTCGAGGCGCCCAGCCGGACATCGCAGATGTACCGGACCGTCCCGCCCGCTTCGGGGTTCCAGCGAATCGTCGCCTCGGTCGCGGGGTCCGGGACGAGCAGCATGTCCGACTCGTAGATCTCGCGAAAGCCGCGGACCGACGAGCCGTCGAGCTTCGGGACCCCCGAGCGGAACATCTCGGGCTCGAGCGCCGTGCGCGGGATGTCGACCTGGTTGAGGCCGCCGAAGACGTCCGTGTAGAACAGTTGGACCCAGCGGACCTTCGCGTCCTTGAGCCGCGCCACCACCGCCTCGCCGTCGCCCGCCCCCTTCGCCTTCGCCGCCGCCACCGCCGATCCCCCTCCGTCCGAGCCGACCGCGGTACAAGAGCGCACCCCCGGAGATTATGGACAAACGTCCAGATTTCGTCCGCGAGCCTTTAACTCCCACCGCTCTGTTCATCCCGCATGCGGCGAACGTCCACCCTCGACGCGCTCGACCGGTCGATTCTCGAGGAGCTGAACATCGACGCCCGCAAGAGCCACCGCGCGATCGCGCACCGCCTCAAGGTCTCGCCGACGACCGTGAGCGGCCGCATCGCCCGCCTCGAGGCCGAGGGCGTGATCCAGGGCTACGTGCCGCTCCTGGACGACGAGATGCTCGGCTGGGACCTGTGGGCGGCGGTCGGCGTTCGCATTTCGAAAGGGCGCCTCCGCGAGGTCGAGGAGCGTCTCGCCCGCGACCCGCACGCCTACGCGATCTACGACGTCACGGGCGACTACGACGCGCTCCTGATCGGGCGGTTCCGCGACCGGAGGGACCTCGACCGGTTCGTCAAGCACGCCCTCCAGGACCCGCACGTCGAGCGGTCGAACACGCAGGTCGTCCTCAACCGCGTCAAGGAGGACCGGCGGGTGCCGGTCGTCCTTCGGGGCGGCGACCGGCCCCCGGACGCCTGACGAGCCCGCCCTCGGCGGTCGGCAACCGATAAGAAGCCCGCCGCCGGTCGGCCGGTCGGCGGCGCACGGAGGGACAGACGATGGAGTGGGGGATGGCGAACCGGATCGCCCGGATGTTCCCCGGGACGAGCGGCAACACGGTGATGCTCGCGGTCGACCACGGCTACTTCATGGGGCCGACCCACCGCCTGGAGAACGCGCGGGCGACGATCGCCCCGCTCGTCGGGCACGCCGACGCGCTCGCGCTCACCCGCGGCGTGCTGCGGAGCTGCGTCGACCCGAAGAGCTCGACGCCCATCGTCCTCCGCGTCTCGGGCGGCGTGACGGTCCTCAAGGAGGACCTCTCCGACGAGGCGATCACGACCACGACGCAGGACGCGGTCCGCATCAACGCGAGCGCCGTCGCGCTGTCGGTGTTCGTCGGCGCCCCGCACGAGCACGACTCGCTCGTCAACCTCGGCCGGCTGGTCGACGAGGGCGAGGCGCACGGGATGCCGGTGATGGCGATCACCGCGGTCGGGAAGGAGCTCGAGAAGCGGGACGCCCGCTACCTGGCGCTCGCCTGCCGCGTCTCGGCGGAGCTCGGCGCGCACCTCGTCAAGACGTACTACTGCGACGGGTTCTCGAAGGTCGTCGAGGGTTGCCCGGTGCCGCTCGTCGTCGCCGGCGGCCCGCGACTCGAGAACGACCGGGCCGCGCTCGAGCTCGCGCGCCACGCGATCGACGAGGGGGCGCACGGCATCGACATGGGCCGGAACATCTGGCAGTCCGACCATCCCGTCGCGATGCTGAAGGCGCTCCGCGCGATCGTCCACGACCGCGCCACCGTCGGCGAGGCGATGGCCGTCCTCCAGGCGGAGACGGCCGCCGCCCACCCCCCGTCGATCGCGGCCGCCCGCGCGCACTAGCGCGCTATGTCGGAAGCCCCCGCACCGCGTCGTTGAAGGCGCGGGCGCCGAACGGCCGTCCGCTCACCTCGCGCAGGCGGACCCACCAGTCGTACGACGAGCCGTCGCGGAACCACCGGTCGACGAGCCATCGTGCGATCCGCGGGTTCGGCCACAGCGCGCCACCGACCTCCGCGAGCGCCGCGGCCGTCAGCTGCGGGCAGAGCAGGAAGGCGTAGACGTAGCTGGGCGCGTAGAACGGCAGGTCGACCGAGAACGCGTCGACGAACGATAGCGGCTCGTGGTCGTCGTACCCGAACACCCGGCGGGCGAGCCGACGCCCGACGTCGTCCGCGTCCGCGGCGGGGCGCTCGTAGAGCGCCAGCTCCCGCAGCGTCCACGTCGCCAGGTAGGCGATCGACATCAGCGGCGCGCGCCGGATCGCCGGCAGCGCGCGGTCGACCTGGCCGCGGTCGAGGCCGGGCCGCGCGCGGAGCCACGCCTCGGACGACGCGATCTGCTCGAAGATGTGGCCCTCCCCCTCGGAGATCCCGGCGAACCCGGGGAGGTGCTCGTGCCAGCGAAGGAGGTGGGTCGGCTGGCGGATCGCCCCGGAGGCGAGCGCGTGGCCGACCTCGTGGAACAGCGCGACGTACGACCGCCATCCGCCGCCCGGGTGCACGATGACGCGCACGTCCCGCGGCGGATCGGGCGCGAGGCAGATCCCGCCCGACGCGAGATCGTGGCGGTCGACCCGGAATCGGAACGCCCGCGCGGGGAACCCCCATTCCCGGACCCCCGCGATCACCTCGGGGAGCATCCGAGCGCCGGGGAACGCCTCGTCCGGGAGGCCGGTGTCCAGCTGGACCGCATAGCCAACATCCCACGGGTACCATCCGCGCTCCCCGGTCCGCTCCTCGAACGACTCCCGGCGCCGGCGCATCTCGTCCGGCACGTATCGGAGCGCGTCGTCCAACAGCGCCTTCAGCGACGGGACCGACAGGCCCTCGAGCGAGAGGCGAAAGTCGGGGAACGAGCGGAAGCCGAGCGCGCGAGCCCGCTCGTTGCGCAACGCGACGAGGGTCCGCAGCTCGTTCTCCATCGGCCGGTAGAGCGGCTCTTCGGCGCGGAAGGCGCGCTCCCGAACCCGACGATCCGGGTCGGTGCGGGCCGCCCGGCGGACGACGGCGCGGCCGACACGCTCCCCGCGCCAGCGCGGCCGGAACGCGCCGATCCGGCGGGCCAGCCGATCGCGTCGCCGCGCGATCTCGGGCGCTTGCTCGATCTCCGCCTCGAGGATGGCCCGCTCGAGGAGCTCCAACCGGCGGGCGACCGTCGTCGGACGTGCGCTCGACCGGGCGGCCCGCACGTCCGCGAGCAGGCCGGGGGCCGTCAGGAGGGCCCGGCGCTGCGCCCGGAGACGCTCGGTCGCCGGGGTCGGTCGCCCCATCGTCCGGCGCCACTCGTCGAGCAGGAGCCGGCGGTCGAGCGGGCCGAGGCGGCCCTCGACGCGATCGACCAGCCGTCGGGCGGACGGCCCCCGGTCCCGACGCCCGGCCACGTCGCCCCCAGCCCGCACCGCTCTAAGAGCCGAACGACTGATATGGAGGGACCGGTACCGCCCCCGCGCGCGGGGATTGCCAAGCTTGGCCAAAGGCGCCAGATTCAGGGTCTGGTCCCGTAGGGGTTCGTGGGTTCAAATCCCTCTCCCCGCACCTTCCTGCTCGACGCCGAGAGCCGGGTCGGCCCTGCGTCTCCCGGCCCGGACGTAAATAGCGCGGCGGCGTCGGAACGCGATGCCCGCCGCCCGTCGTCCGGCCGCCCGCCCCGCGCGACGCATCCGCGCGAAGGTGACGGTGGTGCCGACGCCGGTGCCCCGCCCGCCGGGGGTGTCGCTCGACGAGGACCCGCACGCGCACATCGTCTGCCGCAGTTGCGGTCGGATCCAGGAGCTCGAGCTGAGCGAACTCGACCGGCACCTGCTGACCGAGCTGGCGGCGCTGCACCCCGACGGATGGGGCGTCGATCGGGTCGCCTTCTCGCTCACGGGCAGCTGCCGCCGGTGCCGGGAAGGACCGGCGTCGGGCTGAGCCCGCGCGATGCCCGCGTTCTTCACCGGACCGTCGATCGCCTGGGGTCCGGGCGCGATCGAGCAACTGAGCGCCCTCGGCATCCGGCGCGCGATCGTCCTGGCCGACCCCGCGGTCGCCGCGGGCGTCGGCGTCCGCCGGATCGTCGAGGAGCTCGAAAAGTCGGACGCGGCGGTCGAGCGGGTCGACTGGACCGGTCCCGCGGACGCGCTCCCCACCGTGACGGCGGCGCGCGACCGCGCCCGGGCGTTCGCGCCCGATGCGGTGGTGGCGGTTGGCGGCGGTCGCACGATCGATGGGGCGAAGGCGGTCCGCCTCGGGCTCGAGCTACCGGACGTCGACCTCGCGCAGCTCCCGCCGCTGCTCCCGCCGGCGGACGACCGGCGCGTCCGCCTCGTCGCCGTGCCGACGACGAGCGGCAGCGGAGCGGAAGCGAGCTGGGTCGCCGACCTGGTCGGCGCCGATGGCGAGCCCCTCGAGATCGCCGAGCGGCGGCTCACGCCCGAGTGGGCGCTGGTCGACCCGGCGTGGGCCGAGCCCCTGCCCCGGGAGGCGTGGGTCCCCGGTGCGCTCGAAACGGCGGCCCTCGCGACCGAGGCGTACCTCTCCGCCTGGTCGAACCCGTTCTCGGACGCGCTCGCCGTCCAGGCGCTCGCCACGGTCGTGCAGCGGCTGCCGAACGCCGTCCGGTGGAGCGACGACCCCGACGCGCGACCGGCCCTCCACTACGCCGCCACGGCGGCGGGGCTCGCGGTGTCGAACGCGCAGCGCGGGATCGCGCACGCCCTCGCCCGCGCGCTCGCGGGACCGACCCGCCTCCCGTACGCGACCGCCCTCGGCATCGTGCTGCCGGCGGTGCTCGACTTCGACCGGCCCGGCGCCCGCGAGCGGATCGAGGCGCTGGCCCGCGCGGTCGGGGGGCCCGACGACCGGGGCCCGCTCGCGCTCGAGGCCCGGCTGCGCCGCCTCTACCCGATCGTCCGGTTCCCCGCCGACCTCGCGGCCGCGGGGGCGCCGAAGGACCGCTGGTTTGCCGATCGCGCGCAGATCGTCCGGCGCACGCTCCGCTCCCCGGCGGTGCTCGCGAATCCCCGCGTACCGAACGCGCACGACGTGGAGCAACTGCTGGACGCCGTCGCCGGGCCGCCGGCCTGAGCCGGGCACCGCCGCGCTACGCGCCGGGGCCGGCCCGCGCGGCGCGGGCCGGCGGGGCCTCCGGCCGCGGAGGCGATTCGACCGCGCGGTTGATCGCGATCTCCGCGAGGTCGCTGGCGTAGAACGCCGCCCGCTCGAGGCTCTCCAGCACGTACGCGAGCCCGACCGCGAGCGCCCCCTTCTTCGAGGCGAGCTCGCGCAGGATCTGGTCGCGGTCGCGCGTGAGCTGCTTTGCGGCGTCGATCACCTCGTTCGCCTTCTTGATGTTCCGCGTATCGAGGCTGTCGAGCGCGTCGACCAGCGCCGCCGCGGCCCGCGCCGCCATGCGGTCGAGCGACTCGACGAGCTTCGCCGGTGGCGCGTCCTTCCCGAGGATCGAAACGGTCTCGGCGATCCGCACGGCGTGGTCGGCGATCCGCTCGAGCACGCGGGAGGCGAGCAGGTACGTCGAGCACTCGGGGAGCGTGAGGTCGAGGGAGGCGAGGATGCGGGCGTCGCGGAGCGCGCTCGTCACCTGCTTCTCGAGGAACCAGTGGAGGCGGTCGACCTCCCAGTCGCGCTCGACGACGTCCTTCGCGATCGACAGGTCCCGTTCCCGGAACGCGGCCATCGCGTCGGCCTGCATCGCGCGGACCATCTGATGCTCGCGGCGGATGATCGACGGGATCGGGAGCGGGTTCGCGCCGACGACGTCCTGGAGGATCACCGACTCCGCGGTCTCCTCGAGGATCTCGGGGCCGATCATCCGCTGGGCGAAGCTGCGGACGACCTCGCGGGTCCGCGCGTTCATCCGGCCCGTCGTGCGGACCTCGAGCAACGGGTAGCCGGCGATGTACTCGGCGATCAACCGACGGAACAGGTGTTCGCGGTCGACGTCGTTCGACACCTCGACCAGGCGGCGCTCGCTCTCCGCCGTGGCGGTCGACTCGGGGAAGATCGTGAGCGAGCCGTCCGCGCGGGGCGTGAAGAACAGCACGTCCCCCGGGCCGAGGCCCCGTGTGACGACCCAGTTCTTCGGGAGCGAGACGATGAACGTGGAGCCCCCGGTCTTCTGGATCCGTCGACCGTGGAAGCCGCCGCTGGAGCGCATGGAATCGAGACCGGGCGGTGGGACCTACTAGGCTCTATATAGCTTCGGTCGCGCGGCCGCGCTCCCGACCGGCGCCGACGCTCCGGCACGCCGCGGGACCCCGAGGGTAAATACGCCCGGCGGGGGTTCGTACGGATTCCCTCGATGACGAACGCTCCCGCGCGCCGCTTCCGTCTCGGCGGCCTTCGGCTGACCGCGGCCGACGGCGAGACGCTGGTCGACGCGCTCGCCCGGCGCGGCCTCCCGCGGGTCGTGCGCTCGGTCCGCTACCACCGGCCCCGGGCCCCGTTCTGCGGGACCGGCGACTGCGCGGGCTGCCTCGTGCGCCTCAACGGCCGGCCGAACGTGCGCGCGTGCCGCCACCCGATCGAGGAGGGGGACCGGATCGAGGGGAGCAACGGCTGGCCGAGCGCCGCGGTCGACCTGCTCGGGGCGGTCGACGTGCTGTTCCCGCACGGCATCGACACGCTGCGCGGGTTTCGGCGGCCGGCGTTCGCGACCCGGCTCTACCACCGCGTGATCCGCCGGCTCGCCGGCTACAGCGCGGCCCCCGACGGGGCGGCGGCCGCCGGGCTGCGGGCCCCGGCGCGCGAACTGACGGCGGACGTGGTCGTGGTCGGGGGCGGGGTCGCCGGGTCGGCCGCCGCCGCCCGGTTGGCGGCCGCCGGGCGATCGACGGTCGTGGTCGACCGTCGGTTCGCGCCCGCGGCGGTCGCCGGGGCGAACTCGATCCCCGCGGCGCAGGTGACGTTCCTGCCGCCGCCCGCCGCCGGCCGTGACGTTCCGTTCGAGCTGTTGGGGTTCGCCGAGCCGGCGCAGGGGCTGCGCCTCCGCAGCCGCGCGGTCGTGGTCGCGACCGGCGGTTACGACGCGTCGCTGCTGTTCGGGGGCAACGACCGCCCCGGGGTGATGGCCGCCGAGCTCGCACTCCGACTCGCTGCCGACGGCCGTCGTCCGCCGTTCGCCCATCCGGTGATCGTCGGCGGGGGTTCCCGGGCCGGCGCGCTCCTGGAGCGGCTCGGTCGGTCGGTCGTCGCCGTCGTGGCGCCCGGGGAGATCGCGCCCGAGGTCGCCGCGCGCGCCTCCGCGCTCGAGGTGCCGCTCTATCCGCGTTCGCTCGTGCTCGAAGCGGCCGGGCGCCGGCGGGTGCACACGCTCCGCCTCCGGGGCCGGGGGGACGGGCCGGCGTTCTCGATTTCCTGCGACGCGGTGCTGCTCGCGCACCGGCGCCTCCCGGTCGTCCAGCTGTTCTTCCAGGCCGGCGCGGCGATGGCCTGGCGGGGAGACCCCGGTGCGTACTATCCCCACCTCTCGGCCGACGGGGCGACGACCGTTCCCGGCCTCTTCGCGGCCGGCACGGTCGCCGGGGCCGACGGACCGGCGGCCGCGGAGAGCGGGCTCCGGGCGGCGGAGGCGGTGCTCGCCGGTGCTCCGCCGGGGCCCGCCCCCTCCGCCCCGCCGCCGCCCGCCGACGCCGGTCCGCTCGAGGGGTACTACCGCGAGCTGCTCCGCGAGCCGCGGCACGGCAAGTGGATCGCCTGTCCGTGCGAGGACGTCCTCGCGGACGAGGTCGAGACGGCGCACGCCCGGGGCTACCAGGGCATCGAGGTGATCAAGCGCTACACGGCGCTCGGCACCGGCGTCTGCCAGGGACGGTACTGCCTGCCCGACGCCCTCCTCCTGCTCGCGATCCTCGAGGGGCGCCCGCCGCCCGCCGTCGGGTACATCACGCAGCGCCCGCCGGTGGTGCCGACCCCGCTCGGGGCGCTCGCGTCGCTTCCCCCGGCGACCGCGCCGGAGGTCGTCGCATGACGTTCGCGCGGGACCGGTACCGCACCGTCATCGTCGGCGCCGGGATCGTCGGACTGTTCACCGCGCACCACCTCGCCCGCGCGGGCGCGGGGCCGATCCTCGTCGTCGACCGCGGGTTCCTTTCGAGCGGCAGCTCCGGGCGGAACGGCGGCGGTGTCCGCCAGCAGTGGGAGACGCGGTCGACGGTCCGGCTCGCGCGCGAGAGCGTCGTCGCCTACCGCCGCTTCGGCCGCGAGTACGGCTACAACATCTGGTTCCGTCAGGGCGGCTACCTGTTCCTCGCCGACACCGAGGCGGAGATGGCCCGGCTGCGGACGGTCCACGACCTCGTGCGCTCCGAAGGGCTCGACTCCCGCCTGGTGGCCCCGGACGCCATCGGCCGCTGGCTGGACGGGATCGCGCCCGGGACGGTCGCCGGAGGGTCGTACCTCGCGACCGACGGGACCCTCTACCCGTTCCCGGCGCTCTGGGGCCTCTACGAGGCCGACCGGGCGCTCGGCGTCGAGGTCGCCCTCGGCGTCGACGTGACCGGGATCGGCGTCGACGACGGACGGGTCCGCCGCGTGACGACGGCGTCCGGCACGGTCGCCACCGAGTCGGTCGTCAACGCCGCCGGGGGCTGGTCGGCGGAGCTCTCGGCTCGGGCGGGCCTCGTGGCGCCGAACACGGCCACGCGGCACGAGATCCTCGCCACCGAGCCGATGAAGCCGTTCCTCGACCCGATGGTCGTGCGGGTGCGGGACGGCCTGTACTTCAGCCAGACGATGCGCGGCGAGCTCGTCGGCGGGATCACGGTGCCGCATCCGCCCGGAACGGCCCGGGGCATGCCGACCTCGCCCCGATTCCTCACCGAGATGGCGCGGGCGATGGTCGGGCTCCTCCCGCGGCTCGGCGCGCTCAACGTCATGCGGGCGTGGAGCGGCTTCTACGACGACACGCCCGACGGCCTCCCCGTTATCGGCGCCGACCCGCGGCTTCCGGGGTTCTTCCACGCGAACGGCTTCGGCGGTCACGGCTTCATGCTCGCCCCGGCGGCGACCCGGCGCGTCGCCGCCGCGGTGCTCGACAGCCCGGTCGACCTCGACCCGGCGGAGTTCTCGCTCGGACGGTTCCTCGCCCCCGGGGCGACGCCGCGGGCCGAGCGGCTGCAGCTCGGCTGAGCGCCGCCACCGTCTTGACCCCGGAGCCCGCTGACGGCCCGTGATCGGTCGATTCCCGTGGGACCCGTTCCCGCCGGGGACCCCGGATCCGAAGGGACCCGACCCGCTCCAGGCGCTCCTCTACCGCTCGGCGGTGACCGGCGGCGACGCGTTCCGCGCGGTGCGGACGGCGCTGCGGCGCGAGCCCGGGGTGCTCCGGGTCGGCAACCGGTTCGTGCCCGAGGGCCGGTACCGCGAGGTGGCGTTCGTCGCGGTCGGCCACGCCGCGAACTCGATGGCCCTCGCCGTGCTGTCGGCGCTGGACGACCGGGTGACGCGCGGGTTCGTCGCCGCGCCGGACGCC
>Ga0335074_10016026_pt1 | contig 10545 bp, 11 predicted proteins | sample Lox_Sample_23_FD_206715 | JGI IMG/M metagenome (GOLD analysis project Ga0335074, IMG submission 206715) | Soil microbial communities from Loxahatchee National Wildlife Refuge, Florida, United States - Lox_Sample_2.3 | ecosystem: Environmental > Terrestrial > Soil > Wetlands | place: USA...
GCAACGCCTTTCTGGCACGCCTTCTAGAACATAACAAGAACTTCGGCGGCGCGGAGGCTGCGCTCGCGGGGTATCAAGTATCGCTTGTTTTGCGTTGACTACGCCGCGAGCCCAGCGCAGGGACGCGCGTCGTGGGGCGGTCTGCATCTCGCCGACGTCGATGATCCGAGATCTGGCGATTGCATAGCCGTTAAACCGTTCAGTACAGTAGTTTCAATCCGAGGTTCGCGTTTCGGCTGAGTTGGGGCGAAGCAGCTGAGTTGAGGCGAGATAAAAGCGAAGCCGTCGGACCGGGGCCCGACTCGAAACGCACGCCCTGCCAATTTTCATATCCCTGATCGACCGCTTGACGGTGCCCCGCTCCGGGGCGACAGCAACAACCAACGATCAATCGGCCGCTCCAGGAGTTCGCACCATGCCACTGCAACGCGACAGCAACCGCCTGGACTTCGCCGCCTACCAGCCAAGGCATTTCCTGTGGTCGCTGGATGGCAAGGTCGCCACCATCACCCTGAACCGGCCCGACCGGAAGAATCCGCTCACGTTCGACTCCTACGCCGAACTCCGCGACACCTTCCGCGCCTTGCTCTACGCCGACACCGTGAAAGCCGTCGTCATTACCGGGGCCGGCGGCAATTTCTGCTCCGGCGGCGACGTGCATGAGATCATTGGACCCCTGGTCCGCATGCAGGAAGCCGGCGACATGCAGGGCCTGCTGGACTTCACCCGCATGACCGGCGATCTGGTGAAAGCGATGCGCGCCTGCCCGCAGGTGATCATCGCCGCGATCGACGGCGTGTGTGCCGGTGCCGGCGCGATCCTGGCCATGGCATCCGACCTCCGCCTGGGCACATCAGACAGCAAGGTGGCGTTCCTGTTCACCCGCGTGGGCCTGGCCGGCGCCGACATGGGCGCCTGCAACATCCTGCCCCGCCTCATCGGCGCCGGCCGCGCCGCCGACTTGCTCTATACCGGCCGTTCGATGACAGGGACGGAAGCCGAGCGCTGGGGCTTCTATAACCGCTTGTGCGACCCACAGCACGTGCTGGCCGAAGCGCAGGCGCTTGCCGCTTCGCTGGCTGCCGGCCCGACATTCGCACACGCGATGACCAAGCGCTGCCTGCACCAGGAATGGAGCATGTCCATCGACGAAGGGATCGAGGCCGAAGCGCAGGCCCAGGCGATCTGCATGCAGACCAAGGACTACGCCCGCGCGTATCACGCCTTCGTGGCAAAACAGCGTCCCGTCTTCCAGGGCGACTGAGCGCACCGCCATGGCCGTGAAGGCCTTCGTCTCATGGAGTTCCGGCAAGGACAGCGCCTTCGCCCTCAACGAAGCACGGCGCAGCGGCATGGCAGAGATCGTCGGCGTGCTGACCACGCTGAACGAAGCCTACGACCGGGTGGCGATGCACGGCGTGCGCAACAGCTTGCTCGATCGTCAGATCGCTGCGCTCGGCTTGCCGTGCCTGAAGGTTCCGCTGCCGGATCCGTGCCCAATGGCGGCGTATGAGGCACGCATGGCCGACGCATGCGCAGCGATGAAGGCGCGCGGCGCAGACCACGTGGTGTTCGGCGATCTGTTCCTCGAGGACGTGCGCGCCTATCGCGAGGCACAGCTCGCGCGGGCCGGCATGACCGGTCTGTTCCCGCTGTGGCAACGCGAGACGCGCGCGTTGGCCGAGGCGATGATCGCGCAAGGCCTCGTCGCCTACGTCGCCTGCCTCGACCCGAAGCAGTTGGACCGCCGGTTCGCCGGCCGCCGCTTCGACCGCAGCTTTCTCGCCGACCTGCCGGCAACGGTGGACCCCTGCGGCGAGCGCGGCGAGTTCCACACCGCCGTCACCGCCGGACCGATGTTCCGCGCTCCGATCACGGTGGCAATCGGCGAAGAGGTGGAGCGCAGCGGCTTCGTGTTCACGGATATCATCCCGGCTGCACAATAGCGCCGGACGGACGGCGCCGTTCCGCCTAGCCAACCATCGTCAGGCCGCCGCTCACGCTCAACACTTGCCCGGTCACGTAATCGGACCGCGGACTGGCAAAGAACGCAATCGCGTCCGCAATTTCCTGCGCCCTGGCAATGCGCCGGAACGGAATCGCCTTCTCCAGCGCCGCCTTCAACTTCTCCGGCTGCACCTCGAACAAAGGCGTGTCGGTCGGACCGGGGCAGACGCAGTTGACCGTGATGTTGTAGCGCGCGGCTTCGCGGGCGAGCGACTTGGTGAAGGCGATGACGCCACCCTTCGCGGCGGAATAGACGGTTTCGCCCAGGCTGCCGACACGCCCGGCATCGCTGGAGACGTTGACGATCTTGCCGTAGCCATGCGCGGCCATCGTCGGCAGCAGCTTCTGCGTCAGCCCAATCGGGCCGCGCAGGTTGATCGCCAGCACGCGATCGATGAAGTCCGGCGTATTCTCCAGGAACGGCTGCATGCGGTCCCAGCCGGCGGCGTTTACCAGGATATCGACACGCTGCTGCCGGTCCAGGACCGCGGCGGCACAGGCATCAACGGCGGCAGGATCGGCGAGGTCCAGGCCAATCGTGTCAATCCGCAGCCCGTCTGCTTTCGCTTCGGCCGCGGCGGCAGCGCCACCTTCGCTGTTGACGTCTGCAATAATAACATGCGCGCCGTTGCGGGCGAGTTCCCAGGCGGTTGCCTTGCCGATTCCCGACGCGCCGCCGGTGACCAGCGCCCTCTTGCCGTCGAGCTGCATGCCACGTCTCCCCTGTTGCGTCCTGCTGCGCCGGGCGCGCGCCGGCGCGGTGAAGCCTACCCGAGCCCGATGGCTGCGGCGACCTGTCGCCGGATGCGCTGGAGTTGTTCATCGGTGACGCGCGACGGCGTGGACCGAACGCGCGCCGCTGCCGTGCACGCGACATAGGGCGCGAGAGCGAAGCATCGCTTCGTGCACCCGTTTCCTGCGTCGGCTCGATTTTCTTCCGACAGGCCAGGTATCGCCAATTCCCTGTCCCCCGATAGCGGGACCAGAATGACGTTTGGATAGTGGGGGCCGAACAGGGCTGCGATCCTCGATCACCACCGCGGGACGTAACTTGTTTGGCTCCCCTGGCGGCGCATCGCCACGCTGATCGGCGACGACGATCGCACCGGCAGTGAATTTCGCCACTCTACAGTTTGTCCCAATCGGGGGCGGCCCAGAAGTCGTTGAAGTCCCGTGCTTCCTGGGACTCTTCTACATGCCGCGCCACCGCGTCGCCTGGCCGGGGCAGCCCTCAGTGGGTCCCTACCGCGCGAGCCTGCAGCAGCCTGACCGCTCCGAACCAGTGAGCCCGCCGCCGATATCCGCCATTTTCCCTGGGTGGCAGAATAGGCTACTACCACACCTTTCCGCACCGGGGCACGGCCAGAATGCGCTTCACCATCGACCGCATCGACCACATCGTGCTGAACGTGAAAGATCTGGAGATCTCGGCCGCCTGGTTCCAGCGCGTGCTCGGGATGGAACGTGAGGAATTCGGTCCAAAACACCGCACCGCCCTGAAATTCGGCGGCCAGAAGATCAACCTGCGGCCGGCGGACTCAGATCCGGGCACCTGGGTCACCGGCGTCAACGACCTGCCTGGCTCCGGTGACCTGTGCTTCATCACCGCCGCGCCGCCGGATGCGGTGATCGGCCACCTGCATGATTGCGGCGTGACGATCCTGGAGGGGCCGGTGCGGCGGGAGGGCGCGCTGGGGCCGATGCAGTCGGTCTATTGCCGCGACCCGGACGGCAATCTGGTCGAGATCTCCACCTACATGCCGTGATTCCGGTTGCCGCCTGACCAGATGGCGCTCGACATCGCCGACTTCGATTTCGCCCTGCCGCCGGATCGCATCGCCCAGCACCCTGCCCGGCCACGCGATTCCGCCCGCCTGCTGCACGTGACGACGAACGGCCTTGCCGATCGTATCGTGCGGGGCCTGCCCGATCTGCTGCGGCCTGGTGACGTGTTGGTCACGAACGACACGCGGGTGATCCCGGCGCAGCTTACGGCACGGCGGGACCGCGCCAGTGCGGCGGCTGGGGCGCGGATCGGCATCACGCTCGACCGGCCCCGCCCGGATGGCGCCTGGCACGCGCTCGCGCGCAACGCCCGCCGGCTGCGCCAGGGCGACGTGCTGCATTTCGAGGGCGACGGAAACCTCAGCGCGACTGTTCTCGAGCGTGATCCCGACGGCGGTGTGGCACTGGCGTTCAACCTGACCGGCCCCGCCTTCGCAGACGCCTTGCACATAGCCGGCGCATTGGCCCTGCCGCCTTATATCGCACGCCCGCTCGGGCCATTGCCCGAGGACGCGGCCGACTACCAGACCGTGTTTGCCGCGCGCGAGGGTGCGGTCGCCGCCCCCACCGCGGGCCTGCATTTCACCCCCTCCCTGCTGGCGGCGCTGGACGCGCGCGGCGTCCACCGTGCCACCCTGACACTGCATGTCGGCGCCGGCACGTTCCTGCCGGTACGGGGTGACGATATCGCCAGGCACCGCATCCATGCAGAGCATGGCGAGATCACACCGGACACGGCGGCTGCGATCAACCAGGCGCGCGCCGCCGGCGGACGCATCGTGGCGGTCGGCACAACCTGCGTGCGGCTGCTGGAGACCGCGGCGGACGATGCGGGGCAGATCCGGCCCTTCGCCGGCGACACTTCGCTGTTCATCCTGCCCGGCCATCGTTTTCGCGCCGTCGATCGGCTGCTCACCAATTTCCACCTGCCGCGCTCGACCCTGTTCATGCTGGTCTGCGCGTTTGCCGGCACGGCGCGGATGCGCGCCGCCTACGCGCACGCCATCGCCTCGGGCTACCGCTTCTATTCGTACGGGGATGCGTGCCTGCTGGAACCGGCGCCGTCCGAGTGACGCGCTACGGGCGCCAGACGTCGGTCCGGCGCCCAAGCGAGCTCCGTGCCCGCCAGAGCTGGAACCGGAACGCCAGCCAGGCGATCACGCCCGCGATCAGGGCCACCGGCACCAGGAACAATGCCAGCCACAACGCGAATGCCGCCAGCGCGAGCCCGCCGGCGATCACGGCGATCACGGCCGCCCAGAAGAAGATCCGGGTCAGCAGCGGCGGGCGTTGCGGCGAGCGAAAGCTGCCGTCAACGCGCATTTCCAGTTCCGGTGGGAAGCGCTCACTCATGCGCCACACTTGGCCCCGTCGCGATCCTGGATCAAGCAGGCGCCAGGGTGATCGGGTGAACCAGCACGATTAGGGGCTTTGCCCCTAAGACCCCACCAAAAGGGCTCCGCCCTCTTGGAACTCCCGCCAAGGGCGGAGCCCTTGGAACCCTTTACTTGGTTGTCTGGGCGGTAGGAGGCATGCGCCACGGGCGCTCGATGTCTTAGCCCGCCGCTTCGGGCTGCTGCTGCAATGTCGCCGCCAGTGGCGCATGATTCAGCAATGCGACCAGCGCGACGCCGCCAATTGTATTGCCGATCAAGGTTGGCAGCAGGAAGCCCAGCAGGAACTGCACCGCCGTGGCATCGCCTGAAAACAGCACGAAGCCGGCATCCACCGTCCCGGCCACCGTGTGCGAAAATCGTCCAAGCGCGACGACATAGGTCAGCACCATAATCACCAGGATTCGGGCCGAGCGCGCACTGGGCAGGATCCACACCATCAGCGCGATCAGCCAGCCCGCCAGCACCGCCCGCACCATGGTCGGCCAGAATGCACCGCCGACCGCCTCACGCCCTGTTTGCACCAGGGCGTGGCGGACGGGATCAGGAAACAGGCCTTGCGGCGAGATCAACGCGGCAAACATCAGAGCGCCGATCAGGTTGGCAGCCAGAACGACAAACCAGAACCGCAGGACGGAGCAGAAGGTCCCCCAGTTTCGCTTGACCAGCAGTGGCAGCATGGCGGTGACGGTGGTCTCGGTGAACAATTGCTGCCGCCCGAGAATCACGATCAGAAATCCGACCGTATAGCCGGCGCTGTCCACCAGCCGCCGCCACGGTGAGTCCGGCAGGCCGCTGCCGATCAGGGCCAGCGTGAGAAATGAAAACCCCATCGACAGGCCTGCGGCGAGACCGGACCATGCCAATTCGCCGGAGGTCCGGCGCAGCCCCGCTTCGCCCTCTTCACGAACCAGTTCATGAATGATCAGCGCGTGCGGTGCCTTGTGCTGGGCCGCGAGCCGCTGATCCGGCTCATCCAGGTGCGGCGATGCGGCGCCCGCGCCCAGGCCGGGGTCATCATCCTGCCGTCCTCTGTGCATTCTGCTCCCGTGCCAAGGCTGTCGATGAAGCTGCGTAGGTGGGCAGCCACTCGCGGCTTCGCGATCACGATGGCGTAGGCGAAGCTGCCCGGCGCCGTTCCCCGAGGCGCTGCCATCCGGCCGGCCGCCTTGTCAGCCGCCAATCCGGCAGCAACGATACCGGTTAGTGCTGCGGCCAGTGAACAAAGCGCGGGGAACGTCCATTGCCAGCCCGGTTCCGACACTTGCTCTGCGCCGCGCCCGGCGCGGTACTCTGCTTGCTGTGGCTGCTTGCCCCCGTGAAGACGGCGTGCGCCGCCAGTCCCGAACCGGGCGACTCGACCTATCATTCCTTGCGCTACGACGATGATTTCACCGATCTGTCCAATCCGGCGTCGTGGTCCGATCCCTGGGATCCGCTGAAATACATTCCCCTCGGGAATGGTCCGTACGGACCGAGCTATCTCAGCTTCGGCGGCGAACTACGGGAGCGTTTCGAATCCTATCTCAACCCCAATTTCGGCATCCATGCACCGCCATCCAATGCCTATCTGTTGCACCGGCTGCTATTGGATGCCGACGCGCACCTGACCAGCTATGTCCGCATCTTCCTCCAGTTCGGCAATTTCGAGCGAATCGGCGACCGCGGCGTCACCTCCACCACCGATATCGACCATCTCGCGCTGACCCAGGGCTTTGTGGACCTGAAGCCGCCCGGCTTGCTCGACGATGCCCCGGTGTTTCGTGCCGGCCGCGAGGAACTGCTGTTCGGTTATCAACGCCTGATCGCGGTGCGGGAGGGACCGAACATCAGGCGCGACTTCGACGGTTTCCGCTTCAACGACCAGCGCGACGGCGTAACGGTCGATCTGATCGACGTTCATCCCGTGAACACCTATCCCGACGTGTTCGCCGACCATACCGATCTGAAGCAGACGCTGTCCGGTGCCTATGTCACGCTGCCGATCGGCATGGCGTCGAACGCCGATCTCTATGTGCTGCACTATGAGAATGGGCTGGCGAAATACCGCGGCATCACCGGGATCGAAACGCGGCAGACCGTGGGGATCCGCTGGTTCGGCGAGGCCGGCGGTTTCGACTGGAACGACGAAGCGGCGTTCCAGACCGGCTCTTTCGCCGGCCATGATATCCGTGCCGGCATGCTGGCCTGGGTCGCCGGCTATACGTTCGCCGGAATTCCGTGGCTGCCGCGCATCGGGCTGGAGGCGAACTATACCAGCGGCGACAACGCGCACAGCGGGACGATCGGCACGTTCAATGCGATGTATCCACGCCTGCCGTACTTCGCCGAGACCTCCATGCTGGTGCCGGCGAATATCTACGACGTGCAGCCGAAACTCAGCGTCCGTCCCGATCCGGACGTGCTGGCCACGTTCGGCTGGGACACGCTGTGGCGCGCCTCCGCATCGGACGGGCTGTACGGCAGCGGCATGTCCGAATACGCCAACACCAACAAGGTGCCAGGCTCGCGCGTTGGCACCGAGCTGTTTGGCGACATCCGCTGGCGGATCGACCAGCACCTGCTGCTGGGGGCCATCGCGGCCGAATTCATGTCGGGCCCCGCGGTGCAGGAAGCCTTGGGGAAGACTGTGCGGTTCCTGGTCTTGTTCGCCACCTACCGGTTTTGAAATCACGCGTTTCGGGTGAAGCAGGCAAGGCCAGGGCTCCGCCCTTGACGGGAGTTCCAAGAGGGCAGCGCCCTCTTGGTGGGGTTTTAGGGGCGAAGCCCCTGAGCTCAGGGTTGATTCATTCCGCGCAACATGAATATGATTTCATATCCAGGATGCGTAAGCACAACTGGAAACGGGAGGGACATCATCATGCTGAAAAGCTTGCTGCGTACGGCAGTGGCCGCGGCGCTGCTTGCCGGGGTCGCGGCTGCGACTCCAGTCGGCCAGGCATCGGCACAGGGGCTGAAACACTACGACTCAGACACGCCGTCCTTCTGGGCGCATCCACCGGCCGATTGGTTCCTGGGCGACGAAACGGCAGCGCAGAAAGGCCTGGCGCCGCCCACCGGGCCGGCAACACCGACGCCGATGGCAGAACTGCAAACTGACCTGAAGCGCATCAAGCTGCCGCCCGGCTTCAAGATCGAGGTCTATGCCAGCGGCATTCCCGAAGCACGGCAGATGGCCTGGGGTGCGAACGGCACGCTGTTCGTCGGATCCTTCAATGCGACGAACGTTTATGCCGTGACCGACCAGGGCGGTACGCGCACGGTCAAGACGATCCTCAAGGGCCTCAACATGCCGACCGGAATCGCCTTCCGCGACGGCGCTTTGTACGTGATCGCCATCAACAAGCTGATGCGCTATGACAACGCAGAGGCCAATCTCGACAAGATGCCCGACGCAGTCGTGGTGTATGACGACATGCCGTCTTATGTGGCGCACGGCTGGAAATATCTCGTCGTGGACAAGAACGGCTGGATGTACATTCCATTCGGGCCGCCCTTCAACATCGGCATCCCGCCCACCAGCGTGTCGCAGATCAGGCATGTCGATCCCAAGACCGGACTGGCGGAGATCGTGGCGCTTGGCGTCCGCAACAGCGTCGGCGGCGACATCGACCCCCGCACCGGCGACTACTGGTTCACTGAAAATGCCCGCGACTGGCTGAGCGACGACACGCCCAGCGACAAGCTGAACCATATTACCCGGATCGGTGAGCATTTCGGGTATCCGTATTGCCATCAGGGCAATATTCCCGATCCGAAATTCGCGATGGGCCACAAGTGCAGCGAGTTCGTGCCGCCGGTGCTGAATCTTGGTGCGCACGTGGCACCGCTCGGCATGAAATTCTACACCGGTAACCAATTCCCCGCCGCGTACAAGGACAACATCTTCATCGCCGAACATGGCTCCTGGAACCGTCACACCTACCAGGGTGGCCGGATCGAGCGCGTGATTGTCAGTCCCGATGGCAAGCACGCGAAGCAGGAGGTTTTCGCGTCTGGCTGGATCACCGGCCAGCGTGACTATTTCGGGCGCCCGGACGACATTCTTCAGGCGCCGGACGGCTCGCTGCTGGTGTCCGACGACTGGGCCGGCGCGATCTACCGCATCAGCTATTCGAAGTAAGGCCGCCGTACTTGACGTTGTTCCGATGGTTCCTGCTGGCTGCGAGTCTCTCGCTGCCGGCAGGAGCCGCTTTCGCCGACGCCGCGGCGGGACGGCAAAACGCGCAGGTTTGCCTGGCCTGTCATGGACCGAATGGGGTGTCGTCGCTGCCGGCGACGCCATCGCTTGCGGGGCAGTCCGACCAGTTCATTCAGTGGCAATTGGTGTTCTTTCGCTCGGGCCGCCGGCCAAACCCCGCCATGGCGCCGCTGGTGGCAAACCTCAGCGACGAGGATGTCCGAAATCTTGGCGCGTATTTCGCCGGCTTGCCCTATTTTGGTAAACCAGCCGCCGCAGTACCGAACCCGGACCTGGCGGCCAAAGGCGAAACCATCGCCGCGCAGCACCATTGCGCCAGTTGCCATCTGGACACGTTCCGTGGCACCGGCGCCGCCGCCGCGGTTGCCGACCAGCGGGAAGACTACCTGGTCAAGGCGTTGCAGGACTACCGCGCGGGAACTCGGCCCAGCACCGGCGTCGCTGCCATGAACGAAGCGGCCGCCGCACTGACCGATGATCAGATCGTGGCGGTTGCGCATTACCTGGCCACCCTGCCGCCGCCCCCAAAGTAAAGGCATGATGATGCACGCAGTCTGGCGCACCCTGCTGGCTTTCGCTGTCATTCACGTTGGCATGGCCAGGGCCGGCGAGGCGCCGAAACCGGCATCCCTGGAACACACCGTGGCGTTCGAGAAGGCCTATGCCGCGTCGTTCTATCAGTTCGATGCCTGCGGCGACGGGATCTCCGGGCGGACCTGGCGCGACGCCCTGGTGGCCAGGCTGAAGCAGTGCCCCTTCTCCGACGCCGCCAAGGCGCACTTCATGGCCCGTGCCGCTGCCCAGCGGCGCAAATCAGCGGAGCAAATCAACAAGCTGATCGAGGCGAACGGCGGCTTGCCGGTGCGGCTTGCCGGCATGACGCGAACATGCCGCGAACAAAGGGACAGTCCCGAATATCGCGACGTGCGCAATCGGCTCGATGCGTTTGCTGCGGGGAAGCTGAAGGCAGATGCGGTCGTCGCGCGGCCGTGCGACGCGACGGAGATCGAGCCGTGAAACAACGATCTTCGATGTTATTGCGTTCTATGTCATTGCCCCCATGTCATTGCCCCCATGTCATTGCGAGGAGCGCAGCGACGAAGCAACCTCGCTCGTGAGAAGCTGCTGCACCGTACGTGCGCCCACACGACCGGGGTT
>Ga0335074_10016027_pt1 | contig 10545 bp, 5 predicted proteins | sample Lox_Sample_23_FD_206715 | JGI IMG/M metagenome (GOLD analysis project Ga0335074, IMG submission 206715) | Soil microbial communities from Loxahatchee National Wildlife Refuge, Florida, United States - Lox_Sample_2.3 | ecosystem: Environmental > Terrestrial > Soil > Wetlands | place: USA: Florida...
CCAAGTGGGGGGCGCACCATGAGCCTCAACGATGTGCAGCTGCTCCTAGCGGACGTAGCGATCGTCATCATCTTGGCCCGGCTGCTCGGCACCGCGGCCAAGCTCCTCGGACAGCCGGCGGTTCTGGGCGAGATCCTGGCCGGGATCCTGCTTGGCCCCACGTTTTTTCACGCCGCGATCACTAAGGCTCTGTTCCCGACCAGCCTTATCTCCCCGCTGACCGCGCTGGCCGACATCGGCCTGGTCCTGTTCATGTTCGTCGTCGGCTACGAGGTCGACCTGCGCCTTATCCGGGGCCGCGAGCGCGTGGCTGTCGGCGTGTCCCTCGGCTCGTTCATCCTGCCGCTTGGTCTGGGCACGGCGCTTGGCGTGTGGCTGGCCCACCGCTCCCATCTGCACAACGTCTCCACCTTCGCGCTGTTCATCGGCACCGCGATCGCCGCCACCGCGTTCCCCGTCCTGGCCCGCATCCTGACCGACCGGGGCCTGCACCGCACCCGCATCGGCGGGATTGCCCTGGCCAGCGCCGCGATCGCGGACGTGCTTGCGTGGATGATGCTGGCCGTGGTGGTCGGCCTGGCCGGTAGTAGCGCGCAGTGGAAGGTGCTGCTCGCCATACCGTACGCGGCCGTGATGTTCGCTGTCGTCCGGCCGCTGCTGCGCAGGCTGTCCCGGTTCTACCAGCAAGCGGGCCGGCTCACCCCGAACGTTCTCGGCATCGTGCTGGCCGGGCTGCTGCTGTCCTGCTATGCAACCAACTGGATGGGCCTGCACTTCATCTTCGGCGCGTTCCTGTTCGGCGTGGTCATGCCGCGCGAGAATGTCCTGGGCCTCCGCGAGGAGATCCTGACGCGACTCGAGGAGATCAGCGTCCTTGTGCTGCTCCCGCTGTACTTCGTGGTGTCCGGTCTGAGCATCAACCTGTCCACGATCGGCCGCTCAGGGCTGGAAGACCTCGGCGCGATCCTGGTCGTCGCCATCGTCGGAAAGCTGGTCGGCGCCTACCTCGGCGCGCAGCTCACGGGCGTGCACGGGCGCAACGCCGGCGTGCTCGCCACGCTGATGAACACCCGGGGCCTGACCGAAATCGTCATCCTGGGCGTCGGACTCCAGTTGCACATCCTGACCAAGCCGCTGTACGCGCTGATGGTGGTCATGGCACTGGTCACCACCGCGATGAGCGGGCCGATGCTGAAGGCCATCTACCCGGAACGGATCATGCGCCGAGACCTGGCCGCCGCCGACCGGGCGGCGCTGGCTGGCCGGCCGGCCTACCGCATCCTGGTACTGATCGAACGGCCGGACGCGGCGCGGCCGCTCGTCGACGTCGGCGCCGACCTGGCCGCCACCCGGCCAGGCAGCGAACTGGTCCTCGCCCACCTCGTATCGCTCCGCGCCGAGAGCCGGCTGGAGGTGGGTTCGGGCCTGGGCGGCGAACTGCTGCAGATGACCGTGATCATGGGCCAGCTGCACGGGCTGGCGGAGCGCGCCAAGGCCCGCGGCGTTCCCGCCACCGTGCTGTCGCGCTTCAGCGACGACGTACCCGGCGAGCTCGCGGCCTATGTCGCGGCCGCCGAACCAGACACGATCGTCGTCGACGCCCGCCACGACGCCAGCGAGGAAGACGCGTACGCAGCTATCCGTGCCGACAGCAGGACCCGCCTGGTGACCGCCTCGGGCTCGCTTCCTGACGCGCCCCCCGCGATCGCGGTCTACCCCGGGCACGGCGGCGACGCCTCCGCGGCGCTGAACGTCGCCACCCAACTGGCGGCGGCCAGGCACCTGCCGCTTGTGCTGGCCGCGGCGAACGGCCGGCGAAGCCGCAGCGGCGTGGCGGAACTGACCCACCGGGGCATCGACGCAAGAAGCGGCCCGCCGCCGGAGGGCTCGCTGCTCATCGCGGGCGAGGACGCCGTCGCGGTGGTGCACCTGACCGTGCGGGCCGGCAGCAATGAGGACATCGACGACCATCCCCAGATCGCTACCCCGGCGGCCGCACTGGAGCCAGGAGGGCACGCATGACCATGACCGACGGACGCGAAGGCATCGCCGACTACAAGTTCATCCGGCCTCTCGGCGCTGGCAGCCACGGGGCGTTCTACCTCGCGCATCCTCCGAAGCGACTGCCTGTCCCTGCCGAGTACGTCGCGGTGAAGGTCCTGTCCGGCGGCAGCAGCCAGGACGTGTTCCGGTGGGCCCACCGCGAACTCGCGGCCTTCGCCGCGGTCAGCTCACCGTACCTGGTCACCCTGTACGACGCGGGCCAGCAGGGCGAGGAAGTCTATTACTCCATGGAGTACCTGCCGGGCGGCTCGGTGGCCAGCCCCGCGGAGCCCCTCACCCGGGCGACCGCCCTGCGGGCCATGGCCCAGGCGTCCCGCGCCACGCACGACCTGCACGAGGCCGGCATAGCGCACCGCGATATCAAGCCCGGAAACGTATTGTTGCACCCGCACGGGGCGAAGCTGGCCGACCTCGGCCTCAGCCACGTGCTGAGGCCGGGCATCACCATCACCAGGATGGGACCGGCGGGAGACATCGGCTATCTCGACCCGTGCCTGATCCGCGGCGACCACCCGTCACGGGCCAGTGACGTTTTCTCGCTTGGCGCCACCCTGCACTACGCCGTGGCCGGTGAGGGCCTGTACGGGCAGCTGTCAGACGACGACCCGCTGCTGGCCATGCGCCGCGTCATATCCCACCCGCCCGTCATTTCCGCCCGGATCGACCCGGACATCAGGGAGGTCATCGCCTGGGCCATCGCCGAGAAACCGGCCGAACGGCCGGCGACGGCCTTGCAGCTGGCCGAGCGGATCGAGCAAGTCGCCGCGGCTCCCGCATCGAACTAGCCGGGTTTAGGGGCCTCGTGTCCCACCATCTGGTCCAGCTCGGGTAGAGTCGTCACTGTCGATGACACCGGCCGGGAGAGATCCCGTGTAAGCGCGGGCGCCGAAGGGGCAACATCCCCGGAACCTCTCAGGCACACGAACCGGGCGGGAGAGGCATCTCTGGAGCGGGGGGACCGCCTCCCGTAACAGACGGGGAGCCAGCGACCGCGCTCGCCCGGGGAGGCTCCAGGATGACCGATTTCGCCGCACGCCACATCGGGCCGGACCAGGCCGCGCAGCGGCAGATGCTTGCCGCCCTCGGCTATTCCTCGCTCGACGAACTCACCTCGGCCGCCTTGCCCAAGGGGGTGGAAAGCGCCGAGCTCAGCCTGCCCGCGCCGCTTTCCGAGAGCGGGGCACTGGCGGAACTGCGCCGGATGGCTGCCAGGAACCAGGTACTGACCTCGATGATCGGCCTGGGCTACTACGGCACGGTCACGCCCGCCGTCATCCGCCGCAATGTGCTGGAGAACCCCGCCTGGTATACGGCGTATACCCCCTACCAGCCGGAGATCTCCCAGGGCCGGCTTGAGGCGCTACTGAACTTCCAGACCGTGATCTCCGACCTCACCGCGCTGCCCTGGGCCGGCGCCTCGCTGCTGGACGAGGCCACCGCTGCGGCCGAGGCGATGACGCTCGCCCGACGAGCCAAAAAGGGACGCGTGTTCCTGGCCGACGCCGACTGCCTGCCGCAGACGCTCGCCGTGCTGCGCACCAGGGCCGAGCCGCTCGGCATCCACCTGGTCGTCGAGCCGGTGACCTCCGAGGCGATCGCCCGGCAGGAAGACCTGTTCGGCGTCCTGCTGCAGTTCCCCGGTGCCTCGGGCGCCATCAGCGACCTGACGCCGCTGATCGATGCGGCCCACGCCCGCGGCGCGCTGGCCGCGGTCGCCGCCGACCTCCTGGCGCTGACCCTGCTGCGGCCGCCGGGCGAGATGGGAGCGGATATCGCGGTTGGTTCCAGCCAGCGGTTCGGCGTCCCGCTGTGGTTCGGCGGCCCGCACGCGGGTTACATCGCGGTCACCGATCCGCTCAAGCGCCAGCTTCCCGGCCGGCTGGTCGGCGTGTCGGTGGACGCCGACGGCCGTCCCGCCTACCGCCTCGCCCTGCAGGCCCGCGAGCAGCACATCCGCCGCGAGAAGGCAACAAGCAACATCTGCACGGCCCAGGTGCTGCTGGCCGTGACCGCCGCCATGTACGCCGTCTATCACGGGCCAGAAGGGCTGGCCGGCATCGCACGGGGCGCGCACCGTAGCGCCGCGCTCCTCGCCGCCACCCTGCGCGAATATGGCTACCGAACGGTCCGCGGTGACTTCTTCGACACCATCCGGATCGTGTTCGCGGGCGGGCGGGACGAAGCGACCCGCGCGCTGAACCGTGCTCACGAGGCGGGCTTCAATCTGTACCTGGCGCCCGACGGCGCGCTGCAGGCCAGCTGCGACGAGACCACCACCGATCAGCAGCTAGCGGAGCTCGTGGCCGCGATCTGCCAGGTGGAGCGGCCAGCCGACGTGACGCTGTCCGATGCCGAGCCCGACGTGCTGCCAGCTTCGCTCAGGCGCACGTCGCAATACCTCACCCACCCGGTGTTCAGCGCCCACCGCAGCGAGACCGCGATGTTGCGCTACCTGCGGCGGCTGGCCGACTTCGACGTCGCCCTTGACCGGTCGATGATCCCGCTCGGCTCGTGCACGATGAAGCTGAACGCGGCGGCCGAGATGGAGCCGATCAGCTGGCCGGAGTTCGCCGGGTTGCACCCGTTCGCGCCCGCTCCGCAGGCCGGAGGCTACCTGGAGCTGATCGAGTCCCTCGAGGTCCGGCTGGCCAAGCTCACCGGCTACGACGCGGTGTCCTTGCAGCCGAACGCCGGCTCCCAGGGCGAGCTGGTCGGCCTGCTCGCGATCAGGGCCTACCACGCGTCGCGCGGCGAGGACGAACGCGACGTCTGCCTGATCCCCGAGTCGGCGCACGGCACCAACGCGGCCAGCGCGGTGCTGGCCGGCCTCAGGGTCACGGTCGTCAAGTGCGGCCATGACGGCGCCATTGACGTGAACGACCTGCAGTCCAGGCTGGCGGCGCACGACGGGCGGGTCGCCGCGATCATGCTGACCTACCCGTCCACGGCCGGCGTCTACGAGCAGAACGTGAGCGCCGTCTGCGCCGCGGTGCACGAGGCGGGCGGCCAGGTGTACATCGACGGCGCGAACCTAAACGCGCTGGTCGGCCTGGCTACCCTGCCGTCGTTCGGCGCCGACGTGTCGCACCTGAACCTGCACAAGACCTTCTGCATCCCGCACGGCGGCGGCGGCCCGGGTGTGGGCCCGGTCGCGGTCCGCGCGCACCTGGCGGATTTCCTGCCCGGCCGGGGCGAGGTCGGCCCGGTCGCGGCGGCGCCCTACGGCTCTGCGGGCATCCTTCCTATCTCCTGGGCGTACATCGCCATGATGGGCGCGCCCGGCCTCCGCCAGGCCACGGGCGTGGCGGTGTTGTCCGCCAACTACGTGGCCAGGCGGCTGGCTCCGCACTACCCGGTGCTGTTCACCGGGCGGAACGGCCTGGTCGCGCACGAGTGCGTCATCGACCTGCGCCCACTGACCCGCGACACGGGTATCACCGTGGACGACGTGGCCAAGCGGCTGATCGACTACGGCTTCCACGCGCCCACCATGTCGTTCCCTGTGGCCGGCACGTTCATGATCGAGCCCACCGAGAGCGAGAGCCTGGCCGAGCTCGACCGCTTCTGCGACGCGATGATCGCGATCAGGTCCGAGATCGCCCGGGTGGCCGACGAGGACTACGACCCGCACGACAATCCGCTGAAGAACGCCCCGCATACCGCCGAGATGCTCATCGCGGGGGAGTGGAAGCACCACTACCAGCAGGAGGAGGCGGCGTACCCGGTCGGCGTGGACCGCCGCGCGAAGTACTGGCCGCCGGTGCGGCGGATCGATCAGGCCTACGGCGACCGCAACCTGATCTGCGCCTGCCCTCCGCCCGAGGCGTTCGCCAGCTAAGGACGGCATGCCAGCTAGGAGAGGGGCGCCAGCGCGCGGTGAAGCTGGCCGCGGGTGGTGACGTCGAGCTTGGCGAAGACCTTGTGCAGGTGATACTCGACGGTGCGGGGGCTGATGAACAGCTGCGCCGCGATCTGGGGGTTGGAGTTCCCTGCGCTGGCCAGCTGGGCGATCCGGGCCTCCTGCGGGGTCAGTTCCCGCACCGGGATGACGCCCCTCCTGCGGAGCCGCTCGCCGGTCGCCGCGAGCTCGTGGTCCGCGCGCCGGGCGAACCCGTCGGCGCCCATGGCGGCGAACATCTCGCCCGCAGTCCGCAGCTGCCGCCGCGCCTCCTTGCTGCGCTTTTCCCGGCGGAGCCATTCGCCGTACAGCAGGTGGGCGCGCGCCAGATGCGGCACCGCACGGGTGCGGCCGAGCCTGCTCACCGCCTCCTGGTAGAGGCTCTCGGCCTGCTCTGGAGCACAGATCAGCGCCCGTGACCGCGCCTGCATCCCCAGCCCCCACTCGGTGGCGGACACGCCGGCCGTCCGCCCGAGCCGGGCCACCGCCCGTTCGGCCAGGGCCAAGTTCCCGCTACGGGCGGCCGCCTCGGCCAGTTCGGGCAGCGCCCACAACGCAAAGCCCAGCTGGTCGGCCCGCTCGGCGCTGCCCTGCTCGGCGCTGCCCTGCTCGGCGCTGCCCTGCTCGGCGCTGCCCTGCTCGGTATTGCCCTGCTCGGCATCGCGCAGCGCCGACGCGACTGCATCCTCATAGCGGCCCAGACCGTTGTGCAGCAACGCTGTCGTGTACCCGTGCGCGCCGTTCGCCCGGTCCTCCCGGATCTCAAGACGCCCCTCAACCCCCTCCGGACGGCCCCGCCACGCGGCGAGCGCGAGCCGCGCATGGGCCGCGGCGGTTCCGGTGTCGCCACTGAGCGTGTCCAGCTGGTCGGCGAACGACTCCGCGGCGACGAAGTCGCCGCTAAGGACGGCCGCGATCGCGGCCATGCCGAGCGCCCGCGGCAGTTCAGGCAGGGCGCCCGCGTCGCGCGCGGCGCTGGCCATCCGGTCGGCGATCTGGACCAGGGCCTCGTCGTCCCACAGGTTGACGGCCACCCGGCATCCCAGCCACAAGATGCTCAGCGCGTCCGCGCTCAGCGCACGCTCGGGTTCTTCGGTCAGCGCGCGCAGCGCACTGCGCAGCGCGGGCAGCCCGGCCCGGTAACCGTTCCCCGCCTGCGCAGCCAGGCCGTCCAGCATAAGGTCACCCGACCGCGCGGGTTCAGGCCGGGGCGGCGCCGCGCGCGCCGCCAGGGCCGCGTCGTGCCATCCGGCGCCAGTGGCGTCCCCGGCCGCCATGGCCGTCATGACCGCGTCCAGGTAGGCGCGCCGGGCCAGCGAGGCATCGAGCGGCGCCAACCGGGCCGCGGCGTCAAGCAGCAGCGCCGGGGTGTCGGTGCGGCCGGCAACCGAGGCGATCCGTGCCGCCAGGTGATCGGCCACCGCCTGCTGCGGCTCGGTAAGCGGCCCCTGCCGTGCCGCGGCCAGCAGTCTGGCCGCCTCGCCGGGCGCGCCCGCATCGTGCTTGGGCCGCACGGCGGCCAGGTTCCGCCTGGCCCGTTCGGCAGGCTCTGGGCTGAGCACGGCGGCGCGCTCAAGGAAGGCCGCGGCGGCGGCCGGTCCGCCGCGGCCAAGCGCACGGTTCGCCAGCAGCTCGAGGTCGGCGGCCACGCCCTCGTCCGGGCCGAGGGTAGCTTGGCCGCAATGCCAGGCTCGCCGGTCGGCGTCGTGCTCGGCGTCGGTCGCCTCCGCCAGCGCGGCATGCACCGCCAACCGTTCAGCGGCGGGCGCGGACCGGTAGATGACCGACCGCACCAGCGGGTGCCGGAACGTCACCGCGGCGCCCAGCCGGACGAGGCCGGCGATCTCCGCCGGGGTAAGGTCGTCGATGCTCAGCCCGAGCCTGGCCGCGGCCTGGCCGAGCAGGCCTGGGTCGCCGAGCGGTTCCGCCGCGGCCACGAGCAGCAGCCGCCTGGTGGCGGCCGGCAGCGCGGTGACGCGGGCGAGGAATCGGTCGGCAACCCGCTCGGCCACCGGGCGCGCCACCCCCGGCGATACGCTGAAACCGCCCGCCAGGTCTCCGGCCGCGGTCGCCGCGCGAGCGAACTCGAGCAGCGCCAGCGGGTTGCCGACGGCCTCGGCGACGATCCGGTCCCGCACCCGCTCATCGAGCCGGCCGGGGACCGCGGACGCCAGCAGGGTGCGGGCGTCGGAATCGGGCAGGCCGCCGAGCGGCAGCTCCGGCAGCCCGGCGAGCCATCCGGCGGCTTCCCCGGTCCGGACGCTGAAGATCACCGCGGCCGACTCGGCGTACAACCGCCGCGCGGCGAACGCCAGGGCCTGCAACGACGGCTCGTCGACCCACTGGGCGTCGTCCACCAGGCAGAGCACGGGCCGAGCCGCCGCCTCCTCGGTCACCAAGCCGAGCGTCCCCATGCCGACGAGGAACCGGTCAGGTGAGTTCGTGCCGCCGTGGCCGATCGCCGCTGCGAGCGCCTCGGCCTGCGGCTGCGGAAGCCGGCCGAGGTGCCCGGCCATCGGCGCGCAGGCCTGCTGCAGCGCGGCGAACGCGATCTCCATTTCCGATTCGATGCCGGTGACCTGGATGACCGCGTAGCCGGTTGCGGCCCGCGCGGCGTAGCCGAGGATGGAGGACTTGCCTATGCCCGGCTCGCCGCGGACCACCAGTGAGCCGCTCGTGCCGTTGCGGGCCTCGCCGAGCAGCCGGTTGACCGCCGCGCGCTCCGCCTGCCTGCCGATCAGATGTGGGTTCACGCTTGCGACTATCCGCCTGCGAGCGCAACGCCAGCATCGACGCCAGCGGCTATTGCCATGACGGGAGGCTGTAAAAGTCGGATACCGGCTAGCCGGTAGCGGCGTTCAGGTAGGCCAGGACGGCCAGCACGCGCCGGTGATCGTCGGAGCTGTCGGGAAGATGGAGCTTGGTAAGGATGCTCCGCACGTGCTTCTCCACCGTCCCCTCGGCGATCCAGATCTGACGGGCAATCCCGGCGTTGGACCGGCCCTCCGCCATCAGCGCGAGAACTTCCCGTTCGCGGGAGCTCAGTGCCCCAAGCGGGTCGTTGTTGCTGCCTTGCCGGACCCGGACCAGATCCTGGACGAGACCAGGGTCGATCACCATGCCGCCCGCGATAACCCGGCGCAGCGAGCCGATGAACTCGGGCACGTTGGCGATCCTGTCCTTGAGCAGGTATCCGATCCGCTGGCCGCTCGACAGCAACTCCACCGCGTGTTCGGCCTCCGCGAACGCCGAAAGGACGACGATGCCGGTGGCCGGAAATTCGACGCGGATCGCCAGGGCCGCGTCCAGTCCGTCGGTCGTGTTCCCCGGCGGCATCCGGATGTCGACCAGAACCAGGTCGGGCCGGAGCGCCCGGACTTGCGCGAGGAGTTCAGCGGCGTCGCCCGCCTGGCCGACGATCTCGAACCCGTTACGCTCAAGCAGCCCGGCCAGGCCTTCGCGCAGCAGAACGTAGTCGTCCGCTACCACGACCCTTGTGGGCTGTCCGGGATCACCCAGATCCGTCACCCGAACATGTAACCATGACCCGCGGCCGGAGGCCTAGCGCTACCCGTTCGCGGTGCCGACCAGGCGAAAGATCGCGTCGGCCGACAGTTCGGTCTTGCTGATGAAACCCGCCGCCGGGCTGGCTGCGAGCAGGTCGGCGTAGTCGTCCTCGGCGTACGAGGAGATGAGGACGACGTGTCCGACGTAGGGCCTGATCAAAAGCGCGACATCGAATCCGCTTTCCTCGCCGAGCGATATGTCGACAAGAGCCACGTCCGGGCGGAGCTCGCGCGCCAGCAGCTGTGCCTCCGCGCCGTTGGCGGCGACGCCGACCACGGCCAGTCCCTGCCGCTCGAGCATGGCCCGGGCGACCTCGAGGAAGGGCTTGTTGTCATCGACAATGACGCACAGCAACCGCATGCGCGTCAGTCTGCCAGGCCGCAGCCGCCCGTAGCATTGCAGCTAACCGGTAACGCCACACCTGATAGCAGGAAAACACGAGAGCCGGTTCGCTCGACAGCGATCCGGACGGGCCGGGACTGCGATCATATTGTGGTGAACCCCGCCTGGCTCAGGCAGAGTGCCTGGCTGGCCGCCGCCTTGCTCACGCCGGCGCTGCTGGCCCTGGCCCTGTTGCCGCTGCGCGGCCACGTGGACCCGGTCGTGGTCGCCGCGATCCTGCTCCTGGTCTCGGCCGCCGCGTTCGCCCGCGGGGAGCGGCTGCCCAGCCTGGCGGCCGCCGTGAGCGCGTCGCTTTCCTTCGACTACTTTTTCAACCCGCCCTACGACAACTTCACCATCCACGGCGTCGAGGGCGCGGAGACCACGGTCGTGCTGATCGCGGCGGTACCCGTGCTGGGGACCTGGGTCGGGAGGCTGGCAGGCCAGGAGGCCGCACGAGAGCGCGAACTGCGCATACAGGCCGAACAGTACGCCGCGGAACTCGCGCAGCGGCAGCGGGAAATCGAGCAGATGGCGGCGGAACTCGCCGCCTCGCGGCGGCGCATCGTGGCCGTCAGCGACGAGACGCGACGCCGCATCGAGCGCAACTTGCACGACGGCGTCCAGCAGCGCAT
>Ga0335074_10016028_pt1 | contig 10545 bp, 6 predicted proteins | sample Lox_Sample_23_FD_206715 | JGI IMG/M metagenome (GOLD analysis project Ga0335074, IMG submission 206715) | Soil microbial communities from Loxahatchee National Wildlife Refuge, Florida, United States - Lox_Sample_2.3 | ecosystem: Environmental > Terrestrial > Soil > Wetlands | place: USA: Florida...
CGCGGCCGGCGCTGGCGGCGTGGCCGCCGCCGCTGCCGCCGCTGCCGCCGCTGCCGATCGACACCTGCACTCGGCCGCCCGCGGGTGTGTAGCGCACGGCATTGTCCACGAGGTTGCGCACCAGGGTGCGCAGCGCCTCGCGATCCGCGAGCACGGTGTCGCCAGCAGGATGCACTGCGCCGGCCGCTGGCGCGGCGGCGCTCGGTGTGGAGGCGCTCGGCGCGGCGGCGCTCGGCGCCGCCTCCAGGGACAGCTCGATGCGGCGCGCCACCGCCAGTGAGTGCATTTCCGCCAGCGCCTCGGCGGCCACCTCCCGCAGCGACACGGCAGCCCGTGCCTCGGACGGCACGTCGCGCGGCTCGTTGCGCGCCAGCGCCAGCAGCTGGGCCACCAGGTGGATGGCGCGCTCGACGCCCGCGCCGAGCTCGGCGCGGGCCTGGGCGCGTGCGGCCGCATCCGGGGCGCGATCCAGCAGCTGCAGCTGCAGCCGCACGGCCGTGAGCGGCGAGCGCAGCTCGTGCGCAGCATCGGCGATAAACGCGCGTTGCGTGGCCAAAGCGGCATCCACACGCCCGAGCAGCCGGTTCAGCTGATCGACCAGCGGTGCGATCTCCTCGGGCAGGTGCGCGGCGGCAACCGGCGCAAGGCTGTGCACGTCGCGGCGCTGCACCTCCGCCGCGACGCGACGCAGCGGCGCAAGACTCTCGCCCACCACCCACGCCATGGCGGCGGCCAGCAACGGCAGCAGCACCAGCAGCGGGATCACCACGCGCAGCGCCGCAGCGCGCGCCAGCGCCGCTCGCACGCGCAGCGGCTGCGCGACCTGGATCACGCCATCGAAGCTCTGCAGTCCGTAGACGCGCCAGCGCTGCCCCTGCAGCGTCACGTTCGCGTAGCCCACGTACGGCCGATCGATGGTCGGCAACCCCGGGCGCGACAGATATTCCACCCGACCGAACAGATCCCAGATCTCCACGACGAAGTCGGTGCCGGTCGGCGGCAGCTCCAGACGGGGCGCGAGAGGCACCTGATTCTCCAGCGACAGCGCCATCTGGCGCAGCTGGTAGTCGAACAGCGCGGAGGTCTCGGCGAGCACACGCCGGTAGGTCAGTACGCCGGCCAGCAGCGAGATCACGGCCACGAGGCCGAGCAACGCGAGCAGCAGGCGCGTGCGGATCGAGCTCATCGACTGAGAATCTGACTCCGGGGACTTAATCGAGCCTTAAGGATGCCTCATGGACCCCTCGAGGACGCCGCGAGCATGCGCTATGCCGGGATGAAGTAGCCCACGCCGCGCAGCGTGCGGATCGCATCGGCGCCGAGCTTGCGGCGCAGGCCGTGGACGTAGACCTCCACGGCGTTGCTCTCCACCTCCTCGCCCCAGCCGTAGAGCCGGTCCTCGAGCTGCGCGCGCGACAGCACCGCGCCGGGCCGCTGCAGGAGCGCTTCCAGCACGGCGAATTCGTGTGCCGAGAGCTGCACGGGCGCGCCGTCGCGCTCGACCGAGTGCGTGACCGGGTCCAGGCGGATGCCGCGATGCTGCATGCAGGGGTCGCCGCGGCCGGCCGCCCGGCGCAGCACCGAGCGCATGCGCGCGCTGACCTCGTCCAGGTCGAAGGGCTTGACGATGTAGTCGTCGGCGCCGGCGTCGAGCCCGGCGACGCGATCGGGCAGCTCATCGCGCGCCGTCAGGATCAGCACCGGAGTGGCATCACCGCGCCGGCGCAGCTCGCGCAATACCTGCAGTCCGTCGCGACCGGGCAGCCCGAGGTCGAGCAGCACCAGGTCGAAGCGCTCGGTGCGCAGCGCCGCGGCGGCGCCATTGCCGTCGCGCATCCAGTCGACCGTGTAGCCGTCCTGGCGCAGCGCCGTCTGCAGGCCCTGCGCGATCATCCGATCGTCCTCGACCAGCAGCACTCGCATGGGGTGGCCGGCGCAATGGTGGTGTGGTGGTGATGCGGGTGAGGTGATGATGCCGGTGAGGTGGAGTGCGGGAGTGCGCGAAGTGGGCGAAGTGGGCGGCGTCCGCGCCGCTGCGCCCGGGCGAGCCGGCCTAGGCCAGCGCCGACTTTTCCGCCGGTCCCACGATATATCCGCCGGACTTCTCATCCGCCTGCAGTGTGACCAGGCCGCGCTTCTGCACCTCGGCCAGCAGCTCGTTGAACGAGCGGAAGCCGTAGGCGCGCTCGTTGAAGCCCGGATGACGCCGCTTGATCGCCTGCTTGATCATCGAGCCCCAGATCGACTCGCTCTCGCCGCGCTCCTCGAGCAGCGCATCGAGCGTCTCCACCACCAGCTCGAGCGCATCGGCGAGATCCGGCCCGCGATTATCCGCCATCGCCGGCGCGGCGGCGGGGGTCCCGGCCCCCGCACCCGCAGCCGCACCCGCACCCGCAGCCGCACCCGCGGCCGGGACTGCCGCGGTGGCGGCGCCGGCGCCCGTCGGGCTGCTCGCGCTGCGCCGGCGCCCCTTGCGCTCCTTGCGCACCAGATCGTCGTAGTAGATGAACTCGTCGCAGTTGTTGATGAACAGGTCGGAGCTGGAGTTCTTCACCCCCACGCCGATCACCGTCTTGGCGTTTTCGCGCAGCTTGCTGACCAGCGGAGAGAAATCCGAATCTCCGCTGATGATGACGAACGAGTCCACGTGCCCCTTGGTGTAGCACAGGTCCAGCGCGTCCACGACCATGCGGATGTCGGCGGAATTCTTGCCCGACTGCCGTACGTGGGGAATCTCGATGAGCTCGAACGCCGCCTCGTGCAGGCCGCGCTTGAATTCCTTGTAGCGATCGAAGTCGCAATACGCCTTCTTGACCACGATGTGACCCTTGAGCAGCAGCCGCTCGAGCACCTTCTCGACGTCGAAGTGCGGGTAATTGGCGTCGCGCGCCCCGAGAGCGATGTTTTCCAGGTCGAGAAATACGGCCATGGTGGCCTCGGAAGCATTGGCGTTGGCACGGCTCGTCATGATGTGGCTCGGTTCCTCGTGGGCCGCAGCGCCGGCGGCCGGTCGAATGTCGAATCGGTGCGCAAGAATCGCCGCGCAAGGATACGCTTTCCGGCGGGGTGAAGCGCGCCGGCGACCGTCGTACAATGCGCGATCACCCGGGGCTCGCGCCGGGATCTGGCCGCGGCAGACCTGCGTCATGAGGTGCCGATGATGATGAGAACACGGCGGTTCGTGCTGAGCGGCTCGGTGGCCGGGATGGCCGCGGCGCTGGTCTCGGCGTCGTGGTGGGAGCTGGCGCATGCCGGGCAGCGCTATCCGGTCGTGCACTCGGACGCGCAGTGGCAGCGGCTGCTCGCGCCGGCGCGCTACGCGATCCTGCGACAGGGCGCGACCGAAAGACCCTTCTCCAGCCCGCTGCTGCACGAGCATCGCTCGGGCACCTTCGCCTGCGCGGGCTGTGGCCATGCGCTGTATTCGTCCGCCGCGAAGTTCGACAGCGGCACGGGCTGGCCGAGCTTCTGGGCAGCTCTGCCGCACGCGGTCATCACTCGCCGCGACGACTCGCTCGGCATGGTGCGCACCGAGGTGCGCTGCGCGGGCTGCGGCAGCCATCTCGGTCATGTGTTCGACGACGGGCCGCCGCCGACGGGCCTGCGCTACTGCATGAACGGGCTCGCCCTGGTGTTCCAGCCGGGACCCGCACCCGCGCTGAACCTCACGCCGTCGAGAGGCTGAGCCGATGAGCGGCGCTGACCTGCACGCCGGCGGCCGAGGGGGCATCGGCGGCTGGCGCAGCCCGGTGATCGCCGTGGCGTGTGCGGCACTGCTGTGGCTCGCGATCGTCGGACTGCGCGCGTCGCTGTCGGCCGCCGCCGAGGTGCAGCCGCTTCCGCCGCCGGCGCTCGATGAGCCCGCCGCTGCGGCGGGCACCGAGGTCGCGGTGCTCGCCGGAGGCTGCTTCTGGGGGGTACAGGGGGTCTACCAGCACGTGCAGGGCGTGCTCGACGCGGTGTCCGGCTACACCGGCGGGGCGGCCGCGACCGCGCACTACGACCAGGTGAGCACGGGCAGCACCGGACACGCGGAATCGGTGCAGATCACCTTCGATCCACGCCGCATCAGCTACGGGCGGCTGCTGCAGATCTTCTTCTCGGTGGTGCATGACCCGACCGAGCTGGACCGGCAGGGATCGGACGTTGGATCGCAGTACCGCTCGGCCATTTTCCCGAAGAGCGCGCAGCAGCAGCGCGTCGCGCGGGCGTACATTGCGCAGCTGACCCGGGCGCACGTATTCGCGGCCCCGATCGTCACCCGCATCGAGCCGGGCCGCACCTTCTACCCGGCGGAGGCCTATCACCAGAATTTTCTGGTGCGCCATCGGGCCGACCCCTACATCGCGTTCAACGACCTGCCGAAGATCGCGCAGCTCCGGCGCCTGTTTCCGCGGCTCTACGATCCGCGCGCGGTGCTGGTCGCCGTCGCTCGGGACGGCTCCCCCGACTGAACGCCGGGCACGCCTGATGGGTGCGCGAGCGGGCTGACGCGCCTTCGCGGCGCACGCCGCCCTCAGCGTTTGCGGGGCAGGTACAGATCCGTGAGCGTACCCTCGCAGGCCTCGGCCGCAAACGCGACGGTCTCGGACAGCGTCGGATGCGCGTGCACGGTGAGGCCGATATCGGCTGCATCGGCCCCCATCTCCACGGCGAGCGTCACCTCCGCGATCAGCTCCCCCGCGTTGGTGCCGACGATGCCGCCCCCGAGCAGCCGGTGGCTGTCGGGATCGAACAGCAGCTTGGTGAAGCCCTCGTCGCGGCCGAGCGAGAGCGAGCGGCCGCTCGCCGCCCACGGAAACACGCTGCGCTCGAACGCCACGCCCTGCTCCTTCGCGGCCCCCTCCGTGAGACCCACCCAGGCGACCTCGGGATCGGTGTAGGCCACCGCGGGGATCGCGCGGGCATCGAAAGAGCTCTTGCGGCCGGCCGCCACCTCCGCGGCAACCTTGCCCTCGTGCGACGCCTTGTGCGCGAGCATCGGCGGCCCGGCGATGTCGCCGATCGCGAAGATGTGCGGCACGCTGGTGCGCAGCTGCCGGTCGGTGGCGATGAAACCACGCGCGTCCACCCGAATGCCGGCGCGATCCGCACCCAGGCGCGCGCCGTTGGGCGCACGCCCCACGGCCACCAGCACGTGATCGTAGGCGGCGCCGCTGGCGGCCCCGCCGGTGCTCTGGAAGCCCACCTGCAGCGCCTCGGGGGTCGCGCTCACCTGCGTCACGCGCGTGTCGAGCAGGATCCGCCCGTAGCGGGCACGGATGCGCTTCTCGAGCGGCCGCACCAGATCGGCGTCACAGCCGGGCATGAGCTGACCGGTCAGCTCCACCACATCCACCTGCGCTCCCAGCGCATCGTAGACGCAGGCCATCTCCAGACCGATGATGCCCCCGCCGATGACCAGCAGCCGCCCGGGATTCGGCGGCAGCTCCAGGGCGCCGGTGGAGTCGATGATGCGCCGGTCTTCGGGCAGAAACGGCAGGCGCAGCGCCTCCGAGCCGGCGGCGATGATGCACTGGTCGAAGTGAATGGACTCGCGTGCGTCCGCCCCTGCCACTTCGAGCACGTGCGGGCCGAGAAAGCGTCCTTCGCCGCGCACGACCTGCACCTTGCGCTGGCGGGCGAGAGTGGCGAGCCCGCCCGTGAGGCGCGCCACGATCCGGTCCTTCCAGGCGCGCAGCCGCTCGAGATCCACGTGCGGCTCGCCGAAGCTGATGCCGTGCGCGCTCATCGCGCGGGCGTCCTCGATGACCTTGGCCGCGTGCAGCAGCGCCTTGGAGGGGATGCAGCCGACGTTCAGGCACACCCCGCCGAGCCGCTCCCAGCGCTCCACCAGCGTGACCTCGAGCCCGAGGTCCGCGGCTCGAAAGGCTGCGGTATAGCCGCCCGGACCGGCGCCGAGCACCAGCAGCTGCGTGTGGCGCATAGGCGCGGACGGGCTCATCGGTGAGGTTCGCACCGATGCGGAGGGAGCGGGCACCGCGTCAGGCGCGGGCGCAGGTGCGGCAGGCGCCGGCGCGGGCGCGGCAGCGGCGGGTGCGGCCGCGGCGGGCGCAGGTGCGGCAGGCGCCGGCGCGCGCGGCTCAGTCGGCGTGGGCGCGGACGCCGCCGCCGCTGCGCCCGAAGTTTCCTGCCTCTGCAGGCGCGCGATCACGGTGCCCTTGGAGACCCGGCCGCCCCTGGCCACGAGCACCTCGGTGATGCGGCCGGCCGCGCTGGATGGCACGTCCATCGTGGCCTTGTCGGTCTCGAGCGTGATCAGCGGCGTGTCGACCTCGACGCGATCGCCGGGCTTGACCAGTACGTCGGTGATGACGACGTCCTTGAAGTCCCCGAGATCCGGGCACACCAGCTCCGTGGTGTCGCTCACGGAACGGCCTCGATCAGGCCGGCGGGTTCCGATAGCACATTGGCGAGATAGACCGTGAAGCGCGCGGCGGCGGCCCCGTCGATCACCCGATGATCGTACGACAGCGACAGCGGCAGCATCAGGCGCGGCACGAAGGCGCCGTCGCGGAACACCGGGCGCATGCTCGCCCGCGACACGCCGAGGATCGCGACCTCCGGTGCGTTGATGATCGGCGTGAAGGCCGTGCCGCCGATGCCGCCGAGGCTCGAGATGGTGAAGCTGCCGCCCTGCATCTGCGCGGCGGACAGCTTGCCGGCGCGCGCCAGCTCGGCCAGTTGCGCCACCTCGCGCGCCGTCTCATAGATATCCTTCCGGTTGGCATCGCGTATCACCGGCACCAGCAGGCCGTTGGGTGTGTCGGCGGCGAAGCCGATGTGCAGGTACTTCTTGAACACCAGGTTCTCGCCGCTCGCGTCCAGCGAGGCGTTGAACTGCGCGAAGCGCTGCAGCGCCCTCACACAGGCACGCACCACGAAGGCCAGCGTCGTGAGACGTATGCCGGCGGCCTCGGCGCGCCTCTTCAGGCTCTGGCGCGTCTGCTCGAGCTCGGTGATGTCGGCCTCGTCGAACTGCGTGACGTGCGGCAGGTTGACCCAGCTCGCCTGCAGCCGGTGGCCTGCGATGCGCTGCACGCGATTCAGCGGCCGTACTTCCACCGGACCGAACTGCGAGAAGTCCGGCACGGCCACCTGCGGCCAGCCGGCTACGCCCGCCGCACCAGCGACGCCGCCGCCCGCCGCGCCGATGCCGCCGCCGCCGGATATCACGGATTTCACGAATGCCTTGATGTCCTCGGCGGTGACGCGGCCCTTCTGTCCCGTACCGCGCACACTCGCGAGGTCGACGCCGAGCTCGCGGGCGAATTTACGCACCGAGGGACTGGCGTGCGCACGCGAGAAGCCCACTTCGTTGATCGGCGGCAGCCCGCTTAGGACCGCGGCCGGGGCCGCGGCCGTCGCGGCAGGCGCAGCCGTCGCGGCGGGCGCGGCGCGGCCGCCGTCGCCGTCCCCGGCGGCACCGTCGCCGGCCGGGCCATCGGGGCCATCGGCGGTTCGCAGCGTAGCAATCAGACTGCCGCTGGACACCCGCGATCCGGCTTTCACGTGCAGTTTCTCGATCACACCGGCTTCGGGCGAGGGCACGTCCATCGTCGCCTTCTCGCTCTCGATCGTCAGCAGCGGCGTGTCCACCGCGACCGTATCACCCGCTTTCACGAGCACGTCGATCACGGCCACGTCCGAGAAGCTGCCCAGGTCGGGCACGTGGATGTCTTTCGCAGCCAAGGAGTCCCCGCAGCCTCAGCTGCTGATTGGATCGGCCTTTTGCGGATCGATGCCCAGCGTGGCCATCGCGGCCGTGACGCGCCCGCGCGGCAGGCGCTCCTCATCGGCGAGCCCCTTGAGCGCCGCCAGCGCGATGAAGTTGCGGTCGACCTCGAAGTGCGCCCGCAACGGCGCACGCGCGTCGCTGCGTCCGAAACCGTCCGTGCCGAGCGTCAGGTAGCGCTGCGATACCCACGGCCGGACCTGATCGGGCACGTTACGCACGTAATCGGTCGCGGCCACGAGCGGCCCCGGGCACTCGCCGAGCAGCTGGCGCACGTACGGCACACGCGGCTCGCCCTCGGGATGCAGCAGGTTCCAGTGATCGCAGGCGAGCGCCTCGCGCCGCAGCTCGCTGAAGCTGGTGATCGAGTAGACCTGCGCCTCCACGCCGAACTCGGCCTCGAGCCGCTCGGCCGCCGCCAGGCATTCGCGCAGAATCGTGCCGCTGCCGAGCAGGGTGACGCGCGGGGCGCTCTGGCCCGCGCCCGCGGGCGCACCGCGGCCCGAAGCACCGCGGCCCGACGCACCGGCGACCGCCGCACCGGCGACCGACGCACCGGCGACCGCCGCCACGGCGCCCGCCGCCCGCACCCGGTAGCCGCCGCGCAGGATGGCCTCGTGCACGCCCTCGGGCATCGGCGGCTGTGCATAGTTCTCGTTCATCAGCGAGATGTAATAGAACACGTCCTCGTTGTCGGCGTACATGCGCCTGAGCCCGTCCTGGATGATCACGGCGAGCTCGTAGGCGTAGCTGGGATCGTAGGCGCGGCAGTTGGGAATGGTCGTCGCGACGAGCTGGCTGTGCCCGTCCTGATGCTGCAGCCCCTCCCCCGCGAGTGTCGTACGGCCGGCGGTGCCACCGAGCAGGAAGCCGCGCGCCTGCATGTCCCCGGCGGCCCAGAGAAAGTCGCCGACGCGCTGGAAGCCGAACATCGAGTAGTAAATGTAGAACGGCACCATGCCGATGCCGTGGTTCACGTACGAGGTCGCGGCGGCCATCCACGAGCACACCGAGCCCGCCTCGGTGATGCCCTCCTCGATCATCTGGCCCTTCCTGTCCTCGCGGTAGGACATGAGCGTCTCCGCATCCACCGGCGTGTACAGCTGCCCGACAGACGAGTAGATGCCGACCTGGCGGAACAGTCCTTCCATGCCGAAGGTGCGCGCCTCGTCCGGCACGATCGGCACGATGTGCCTGCCGATGTCCTTGTCCTTGAGCAGCGCGGTCAGGATGCGCACGAACGCCATCGTGGTGGAGATCTCGCGCTCCGCCGTGCCCTCCAGAATCGGGCGCAACGCCTCCAGCGGCGGTACCTTCAGCGGCGCGGCGGTCGGCTTGCGCGCCGGCAGATAACCGCCGAGCAACTGGCGGCGCGCATGCAGGTAGCGCATCTCCTCGCTGTCCTCGGGCGGCTTGCAGAACGGCAGCCTCTCCAGCTCCGCGTCGGCCACCGGGATGTTGAAGCGGTCGCGCAGCTCACGCAGTGCCTGGATATCGAGCTTCTTCTGCTGATGCGCGACCATCTGGCCCTCGGCGCTCTTGCCCAGTCCGAAGCCCTTGACCGTCTTGGCGAGGATCACGGTGGGCTGGCCGCGCGTGCGCATGGCGGCCTGGTAGGCGGCATGCACCTTGCGCGCATCGTGACCGCCGCGATTGAGGTGCCAGATGTCCTCGTCGGACATGTTGGCGACCATCTCCTTCAGCGCCGGATCCTTGCCGAAGAAGTGCTCGCGCGTGTAGGCGCCGCCCTTGGCCTTGAAGTTCTGGTACTCGCCGTCGACGCACTGCTCCATCACGCGTCGCAGTATGCCCTGCGTGTCACGCGCCAGCAGCGGATCCCAGCGCGAGCCCCACAGCACCTTGATGACGTTCCAGCCGGCGCCGAGAAATGCGGCCTCGAGCTCCTGGATGATCTTGCCGTTGCCGCGCACGGGCCCGTCCAGGCGCTGCAGATTGCAGTTGATCACGAAGATCAGGTTGTCGAGCGACTCGCGCACCGGCATCGTGAGCGCGCCCATCGACTCCGGCTCGTCCATCTCCCCATCGCCGCAGAAGCACCATACCTTGCGGTCCGAGGGCGCCACCAGGTCGCGGTGCTCCAGATAGCGGATGAAGCGCGCCTGGTAGATCGCCATCATCGGACCGAGCCCCATGGACACGGTCGGGAACTGCCAGAAGTCGGGCATCAGCCACGGATGCGGGTAGGAGCTCAGGCCATCACCCACGACCTCCTGGCGGAAGTGGCGCAGCTGCTCCTCGGACAGGCGGCCCTCGAGATAGGCACGCGCATAGATCCCCGGGGAGGAATGTCCCTGGATGTAGATCAGATCGCCGGGATGATCCTTGCTCGGGGCGCGCCAGAAGTGATTGAAGCCGACCTCGTAGAGGGTGGCCGAGGAAGCATAGGTGGAGATATGTCCGCCGTACTCGCTGGACTTGCGGTTCGCCAGCACCACCATGGCCATGGCGTTCCAGCGGATGTATGCCTCGATGCGCCGCTCGATCGCCCGATCACCCGGATACGGCGGCTCCTGGGCGGCCGCGATGGTGTTGACGTAGGCCGTATTGGCGCGGAAGGGCAGATAGCCGCCGGCGCGGCGCGTGTGATCGATCAGCCGCTCGAGCAGGTAGTGCGCGCGCGCCGGTCCCTCGGCGCGCAGCACCGAATCGATCGACTCGAGCCACTCGTGCGTCTCGACCGGATCGAGATCACCACCGCTGGTCACATCGTTCATGAGTGCAATTCTAGTGCTTTCCGATCCCGGACGCGCCCGCCGCGCAGCCGCACGGGACTGCGACTTGGCGTTCGA
>Ga0335074_10016029_pt1 | contig 10545 bp, 9 predicted proteins | sample Lox_Sample_23_FD_206715 | JGI IMG/M metagenome (GOLD analysis project Ga0335074, IMG submission 206715) | Soil microbial communities from Loxahatchee National Wildlife Refuge, Florida, United States - Lox_Sample_2.3 | ecosystem: Environmental > Terrestrial > Soil > Wetlands | place: USA: Florida...
GGACGTTTATACGCTCCCGTTCACTGCTACCGGGGACAACCCGGCCAGGCAGTGGGCGGCCGACGGCACGCTGCCCCCCGGAGTGCAGCTAGACCCGAGTACCGGGGTTCTTTCCGGAAGGCTCGCCGAGGCCGGGACTTATCCGTTCACCGTCAGGGTGACCGACACCGCCAACCAATCCGCATCGCGCGGCTTTACCATAATCGTCAACTCCAAACTGGTCATTCTGGACGATATGTCACCGTCCGGCGCACCGGCCGGAGCGCAAAATGAGGTGATTGTCGAACTGCGCGCCGACGGCGGGGTCGGACCTTATCGATGGGCCGCGGCGCCCGCATCAGCCTGGCCCGAGGGGCTCCCCCAGGTCGACCAGGACACGGGCCGGATCAGCGGCTACCCGGACCGGCCGGGTACGACGATGGTCAGAGTCCAGGTCACGGACGCGGCCGAGCACATCGCCACCACCGACCTGGTCATCAAGGCCACGGTGCCGTCGCGGTGGCGGCGCCCGGTCGGATCCCGGCGCGTCACGCGGGTCAGGATCGCCAGGCTGCTGCTCACGGTGGGCGCCCCGCGGCGGGGGCTGATCGGCCACGTCACGACGTGGCTGAGCTTCCTGGGCATCGCGGCTCCGGTCGGCGGCACGGCCTGGATCGTGGTCTATGCCTTTTCCACTCCGGGATCACACCCGACGTACCTGGGTGTGGGCGTGCTGACCAGCCTGGCGGCCTTCGTGGGGGGCTGCTTCGTCGGGTTCCTGCTCGGCATTCCGCGCGCGGTCTCCTCCGGAGAGGTGCGGCAGAATCAGTCGGCCGCGGCCGCGGCCACCTCGAGCGGGCTGGGCGCGTCGTCGAACCTCGCCGAGATCAGTGACTGGCTGACCAAGCTGGTGCTCGGCGCCGGGCTGGTCGGCCTCACCCGCCTCGGCGGTCCGGTGTCCAGGCTCATCGACAACGTGGCGGCCGGGCTGCATGCGTCCGGGGCCAGTGCGGCGGAGGTGCAGACGGCCAAGGTCATGGCCGGAGCGATTATCTTCGGCTACGCCATCATGGGCCTGCTCGACGGGTACATCGTGACCACGACCTGGTACCAGAGCAAGATCGACCAGCAGTCCTAGCGCGTACCATGCGGTCGTGACGGTCCGGCTCGCGGGCGACGATCCGCAGGCGCTGCACGCGGCGACCATCGGGGCCGCGTGGCTGGCCGTGGCCGGGCGGATCCTGGCCGACGGCGTGGCCAGCGCCTACGACGGCCTGCCGGTCCGCGAGATCTCGCACGTGACGCTGGCCGTCGCGCACCCCGACCCGGCGGACGAGATCATCGCCGGCCTGGCCGATCCGGACCGGCTGGCCTGGATGCACGCGAACTTCACCGAGCGTTCGGCGGTCGCGGCGCTCGGCGGGGCGGACAGCTACGCGACCCGGCTGTTCGACTACGACCACTCCGGGCGCGACCAGATGGCCTGGGTCATCGACCGGCTGCGGCGGGACCCGGCCACCCGGTCGGCGGCCATCACCACCTTCCAGCCCCGCACCGACAGCAGCTACATCCCCTGCGTCAGCCTGCTCGACTTCTGGCTGCCGGGGGGCGCGGTGGAGCTGGTCAGCTACGCGCACAGCATCGACTTCGGCGCCAAGGGCTACGGCAACCTGGTCGAGCTCGCCTGGCTGCAGCGGCACGTGGCCGACGAGCTGGGCCGGCCGGCCGGGCGCCTGCTGATGGTGGTCAAGTCCGCGCACGTGTACCAGAGCGACTTGGAGTACATCCGGGGCGTGCTGGCTCAGTCGAAGCGGCGGGCGCTGGGGTAGCGCTGGCCGCCGTCCACCACGACGTTCGCGCCGGTGACCCACGACGCGCGCGCGGACAGCAGGAAGGCGACGACGTCGGCGACCTCGTCCAGGCGGCCCAGTCGGCCCAGCGGGAACTGGGTGCCCTCGAAGGCGGCGAAATCGTCCGGATTCTCCCGCCGGAAGGTGTCCCAGGAGCCACCCGGGAACATGATCGACCCGGGACTGACCGCGTTGACCCGGATGCCGGCGGGCGCCAGTTCCTGGGCGGCGGTCGCCGCGAGCTGGATCTCCGCCGCCTTGGCCGCGGCGTAGGCGGTGCGCGGCGCCGGGCGCAGGCCGGTAATTGAGGAGATGATCACCACCGAGCCGCCGCCGGCCGCGCGCAGGTGGCTGAGCCCGGCCCGGATCAGCTCGGCGGCGTGGCCCGCGTTGAGGGCCAGGGTGGCGGTGAACTCCCCGTCGCGGGAGCTGGTGAGGTTGCCGCCGCCGACCGTCCCGCCCGCGTTGGCCACCAGGTGATCAAGGCCGCCCAGGGCGGCCGCGATCTGGCCGACGGCGCGGTTAAGCGCGGGCGTGTCGGTGACGTCGGCCGTCGCGGTGGCCACGGACGCGCCCCGGCCGGTGAGCTTGCGGGCCGCGGCGGCCAGGCCGTCCGGGTCCCGGGCGATGAGCCCGACGGCCGCTCCCTCGGCGGCCAGGGCCTCGGCGATGGCCAGGCCGATGCCGCGGCTGCCGCCGGTGATCAGCGCCCGCTTGCCGTGCAGACCGAGATCCATGGGTCAGGGTCAGCCCGGTGCGGGGAGCTCGCCGCGCTCGGCGGACTTGGCCAGGCGGCGGGCCTCCCTCAGGCTCACGCCGCGGGCCTGCGGCGGGAGGCGGTAGATGGACGCGCCGCCCATCACGTTGTACACGCGGATCCGGATGGACGGCGCGCCGGGGCGAGGCGGGCGCTCGCTGCCGATCTCCTCGTGGCCGCCCATGCACGAGAAGCCGCCGACCTCCAGGTCGACCGAGTCGGGGACGTAGATGTTCGCGCCGCCCATGAACGAGTACAGGTTGAGGGTGAGCTCGCCGCCCTCGATCTCGGCCTCGCGCAGGTCGATCTCGTCGCCGCCCATGATCGCGACGGCGTTGATGCTGCCCACGGTGCGGAACCGGCCGCGCCGGTGCGAGCCGCCCATGATGGCGACCATCCAGCGCACCGGGGTCTTCCGGGACGGCGGGGCGGTTACGCCCTGCGCGGGCAGGTCACTGGTCAAGGTGGCCAGCTCGCCGCGCGTCTTGGCGGTCAGCGCCCGGCCAGACCGGTCCTCGAGCTCGTCCAGGGTCAGCCGGCCGACCGCGGCGTTATCGCCGAGCGTGCGCAGCACCGCGTCGCGGTCGGCATCGGAAACCCGGAGGGAATCGTCAGGTTCGGTCACGACTCGATGCTACGCGGAAGCGACGCAGCCGCAGGCTATTGGATACCACCAGGACCGAGGACAAGGTCATTGCGGCGGCCGCGATGAGCGGGTTGAGGAAGCCGGCCGCGGCCAGCGGCACGGCCGCGATGTTATAGCCGAACGCCCAGGTGAGATTGCGCCTGATCGTCCTGCGGGCGGCGCGGGCCAGGGCGATCGCGTCGGGCACCACGGTCAGGTCCGCCCGGAGCAGGATCAGGTCCGCGGCGGAGATCGCCACGTCGGTGCCCGCGCCGATGGCCATGCCCAGGTCGGCCGCGGCCAGGGCCGGCCCGTCGTTCATCCCGTCGCCGACCATCGCGACCCGGTTGCCCCGGGCCTGAAGATCCCTGATGGCGGCGGCCTTGTCCGCGGGCAGGACCCCGGCGATCGCCTCGTCGATGCCGACCGCCGCGGCCACGGCCCGGGCGGTCGCTTCGTTGTCGCCGGTGAGCAGCACGGCGCGCAGCCCGAGGCGGCGCAGCCCGGTCACGGCGGCCGCGGCCGATCCCTTGATCGCGTCGGCCACGGCGAACGCGCCCCGGAGCTGGCCGTCCCAGCCGACCAGCACCGCGGTCTGGCCGTCCTGCTCCCAGGCCCCCCACTGGCCGGCCAGCCCGGGCGGGATGTCGATCCCGTGGTCGCGGAGCAGCTTCTCGCGCCCGACGATCACCTGGCGGCCGTCCGCCACGGCGCGCGCGCCCAGGCCCGGAAGCGCCTGGAAGTCCTCGACGGCCGGAAGCGGCCCGATCCGGACCACCGCCGCCTCGCTGATCGCGGCCGCGATCGGGTGCTCGGAGGCCAGTTCCACCGCGCCCGCGTAGCGAAGCACGTCGGCTGGTTCGGTCCCCGGCACGGCCATCGCCTCGGTCACCGCCATCTGGCCGGTGGTGATCGTGCCCGTCTTGTCGAACACCACCACCTCGATCAGGCCGGACGACTCAAGCGCGTGGTGGCCCTTGATGAAGATGCCCAGCTGCGCGCCGCGGCCGCAGGCCGCCACCAGCGCCGCGGGGGTGGCCAGGCCCAGGGCGCAGGGGCAGGCGATGATCAGCACGGCGAGTCCGGCGCTGAACGCCCGCTCGGCCGGGGCGTCGGCGAGCAGCCAGCCGGCCAGGGTGACGGCCGCGGCGGCGAGCACCAGCGGGACGAAGACGCCAGACACCCGGTCGGCCAGCCGCTGGATGGCGGCCTTGTCGGCCTGGGCCCGGCCGACCAGCGCGATCAGCTGGGCCAGCTGGGTATGCTCGCCGACCTCAACCGCCCGGACGACCAGGCGCCCGGACAGGGCGATGGTCCCGGCGACCACGGTGTCACCCGCGGCGGCCTCGGCCGGAACCGACTCGCCGGTCATCATGCTCCGGTCCACCGCGGACCCGCCGGACAGTACCTCGCCGTCCGCCGCGATCTTCTCCCCCGGCCGTACCACGAACACCTCGCCGGGCCGCAGCATGCCTACCGGGACCCGGCGTTCGGTGCCGTCGGCGCCGAGCACGCAGACGTCCTTCGCGGCCGCCGCGGCCAGCTTCTGCATCGCCTGCCCGGCCGAGCTGCGGGCCCGGGCCTCGTAGAACCGCCCGGCGAGCAGGAACGTGGTCACCGCGGCGGCCACCTCGAGGTAGATGCCGCCGCCCGAGGCGTGCGCCAGTTCGGCCAGGGCGCTGGCTCCGGACGTTCGGTCCAGACCGAACATGGCGTAGACCGACCAGCCGCAGGCGGCCACCACGCCGAGGGACACCAGCGTGTCCATCGAGCAGGCGCCGTGCCGGGCGTTCTTCAGCGCCGCGCGGTGGAACGGCCAGGCGGCCCACAGCGCCACCGGGGCGGCCAGGATGACGAGGACCCACTGCCATCCGGCGAACCGGTAGGCGGGGAACAGCGACAGCATGATCGACAGGTCGCTGAGCGGCACGAAGAAGACCAGGGCGAGCAGGAGCCGCCGGCGTAGGTACCGGGCCTGGCCGTCATCAGGCCCGCCCTGCGCCCTGCCGGACTGAGCTGGGCTGGCCTGAGCCGGGCCGGGCGCGGCGGGCAGCACCGGCTCCGCCGTGTAGCCCGCGTTCTGCACCGCGGCGATCAGGGCGTGCGCCGGGACCGCTTCGGGGGCCGTGACCGTGGCCCCGCCCGTGGCGAAGTTGACCGCGGCGATGACCTCGGGACCGACGGCGTTGAGCTTGCGCTCGACCCGCGCCGCGCACGCCGCGCAGGTCATGCCGCCGACCGACAGCTCGATGTTCCGCATGGCGTCCAGGGCGGCGCCGGGCGCTGGCCCGGCGGACACGTTCCGCACCTGACCTCCGATTTCGGCCGGCAACCGGCACGCGACGCGATTTGTCACAAAATTTCGGATAAGTGCCAGTCAAGGCTATGGAGAGGGTACCGGGGCGATAGCATGAGCGCTGCCTTGCGGACCAAATAGGCGGGGACCCCGATGATTCACGTCAACAACTTCACTGATGGTGCGCTGAACCCCGTGCTCGCGTACCTGATGTCCTGCATGGGCTGTTTCCTCGGGCTGCGGTGCACCACCCGGGCCCGGGCCTACCAGGGCGCGGCGCGCGCCCGGTGGCTGGCCCTGGCCGCGCTGGCGATCGGCTCCACGGGGATCTGGGTCATGCACTTCATCGCCATGCTCGGGTTCACCATCCCGGACCAGAGCATCCGGTACAACGTGCCGATCACCATCTTGTCCATGGTGATCGCGGTGGTGGTGGTCGGGATCGGGACGTTCATCGTCGGGTTCCGGGAGGGGACCGGGCCGCTGGTGCTCGGCGGCGTGATCATCGGCTGCGGCGTGGCCAGCATGCACTACATCGGCATGAGCGCCATCCGGGTGCAGGATTCGCTGACCTACAACCCGCTGCTCGTCGCGGCCTCGGTGGTCATCGCCATCATCGCCGGGACGGCCGCGTTGTGGGCGGCCCTGCGGCTGAACAGCTTGCTTTCCACGGTCGTCGCGTCGCTGATCATGGGCGTCGCGGTCAGCGGCATGCACTACACCGGCATGGCCGCGCTGCGGGTCTACCCGGCGCCCGGCATTACCGTGGACACCTCGGCCACGGCCAGCGCGCTGGCCTTCCTGCTGCCGCTGATCCTCGGCCTGTCCATGGTCGGGTTCATCTTGTCCACCGTGATCGCGCTGTCGCCCACCGCGGCGGAGATCCTCGAGGAGGGCGAGCTGATGGCCAGGATCGCCCGGACCTCACAGCAGGAGCCCGCGGCCGGGGTGAGCCGGGCGCCCGCCCGTCCGGCCCCAGCAGAACCGGACGCGCCGCAGCCGGGGGACCTGTTCCGTCCCCGTCCGTCGCAGCACCAGCCCTAGCACGGCGGCGCCCTCACCGGCTGACGTGATCGGCGAGCCAGGAGCAGAGGGGCGTGGCCGTTCGGAAAAATGAAACGAGGCGGTCCTTAGCCGCCGGCGTTTCCAGCCAGGGTTCGACCGGCCATTGCTTCCACGCGGTCACGCCCTTGTAGCGGAGCAGCTCGATGCGGGGATGGTCGGCCGGGTAGCCGCGGGGCGCGGACTTGAGCACCTCGTGGCCGTGCACGGTGACGTCGGCCTGCTCGATCTCGGCGATGATCTGCTCGAGCTTGGCGCCCGGGCCGTCGTCGGCGACGGCCTCGCGGTAGCGGGCCAGGTGGTCCGGCCCCATCTGCCACAGGCCGGCCCCGGCGCCCAGGCCTTCGGCGGACAGCTGGATGTAGCCGGTGCCGCCGATCACCGCCCCGATGTGGATCTTGTACGGTGACTTGTCCTTGCTGAACCTGACGTCCCGGTAGGGCCGGAAGATCTTCGGCTCGCCGAACTCGGCGGCGAGTTCCTCGGTCAGTTCGGTCATCGGGTGCAGGATCATGTCCTGGTAGACGGCCTTGTGCTCGGTCCAGTAGGACTTGGAGTTGTCGGCCGCGAGCCCGTCGTAGAAATCCAGCGCCTCTTCCGGCCAGCCGCTGAACGCCATGGTCCCCTCCGGGTGTCCGTCTTTGCGGTTCTCACCGTACCGTGGTGCTTGTCGGCCGAAGGGGGTATGACGGGTTCCATGACCACGCCGGAACGGGACGGGGTCGCGCTGACCCACCTCGACGAGCCGCTGTTCGACGGGGCGGGCGCGACCAAGGGTGACCTGGTGGACTATCTGGACGCGGTGGCCGAGCTCATCGTGCCCGGCCTGGCGGACCGGCCGTTGTCGGTGATCAGGGTCCGCGGCGGTCAGGCGCCGTTCATGCAGAAGAACGTGCCCGACTACGCGCCGGACTGGATCCGTACCGTGACCATGTGGGCCGAGTCGTCCAAGCGCGAGGTCCGCTATGCGCTGTGCAACGACCGGCGCACGCTGCTGTGGTTCGCCAACCAGCGCGCGGTGGAGTACCACCCCAACCTGTTCCTGGCCGGGCACCCGGACCGGCCCACGTACCTGATCCTGGACATCGACCCGCCGTCGGGCGGCCAGTTCGGGCACGCGGTGGCGGCGGCCAAGCTGGTCCGCCAGGCGCTGAGCGACGTCGGCCTGGCCGGCGCGGTCAAGACCAGCGGGTCCAAGGGCGTCCACATCTACGTGCCGATCGAGGCGGACGCGGACGACGCGGCCGCGGCCACCCGGGCCATCGCGGTGCGGGCCGAACGGCTCGACCCGGACCTGGCCACCACGGCGTTCATCAAGGAGGAGCGGGAGGGGAAGGTCTTCCTCGACTCGACCCGGGCGCACGGCGCCACCGTGGCGGCGATCTACAGCCCGCGGATCCGCCCGGGGACCACGGTCTCGTTCCCGGTGCCGTGGGACGACCTGGACACCATCACTCCGGCCGACTTCAACGTGCACACCGTCCCGGCGCTGGCGGCCGGGACCAAGCCCTGGGCGGGGCTGCTGCCGGCGCCGCAGAAGCTGAGCGCCGACCTGGTGGCAGAGGGGCACGAGGTGCCGATCGCGCGGGTGCAGGCGATGCACGAGGGCAAGCGGCGGGCCCGGGCCAAGCGTTCGTCTCAGTTAGCCGGGACCCAGCGCTCGGTTAGCTCCTGCCAGGCCGGGGGCGGGCCGGGCAGGTCGTCTCCGTGGCCCGCTCGCAGGCCGTCGAGGATGACGGTCAGGTAGCGGTGGCGGAGTTCGGCGGTGCGTTCGGGGCTGGAGAACTTGATCGCGGCCACGAGCTCGAACACCAGGGACACGTCGTGCGTGACCACGCCGGGCCGCAGCGTGTCACGGATCAGGCCGAAGAACGTCTCCATGAGCTCGCTCGAGCGGTTGGCCAGGGTGAACATCTCCGGCGTGGGGACGAACTTGCCGGCTAGCGCGCGGGTCATCGAGCTGGTGTCCGCGTCGGCGAGGCGGTGCATGAAGTCGGTGAACACCGCCCAGCGGTCCTGGCCGGCCCTGATCCGCTCGATCGCGGCCTCGGTCTCGCCGATGACGATGACCAGGCCGTCCGTGCACAGCGTGCGGAGCAGTTCCTCCTTGCTGCTACGGCTGGCTGTCGGCCACCACGCTCGGCCTGGCCGCGGCCTCGATCGCACTGCTCACCGGGTTCGTCGCCTGGGAGGCGCGCAGCGACCACCCCGTGCTGCCGCTGCACCTGTTCCGCAACGCGCGCTTCACCGGAGCCGGGCTGACGATCACCGTGCTGTTCTTCGCGCTGTCCGGCGTGGTGTTCCTGAACTCCCAGATCCTGCAGATCGTGCTGGGCTACAGCCCGCTAGCGGCCGGCGTCCGGGCGCTGCCGTCCGCGGCCGCGCTGGCCATCTTCAGCCCGCTGGGCGCGACCCTGGCCAAGCGGGCCGGCACGCTGGCTCCGGTGGCGCTGGGCCTGGCCGCGGTGACCGGCGGGCTGGCGCTATTCGCCACCGCCACCGCGGCCTCCGGGTACGGGCACTACATCCTGGCTATGGTCATCGTCTGCGCCGGGATCGGGCTGGCCATGTCGGCCGCAACGTCGGCGTCCATGCAGGAGCTGCCGCCGGCGATGGCCGGAGTGGGTTCGGCGGTCAACGACACGACCCGCAACATGGGCAGCGTCCTCGGCGTCGCGGTGATGGGCAGCATCGCAGCGTCGGTGTTCGGCAGCCGGATGGCGCACCTGGGGCACGGGACCACCGCGTCGGTGGGCGCGGCCGTGGCGGCCGCGCACCGCGCCGGCGGGGCCTACGGAGCCTCGATGCTGCACGATGCGGCCAGCGCGTTCGTCACCGGCGCGGACCGGGCCGTCCTGGCCGGGGCGATCGCGACGCTGGTGGGCCTGCTGATCGCGTTCCGCACGCTGCGTGCGGCCCGGCCCGCGCCGCAGGTGACCGCGGAGGAGCCGGCGGAGGCGCTGGTGGCGGCGGAGGCATCGGCTGAGGCGCTGGCCGGGGCGGTTCGCGGCTGAGACGCCGACGCTGCCGAAGGCCTCCCGGGATCCGCCCGGGAGGCCCCTCGAATGTGTCCGGGGCACGTGGGCTGGTTCAGGGGGCTCGCTACCTGGTGAATGGACCGTTGTACCAGTTCTTATAAGCACGACGGCCCATCGACCAGGTTCGGTCGGCCATGGGGGCGGGTCAGGCGGTCTGCCAGTAGACCGAGTAGTGCTCGTGGGCGGCGCGGCTGACCGGGATCAGGGTGACCGGCTTGCCGCCGGAGATGGCGCCGAACGTCATCGGCTGGGTGGCGGTCTGCTGGACCGAGCCGGTCTCGAGGAGCGGGGTCAGCGGGCCGGGGCTGGCGGGGTACACGCCGCTCAGCACGACCGGCCCGTAGGTCACGGCCTGCACGGCGGGATGATCGGGTGCGGGCTCGAAGGCCAGCCGCATCGGCAGCGTGACCGCCAGGACGTCGCCGGCCTGCCAGCGCCGCCGGATCGCGACCCATCCCCCGGAAATGGGCCCGGAAGTGGGCCGAGCCGCCGCGGCCGGGACCAGCGCGCCGTTGAGCATCACCACCGGCAGGCCGTCCACCCAGGCCGGCACGCGGACCCGTAGGGTCACCGTGGCCGCGCCGGAAAGCACGGACAGGCTGATCACCGGGTCGTCGGGGAACCCGGTGGCCTGCTCCAGGACCAGCCCGGCGAACCGGACCCGCGAGGGGATGAACAGGTTCACGTACAGGCCGTCCGCGTCGCGGGTGTAGATGGTGTCGGCGAACTTGGCCTGCGTCTCCAGGCCGGTGGCGGTGTCACAGGTGAAGGTGTCGTAGTCGGTGGCGTAGACGTCGGGGTTGCCGTGCGGGAAGTAGTTCAGCGGCTGGCGCCTGAACGCGCCCGCGGACAGGCCGGTGTAGTAGCAGTTGAAGCCGTGCGGCGAGGTGGGGTCCTGCTCTCCCAGCATCTGGTTGAACAGCGTGCGCTCGTAGTAG
>Ga0335074_10016030_pt1 | contig 10544 bp, 6 predicted proteins | sample Lox_Sample_23_FD_206715 | JGI IMG/M metagenome (GOLD analysis project Ga0335074, IMG submission 206715) | Soil microbial communities from Loxahatchee National Wildlife Refuge, Florida, United States - Lox_Sample_2.3 | ecosystem: Environmental > Terrestrial > Soil > Wetlands | place: USA: Florida...
GGCTGCAAGACCGACTGCCCGGCGAACGTCGACATGGCGACCTACAAGGCCGAGTTCCTCGCGCACCACTGGAAGGGCCGCCAGTGGCGGCGGCCACGCTCTGACTTCGCGCTCGGCTGGCTGCCGCTGGCGGCGCGCGCGGTCGCGAAGCTGAAGCTGGCGCCGCTGGTGAACACCCTCACCCACACGCCGGGGCTGCACCGCGCCGCCACGCTGCTCGGCGGCCTCGAGCACCGCGAGGTGCCGCTGTTCGCCGGGGAGACGCTGCAGCAGTGGTACGCGCGCCGCGGCCCGCGCGGCGACGGGCACCGCGGGGTTGTGGTGCTGTGGCCTGACACGTTCAGCAACCACTTCCACCCGCACGTCGGCCAGGCCGCCGTCGAGGTCCTCGAAAGCACGGGCTGGCAGGTATGGATCCCTGACGAGCCGGTCTGCTGCGGCCTGACCTGGATCTCCACCGGCCAGGTCGCCACCGGCAAGCGCATCCTGCAGCGGACCGTCGCCGCGCTGGCCCCGCACGTCCAGGCCGGCGGGTACGTGGTCGGGCTGGAGCCGAGCTGCACCGCGGTGTTCCGCTCCGATGCCCCGGAGCTGTTCCCCGACGACCAGGACGTGCTCCGGCTGCGCGACCACACGCTCACGCTGGCCGAACTGCTCACCGAGCACACCCCAGGGTGGGAGCCGCCGCGGCTGCGGCGGCCGGTGCTCGCCCAGGTGCACTGCCACCAGCACGCGATCATGGGCTGGGACGCCGACGAGAAGCTCCTCGCGGCGGCCGGCGCGGACACCGAGCACCTGGAGACCGGCTGCTGCGGGCTGGCCGGCAACTTCGGCTTCCAGCAGGGGCACGGCGACGTGAGCCGCGCCCTGGCGGAACGCGCGCTGCTGCCCCGGCTGCGGGAAGCCAGCACGGGCGCGGTCGTGCTCGCCGACGGGTTCAGCTGCCGCACCCAGATCCACGAGCTCGACAGCGGCGGCCGGGACGCCATGCACCTGGCCGAACTCCTCGCCACCGCCGGCGCCCTCGACTACGAGCGGCCGGAAGCGGCCGCGGCGCCGCGCCCGGCGCCCCCGTCTCCGGTGGCGCGGGCCGCCGCCCTGGCGGGCACCGTCGGCCTGGCTGGCGCCGGCGCCGCGGCGGCGGGCTGGGCGCTAACCCGCCGCGGCACGCGTCGCTAGGCTGCTGGTCATGGCAGAGATCCGGCTGGGCACGGCGGGGTGGACCGACAAGACGCTGATCGATTCCGGCTGGTACCCGAAGGACGCGAACACGCCAGAACAGCGGCTGCGCTACTACGCCAGCCAGTTCCCGCTAGTCGAGGTGGACTCCACGTATTACGCGCTGCCCGCCGAGACCACCGCGACCACCTGGCGGGACCGTACGCCGGACGGGTTCACCTTCAACATCAAGGCGTTCAGCCTGTTCACCCAGCACCCCACGCCGGTGAAGGCGATGCCCGCCGACCTGCGCGAAGCCGCCGCCGGGAAGACGGGCAAGGAGCGCGTCTACCTCAAGGACGTCAACAAAGCGGTGACCGACCAGGCGTGGGACCGGTTCTTCGCCGCCCTCGAGCCGTTGCGCGAAGCGGGCAAGCTCGGCGCGATCCTGCTGCAGTTCCCGCCCTGGTTCCCGATCGGCCGGGCGAACAAGGACTACATCGTGGCGTGCGCGGAGCGGGCGGCGCCGCGGCGGGTGTGCGTGGAGTTCCGCAACCACACCTGGATGACGGACGACAATCAGAAGGAAACCCTGGACTTCCTCGCCTCCCATCAGCTGCCGTACGTATGCGTGGACATGCCGCAGGGGTACTCGAACTCCATCCCGCCGGTGGTGGCCGCCACAAGCGACCTTGCCCTGGTCCGCATGCACGGCCACTCGGAGAAGTGGGAGAGCAAGAGCGTCGCGGAACGGTTCGGCTACCGCTACAGCGACAAGGAGCTGGCGAAGTGGGCGGGCAATGTGCAGCGCCTGGCCGAGGACGCTGCCGAGACCCACGTGGTATTCAACAACTGCTATCGCGACTATGCCCAGGTCAACGCCCGCCAGCTCGCGAAGGATCTCCATATATAGATAGACATGGCGGGCGCGCGGCCGACTAAGGTGTAGGCCGTGCCAGAGCCCCGGGAAGAACCACTGCTAGAGCCGGTGCAGGAACCAGAGTCGACCGGTGCCGCCATCGAGCAAGCCGCGGAACAGGCGGCAGAAGCGGTGCACGCCGCGCACGTCGCGGCGGAGGCGAGAGCCGACGCCTCGCCGGGGGAGCAGCGGGACAGCCTCTGGCGGCATCGCGACTTCATGCTGCTGTGGGGCGGCCAGACGGTCAGCGAGATGGGCTCGTCGGTCACCCAGCTGGCGCTGCCGCTGACCGCGGTGGTCCTGCTGCGGGCGAGCACCTTCGAAGTCGGCCTGCTGACCTCGGCCGCGACCCTCGCGTTCGCGCTCATCGCGCTGCCGGCCGGCGCGATCGTGGACCGGCACGCCAAGCGCGGGATCATGCTGGCCTGCGACGCGGCGCGGGTGCTGATCATCGGATCGGTCCCGCTCGCCTGGGCGCTCGGCGTGCTGACGCTGTGGCAGCTGTACGCGGTGGCCATTACCTCCGGGGTAGCCACGGTGTTCTTCGACGTCTCCTACCAGAGCTACCTGCCGGTGCTGCTCAAGCCGGACGACCTGATGGACGGCAATGGCAAGCTGGGCGCCACCCAGGCGTTCGCCCAGTTCACCGGGCCCGGCCTGGGCGGCGGCCTGGTGGGAGCGATCGGCGCCGCCGGGGCGATGTGGGCGGACGCCATCTCGTACGTGGTGTCGGTGGCGTCGCTGTTCGGCATCAGGACCAGGGAACAGCGGGTCGAGACGCCACCGGAGCACCGCAACCTGCGGGCGGAGATCGCCGAGGGCCTGAAGTTCGTGGTCAAGCATCCGATCCTGCGCAAGATCGTGGCGTGCACGGGAACGTCGAACCTGTTCAGCTCCATGTCCACGGCCATCGAGATCGTCTTCCTGATCCGCGTGCTGCACGTCCACCCCGCCTACACCGGCCTGCTGTTCGCGTTCAGCGCGATCGGCGGCATCGCCGGCGGGGTCCTGGCCGGGCGGCTCGCCAGGCGGATCGGCTCGGCGCGGATCATCTGGTTCTCGATCCTCGTCTTCGGCCTGCCGCAGTTCCTGCCGGCGCTCGCTCAGCCCGGCTGGTCGGTCATCCTGTTCCCGCTTGGCTACGCCTCCCTATTCTTCGCCGCGGTGGTCTACAACGTCGCGCAGGTCAGCTACCGGCAGGCCGTCACCCCGCCGCAGCTGATGGGCCGGATGAACGCGGCCGTCCGGTGGATCGTGTGGGGCACGATGCCGCTCGGCGGCATCCTCGGCGGCGCGCTCGGCTCCACGATCGGCATCCGCCCGACGCTCTGGATCGGCTTCATCGGCAGCTGGGCCGCGGGCTTCTGGGTCTACTTCTCCCCGCTCCGCAAAATGCGCGACATCCCCACCCAGTAGCGCCCCGCTAGACCGCGCCGCGAGGTCTTCATCCTGAACGTCCTAGACCGCGCCGCCGCCGAGCTGCACATCCGGGGACAGCGTCACCGCGCATTCCAGCACCCCCGCGTGCACGAACGCCTGCGGCAGGTTGCCGCGCAACTGCCGCTGGTGCACGTCAAACTCCTCGGTATACAGCGCGGCGGGCCCGCAAGCGCCCCGGCTGCGCTCGAACCAGTGCGCGGCGGCGACCGGATGCCCGCGCGCCTCCTCGACCAGCGCCATCCACAGCCCGCACAACAGGAACGCGCCTTCCGCCTGGTCCAGTGGCCGCGCGTCGTGCCGGAACCGGTACACGTACCCGTCGGTGGCCAGTTCCCGCTGCACCGCCTCGATCGTCGCGACGTTCCGCGGGTCGTCGAGGGGGAGCCCGCCGCGGATCATGTGCGCCAGCAAGGCGGCGTCGACCCGCTCGTCGTCCGGCGCCCGCTGCCACCGCCCGGACGGGTGCACGCAGTCGCCAAGACTGGCCTGGATCGCGTCGGCCAGCGCCGTCCACCGCGCCGCCTCCCGGCGCCCGTGCCCGCCGGCCGGCCCGGAAGCCGCCGCGGCCGCGATAGCCCGCAGCCCGGACACACAGGCCAGCCGCGAGTGCGCCCAGCGCTGGTTGTCCAGCTCCCAGATGCCCGCGTCCGGCTCCTCCCAGCGCTTCCCGATCGCCTCGGCGGCGACGGACGCGGCCTGCCAGTCCTCCTCGCCGAGCATGTCGTGCCCCGCCGCCGCGGCCAGCAGCGACAGCGACTCGCCGAACGCGTCGAGCTGCAACTGCCCGCGCACCCAGTTCCCGGCCCGTGCCTCCCCGCCGGGGAAGCCGCGCACCCGCAGCCGCCGCTGCTCGGGGATTGTCTGCCCGCTCACCGTGTATCCCGGCATCAGGCCAGGCCCGTCGGCCAGCAGCCGGTCGGTGACGAACCGCACCGCGCCGGTGAGCAGCGGATGCGGCCCGTGCGCGGCGACGGCGAGGCCCGCGTAGCACTGGTCCCTGATCCACGCGTACCGGTAGTCGTAGTTCCGGCCGCCTTCCAGCCGCTCGGGCAGCGAGGTGGTGGCCGCCGCGACCATGGCACCGCTCGCCGACGACAGGCCGTGCAGCACCGCGTACGCGTGCCGCGCGTCGGCGACGGCGATCAGGTCACTGCAGTCGGGCGCGACCTGTGACCAGGACTCTTCCGTCGCCGCCCAGGTGCGGCGAGCGTCCGGTTGCTCCTGCGGAAGATCCAGATCAGAGATTTCCAGAACGAGCTCGTGTTTCTCCCCTTCCGCCAGCTCGATCGTCAGGCGCAGCCCGCCGTCGACCGGCCGTGCCTTGGCGGCACCCGACCAGCGGAACCGCACCGAGCCGCTGCGCCCGGTCCAGACACCCCCGTGCCGTTCGGCGGACATGGCCGAGCCGCGCCCTGACCCGCCCCGCACGTCGAGGAACACCGTGACCTTGGCCGGCCCGTCCACCGCCTCGATGCGGCGCAGCAGCACCGCGCGCCGCGGGTCGGCGGGCATGGCCAGCGCCTCACGGCACTCGATCGCGGACGCGCCGACCCACCGGCTGTGCCAGATCAGCGTGCCGTCCTCGTAGTACCCGCCCCACACGTGCCACGGGTCGGCTGGGGTGACCGTGTACCGGCCGGGACCACCGAGCAGCCCGCTGAACGTCGCGGGGCTGTCCCACCGCGGTACGCACAGCCACGCGATCGACCCGTCCGGCGCGATGAGGGCGCCGCGCTCACCGTCTGCGACCAGCGCGTACTCGCGCAGCACCCGGGGTGTGACGACTTCGTTCATGCCGATGCGGCTTCCCCCGTTTGGGATGGCTCATGCCAGGAAGTAGGCGTTGCATGACCCAGACAGTCGTGATCACCGGGGCCAGCGCGGGCATCGGCCGCGCGACGGCCCGGCTTTTCGGACGCCGTGGGGCCAACGTCGCGCTGGTCGCGCGAGGCGAGGCGGGCCTCGAGGGCGCCGCCCGCGATGTGGAAGCGGCGGGCGGCAAGGCGCTGCCGATCCCCGCCGACGTTGCCGACTTCGACGCGGTGCAGCGCGCCGCGGATCAGGCGGAAAGCGAGTTCGGGCCCATCGACGTGTGGGTGAACGTGGCGTTCACCTCGGTCTTCGCGCCGTTCACCGAGATCAAGCCCGAGGAGTTCAAGCGCGTCACCGAGGTGTCCTACCTGGGGTTCGTGTACGGGACCAAGGTGGCGCTCGGCACAATGCTGCCTCGCGACCGCGGCACGATCGTCCAGGTTGGCTCCGCGCTCGGCTACCGTTCGATCCCGCTGCAGTCCGCGTACTGCGGCGCCAAGCACGCCATCAACGGGTTCACCGAGTCGGTCCGCGTCGAGCTGCTGCACGATCACAGCAACGTGCACATCACGATCGCGCAGATGCCGGCCGTGAACACCCCGCAGTTCTCCTGGGTGCGTTCCAGGCTGCCCAAGCACCCGCAGCCGGTGCCGCCGATCTACCAGCCAGAGATCGCCGCCCAGGGCGTGGTCTTCGCCGCCGACCACCCGGAACACCGGGAGTACTGGGTCGGCTCGTCCACCGCGGCGACGATCTTCGCCCAGAAGTTCGCCGCGCCGCTGCTGGATCGCTACCTGGCCCGCACCGGCTACAAGTCGCAGCAGACCAGTGACGAGGGCGCCCTGCACGGCCCGGGCAACCTGTGGCACCCGGAAGACCAGGAACCGGGCGACGACCACGGCGCGCACGGCGACTTCGACGACAAGTCGCACCCGCGCAGCGCTCAGCTGTGGGTGACCCAGCGTGCCGTGGAGGCCGCCGAAGCCGCCGGTTCGGCCGTGACCAAGGCGATCCACGCCGTCCGCCGGTGAGTGATTTTCCCGCCATTGAGACGGTGACGGCCGCGGCCTACACGATCCCCACCGACCAGCCGGAAGCCGACGGCACGCTCGCCTGGTCCTCGACCACGCTCATCGTGGCGCACGTCACGGGCGGTGGCAGGACCGGCATCGGGTACACCTACGCGTCCGCCGCGTGCCAGCCGCTGATCGAGGGCGAACTCGCCGCCGCGATCGCGGGGCACGACGTGTTCGACACGGCCCTGTGGGACCTGAAGGCAACGCTCCTCGGCGTGCCGGTCAGCAGGCTGCTCGGCCAGGCCAGGGACGAGGTGCCGGTCTACGGCAGCGGCGGGTTCACGACCTACGACGAGGCGGCCGCGCGCGCCCAGCTGGAGCAGTGGACGGGGGAGTGGCGCATTCCCCGGGTCAAGATCAAGATCGGCGAGTCGTGGGGCGCCCGCGAGGCCCGCGACCTGGCCAGGATCGCCTTCGCACGGCAGGTGATCGGCCCGGGCGCCGAGCTATACGTCGACGCCAACGGCGGCTACACCCGCAAGCAGGCGATCCGGGTAGCCGGCGCGATGGCCGAGCACGACGTGACGTGGTTCGAGGAGCCGGTGAGCTCCGACGACCTGGACGGCCTGCGGGAGGTCCGCGACCAGGTGAGACCCGACGTCACCGCGGGGGAGTACGGCTACGACCTGGCCTACTTCGCCCGCCTGGTCGACGCGCGGGCGGTCGACTGCCTGCAGGTCGACGTGACCAGGTGCGGCGGCATCACCGAGTTCGTGCGGGCCGCCGCTGTCGCGGCGGCGCGCAGCCTGCACGTTTCCGCCCACTGCGCGCCGAACCTGCACGCCCAGGTCTGCGCGACGATCCCGAACCTGCGCCACCTGGAGTACTTCCACGACCACGTCCGGATCGAGTCCGCGCTGTTCGACGGCGCCCTCGACCCGCACGGCGGCGCGCTGCGCCCGGACCCCACCCGGCCCGGCCTCGGCCTGGCGTTCAAGGCCGCCGACGCGGAGCAGTTCCGGGCGGCATGACTGGGCGGCCCGGCGGCGGGTGCTCGCCGCCGGGCCGCTCGCACGTGGCGGCCGCGCCGGGCGAACGCTGCGCGAACGCTGCGGGGCCTAGCTTTCTCGCCTGAACACCCGCTAGGTACCGGAGGGCGAGATGAACGGACCGCGAGCTCGGCCTGTCCTGTTCCTGATCGATGATGATCCCGGGGTGGTGCGGGCGCTCCAGGACGATCTGAGCCGGCGGTTTGGCGAGGACTTCCTGGTGATGGGTGAGTCATCGGCCGCCACCGCGCTGACGGTGCTGCGGCGGCTGTCGGATGAGCGCCAGCAGGTGGCGCTGCTGATCGCCGATCATGGCATGGGCGAGATGCCGGGGACCGAGTTCCTGGCGCGTGCCCACGAGATGCACCCGCTGGCCAAGCGGGTGCTTCTGGTGGAACGTGACTACTCGGCGCGCAGCCCCATCGTCCAGGCGATGATGCTCGGCCAGGCCGATTACCACCTCACCAAGCCGTGGGCGCTCGAGCAGGACCTGTACCGCGAGATTAGCGGGTTTCTGGCCGAATGGGCCGCCGACCAGTCCACCGGCTTCGACCTCTTTCAGGTCATCGGAGGAGCGCAGGACCCTGACACGCACGAGCTCAGGGAACTGCTGACCCGGTTCGGCGAGCCTTTCCGCTTCCACGACGCCGACAGCGAGCAGGGCCGCCGCCTGCTGAAGGACAAGGATCTTGACACGTCACAGCTGCCGGTCGTGATCCGCCACGACGGCTACACGATGCTGCGGCCGACACTCACTCAGCTGATCGAGTCGATCGGCGGCACCGTCTCCAGCGATGTCGTCGAGTGCGACGTCGTGATCGTCGGAGCCGGGCCGGCCGGGCTGACAGCCGCGGTCTACGCCGCCTCCGAGGGATTGCAGACGGTGGTGCTTGAGGAGACCGTCTCCGGCGGCCAGGCGGGCAACAGCCCGATGATCAGGAACTACCCCGGCTTCCCGCACGGCATCAGCGGACATGACCTCACCCGCCGGGCATGTGAGCAAGCCTGGATGTTCGGCGCGCACATGGTTTTCTCCCAGCGCGCGGTCGGCCTGGAGTGCCGGGGCGCCGACCGGATCGTGCGCCTCACTGATGGCTGCGTGATCACCGCGAAGGCAGTGATCGTGGCGACCGGCATCTCCTGGCGGCGCCTGGGCGTGCCTCGCCTGGAGGCACTGGTCGGCGCCGGGGTCTTCTACGGCGCGGCGGGGAGCGAGACGCAGGCCATGCGAGGCCGCGACGTCTACGTCGTGGGGGCCGGCAACTCGGCCGGCCAGACCGCACTGCATCTGGCGCGCTTTGCCAGCCGGGTGACGATGCTGGTGCGCGGAGACAGCCTGGAGCGGACGATGTCCGACTACCTGACCAGGGAAATCGGAGCGACGGCCAACATCTCGGTGCGCTTGTGTACGGAGATCACCGGAGGTCACGGAGCCGGTCGCCTCGAAGCGCTCAGCCTGTATGACAAGGCGCGGGACCGCGCCGAGGGAGTACCCGCCGCCGCGCTGTTCGTGCTGATCGGCGGTGAGCCGTGCACGCAGTGGCTGCCAGCGGCGGTGCAGCTCGAGCATGGCTATATCCTGACTGGCCGCGACGTGGTGCCAGACAGCCCCGATCACTCCTCGTGGCCCGCGGGCCGGGTACCTCTCCCGCTCGAGACGTCGGTTCCCGGGGTCTTCGCGATCGGGGATGTCCGCTACCGGTCGATCAAGCGGGTCGCGTCCGCCGTCGGCGACGGCGCGACGGCGGTGCGCCTGACGCACGAATACCTGTCCGCCGACGACCCTGTCGCATCTCCATAGGATCTCCACACGAACTCCACGGCTTCTCCGCACAGCCGTGCTACTAAGGCCCAGGAGAGGGTCGGCGTGTTGCGCATGTCGCTCCTGGGGGAGCAGGCGTTCATCGACGACCGGGCCGGAAGCCTCCAGGCCCGGTCGTCTCGCGTTGTCGCGCTGGTGGCGTTCCTCGCCGTGCACGCCGGATCCGCGCAGCCCCGGCAGCGGATCGCGGGCCTGCTCTGGCCCGAGTCCACCGATGCGCAGGCGCTGACAAACCTGCGGCGCGAATTGCACCACCTGCGCCAGGTCCTGGGAGACGAGGCTTCGCTCGTGGTGACGCCCCGGGACCTATGCTGGCGTGACACGAATACGTGCCGCGTCGACGTGCGCGTCTTCGACACGGAGCGGAAGGCGGCGCTGGCGGCGGCGGCCGCCGGTGACGATGACGGGATCCTGGCGCACGCCAGCGCGGCGATCGCCGTGTACCGGGGCGAACTGCTGCCGGGAGTCTACGAAGACTGGCTGCTTGAGGCCAGGTCACACCTCGAGCGCCAGTGCGTGGACCTGTGCGACCTGCTGCGCGCCGCGCGGGCGCGAACAGGGGACCTGACCGGGGCGGTCGCAGCCGCCCGGCACCGGGTTCAGCTCCAGCCGCTCGAGGAGGTCGGCTATCGGGCCCTGATGGAGCTGCAGGCGGACCTGGGTGACCGGGCCGGGGCCGTCAGCACGTACCACCACTGCGCGTCGGTGCTCGAGCGCGAGCTCGGCGTCGCCCCTGACCCCGCGACGCGCGAGGCGTTTCAGCGCCTGATGGCCCAGGCCCGCCCGGCCGCACGGTCCCCGGCCGCGGACAGCCCGGCCGCCAGCCGCCCGGGGCCGGCGGCGGCCCCGCTCATCGGCCGCTCCGCCGAACTCGGCGCGCTGCAGGACGTCTGGCGGACCGCGGCGGCGGGCCGCCGCGGTCTTGTCCTGGTCCGTGGCGGCGCTGGCGTGGGGAAGACCCGCCTGGTGGCGGAGGTGGCTGAGCTGGCACGGCAGCAGGGCGCGGTGGTCGCGACCGCTCAGTGCTTCGGGGCAGCGGGACGACTCGCGCTGGCTCCGGTGGCGGACTGGCTGCGCAGCGATGCGGTCCAGTCGGCCGCGACGTCCCTCGCCCCCGTCTGGCGCGCCGAAGTCAGCAGGCTCCTGCCAGCCGGCGGCCGCGATACCGGCACGCGGGCAACGACGGATGCCTGGCAGCGGCACCGCTTCTTCGAAGGGCTGGCCCGGGCGCTGATCGCCGTCCGCCGGCCGCTGCTGCTCGTGCTGGACAACGCGCAGTGGTGCGACCAGGAGACACTGGCCTTCATCACGTTCTGCCTGGCCCTGGC
>Ga0335074_10016031_pt1 | contig 10544 bp, 8 predicted proteins | sample Lox_Sample_23_FD_206715 | JGI IMG/M metagenome (GOLD analysis project Ga0335074, IMG submission 206715) | Soil microbial communities from Loxahatchee National Wildlife Refuge, Florida, United States - Lox_Sample_2.3 | ecosystem: Environmental > Terrestrial > Soil > Wetlands | place: USA: Florida...
GACCCCCGACGGCGCAGGCCCCGGCGGCGCCGTCGAGCGGTCTGTTCGGCGCGTTCTGGAACGCGGTGACGAGCTTCGTGACGAACCCGCTGGGGACGGTGGAGTCGCTGGTCGACACGGTCTGGGATGTCGCCGAGGCGGCGACGGTGTACTTCGACCATCTCGCCCACGAGGCCGAGACCCTCGACGCCGAGGTCGTCGCCCGCACCGCCGCTGCCCTCGTCCACGTGGGACAGTTAATCGAGAGTGAGCTGAATCGATTCTTGCAGTATCTCATCCAGCTTGCCGCGACCGTCCTCGAGACGATCACTCGACCTATCGTGGGCGCGTTCACCGCGTATGCCTCGTCGGTGAACTCGACGTTCGCGCGAGCGGAGGCCGATGTGGTGGCGAACGGAACCCTCCCATCCACAGACGCGAACGCGGTCTGGACCGCGCTGAGCGGTCCCCTGTTCCTGACCGCGCTCGGGCTAGGGGCGGTTGTCGCAACAGTGCTCACCGTCCTCTCGACCATCGACCTCGGGCCATCGTTCGTCGCGGACCTACTGATCGGACTGCTGGTGGGTTCTCTCGCGGGATTGGCTATCCAAGCGTTGATGAACAGTGTCACGTCGGCGTTCTCCTCGTTCACGGCGAACTCGGTCTACGCGGTGGAATCGATCTTCAACGGGACAGCGGGCTCTCAGCGCCCGGCGCTGGGGGGCCTGTCTCCGGACACGGGCGGATCGGGATCGAATCAACCAGCATGGACCACGGTGGCGCTTCTCGTGGCGTCGATCGCGGAGTGCAAGGTCGCCTTCCCGATTGACTTGTATGAGCTGGTCCAGACCTCCAACGGGCCCGTGGGAGTCTTCGTGTTCAACGCGCTCGCCTTTGCGCTGAATCTCGCCGGGATTGCGCTCATCATCGCCAAACTGACCATGCCTGTGCTGCCCATCCTAATCGCCGGCTTTTGCTTCGGGATACTGGGACTAGTCAAGACGGGCCTCGCGCTCAGTGACCCGAAGACCGCCACGACTCTCAGGCCTGTCCTCTATGTTAACTTGGGACTCCAACTATTCGACACCGGTGGCTCGCTCTACGAGATTGCCCAGGCAGTCGGGTGATTGCACATTGTCCACAACAGCCGCGCCGGTAATTGTCTACGACTTGACCGCTGTCGAGGCGGCATACCGCTCGCAACAGAGGACGAGCCGCGCGGTTTTGAACACGGTCCTCGTGGCGTTGCTTCTAATGGGAGTGGTTGCGTTTGCATACATTGTTCCAAGCCTGGTACACCGCTGGGTCGAGTTGAGTTCGAACACCACGGGTCAGGAGGCGTTTGGGGCCATCCTTGCAGCGGCCTTCTACGAGGCAGTGGTCGCGTACGTGCTGTGGCTTTCTATCCAGCACAGGGGCCGGGCGCCGGTCATGCTAGAGATTCGGACGGACGGCTTCACGCTGCTTTGGGCCGACGGTGGTCGACGGAACTGGAACTGGAGTTCTCTGCATAAGAGATTGGATCTCAGCGATCTCTCGATGAATGACACTGCCGTGAAAGCACAGCTTAAGATATCGATGATCGGGTTTTGCGTGCTAACCAAGGACGCATGCGATGCAATCGAAGAAGCTGCCCGGGTTCACGGAATGCAGGTGGATGTAAAGGAGAGCCCTCTCGTGCCTGGGGTTACCTTGGCCTCGAGAGACATTACGATACGACCCCCTGCGGAGGGACGAGGTCGACAATCCGGATGAATCTGACATCGGAGCCGCCCATTCGCCGCTCTGGGCTGACCACGACATTCGTACTTGGCCTGAACGTGACTCTCCAGTCGGGCAATCTTGCTGGTGCCCTTTAGGGTTTGACTGAGGCTCTTTAGGCCCCGACCCCGTGTCGCTACAGACTATGCGCGAGATGACCTTCGACCTCTCCGGGGTCGAGTCGTCGGATTATCGACGCATGCGGTCCACGCCTGTGTTCATCCGCCAGCTGCTTGGGGCGTTGCTAGTCATCGGAGGAGTCGGCATGGCATTCGCTGTGCCACGACTTGTGCGGGATTTCCCAAATCTTGTCGTACGGCCGGACGGCCCTTGGGTCCTGGGCCTATTGGTGGCGATTCTCGTTTACATCGGCATTGTAGCGACACTGCTGGTTCAGTCAATCCGGCATCGCGGGCATGGAGCCCCGGGGGGAAACGAAGTTGACCTCGCCCACGACCGCGGCGGGGTGCGGTAAGCGTGTGTTCGAGCGCGGAAGGCGGGTCGGCGTCACCAGCCGGAGGACCGATGCGCCGTCGGCGAGGGTCCGATTGGCGTGCGCTGCACGAGAGGGATTGGTATAGCCTGCCCCGTAAAGGCACTCTACGGCGAACCGGTCCGCGACCTTTAGCGTCGGGCTCCGGTCTCACCACTCGCTCGCTGGTGGCGGCGCCCTGAGGGGCGGCCGGCGCCGTAGCCGTGTGTGTGCGGAGGCGGTGAACGCGCGCAGCAGCACGGGCTTCGACTCGTCCCGTTCGCGGGCTTTGAGGGTCGCGTAGCTGTTCTCGAGCAACCGGCGCTGCCCTTTGCGGAGGTGCTCGCCGAACGTCGACCGCGCGAGCCCCTGCCCCCGCGCGACCTCGGCCCAGTTCGTGCGCGCCGGGATCTCGAGCAGGCCGGCCTCCACGGCCGCGGTCATCGCCCGCACCTGATGCGGGGTCAGCCCCTCGAAGAAGTGGACCGCGCCCGAGGGGATCTCGCGGACGGACTCGAGCCCCGAGCGTTCGGTGACCGAGAGCAGCTCGACGTCGCCCAGCCGGCGGAGGCGATCGAGGAGACGGTGCAGCCGGGCGCGGGCCGGCGCGAGGATGCGGTACGTCTCGCGGCCGTCGGCGTACAGCACCGGCGGCAGCACCCAGAGGCCGGCGCGCCGGGCGAGCCGGGTGACGGACGGAGGTTCGGCCCACTCGAACTCCGGGACGACGACGATCGCCACCGACCCCTCGCGGAGCAGCGGCCGGGCCCGGAAGCCCCGCCGGAGCCGGCGCAGCACCTGCGCGAGCTCCTCCGCGTCCGGGCTGGAGACGAGGAACGTGTCGCGCCGGTTGTCGCACCACAGCAAAAGGAGCGTCCGGGGGAACTCGACGGAGACGTCGCAGTAGGGGCACGGGTGCTGGATGCGGAGGCGGGCGTCGACGACGGGCACCGGGGACGCTACGGCGCCCGTCGCTAATTAGTTCGAGCCGCCCGGGGGCGGCTCATCGGACCCGGCACGGCCGAGCTCCCCGGGGGTCCCGGACGGCCCCGCCCCCGCGGGGGCGATCGGTGACGCGGCGTCGGGTCCGGTCCCGACCCCGTAGAGGCTCGCGAGGACGAGGCCCACCCCCGCCAGCTGGATCGCGGTCAAGCGTTCGTGGAAGAAGAGCGCGGAGGCCCCGAGCGCGACCACCGGCACGAGGAACACGTACGCGCTCAGCGTGGCCGCGCGCACGCGTCCGAGCAGCATCGACCAGATCGCGTACGCGACGGCGGTGCCGAGGATCCCCAGCCACGCGACCGAGGCGACGAGCGAGGGGGTGAAGCGGGGCAGCGGGGTCGGCGCGAGCAGGGCGGTCGCGACGATCAAGCCGGCCGCGCCCCCGATCAGCTGGAACGCGTTCGCCTCGGCCATCTGCCCCGGACGGAACCGGCGCTGGAAGACCACCGTGCCGACCGCCCACGCCCCGGCGGCGCCGAGCAGCTCCAGGACCGGCGCGAGCGTCGTCGAGGCGCCGAAGACCGCCCAGACCTGGGCGATGAGGGCGATCCCCACGAACCCGACCCCGATCGACACGACGTGGCGGGCGCCGAGCCGGTGGCCGAGGAGAGGGTCGGAGAGCAGCGCGACCCAGAACGGAAACGTGTAGATGAGGACGGCCGCCTCGCCGGGGAGCACCGACTCCGCGGCGACGAACCACAGCCCGAAGAACAGTCCGGTGCTCGGCAGCCCGAGGAGGAGCGCGTCCCGGCGGCCGGCCCCGTCGAGGGTGCCCCAGGCGCCCATCGGCGTCACGATCGCGAGCACCCCGAGCGCGCCGACGCTCGCCCGCAGGGTCGCGAGCCAGAGCGGGCTGGCCGCCCCCAGCCCGACGTTCACGAACAGGTAGTTGAAGCCCCACGCCACCACGATGGCGAGGAACAGGAGCCGGGCGGTCCCGCTCCATCGGACGCCGGCCACGAGGGGGCGGACCGAACCGCGGGATAGGCGTTGCGCACGGGCCGGGAGATTCCTTTAAGGAGACGGCTCCCTCCCCGCGTCGATGTCGCTCCGCGGGCGTGACGTGATCTCGATCCGGGACCTCTCGCGGGACGAGATCGAGACCCTGCTCGCCGCCGGGCGTAAGATGATCCCCTACGCGGAGGGCACCAAGGTCGCCCACCCGCTCGCCGACCGGGTCGTCGCGATGGCGTTCTTCGAGCCGTCGACGCGGACGCGGCTGTCGTTCGAGTCGGCGGTCGCGCGACTCGGCGGGACGTCGATCACCATCGCCGACATGAGCGCGACGTCGATGCGCAAGGGCGAGAGCCTCTCCGACACGATCCGAATGCTGAGCGGCTACGCCGATGCGATCGTTCTCCGCCACCCCAACGAGGGCTCGGCCCGCCTCGCGGCGCGGGTCTCGGAACGGCCGGTCCTCAACGCCGGCGACGGCGCGGGCCAGCATCCCACCCAGACGCTCCTCGACCTCGCGACGATGCACGAGGCGTTCGGCACGCTCTCCGGGCTCAAGGTCGTCCTGCAGGGCGACCTCAAGTACGGGCGCACGGTCCATTCGCTCGCCTACGCGCTCGCGCTGTTCGGCGCCGACCTCGTGCTCTCCTCGCCGCCGGCGCTCGCCCTCCCCGAGGAGCTCGTGGGGCCGCTCGAGCACCTCGGGGCCAAGGTCACTGTCGAGCCCGAGATCCACCGGGCCGTGGAGAGCGCGGACGTCCTGTACGTGACCCGCATCCAGAAAGAGCGCTTTCCGGACGAGGCCGAGTACCGCAAGGTCGCGGGCTCGTACCGGATCGACAACTCCGTGCTCGCCCACGCGAAGCCGCGGCTGATCGTCATGCATCCGCTGCCCCGGGCCGGCGAGATCGCGCCCGAGGTCGACCAGACGACCCACGCGGCGTACTTCCGCCAGGCGTTCCTGGCCGTGCCGGTCCGGATGGCGCTGCTCGAGGCGATCCTCGGCGCGCGGCCGAAGGGGGGCTAGCGCCGTGGTCCGCGAGCTCAAGATCGTCCCGATCAAGAACGGGACCGTCATCGATCACATCGGCAACGGGCTCGCGCTCGAGGTGCTGCGGATCATCGGCGTGCAGACCCTCGACAAGGACTCGACGGTGAGCGTCGCGCTCCACGTGAGGTCCCAGAAGCTCGGCTGGAAGGACATCGTCAAGGTCGAGAACATGGAGCTCTCCCCACGCAACGTCAACGCGATCGCCCTGATCGCCCCGACCGCGACGATCTCGATCATCCGGGACTTCAAGGTGCGCGAGAAGCGGTCGGTCGACCTGCCCGAACGGATCGTCGGCGTCGTCCGGTGCCCGAACCCGAACTGCATCTCGCACCCCCCCGAGCCCGTCGAGAGCGAGTTCGAGGTGACGAGCCGCAAGCCGGTCGTGCTCAGCTGCGCGTACTGCGAGCGTACGCTCGACGAGTTCCTCCACCATCTCGCCTGACCGGATCGGGGGGTCGCGGCATCGTGGACGCGAGCGCGCTCGCGGGCTTCGCGATCGTCGTCGCGGTCGTCGGCGGCTTCGAGCTGTTCGACCGCACGAGCTTCGCGCTGATCGCGCTCTCCGCCCGCCAGCGCCCGCTCCCGACGTGGGCGGGCGGGGCCGCGGCGTTCGTGCTGTCGACGCTCGTGGCGGTGACGGTGGGGGCGGCGCTGGCGACCGCCCTCGGACCGTCGCGCCTCGGCCTCGTGCGGATCGCGGGCGGCGCGTTCCTGATCGCCTACGCCGCCTGGCTGTACCTCCACCGGACGCCGCCCGCCGACCGGCCGATCGTCGACGCGCGCTCCGCCTTCGCGGTCGCGTTCCTCACGATCTTCCTGCTCGAGCTCGGCGACACCACGATGATCTTCGAGATCGTCTTCGTCGCCGACTGGGGATGGGCGATCGTCCTCGCCGCGGGGGCGCTCGCGCTGGTGAGCGTCGCGGCCTGGGACGTCACCCTCGGGGCGCGCCTCGGCGCCCGGATCGACGAGGCGCGGCTCAACGCGATCGTGGTCGTCGTGCTAACGGTAGTGGGGGCGCTGACGATCGCGTACGGGGTCGCGCCGTCGGCGTTCGCGTTCCTGGGGTGACGCGGGGCCGGCCGCCGGTTCGGGCGGCGGCAGCGGGCCGCCCCCGTGCTCGCTGGTCGGCGCGAGCTCCTTCGCGCGGTCGACGATCGGGGCGAGGCGCCGCGGCAGCGACGCGAGCACCTCGGGGAGCCGGAGCGAGGCGACGGCGGCGGCCCCCTCCTCCTCCCGGCCGTCGGCGTACTCGAGCAGCGCGAGCCGAAGCAGCGCCTCGGCGCGCAGCCGCGGGATCCCGAGGGCGCCCGGCTCCTCGGCGACCGCCGCGAAGCGGTCCCGCGCCTCCTCGACCAGGTCGGAGCGGGCGAGCTGACGTCCCTCGAGCAGCCACGTCCGGAGCAGCGCCGGGGACGGCGGCAGAAGGTGGAGGGAGTCGACGAGGGTGTGGGCCCGGGCGAGGGCGCCCTCGAGCCCGTCCTTGCCGCCGGCGTCGAGCAGGATCTCGGCGATCCCGAGCTGGTGGTACAGCTCGATCGGCGGCAGCTTCTGCCGCTGGAGGGTCGTCAGGCTGCGCTCGCGCAGGATCCGGGCGCGCGCCGTCTCCCCCCGCACCTCGAGCAGCCGCGCCTCGAGGTCCTCCGCGAGGTGGTCGAGCTCCCATCGCCGCGACCGGCCGAGGAGCGCGCGCGCCGCCTTGAGGAACCGCGACGCGAGCTCCTGCTCGTCGCCGGACCCCTCGATCCGCGAGAGGCCGACCGCGAGGAGGGCGATCGCCTGGAGGTGGCCCTCGGGCAGCTTCCGCGCGAGCAGCGCGGCCCGGTGCGACTCCGCCCGCGCCTCGTCCGTGCGGCCCCGCTCCCAGTGGAACTCGGCGATCAGCGCCTCGAGCAGCACCTCGAGCTCGATCGAGCGGGAGTCGTGGCCGCGTTCCACGAGTTCGACGAGCGTCTGGACCAGCGACGGCCGCGGCCCGACCACCCGCATGTCGAGGATCAGCGGCTCGATCCACTCCGCGAGCTCCTCGGTCGGGATCCCGGCCTTCAACGAGGCGTCGACGCCGGACTGGAGCTCGCTCTCGGCCTCCGCGAGCCGCCCCGAGGGGAACAGCGCCCGGGCGTGCAAGAGCTTGAGCTCGGGCTCGAGGGAGGTCCGCTCGGCGGGCGGGACGGCCCCCAGGCACCCGATCGCCTGCGCGAGCAGCTCCTCGGCGGAGTCGTACGCGAGCAGGTGCAGGCTCAGCTCGGCGGCCTCGAGGAGGTGCCGCAGGGCCATCGGGCCCGGGTACCAGGCGAGGAAGTGCCGGGCGACCTCGATGCGACGGGCGAGCCCCGGCTCGGGCGACAGCGCCGTGAGCGCGTTCGCGATCTCGAGGTGCATCTCGGCGCGCTGCTTCTCGGGCAGCAGGTCCGCGACGAGCCCGTTCCAGGCGAGGTGCGGGAGGGTGACCTTCCCGTCCTGCACCTTGAGGAGGCCGACCTCCGTCGCGGGGAGGATCGCCTCCGCGAGCTGGGAGAAGTTGAGCCGCGTGATCCGCGACAGCACGACCTCGCCGACCGAGCCGCCGAGCAGGTCGACGTACCCGACGACCTTCTGCGTGACGGTGGGCGTGTCGTCGAACAGCCGCTTCAGCCGGTGGGCCTCGCGGGGGTCGGGCAACGGCCGCTGGATCCGGACCCAGTCGACGTCGCCCCGGCCGAGGAAGGCGTCCTCCCAGGCGACGTACCCCGGCACCGACGTGTCGAGCACGATGCCGATGAGCAGCGGGCGCAGCCGCGCGTGCCGGGAGAGGGCGACGACGAAGTCGCGGCTCTCCGAGTCGAACAGCGAGCCGTCCTCGATCAGGATCGCGACCGGATGGCCCGTCGGGCCGGAGATCTCGGGCAGGATCTCCCGCCAGTACGCCTCCGGGTTCCCCTCGTTCGCCGCGCGGGCCCGGATCGGTTGGCCCAGGAACGACGTCCGACGGCCGTCGCCGCGGCCCCGACGGCTGCGCGGCATCCGCTCGGGGAGGAAGCCGACCGGTGCGATCGGCATGATCGGCGCGTCGGGCACGGCCCCGTCCTCGTCGGCCGACTCGGACGGTGCCTCGGCGCTCGGTTCGTCCCGCAGCCCGTCGAGCGCCCCGTACGGGACCGACCGGCCCCGGTAGCTGCCGCGCAGGGCGATGACGCGGGCGCCCTTCGCGACGACCTGCTCCCGGATCTCCTCGAGGAGGGCCGATTTCCCGCTCACCGCCGGCCCCGCGATGATGATCGTTCGGCCGGAGTTCTCCGCGAGGCCCTGGAGCACGCGGAGGACCGGTGAGGGGAGAGAAGGCACCCGGTACCTCCTACCTCCTTTCGCCGAGCCGGGATTTAATCTGTGCCCCGTCGGCGGACCGGGGGCGATGCCGGCCCGAGCGAGCGTATATCCCCGCGGCCGGATGGGGGCCGCGATGCCGCCGTCGATCCCCGCGCGCCGCCGCCCGTACCTGAAACGCACCGTCCGACCGGTCGATCCGACGCGCGGCGCCGGGGGCCTCGGAGACCTCCTCGATCAGTTCCGCTCGTCGTCGATCCAGGCCCGGAACCTCGGCCGCTGCCTCGAGGTCTGGGAGAACGCGCTGCGGGATCCGAAGCGCCCCACGATCCTGCTCGGCCTCTCGGGCCCCCTCATCGCCGCGGGCCTCCGCGAGGTCGTCCGGGACCTGGTCGATTGGGGGCTCGTCGACGTCGTCGTGTCGACGGGGGCCGTGCTGTACCAGGACCTCTACCAGACGATCGGGGGCCGCCACTGGATGGGCACGCCGCAGGCGGACGACGTGAAGCTGCGCGAGCTGTACCTCGACCGGATCTACGACACGTACGTCGACGAGCTCAAGTTCGAGGAGACCGACCGGGCGATCGGGAAGATCACCGAGCGGTTCCCGCGCCGGCCCGCCTCGTCCCGGGAGTACCTCGGGTTCCTCGGGTCGAGCTTCCCGAACGACGCGTCGATCCTCGCCACGGCGGCCCGGCGCGGCGTGCCGGTCTTCTCGCCGGCGCTGATCGACAGCTCGATCGGGATCGGCCTCACCCTGTACTACCAGGCGAACCGCGGCCGGGCCGATCGGTTCATCCTCGACGCCGTGCGCGACAACTACGAGCTCGTCCAGATCCTCGCCCACTCCCCGCGGACGTCGGTCGTCTACATCGGGGGCGGGACCCCGAAGAACTGGATCAACGACGGGATCGTGATGGCGAACTATGCCTTCGGCCGGGAGGGAGAGGGCCACTTCTACGCGCTCCAGATCACGACCGACGTGCCGCACTGGGGCGGGCTGTCGGGCAGCACGCTCGACGAGGCGCAGTCGTGGGGGAAGATCTCGAAGACCGCGACCCGCTCGATGGCGCACCTCGAGGCGTCGATCGGGCTCCCGCTGCTCGTCGGCGCGCTCTGGGACCGTCGGGCGCGCTGGCAGCCCCGCACCCGGCTCGCCTTTACGTGGTCGGGGGACGAGGTCGCGATCCGCAAGGTCCGCGGCTGAGCGCGGGGCGCGGCGACCGACGAGCGCATAGGGGTCCCTCCCTTCCTCTCCGATGTCCGACCGCGTCCCGCCCGGTCAGATCGTGACCGACCGCTGGCCGGTCCTGCACGCGGGCTCGGTCCCGGGCGAGCTCGGCCCCTCGACCTGGACGCTGGAGCTCCACGGGGACATCGACCGCCCGGCGACCCTCTCTTTCGCGGACCTGCTGCGCCTCCCGCAGCGCGACGAGACCTGCGACATCCACTGCGTCACCTCCTGGTCGAAGCTCGGGATGCGCTGGCGGGGCGTGCCGTTCCGCGCCGTGGCGGAGGCGGCCGGCCCGCGTCCGACGGTCCGGTTCGTCGTGATGGAGTGCGAGCAGGGGTTCACCACGTCCCTGCCGTACGACGCGCTGCTCGAGGACGACGTGCTGCTCGCGCACACCGTAGAGGGGGCGCCGCTGCCGTCCGAGCACGGGGGACCCGTGCGCATGCTCGTGCCGCGCCGATACTTTTACAAGTCAGCGAAGTGGTTACGGGGACTCAAGTTCGTGCGGGAGGACGAACCCGGGTTCTGGGAGGTGCGGGGGTATTCGAACGTCGCCGACCCGTGGCTCGAGACCCGGTACACGGTCGACGACAAACGGGCGATCTTCCGCATGCGGAAGGAGTCGCTGTTCCGTCCGCTACCGCCGAAGTGAGCCTCCGGGCCCGACCGTTCCTGCTTTCGTTAGAAAGCTTAGTTTGATGCGCACTTACGCGCATTTATGCGCGTGGTATATCTCCCCCGATTTCCTGACGTGAAATCGAGCCGATTAAATAGGGCCGGAAGGAGCC
>Ga0335074_10016032_pt1 | contig 10544 bp, 6 predicted proteins | sample Lox_Sample_23_FD_206715 | JGI IMG/M metagenome (GOLD analysis project Ga0335074, IMG submission 206715) | Soil microbial communities from Loxahatchee National Wildlife Refuge, Florida, United States - Lox_Sample_2.3 | ecosystem: Environmental > Terrestrial > Soil > Wetlands | place: USA: Florida...
GAGCAGTCTGGCTTCGTTGCGCAGAACGCAACAACCCAAAGGTATTCTTTGGGGCTCACCCTCGCCGCCCTCGGCTACCAGGCGCTCAAGCGAGTCAACTTGCGCGATTCGTCTCGCTCGACGCTCGAGAGCTTGGCTGCAGAGACCGGCGAATGCTCGCACCTCGCGGTGATGGCGGAAGACCGGGCCTTCTATGTCGAGCAGGTTTCGCCGGCCTGGGGCGTCAGCGTCGACGCGCCAGTGGGGACCCTGGCGCCGCTCTATTGCACGGCATTGGGCAAAGTCCTGCTCACCTGGCAGGCGGAGGCCCGCCAGGACCAGCTTTTCAGTGAGATGACCTTCGAGTCCTTCACCCGGCGGACGATCATGGACGTGAACGCGTTGCGCGCTCATGTCGTCGGCATCCGGCAGAAGGGCGTCGCCTACGACGACGAGGAGTTCAGCGTCGGCGTTCGCTGCATCGCTGCCCCGGTCTTTCGTCATGACGGGGCGATCTGCGGGGCGATCGGAATTTCCGGACCGAGCCCACGAGTGACCGATGAGAAGATGGACACTTGGGGCGAGCTTCTGCGGCGCAAGGCGGCCGACCTTTCTGCGCGGCTCGGCTATCGCGAAGCCCTGGCGGCCCTCGTCTGACAAGCGCGGCATGGACGGGGACTGGAAGGACGGTCAGAGATGACGGCGAAAACGATGCGTGAGCGCGCGAGTGCAATCGCTCAAACCGGGTCGCTCAACGAAGCCATTGCTACCGGCGCTCTCCCGACCCATGTCGACGTTTCGGTCTCGGAAGGCGTCGTCCTCGGTCTGCTACGGCAAGCCGTCACCAAATTCCTCGGCGTTCTCGGCCACGGTACGACCGATCTGGGGGAAGTCTTGCGGGTCTACGAGGGCGAGGGCGTGCTGCGTTTCTTCCCTTGCCGCAACGAGGTGGCGATGGCGCATGCCGCAACCGCCCTCGCCTGGATTTACGGCGAGACCCCGGCGGTCATCACCTCGATTGGACCCGGCGCCCTGCAGGCTTTTGCCGGATCATTGGCGGCCGCCTCGAACGGGGTCGGCGTCTACCACCTCTACGGCGACGAGACGACGCGCGGCGAAGGCTACAATATGCAGCAGATCCCGCGCCCCCATCAGGGGCAGTTCGGCCGACTGACCGAGGTCATGGGACCTTCGTATACGCTGCACACGCCCGAGGCGCTGAGAGACGCCATGCGCCGCGGCGCGGCCGCCGTCTTCCACCCCTATTTCGCGGCGCCCTTCTATCTGTCGCTGCCGATCAACGTGCAGCCAAAGATCATCACCGCGCTACGGCTCGATATTCTGCCCCAGCGTCCGCGTGTTCCTGCGCAGGTCCCCGATGCAAACGCGCTTGCCGAAGCGGCGCTGCTTATCCGCGAGAATGCGAAAATCGTCCTCAAGGCCGGGGGCGGCTCCCGGCGCTTCGCTGGCGAGGTTCGAACGCTCGCCGAAGCCGTTCAAGGCGCCGTCGTCCTGTCGCCCGGCTCGACCGGCGTCCTTCCGGACGCCCATCCGCTAAACATGCATGTCGGTGGCAGCAAGGGCTCAATCAGCGGCAACGCCGCGATGGAGGGCGCTGAGCTGCTCATCGTCGTGGGCTCCCGCGCGGTCTGTCAGGCGGACTGCTCCGGCACCGGTTATCCGAACGCTAGAGCTGTCATCAATATCAACGGCGATCTATCGGACGTCGCCCATTACAATTGCACCACGATGTTGCCGGGCGACATCGGCGCAGTCATTCGCGCCCTGCTCGGCACGCTTGGCAATGGCGAACGTGACGCCGAGGTTGAGACCGCGAACCGCCAATGGCTCGAGAGCTGCGCAGTGTGGAAACGCGAATGGGCCACGTTCAAAGCTTCACGTTGCGAAGAGGTGCGCCTGCACGACCCATTCTGGAACGAGCCCGTCTTGACCCAGCCGAGCGCCGTCGCGACGGTGGCGCGCTTCGCCAAAGCGCAGAACGCGATCAAAGTCTTCGACGCGGGCGACGTTCAGGCGAATGGTTTTCAAATCGTCGAGGATGACGCGCCCTTCCAGTCGGTGACGGAATCGGGCGCTTCCTACATGGGCTTTGCGGTCAGCGCCCTGCTCGCCGCCGGCGTCGCGGACAGGCCGCAGCGGATGATCGCCTTCACCGGCGACGGTTCTTTCATGATGAACCCCCAGATCCTGATCGACGCGGTCGCCCACAAGGTCCGCGCGACCATCGTCCTCTTCGACAATCGCCGCATGGGCGCGATCTCTTCCCTCCAGACCGCGCAATACGGCCCCGACTTCGGAACGAGCGATGGCGTCGCCGTCGACTACGTCGCCATGGCCAACGCCGTTCGGGGCGTCAAAGGCGTCTTCGGCGGAACGACTGTAGCCGAGCTCGAACAGGCTCTGAAAACCGCGTTCACCCATGAGGGCCTCTCCCTCGTCCATGTGCCGGTCTTTTGGGGTGAAGACGAGCGGGCCGGCATGGGGTCCTACGGACGATGGAACGTTGGCCCCTGGGTCGAGAAAGTCGAGAGGCTCTATGCGGATCAGGCGATCTGACCCGTCATTTTAGAGGATGAAACGATGTATCAGGAATTCGGCCTCTTCATCGACAACGCGTGGCGCTCCGCGCGGGGCGAAAAGACCGTCGAGGTGATCGATCCGGCGACCGAGGACCTACTTGGCGCCGTCCCGCGGGCGGCTGGAGCCGATCTCGACGACGCTCTCGCCGCGGCCTCACGTGCGACGAAAAGCTGGGCGGCGACGGCCGGCTGGGCCCGCTCCAAGATCCTTCGGCGGATCGCCGCCGAACTCGAGAGCCGCGGGGAACGGATCGCCTGTGCCATCTCGGCCGAGACTGGCAAACCGATCGCCGAGGCGCGCGGCGAGACGGCGGCGGCGATCGACCAGTTCGACTGGTATGCCGACGAAGCGCGACGGGTCTTCGGCCATACGCTCGACGGGCGGGATCCGGGCGTCAGGCTCGAGGTCCGCTATCAGCCCGTGGGGCCCGTTGCAGCCTTCACCGCCTGGAATTTCCCGGCCCTGTTGCCCGCCCGCAAGATCGCGGCGGCGCTAGCCGCCGGATGCACGGTCATCCTCAAGCCGTCCGAGGAAGCGCCGGCGAGCGCCTTTCTGATCGCCGACGCCGCGCAAGCCGCGGGGTTGCCGGCCGGCGTCCTCAATGTCGTGACTGGCGATCCGGCGATGATTTCGGCGCATCTCATCGCCTCGCCGGTTATCCGCAAAGTCTCTCTGACCGGCTCGGTTCCGGTCGGCAAGCACATCCTGCGGCTTTGCGCCGATGGGGTGAAGAAGGTCTCGATGGAGCTTGGCGGCCACGCGCCGGTTCTAGTGTTCGAGGACGCCGATCCGGCTGCTGCGGGGCTCGCCTGTGCGCGCACAAAATTTCGCAACGCGGGGCAGGTCTGCATTTCTCCGAGCCGCTTCTACGTGCAATCGGCGATCTATGAGCCCTTCGCCAAAGCGATGGCGGACTACGCGTCGTCCTTGAAGCTCGGGCGCGGGCTTGATCCGGAGACGGAATGCGGGCCGATGGTCAATCGCCGCGGGCGGGACCGCATGGTCCGGCTAGTGGATGACGCCCGCCAGAGAGGCGCCGAGGTCCTCACGGGAGGCGGCGCGCCGACCGACCGCAATCGCGGGTTCTTCTTCCAGCCGACGGTTCTCGGCCGCGTCAGCGACGACGCCGCAATTATGCATGAGGAGCCATTTGGACCCGTCGCGCCGATTGCGATCTTTGACACCTTCGACGAAGTCGTCACCCGCGCAAATGAGGGTCCTTTCGGCCTCGCCGGCTACGTCTTCTCGCGCTCGCTCGAGACGGCGGCGAAGGCCGCGGACGCCCTCGAGGTCGGGATGGTCGGAGTCAACGATATGCTGCTCGCGACCGCCGAAGCGCCCTTCGGCGGCGTCAAGGAGAGCGGCATGGGCCGCGAGGGCGGCCAGCTCGGCGTCCTGGACTATCTCGAGCCGAAATACACCAAGCTTCGCTTCGCATGAAGCTTAGCGGATTGGGCGCCATGACCGAACACAACGACGATGGCCCGAAGGGATTCCGAGGCGGCCTGACGAACTACGGCGATCGCGGATTCAGCCTTTATCTGCGGCGCTCCTTCGCAAGCTCGATGGGCTATAGCCGGGAGATGCTCGACCGACCGGTCGTCGGCATCGCCAATTCAGCGAGCGACTTCAACAATTGCCACCGCCATTTTCCGCAACTGATCGAGGCGGTGAAGCGCGGCGTCCTGGCCGCGGGCGGCCTCCCCCTCGCCTTCCCGACCGTGTCGCTCGGCGAGGTCTTCCTGAACCCGACGAGTCTTAAATTCCGCAACCTCATGTCGATGGATGTCGAGGAGATGATCCGGGCGCAGCCGATGGATAGCGTGGTGCTTGTCGGTGGCTGCGACAAGACCGTGCCCGCGCAGCTCATGGGCGCGGCTTCCGCCGACATCCCGGCGATCCAGCTCGTCGCCGGCCCAATGTCGACGGGCCGCTACCAGGGCGAACGGCTTGGGGCCTGCACGGATTGCAGGCGCTATTGGGCCAAATTCCGGGCGGGCGAAATCGCCAAGGGCGAGATCGATAAGATCGAACGCCGGCTTGCCTCGACTGCCGGAACCTGCGCAGTCATGGGCACCGCCAGCACCATGGCTTCCCTTGCGGAGGCGCTCGGCATGATGCCGGCGAACTCCGCCGCCATCCCTGCCGTCGACGCGCACCGGCTTCGCATGGCGGAGGAGAGCGGCCGTATCGCGGTCGAGCTCATGACGACCGAACGCCGCCCTAGCCGGATCATCACCGAAGGGGCGCTCGAGAATGCTCTGCGCATCCTGCTTGCGCTCGGCGGCTCGACCAACGCGCTCATCCACCTCGCCGCGATCGCTGGGCGGCTCGGCCTGGCGATCGACCTCCGCCGGCTGAACGAACTCAGTGATACAACCCCGGTACTCGTCGATCTCAAGCCAACCGGCGTCGGCTATATGGAGGATCTGCATGCAGCGGGCGGAATTCCGGCCGTTATGCGTGAACTGCGCCACCTTCTCCATCTCGACTGCCAAACAGTGACTGGTGAGACGATTGGCGACCGCATCGAGCGCGCGCCCGCCTGGGTCGATCGCGCCGTCATACGGTCTTTCGCCGAACCCGTACGCCCCAATGGAGGGCTTGTCGCACTGTTTGGCAACATGGCGCCACGTGGCGCCGTCCTAAAGCGGTCAGCGGCCAACCCTTCACTATTCGAACGCGACGGCCGCGCAGTTGTGTTCAACTCCGTTGAAGATCTTGCCAAGCGGATCGATGATCCCGACCTCGACGTCCGACCGGACGATTTCCTGGTGCTCAAGAACGCCGGCCCGTCTAGCGACGCCGCCATGCCAGAAGCCGGCTACCTGCCGATTCCCGCGAAGCTCGCGCGCGCCGGCCTCAAGGATATGGTGCGCATCTCGGACGCCCGAATGAGCGGCACCGCTTATGGCACGATCGTCCTCCATGTCACACCCGACGCCGCCTCCGGCGGCCCGCTCGGCCTTGTGCGCAGCGGCGACCGCATCCGCCTAAGCGTCGCTAGACGTAGGATTGAACTTCTGATCGACGAAGCGGAACTGAAGCGGCGCGAGCCGACCGAGGCCACTATCAAAAGCGTCCCGGAGAGGGGCTACGCGCGACTCTACGACGAACAGATCCTTCAGGCCGACGAGGGCTGCGACTTCCGCTTTCTACGACCGAGCGGCGCATCCTAACCTATGTTTCTGATCTCGTGTCCTATTGTGTGAATCGGCTTCAGAGTTTGACCCTCCCTTCTCAGACAAGTCAGCGAGTTGCCGCGCCGACCGGCGTTCGGATCCCATGCCGAATGACAACTCCCAGCGCCAAAAACAAGTTGCCACTGTGATAACGCCCGCCCGTCACTCTGTCAGGCCAAAGCCCATGAACAGAGCTTTCATTGCACTTATCTGAGCCCCTGCAAATTTCTAGCGTGAGGTCTCCGGCGCTCCCGAGATTACACCGTCGCGTTGGCGGAGACATCTCAGGACAAGAAGGCGATTCGCGATTACTGCGAGGCGAGAGCCTTGCGGCCGTAGGACGAAACGGGGGCGGAGGCCTTGCGATCGAACCCTATGCGCGCCCGGTCCGGACCGATTGCCCCTGAGCGCCGCAGGCTCTCCAGGTCCTCCGCTTCATAGCCCAGTTCGAGAAGCACCTCTCCGGTGTGTTGCCCAGCCGAAGGCGGCGGTCGGCGCACTCCGGGCGCCTCGCCGTCGTACCGGACTGGATGGGCGAGCAGGCGGATGTGTCCGGCGCTCGGATCGTCGAGTTCGATGATCGACTGGTTCGCCACGAGCTGAGGGTCGGCCAGCACGTCGTCGTAGCTGTTGACGCGCGCGCACCACATGCCGTGGGTCGCGAAGGTTGCCTCCCATTCGGCCGTGCCGCGCTTCGCCATATGCTTCGCGACGAGGCTGTTGACGGCCTCGCGCTCATCGAACTGGTCCTCTCTCGACCAGTTGAGGAACGTTGGGTCCCGAAACGCCTTCGCGAGAGTCGCTGTCTCCGCGAGCGACACGGTCAGCCAACCGTCAGTGGTCTTGAAGACGCCGTAGGGCGCTTGATGGAAGCGCGATGAGATGCCCGATTGGCTGCGGTCGTACAGCTTCGTGCCATTGAGGTGATAATTGAACGGCTCGATCTGCAGGTCGAGGCCGGCCGACAGCAGATTGCTGTCGACCTTGCAGCCTTTGCCCGTCCGTTCGCGGCGGAACAGGGCCGCAAGCACGCCGAGCGCGCCGAGGGTCGCCGCATGCTGATCGACGAGCGCTGTGCCCATGAGGACAGGCGGGTCGTCGGCCCGTCCGCTCAGCATGGCAAGGCCGCTCAGAGATTGCAGGAGAAGGTCCTGTCCCGGCTTTTCCCGCGAAGGCCCGTCCGTCCCGAAGCCACTCAGGGAGCAATAGATGATGCGCGGATTGCGCTTTTTGACCTCCTCGTAAGAGAACCCGCGCTTGTCGAGCGTTCCGGGGCGGAAGTTCTCCACGAGCGCGTCGGCCCGGTCGATCAGCCGCCATAGCGCTTCGCGGCCTTCGTCGGACTGGATGTTGAGCTCGATGCTGCGCTGGTTCCGGCCCGCCAGCAGAAAAAAGACGCTCGAATCGTCGTTGACGAAAGCCTTGGCTCCCGACCAGTGCCGCTCGTAGGCTCCTCCGATCCGTTCGACCTTGACGACGTTGGCTCCCAGGTCAGCGAGGAACTGCACGCAAGAGGGGCCCTGAAGATAGTGCGTGAGGCTCACCACCTTGACGCCAGCGAGCAAATCGCTCATTCGACGCTTCCCTTCTTGTTGCTCCCGCGCTTGGCGCTCCGTCCCGCCGTGAAAACCGCAGGGCGTTTGGCGAAGAAGGCCGAGACGCCTTCGTCGATGTCGGGCCCGGTGAAGACCCTATGGCTGTCCGCGAGCGTGCGCTTAATCGCTTCGCGCGTCGTCTGGCTGAATGAATCGCGAACGCCGGCGCGGATGAGGCTCAAGCTGAGCGCGGGGCGTTTCGCAAGCGTCTCGGCGAGGGCAAGCGCAGCGCTCAGGCATCGTCCCTTTGCCGCGAGGCGGTTCACGAGCCCGATGCGATAGGCCGCCGGGCCGTCGATCACATCGCCGGTGTAAAGGAGCTCATAGGCACTGGCCGGCCCGATGATGCGCGCTAGCCGGAAGACGCCGCCGCTCCCAGGGAACACCCCGAGCTTGACCTCGGGAAAGCCTATACGCGCGGTTTCGTCCATAATTCGGATATCGCAGGCGAGCGCGATTTCACCGCCGCCTCCGAGCGTCGCGCCGTTCAATGCGGCGATGACCGGCATGGGCAATTCCTCGATCGCGAGGAACGCTTCGTTTTCTCGCGCGAGTTTGTGCGTGACGACATCCTCGCGCACCGAATCGAATTCGCCGATGTCCGATCCCGCGCAGAACGCCTTGTCGCCCGCGCCGGTCACCACAAGGACGCGCACGCTTTCATCGCCGGCGATCTGCCGACAGGCCGTCATGAGCCGGTCGAGCGTCGTGAGGGTGGTGAGGTTCAGCGGAGGATTGTCGAGCGTCAGGATCCCGACGCCGGACTCCCGCAGTTCATAGCGGACGTAAGGGGGCGCGGTCATGCCCGGAAGAGCCCGACGTTGAGACTCCCGCAGGCGGCGCGACTGCGCAGGGCTCGAGATTGAGGGGCCGCGCGCGACATCTTGCGTTTCGAGCCTCCCGCGAGACGGACCCAGAGAAGCATAGGGCGGGTCCGACGTCGCATTAGAATACGTTTACAATCATGGAGGGCCGAACGCAAGGACGCCGGACGCAATATCCCCAAGAAAGGCGGTTTCTTTCCTCTTGCGCTCGACCGCAAAGATCGATAGGCGTGTAAACGTATTCTATACGGCCCGAAAGGCCGACCCGCCAACGGCGCCGAGCGCACAAGGGAGGAGGAAATGAGCAGGGTCGTGGCGGTCGACTATATCGTGGTCGGCGCGGGATCGGCAGGTTGCGTGCTGGCGAACCGGCTCTCGGCCGATCGGGACATGCGCGTGGCGGTGCTCGAGGCGGGAGGCTGGGACAACAGCATCTTCATCACCATGCCCGCGGGCTTCCTGCAACTGATTCAGTCCGGGAGCAAGGACTGGGGCTATTCCACCGTCCCGCAGAGCCATCTTGGCGGGCGGCGGATCCATTCGCCGCGGGGCAAGGTCATCGGTGGATCGAGTTCGGTCAACGGGCAGGTGTATGTCCGAGGCGATCCATCCGACTTCGATCTCTGGGCTCAACTTGGCGCGCGCGGCTGGTCTTACGCGGACTGCCTCCCGTATTTCAGGAAGTCGGAAGCTTTCGAGGGCGAAGGGAGCGAGGCCCGCGGGCGGGACGGTCCGCTGAGGACCACGAGGCGCGGCGTCCGCCACCCTTTTGCGCGAGCCTTCGTCGAAGCCTGCCAGCAGATGGGGCTGCCCTACAACCCGGACTTCAACAGCGGCGGCGATCAGGCCGGCGTCGGGCCGACCGACAGCACGACCGCCGACAACAGGCGCTGGAGCAGCTCGGTCGCGTACCTGCATCCGGCTCTTTCCCGGCCGAACCTCGAGGTCATCACGCGCGCCCTCGTCTCCCGGGTGCTCTTCGAGAACGGTCGCGCGGTCGGCGTCGAATATCTGCGGGGCGGCGCCGCGCATGTCCTGCGCGCGGAAAGAGAAGTGCTTCTCTCCGGCGGCGCGGTCAATTCGCCACAGGTCCTTCAGCTTTCCGGCGTAGGCGACGGCGACCATCTGAAGGGCCTCGGCGTCAAGGTCGTCCATGATCTGAAGGGCGTCGGACGGAACCTTCAGGATCACCCGGGCATCGGCGGGGTCAAGCAGCGCTGCGTCCAGCCGATCAGCAGCTTCTCCGCGGTCAGCCTGCCGGCCAAGGTCCGCGCGCTCGGCCAGTACATGCTGTTCGCCTCCGGGCCCGCGGCCAACAACGGCCTCGAGACGATGGCTTTCGTGCGGACGAGGCCCGAAGTCGTCGCGCCGGACCTGCAGTACTTCATGACGATGCTGATGTACGAGGACAGCGGCCGCCGCATCATCCCCGAGCACGGCTTCATGGTTGTCTTCACGCTTCAGCGGCCCGAGAGCCGCGGCACGCTGATGATCCGCGCCGCCGATCCGCGCGCAGCGCCGGACATCGACCCGAACTATTTCGAGCGCTCCGTCGACCTCGCGACGATGCGTGAAGGCGTGAAGACCGGCCGCGAGATCTTCGCCCAGCGCGCCTTCGATCCCTATCGGGGTTCGGAATACGCGCCGGGCAAGGACGTTGTCACGGACGATGCGATCGACGCCTTCATCCGGAAGACCGTCGATTCCAACTACCACCTCTCCGGCACATGCAAGATGGGCGTCGACGAACTCGCCGTCGTCGATCCCGATCTGAAAGTGCGTGGGCTCGAGGGGCTGCGGGTGGTCGACGCGTCGATCATGCCGACGGTGGTCAGCGGCAATACCAACGCCGCGACGATCATGATCGCCGAAAAGGGCGCCGACGCCATCCTCCATCAGTAACCTTTGGACGCTCCGATGTACGCGAACACATGGATGGATGAGGCGATCGCCAAGGCCATCAGGCGCGCCCGCGGGATTGCGCGCGAGACCACAGACTTTCCGCACATTACCGACAACGGCGTGTGGCAGTGCACGCGCGATGGCGTGTGGACCGGCGGCTTCTGGGCGGGCGTTCTCTGGCTCGGCTACGAGAAGGAAGGGGCGAGCGACCTCCGCCGCCTCGCGGCCGAGGCGACGGATCGCCTGTTGCCGCGCAGCGCCGACACCCACAATCACGACCTCGGATTCATGTTCGTTCCGAGCGCCGTCAAGGGTTGGAGGCTCACCGGGGAGGATCGCTATCGCCAGGCGGCGATCGAAGCGGCGTCCGCGCTTGCCGACCAGTTCAATCCGAAGGCGGGCGTCATTCCGGGATGGGGATTCTTCGGCAAGCAGGACTGGAGCGGCTCGGTTCTCATCGA
>Ga0335074_10016033_pt1 | contig 10544 bp, 8 predicted proteins | sample Lox_Sample_23_FD_206715 | JGI IMG/M metagenome (GOLD analysis project Ga0335074, IMG submission 206715) | Soil microbial communities from Loxahatchee National Wildlife Refuge, Florida, United States - Lox_Sample_2.3 | ecosystem: Environmental > Terrestrial > Soil > Wetlands | place: USA: Florida...
GAATGCCCCCGCCCCAACTAGTGCACATTTATCGAGTACGGCATTACTTTCAAGAAGCCGTGCTGGCTCAGCAATCGTAACGGAAGCTTACCCAGTATTTTTTCCAGCCGCGCCTGAACCTCCGCGCTCGGATCAGAACTCCGGAAAAGCATGTCGAAGACGCTACGGCGTCCGGGATAAGGCACCAATGTTACGCGCGTGCTGGCCGGCATGTGCGCCTGCTGCTTGAGGACATCGATGGCGCGGTCCAGGCCGCCCAGTTGGTCCACCAGCCCGTTGTCCTTGGCTTGAGCGCCCACCCAGACGCGGCCCTGTGCCAGCGGCTCAATCTGGTCGAACGATTTCTTGCGGCCCTCCGCCACGCGGCTGACGAACGCCCGATAAAACGCGTCGATCTGGCCGGTCAGCTTCTGGCGTTCGGCATCGGTGAGCGGCGTATATCCGGAATCGATGTCGGCGTTCCGCCCGCGCGTCAGCAGTTGCTCGTCCACGCCCACCTTATCAAACAGCCCGTGCATGGTGAAGCGCGCGAAAACCACGCCGATCGACCCGGTGAGGGTGTTGGGGTACGCGATGATCGGATCGCCGGTCACCGCCACGTAGTATCCGCCCGACGCCGCTTCATCGCTCATCGAGATCACCAGCGGCTTCTTCTTGCTCAGATTTTTCACCTCATGCAGGATGTCGTCGGAAGCCACCGCGTCCCCGCCCGGCGAATCGATGCGCATGATTACGCCCTGGATGGACGAATCGTTCTCCACTTGCTTGAGCAGCTTGATGAAACCCGTTCCGGTGAAGCTCTCGTCATCTGCCGTGTCGTTGCCCGTGCCGGCCGTGATCATCCCCTCGCCCACCACCAGCGCCACTCTTCGGCCCCCGGCGCCCGCCGCGGCGGAGCCCTTCTCGTAAGCCCGCGCGGAAACCCGGGTAAGCTCGCTCTGCTTCAGGCGGTTCTGCATTTCCGCGATGGCCTGATCTTCGTATCCCGCCGAATCGATCAAGCCGTCCGAAACCGCGTCCCGCGCGAGGAACGGGCCGTCGTCGATCAGCGTGCGCACCTCGTCCTTCGGTTTCTTGCGCCCCTCGGCGATGGTCGCGATCAGGTTGCCGTAATATTGATCCAGGATCGCGTTCAACTGCTCGCGCGTCTCGGGCGACATGGAGGTCTGGGTGAACATATCGCCGGCGTCCTTGTATTTTCCGGCGTGAATCACCTCGGCTTTCACGCCGAACTTGTCCAGCGTCTGCTTGAAGAAGATGGACTCCACGGCCAAGCCCTTCAAATCCAGATTGTCCTCGGGCGAAATGAAAATCTTATCGGTGGCAGTGGCCAGGTAGTATTCGCGCGCCGTCGGGGTTCGCAGATACGTGATCACCGGCTTGCCCGATTTCCGAAACTGCGCGATCTCGTCGTGAATCTCCTCCATCTTGCCCCACCCGATGCTGAGATCGCGGGGCTCAAACAGAATGCCCCGGATGCGCGAATCAGTGGCGGCGCGGTGGAACATGTCCCACACTTCCTCGAGCGACATGGCGCGCTGGTTTTGCAGCACGGGGATGGGGATCTCGGCGGGCAATCGTTCCGGAACGTCACCTTCCAGATCCAGCACCAGCGTCGAACCGTCGGCCACGCTCGGAGCGCGGTTGGCGAATGATCCGGCGAAGCGGACAGCCGCAAAAACCAGGACCAGCGCGGTCAGCCCGCACAGAAGTATGCCTACCACCAGCCCGATCAAGAAGTTTCGCATAGACTCTCCCAGGATATGACGCGCGAAGGTCCTCGAATGTTCGCCCCCCGAACTGAAGACCGGCGCTCGACGCCTAAATTCTCGCAAATCGGCGATATGCTATGGAAAGCCATGTCATCGCACGCCATCGACTCTGTTCTCAACGAACGGCGCGTCTTCGAGCCCTCCGACCAGTTCCGCGCCGGGGCGCACATCAAGAGCCGGGCCGAGTACGACCGCCTTTACCAGGAAGCCAAAGACGATCCCGAAGCATTTTGGGCCAAAATCGCCGCCGAATTGCACTGGTTCAAGCCCTGGGATCGCGTGCTCGAGTGGAAGCTGCCCTTCTCCAAATGGTTCCTGGGCGGCGAACTGAACATTTCCTACAACTGTCTGGATCGCCATGCCGCCACCTGGCGCAAGAACAAAGCCGCCATTTTGTGGGAAGGCGAGCCCGGCGAATCGCGGACGTTCACCTATCAGCAACTATTGCGCGAGGTCTCGAAATTCGCCAACGTGCTCAAGTCGCTCGGCGTGCGCCAGGGCGATCGCGTGGCCATTTACATGGGCATGGTGCCCGAGCTGCCCATCGCGATGCTGGCGTGTGCGCGCATCGGCGCTCCCCATACCGTCGTGTTCGGCGGCTTTTCAGCGCAAGCGTTGATCGATCGCATCAACGATTGCGGCGCTGTGGCCGTGATTACTCAGGATGGGGCTTATCGCCGCGGCACCGAGGTCAAGTTGAAAGAGGCCGTCGATCAGGCCCTGCCGCACTGCTCCACGGTGAAAAACGTGCTCGTCTACCGCCGCACCGGAAGCAACGTCACCATCCAGGCGGGCCGCGACCATTGGTGGCATGAGCTGATGGAGACAGCGTCCGACGCGTGTCCCGCCGAGCCTCTGGATTCCGAACATCCGCTCTACTTGCTCTACACCTCCGGCACCACCGGAAAGCCCAAGGGCATCCTGCACTCGACCGGCGGCTATTCGGTGGGTTCCTACATCACCGCCAAATGGATTTTCGACCTGCGCGACGACGACACCTACTGGTGCTCCGCCGATATTGGCTGGGTTACCGGCCACACCTACGTGGTCTACGGCATGCTGCAGAACGGCGCGAGCGTGGTGATGTACGAAGGCGGCCCTACGTGGCCGGAGCCGGACCGCTTCTGGCGCATCATCCACAAATATCAGGTGAGCATCTTTTACACCGCGCCCACATCCATTCGCGCCTTCATGCGGCTGGGCGAGCAGTGGCCGCGCAAGCACGACATGAGCTCGCTGCGGCTGCTCGGCAGCGTGGGCGAACCCATCAATCCCGAAGCCTGGATGTGGTACCGCGAAGTGATCGGCGGCGGCCGCTGCCCGATCGTCGACACCTGGTGGCAAACCGAGACCGGCGCCGCCATGATCTCGCCGCTGCCCGGCGCCATTGCTACCAAGCCCGGTTCGGCCACGCTGCCGCTGCCCGGCGTGATCGCCGAAGTCGTGGATCGTGAGGGCCAGCCCGTCCCAAAGGGCTCAGGCGGCTTTCTGGTGATCAAACAACCTTGGCCTTCGATGTTGCGCACCATCTACGGCGATCCCGAGCGCTTCAAGGAACAATACTGGTCGCAGATTCCGGGTGTTTATTTCGCGGGCGACGGAGCGCGCATTGACTCCGACGGCTATTTCTGGCTGATGGGCCGCGTGGATGATGTTCTGAACGTGGCCGGTCATCGGCTGAGCACCATGGAGATCGAGTCGGCGCTGGTGGCTAATCCGATGGTGGCCGAAGCCGCCGTGGTTGGCCGTCCCGACGAGGTGAAGGGACAGGCCGTTGCTGCATTCGTCACGCTCAAGGCCGGCCAAACGCCGAGCGAAGAGCAGAAAAACGCGCTGCGCCAGTGGGTGGCCAAGGAAATCGGGCCTATCGCCAAGCCCGACGATATCCGCTTCACCGACTCGCTTCCCAAAACGCGCAGTGGAAAGATCATGCGCCGTCTGCTGCGCGAGCTGGCCACCAGCGGAGAAGTGAAGGGCGATACCACGACGCTCGAGGACTTCTCCGTTCTCGCAAAGTTGTCCTCTGATGACGATTGAACCGCCATTGGCGGTTGGCTCAACTGGCACGCTGTAGTTTCGCGACGGCTTGGCCAACCTTCAGGGATGCATTCAGCGCAACTCGCGCCGCGGCTTTCTCGTTCGTTATCCAGTGCAGCGCGCTGCTGATAGCGCATCCGCACTCCGAGCACTCGGGATCTCCGCCGAATACGCACGGCGCGACGCGCGTTTTCAGGTCGGCCGTGTAGTTCGCCGAGACGCGCGCGAAGGCGCAATCCTCGGGGCTCGCGGGAGGATTCAAAATGGCCCGCGCCATCCCCGGTTTGATCAGAAACTTCGGATATTTCTTCGCCAGGTCCGGGATCGCTTCGGCGAGCCGCAGGCGGTCTTCGCCGGTGAGGCGCTCGGCGCTCTGCTCGCCCCGCTGCGGCGTGTAAACGCTCATCCAGATCCGATTCACTTCCTCGCGCGCGCTCCAGAACTCGAGGTAGCGCTCGGCATAATCCGGATCCTGCACGTGCGCCCGCACCGCCGTCCAGTGAACGTTCACGCGCCGCCCGGCGATATTCCGCAAAATGCGATCGTACGTTGCGGGCTTGCGCCGCACATCGTGATGCTCCGGCAACCCATCCACCGAAATTGCGACTGTAATTCGCGGCAGCTCGGCCCATTCGGCGGGGATCGGAATTACACCGCTCGTCACCACCATGGTGTACACGCCGCGGGCGCTCAGAATCGGAAGCAACCGGCTCAGCTCGCGATGCCGCATCAACGGCTCGCCGCCCACCAGGCTCAGTTGCATCGGATCGTGCCGGTCCACCAGCGTCAAAATGCCTTCCACCAGCGTTTCGCCGCGCGAATCGGAAAGTTGTGTGAGCGTAACTCCCTCGCCCAGGTGGTGATCGCCGTAGGCATAGCATCCGGGACAACTCAGCGGGCACTCTCTGGTGATTTCTATGGAAAGCAGCGGCAGCTTGCCGCGCAGAATCTTAGACCAACCGGAAAGAAAATCTCCACCACGCATGTACCTGTGACGTGCGCGGTTGCGATGCGGTGTACGTTAACCGTTAATCGGGAAGGGAGCGCTAGCCGCCGATCGCATACATGGGCCGCGGCGGAGCGATAAACTTCGCGCTGTTGATTTCGTGCCCCAGCCATTTCGCGCGTACGGTGTCGCGAATTGTCGCGGCAATTTCTTCATCGGCCGCGCCGCCCCGCAGTAGAGCCCGCACGTCCGTCTCCTCGATGGCGAACAGGCAATAACGCAGCTTGCCGTCGCTGGTGAGCCGAAGGCGATTGCAGTTGAGGCAGAACGGACGCGTCACGGAACCGATGAAACCCACCGTTCCCACGCCATCGGCGTAGCGATATTCGGTGGCCGGCGCGCGCGGATCGCGATCCGGAATTTCGATCAACGGTGAAATCTCGCGCTCCAGCGTCTCAATGATCTCATCCGCCGATAACACGTTTTCGCGCGACCACAAGCCTTGCGCATCCAGCGGCATGAACTCGATAAACCGGACCTCGATCCCGTTCTCGCGTCCGTAGCGCGCCAGCGGCACGATGTCGGGTTCCACCAGGTTCTTCACTGCGACCGCGTTGATCTTGATGGGGCCGAAGCCCAGCGCGCGTGCGGCCTCGATACCATCCATCACTTTGCCGAAATCGTCGCGGCGCGTAATTTTCAAGAAGCGCTCGCGATCCAGCGTGTCCAAGTGCACGTTCAGCCGCCGTAATCCGGCATCGTACAGCGCCCGCGCCTGCGATGCCAGCAGCACGCCATTGGTGGTGAGCGCCAGATCTCGCACGCCGGGAATCGCGCACAGCCGGGAGACCAGCACAGGCAGATCTTTCCGCACCAGGGGCTCACCGCCCGTCACGCGCAACTTCGTGATCCCGAGCGACACCGCAATCTTTGCGAAACGTTCGATCTCTTCGAACGAAAGAATCTCCCCGCGCGGCGCATACTTCCCGCCCTCGTCCGGCATGCAATAGAAGCAGCGTACGTTGCAGCGGTCCGTCACACTGATCCTGAGACTGTCGTGAAGGCGCTCGAACTTGTCGATCAAAGGTTCCAAAGTGATTTTAGATGGGCGCAACCGGACGCACCCGCTCCGCGTCGATATTCCGTCCCGCGTCTGTAACTATTCTCGCAGCTTCTCTGCGCCCGCGCGAATGCCCGGCCCGGGCTCGCGGGTGAGAAAATAGTTATAAATCTTAGAAATATTGTAATTGAGCATATACAGAAAAGACGCGGCTTTGATAAGCTGCAACCAGGTATTTCTTCATGTTTCGCCCATTCTTTGCTATTCTGCCCCTCGTCGTGGCGGTCTCTTTCCCAGTCGCCCGCGCCAATAGTCTTGATTGCACCCCTTCTGCCGGCCCCCAGATCGTGCACGGCGAAGGCATTGCCGAACGAACCAGTGATCTGGTCTTCAACTGCACCGGCGGCGCGCCCAATCAGACCGTGACCATGAATCTGGCTTTATTTCTGAACGTCAACATTACCAACCGGCTGGCATCGGCAGCCTCGAATACACTCACCGGCATTACTTTGACGGCCGACGACGGCTCCGGACCGCAGGTTTTATCCGCACCCGCGACGCTCATGGGACCCGCCACAGTTGCATTTAATGGCGTCACCTTCACCTTATCCGGCACCGGTTCCGTAACTCTCGACGTCAGCGATCTGCGCGGCGCGGCCAATCAATTGGATTTCGAAGCGGGCAGCTCGATGCAGGTTATTATTGGCGTGAACGGCAGCACGGAATTTTCGCTTCCGGTCGACCAACTGCTGGTGGGCCAGCCGCAGCACGGTCTCTACGTGGGCTATTCGGCCAAGCTGATCTGCACGCAAAGCGGATCGCCCGCGCCCGCGAACCTCGCGAGCTTCGCTAGTTTCCTTGCCGCGAAATCGAGCTTTACGTCCACCCGTTTGACGGAAGGATATGCCGACTCTTTCGCGCCAAAATCCGATCCTCAGAATTTCGGCGCCGACACCGGCACTCGCATGGTCGTGCAGTACTCGGGATTTCCGGCTGGCGCTCAGTTGTTCGTGCCCACCGTGATTGCGGGTTCGGATGCTACCCAGCCCACCGCCGGCGGCGACCTCGGCGTGACGGCTGCGGGCGGCAAGTACACGCCCGGCCCCACTTCATCGCTGCTGCTCTCGCTGGTTCCGTTTACCGATGCGAACGGCGCTGGCGGAACTCCAGCGTATATGCCCGGAGCGCCCGGGTCGGGCACCGCGTCATTCGATTCGATGAGCCCCGTGGCTCTCACCAACGGGTCCGGCATCGCGGTGTATGAAGTGGTGGATGCTAATCCGAACATCCAGGAGAGCGCACAGTTTCCGACTTTCCTGGTGCTCGCGCCCAATGGCGTCGGCCAGACCATCACTACCTCGGAAAACGCCACGCTCGGCCCGGTTTCCACGGTCGAGACCGCGGCAGCTACAGCTCCGATACCGCGCTTTCAACAGACCACCCCGCCCGCCGATTGCAGCATCGTCGGCGATTGCGACGCTCCGTACTTCCCGGTCTTGAAGGTGCTCGAGACTTCGTTGAGCTATTCGACAACTGCGGGCGGCCTTACCACCAGCGACTACGTAGAAGTGCAAAATGCCGCCGGTGGCCTTTTGGAATGGACCGCGTCCGCCGCGTACACGAGCGGCAGCGGATGGCTCACGGTATCGCCGGCCCAGGGCTACAACAACGGGACCGTTCGCATCGACGCAGTGCCGGGAACCCTCGCCCCCGGCACCTATAAAGCTACTCTCACCATAAACGCCGGCCCGGCGGGAACCAGCACAGTACCGGTCACTTTCGTCGTGAACACGGGCGAAGCCGGCGCGCCGTCGCCGTCGATTACAAGCGCGGTGAATGCCGCAACCTTTGCCTCCGGGCCGCTTGTTCCCGGCTCCATCGGAACGCTGATGGGGTCTCAGTTCTCGGGGCCAGCCGTATCGGTGACCTTCAACGGCATCGCGAGCCAGGTACTCTTCAGCAATGCCACTCAGATCAATCTGGTGGTGCCGTCGAGCCTGAGCAACGTGGCCTCGGCGAAAGTAGTGGTGACGGCGGATGGAATGGCAAGCGCGCCCTACAGTGTGAATCTGGCGCCTTTCGCGCCGGGCATCTTCAATAACGGCGTCCTGAATCAGGACAACACCGTCAATAGCGCCAAGCAGCCCGCCGCGCCCGGCAGCGTGATCCAGATTTTCGCCACCGGGTTGTCCGGCTCAGGCGCGATCACGGCCAAGATCGGCTCCCAAGTTGTGGCCCAGCCCTACTATGCGGGCCCCGCGCCCGGGATTGCGGGATTGCAACAGATCGATTTGATCCTACCGAGCGATGTATCGGGCAACTCGGTCAGCGTCTCCGTCTGCGGCGGCGCAACGGCAGCACACGCAGTGTGCAGTCCGGCGGTCGCGGTAGCCGTTTCGCAGTGACGAAGATGAACCGGCAGTAACGTTAGCGATCCTTCACCCTCGTCAACGGGCTTCGCATTGCGCCCGTCCTACGCGATGAGGAGACATGATCGCGATGAAAGCTGCAATTCTTTCGGCAGTGCTTCTGGGATCGGCCGCGCTGGTGGCTTGTGGCGGCGGCTATGCGCAGGGTTACGTGGTGGCTCAAGTCCCGCCTCCGCCCGCGCCTTACGCCGTGGGTGCGGTTGGCATAGCGCCCGGCCCCGGATATGTGTGGATCAACGGTTTTTGGAACTTGAATGGAAGCCGCTGGGCTTGGGTAAACGGCCGTTGGGCCGTCCCGCCGCACGCGCACGCGGCCTGGGTGGCGGATCGCTGGGAACGCCACGGCAACGGCTGGCGATACCGCCGCGGGCATTGGCGATAATAGTCATGGATGTCCCAGCGTGATTATGATGCCGTTCTGGTGCTGTCTTTTGGAGGACCCGAAAAAGCGGACGACGTCATCCCGTTTCTCGAAAACGTATTGCGGGGGCGCAACGTTCCGCGCGAGCGGATGCTGGCGGTCGCGGACCACTACCACCACATGGGTGGCCGCAGCCCGATCAACGATCACAACCGCGCGTTGATCTCGGCGCTGGAGCGCGAACTTGCGAACCACGGCCACGCGCTCCCGATCTATTGGGGCAATCGCAACTGGCATCCCATGCTCGCCGACACGCTGCGCGAGATGCGCGACCGCGGGGTACGCAAGGCGCTGGCATTCGTGACGTCTATTTTCAGCTCCTATTCCGGCTGCCGGCAGTATCTGGAGGACATCGAGCGTGCGCGCGCGGCGGTGCCGGGTGCGCCCGTAATCCACAAGCTGCGGAAGTTCTACAATCACCCGCTGTTCATCGAAGCACAGGCCGCCGAAGTGCGCGCCGCGCTCGGCAACCGGACGGCGAAAATCATTTTTACCGCCCATAGCATCCCCATCGCGATGGCCGAGGCCTGCGATTATCAAAGCCAACTGGTCGAAGCGTGCCGTTTGGTTGCGGATGATGTAGGCATGTCCGATTGGCGCCTGGTCTATCAAAGCCGCAGCGGTCCTCCGAATCAGCCGTGGCTCGAACCGGATATTGCCGGCGTCGTCCGCGAGCTGGAGCGTGGCACTGAAGTGGCCGTGGTCCCCATCGGCTTCGTGTCCGACCACATCGAGGTGATCTACGATCTCGATGTCGAGCTCCAGGCCATCGCTCGCGAGCGCGGTGTGACCCTGGTGCGCGCTCCCACGGTCGGAGTGCACCCCAAGTTCCTTGCAATGATTCGCGAATTAATCGAGGAGCGCCTGGGGTTGGCGCAACCTCGCAGCGTGGGAGAGCATCCGCCCAGTCACGACGTCTGCCGCGCCGATTGCTGCCCCTCACCCGCCCGCCGGCCTGCGCCCGTCAGCGTTGGTTGATCTTCTGGTAGACGTCGCGTTTCGATAATCCCCGCTCGCGCGCCAGCATTTTCATGGCGTCCATGCGCGGGACGCCGGCCGCAACAAGTTCGTCAAACGCGGCTTCGATCGGAATCGTGCTGGCGGGCGCGGGGTCCCCGGGCGCGATCATCAGGGTGAACTCGCCTTTGATCGACGGGCGGGCGCTCAACTTTTCGCGAAGCTCGGAGGGCTGGCCCGCCAAAAATTCCTCGTGGATTTTGGTTAGCTCGCGCGCCAGCGTCACCGGGCGCGCGCCCAAAATCTTGCCGATGTCGTCCAGTGTCTCCAGAATCCGGTGCGGCGCTTCGTAAAAGATCAGCGTGACCGGAAGAGCCTTCATCTGTTCGAGCGTCTTGCGGCGCTGCGTCGTCTTGGCGGGCAGAAAGCCGCCGAAATAGAAAGAATCGGTGGGCAATCCCGAAGCGCTCAGCGCGCTCACCAGAGCTGAAGGTCCTGGAATAGGCGACACGGCGAGGCCTCTCGCGCGAGCGCGCTCCACGATGCGATAACCCGGGTCCGCGATCAACGGTGTTCCGGCATCGGACACCAGCGCTATGTTCTTACCCGCCTCCAGTTCCCCGATCAGCTCATCCGCGCGCGCGTTTTCGTTATGTTCGTGATAGCTCACCAGGGGCTTCGAAATGCCGTGCCGGTCGAGCAGTTTGCGCGTCTGCCGGGTATCCTCGCACGCGATCCGGTCCACTTCCCGAAGTACGCGCAGCGCGCGCAGGGTGATGTCTTCGAGGTTGCCGATGGGCGTGGCGACAATATAGAGCGTTCCGCTCACGCTCCAGGTTAGTATTCGGCGCGGCGGGTCAGCAAGCCGGCATCAATTCGCCGTCGTCTATGGTCCGCAGCACGAGTTTCCCCTTGCACGGAC